>ERZ1108170.933-NODE-933-length-20896-cov-7.712394_pt1 | contig 20896 bp, 18 predicted proteins | sample MGYA00403705_ERZ1108170 | MGnify/ENA primary metagenome ERZ1108170 (study PRJEB35170, sample SAMEA104062422) | human gut metagenome | biome: human gut; feature: human-associated habitat; material: faeces | place: Denmark | collected 2012-06-15 ...
CCCTCGCTGAAACCGACACTCAGTTTATAATCAGGGAGAGGTGATACACTTTTAACCTTATGGAACATAGAAGAAACCTCCTTACTCCAGTGGCGGAATTTTCTTAAACTCTTGCGTTTCCCAGATTTCCTGCAAAGTATCCTTATGCAACGCAATCCATTCGCGCACCATAGCCAGCGCTTTCGGAGGGAGATAGCCTTCAAGAACTTCACCTGTCATGTAGTCAATGGCTGCAACATCATCGTTATAGATGGCGTGAATATGCGGCGGATTGTGTTCACTCTGCAGGAAATACATACGAATGATAATTCCATAGAATCTTGATAATACTGGCATGTCGATCATCTCCTTACTATCACTATATCACGATACCGTGAAAAAGTCAACGGTGTAAATCCTGTTTGCCAAACTATCGACCTATTTCCTCCAACAACTCGAGCGCCACATCCCTGCTGCCAATACGCATCAGACCGTCATCTTCTTTATCGCGTGATAGTAGGTTGGTATTGCCGTACCACACAATCTCCTGATCAATAACTGCAAAATGGGTGTGCAGGTCGGGTTGTGGCACAACGTAAATCCCCGCCGCCGTCAGCGCAGTTTGCAGCGCTTTGATTGGCTCTACGCGAGTCTGGGGGTAACTCTCGGCAGGTCGCGTTATGACAGTCACAATCACCCCGGCAGTCTGTTGCTCCTCTACCAGCGCAATCAATCGCCGGACCTTGTTTTTGTTCAATCCGGGGCTTGCAATATAGATGCTCTTGCGTGCCTGCATCAAGTCTTTTTCATAAACAGGCAGATAGCTTTCGCTGTCAAAAATTGCGTTGACAGTCTGCTTTTCCTCGTTAGGAGCAGCAAGAATTTCATATCCTATACGCCTATAGGTGCACAATCGCTTGTAATACATGGACTCCAGCACACGAATGTGCGCATCTACATAGTCATAGATGATAACATCTCGCTTACCCTCGTAATCGCGGTGTAAACGACCCGCATATTGCTCCACGTTGCCTTGCCACGAAATGGGCATCGTCAACATCATCGTGTCCAGCCGCGGAAAGTTGAATCCTTCGCCAATGTACTGCCCGATGGCCACCAGCACAACACTTTCGTTTGGAGGAACTGCCCGCATTTCGGCGCGCAGATCTTCTTTTTGTCTGGCGCTGCTGCCGCCCTGCAAAAGAAAAGTATGGTCGGCTTTAGGTTTCAGCTGTGCGTACAAAAACGCCGCATGTTCTTTCTCTTTGGTCAGCACCAAGGGTGTGCGGCCGGCTTGCAGACAGGAAACCACATCGGTCAGAATCAGCTCATTGCGTACCGCGCTACCCACCACGGCACGGCGGGCTTGATTGTAGCTGAGTTTGTTTGCGTTTGGCGCGAACAAGCGCGTAAAACGCGGGTAGACAAAATGCCGTACATTTTGTGCAACCGCGCGGTCTTTGGCTGTATAGCGGTAGCGGATGGGACCAAACTGCATAAAGATTTTTTGCTCCTGCCCGTCGTCGCGCTTGGGTGTAGCAGTCAGCCCGTAAACGTATTTTGCATTAACGGCGTTCAACACATCTTCAGCAATAGCAGCCCCGGCGTGGTGGCACTCGTCCATGATGACCATGCCGTAATTCTTGATAAGCGGGTTTACGTCGTCGCTCTGCCCAAGGGACGTGATCATGGCAACATCCAATATCCCGCCCAGCGTATTGCGTCCGCCGGACAGTGTGCCGATGACGCTTTTACGTTTTTTGCGCCGCCCTTTTGGGGTGATGTACTCCGGCAGATCCTCGTCGATTTGCAGGAACTTTTCAAAATCTTCCACCCAGTTTTTCATAATCTCGGAGTTGTGAACCAAAACCAACGTGTTGACCTTGCGCTGTGCTATCAGATACGCACCAACAGCGGTCTTACCAAAGGCAGTTGCGGCGCAGAGTACGCCGATATCATGTTCCAATATTTTCGCGGCGGCGTCCGCCTGCCGGGAGTATAGAGTGCCTTTGAAATCCACCTTGATTTCGCGACCTGTCTGGCGTTCGTCACTTACTGTGTAGGAAATTCCAACAGAGTCCAATTGCGCGGTCAACTTTTCTGCACAACCGCGCGGCAAATGAATAAAGCTGCCGACATCCTCACCGCAGAAAACGATGCGCGGTATATTGCGCGTGGAAAACCCCAGAGCCTTCTTTTTGTAAAACTCAGGATTGCTGTAAGCCGCCAGCCGCCGTAACGCATTTTGCAGACGAGGCTTTAAGCCTGATGTGTCTATGTAAATGCCGTTGGTAAGCGTTATAGAAATCGGCTGTCCGGCATCCTCCGAATGGAAAGCCTGAGATGATTTTTTCCACGGCTTTTCAGTATCTTCTATATCTTCTGTTTTAGAAAGTGTACCTAATTCACCATCCGCACTCCATAGTGCTGTTTTTCTCTCTACAAATTCCTTGCTGATCCGCTGTACGGATTTCAGATATTCCCATTGGTTGGGATAGGCGTTCCAGTTTTCGTCAACAAAAGCGCTGTTGCCCTGCCGAAGCGCCTGCCCCTGCAGCGGCAGTGCAATCAGGTTGCCAAGACCACCATCGGGCAAATGCTCCTGTGTAGGCAGCATACGGTCATAGGTTTTGAAGTCTTTTAAATTGACGGATTTCGCGCCCTCAGTAAGCAGCGCTGATCCGAATCTGCGCGCCAGCTCGGCGGGAATCGGTGCATCAAAAAACAGCCAGACATGTGCGCCGCTGCCGGAACGGGAACGTTCCACGTAGCAAGGCACACTGTTCTGGCTGCAAATTTGGCGCAAAGCATCCACATCCTCCTGCCACACAGTGCCGGGGGATGCTTCATGGTCATCAAAATCAAAAACGAGGAACCGGCAGGTGTCATCCGGAAGCAGAGGATAGATGCCGATCACGTCGCTGCCATCGGATTTTTCTCCGGTCAGATGCGCCATCAATGCGCGTTGATTCAGCGGCGCCCAGCTGCGATTGGGACAAGACGCACACTTGACCTTTTGACGGTCTGCTTTTGGGCATACGCCGTATCGCCACAGATTTTCACAGACAGGAAAATACCCGGCTTTTCCGTTTTTCATCACCGCACGTTTGGCGTAGACGTCACTGCGCCCGTGGAATAAGGAATAGAAGAAACGGGCATGGGTTGGGCTGATGACCGCAGAAATCGGGACAATTATACTTTGACTACTGGGAACATCCGGAGCATCAAAGGAAATATTGTGGGCTGAGAGAATACTTTCCAGATAGGCAATGCGTTTTTTTAAGATGTAGATTTCTGTGGCGTCATTCATGTACAGCCCTCCAAACGTATCCTAGATGTGCAGATAATATTTGTATATTTTTATCTTATACAAAAAGCAAGGCTTGCGCAAGATATATTTAGAATAAGTTTAGCTGAGTTGAGCATCGCTCAAGAGTCGTAGTTCCACATCGCAAAAAACGACCCTCAATAGAGATGAAAAAATCGAACGGCACGCCTAAAAATACAAACGATAATACGGCAATTTTAGTTGTGAAAAATATAAAGTAGCGCAGTTGAAAATGGGTATTCAGTCGGAGAACTACGACAGGGCAATGTAGACCGACGTTAAAACGTGAATTTTGTCGATTCTGCACATTTACCGCCAAAACAAGAAAAAGCCCGTTGTTGGTTGTCACAACGGGCTTTTTCGGCATTTTACAGTGCCACTGCACAGTAGTGGTCAAATGGTGGTCAACTATTCGGAAAAATATACAAGCTAAGATGATGGTAACCTAAATACCGTTGTGACTGGTCACATAAATGGTTTGATAGGTTTCAATTAATTGCTCGGAATATGTTTTGGCATATAATCTGACAACTCCTGTAGAAACTCCAGTGAATGAACCATCTGCATTTTTGTGCAAAATAGAGTCATCAGAGCTATAAAATTCAATATCAGAACGACTGTAAGGACTTTTCAAATCCGTGTTCCTTAGCTGTGAACAAAATCCGCTTATCGGTAATGTATAGGTATCCCGGAACATATTGAGTGTGAACTTCTGTAATCGGCGTGGAAGAACTTGTCCCGGTGTGATAGTGCACACCCTTAAATAATAAACTGGGTGTACTCATACCTCCGGAGTGGCGGACGCGGTGCGTTGTAGTTGTTTCTACAATTCGATAACTCTTATCGACAAACCGGCACGCCTCATTCTTTTTGAGAATCAAATTCGGAACATGCAATTCGGGAAGCAGATTGGATTCAATTCGCTGTATAGCTACTGCAGGAAGAACAGTTTGCGAACATTGGAGTTCAGGCATTGGATTCTGATGAGGTGTATCAAATATACTCATACTCATTTCCTCGTTGCTCAAAAATAACGAAGAAAACAAATTTATTTTGTATAAAATTATACAACTTATAACAAAATATGTCAATGTAAGTTACAGCAAAAAACATGTTTACTGGAACATTCAATAAGGAAACTCCAAAGACTTGACAGGTGCAACCGCAAGGAGTATTATGATACAATAAAGTATCAAAAAGTATCACTTGTGAGGTGAAAAACATGGATGCAGCATTATTTGCAAAATTATTCTCGGATAAACATATCTTTGAACTCAACAGAATGCAATATAAGTATTCTCCGGCGGCGGTAAAAGAGTTCACTGATTTATTGAGACAAGACTTTGTGCATGAACTTCCGTTGCAGGATTTTCACGGCGAGCCACTGGTGTATCTGCCAAACTCGGCAAGAATTTCAACAGCCGGAATGAAGCAGCTGTTGACGATTCCGGCTGCAGGCGGTGCCTTTGGTTTACAGGCCATGACAGAAGAAATTCATGCCACCCTGCAAATCGAGAACATTCATTCCACACGCCGGAGCATTCGCAGAATACTAAACGGTTATGCGCCGCGCGATGAAGAAGAAAGCCGCATCTATGGAATAAAACGCGGGCTTGATTTCATAGCTGACCGTGACAACAAAATTACAGAAAAAAATTTGCGCACGCTGTACCAGATGACCGTTGGTGATTTTCTGGATGACGAGGATAAGCTGCAAGAGGAAAGTCTTTATCGACATGATCAGGTATTTATTGTGGGAGGTGAGAAAACGCGCGAGGGCCTTACGGCATCACAGCTGCCAACGGCTATGGCGCGGTTGATTGATTTCGCCAATCAAAATGATAATCTTAATGAACTGCACAAAGCGGCAATCCTGCATTTTGCGTTGGCCTATTATCACCCTTATTTTGACGGAAATGGACGCACAGCACGCTTGTTTCATCTATGGTATCTGGTGCAGCATGGATACCCGGCTGCACTGTTTACACCCTTTTCCCATTATATTGCCGAAAGCAAGGCCGGATATTACAGAACCTATGAGCAAATAGAATCGAACGCGCTGTTTACGGGATATACAGATGTCACACCTTTTCTGGCGTATTTCTGTGAGAATGTTTACGGTCGTCTGCAATTCGGTATGGATGCATCTCATGCTGATATGCAAATATACAAAGATGCTCTTGAGGCCGGTACGGTGACAGAAAAAGAACGCCAACTGTGGGAATATGTACTATCTGCTTATGGTGCCGAGGAATTTACGACAAAGCGGCTGGAAAAGGATTTTGGGAATGCCGCTTATGCCACGATCAGGGCCTTTGTAATGAAATTTACTTCAATGGGACTTTTAAAGTCAAGAAAAGCCGGGAACAAAGTTCTTTATAGAACGGTTTAAAGCAAAAATGTGTTCTATCTAACCCAGCAAAAAAACATCGCGTTTCCAATTTGGCAAAAATTGTGCTCGCCGTGCTGCCGATTTACGCCGTGCCAAAATTTTAGCTACCAAGGTACGGGCATCCACTTTGCCGTCCATCAGTCGGCGGCAGTCGGCGAGAGTCTGCTCGGTGACTTCATAGCCCTCGATGCGTGAAAAAAGCCAAAGCATTTTAATATACAAAAACTTGTGCAGAATTGCAAGATAAATTAATATTGAAAACCGGCAGTTCTCTGCTTTCAAAGAACTGCCGGTCATACTTCTTATTTATCCCAGACAGTCTCGGCGATTTCCTTGACCAGTTTGAGCTTATTCCACTGTTCCAGCTCGGTCAGCTTATTGCCGATCTCGCAAGATGCAAAGCCGCACTGTGGACTCAGGCAGAGACGGTCGAGAGGAATGTACTTCTCTGCCTCGTGGATGCGGGCGATGACTGCATCCTTGTCCTCAAGACGAGGAGATTTGGTGGTGACAAGACCCAGCACCACTTTTTTGCCATCGGCCACATACTTCAGAGGCTCAAAGCTGCCGGAACGCGCATCGTCAAATTCCAGATAGAACGCATCCACATTTTCCTGTGCCAGCAGGAAGGGGGCAATGGTGAAATAATCACCCTCGCTGGCCCAAGTAGAGTGGTAGTTGCCACGGCAGACATGCGTAGTAATCGTCAGACCCTCCGGGCGGTTTCCCAATGCCAGATTGTTCAGATGCAGGTACTCCGCAGCCATATCCTCCACTTTAATGCCCGTTTCCTTGAGGAAATTCTGATAATGCGGATCGCCAATCATGCCCCATGTGCAGTCGTCAAACTGAATATTGCGGCAGCCAACGGCATACAGTTCCCGAATGACGGTGCAGTAGGCGGCGGCAATATCCTGAATCAGCTGTTCGTGGTCAGGATAAACAGCATCCGTGTTTTGGCCGTTGTTCTCACGGTATAGTTCGGCTAGCAGCTGCGCCGGGGCAGGCATGGTCTGACGGGCGATGCAATTCTCATCCTCAAACTTGCTTGACAAATTTGTAGTGCTCTACAAAAGGGTGGCTCTCGCCGCTGATCTTGCCGCTCACCTTGATGGAGCCGTGGGTAGTCTCCTCACCGTGGAAGAAATAGCCATGATCCAGTTCCACTTCATCAATACCGTGAAATCCCCACATAAAATCCAGATGCCAATAGCTGCGGCGGAATTCACCGTCAGTGATGGCGTGATAACCAGCGCGCTTCTGCTTTTCGATGAGGCGGGTAATCTCCTCGTTTTCTACAGCGGTCAGTGCGGCATGATCGATTTGACCGGCCTTGAACTGGGCACGTGCCTCTTTCAGGTGCTGGGGGCGAAGGAAGCTGCCCACAAAATCGTAACGGAACGGCGATTTCAACTCTGCCATATTGTAAAACCCTCTCTATACGTCAATTTTCAGTGCTCATCGCTTGATGGCAATAGTATATCGCACAAGTGGGTTTGTGTAAAATACGAAAGGATGACAGTTTGATATAGTTTCAGACTATACCTGTTCTGTATACTTCTTCAGAATTTCAATGTATTGCCTGCCGAACCGGCCGGGCTGCACCTGCTTGTGGGTCAAATAGCCGATCTCCATCGAATCCTCCACCCGCAGCGGCACGGCGCGGATGTTCGGACCGTTGAGCGCTTCGCTAATGACGCCGCTGCAAATGGTATAACCATCCAGGCCAATCAGCAGATTGAGCAGTGTTGCACGGTCTCGCACCAGAATATCCTTTTTGCTGTCCAGTGTGCTCAAAATCTCCTCCGAGAAATAGAAAGCATTGTGCTCACCCTGTTCATAGGAAAGGCGCGGATAAGGTTTCAAGTCGTCCAGTGTCAGAGCCTTTTTCTGCGCCAGCGGACTGGCTGCGCTGACGAACACATGGGGCTTTGCGGTGAAGAGCGGCGTAAAAATCAAATCATGTTCCCGGATGACTTTGCGCAGAACAGTTTCGTTGTCGTGGTTCAGGTAGAGCACACCCACCTCACTGCGCAGCTTTGCAACATCCTCAATGATCTCGTAGGTCTGGGTCTCCCGGATGCGGAAATCGTATTCCTCTCCGCCGTGTTCTTTCAGCAGTTCCACAAAGGCTTCCACGGCAAAGGAATAATGCTGGGCCAACACGCAGAACTGATGTTTAACCGGGGCTGAGCCGAGATATTTTTCCTCAATTAGCTCCATCTGAGCCAGCACCTGCCGGGCATATCCTAGAAACTCCTCGCCCTCCGGGGTCAATGCTACACCCCGGTTGGTGCGGTGAAAAATGGTCAGCCCAACTTCCTGCTCCAACTCCCGGATAGCATTTGTCAGGCTGGGTTGTGAAATATAGAATTGCTGTGCCGCCCGGCTGATGGTGCCGGTATCGGCTACGGCGGTGACATAACGAAGCTGCTGCAAGGTCATAGCGGATTCCTCTCAATAGCTTTTTATCATCCTATCGCAGATGGAACTAAAATACAAGTTTTTTTGTGATACAGAATCTGCATTGCAGGCATATTCAAGATACGTTTTACCCATCCTGCGAACCATGATATTCTCTGTCACAAATCCCACTGATTTTGTGGATTGGTCTAAAATCATCCACAAAATGTGGTCGTGCTCATTTTGAACACTGCCACAGAAAGTGGTGGTTATCACCATGAGACCCACCACTTCAGTGAGGGAAAGTCCACCAAAGAATTTACCGCCCCGCAACACACCCGATTCATTTTGCCGCCGATTCACCCGACAAAATCCATCGTTCTGCTGCATGGACGGTATTTTTCTTTTAAGGAGCTGTGAACTGTATGGCAACGCTCAAGCATATCGGCTCTAAGAACTCGGACTATTCCGCCATCGAAGCGTATCTCGTTTGCTAGCATGACGAGTTCACCGGGAAGCAACTTCTGGATGAACAAGGCAGGCCAAAGCTTTTGCTTTGTCTCACAAGGGCGAGGAAAAAGTGAGAAACACGAACGGTCAATTATACAGCCGAAGATAAGACAAAAATCATATCCAGCCTTATAGAAAAAGCAGCTTTTGGCTTATGCCGGCGTGCAACCCGGCGGAGATGCAATGCCGATGCCTGAAAAATATCCTTCTTGGTAAATCGCTGTAAAGCTTCGGTAAAAGCACTTGTTTTCGGGACTTTTTGTGATAGGATAGAGACTGTTCCTGAAGTATTACATTTGGAGGGAGGGCGGAATGCATCCGCCCCGAAAGGAAAGTTCTATGAAAAAAGCAACCAAACGTTCCGCACTGCTTACCTGCAGCGCATTGTTTATGGCCGCCGCCATGTCGGCCTGTGGCGCGGCCGCTTCCGAGCCGGCATCTTCCGCCGCTGCGGAAAGCAGTGCTACGGCAGAGAGCACAGCCGATTCCGCACAAAGTGCAGCAACAAAGATCGATACATTGAAAATCGCCTTTGTTCCTTCCCGTGAGCCGGAGGAAATCATTACTGCCACCGAACCGCTGAAGCAGCTGTTGACCGACGAACTTGCAAAAGAGGGCTATGAAGTCGGCAATGTCGACATCACCGTCGGCACCAGCTATGAGGCTGTCGGCGAGGCGTTGTCTGCAGGCACGGCGGATGTGGGCCTCATCCCCGGCGGCACCTATGTACTGTATGACGACGGCTGCGATGTGCTGCTGACCGCTACCCGCGATGGTTTATCCATCGACTCCGATGACCCCAAGGTCTGGAATGATAACAAACCCACCGAGGCAAGTGACAAGCAGGTCACAAGCTACCGTGCTCTCATCATCACCGGCCCCAGCGAGAAGGGCAAGGAACTGGGCGAGAAGATCAACAACGGCGAGGCCTTGACTTGGGAGGACATCGACAGTGCCAACTGGAGCGTGATGGGTTCCTCTTCTCCCGCTGGTTACATCTATCCGTCCCTGTGGCTGCAAAATAACTATGGCAAGAACATCACGGATCTGACTCATGCGGTACAGTCCGACTCCTACGGCAGCGCCTTTGCCCGTCTGGCTTCCGGTCAGGTCGATGTGCTGTGCACCTATGCGGATGCCCGCCGCGACTACGCCGATAAGTGGACCGACGAGTACGGCATGACCAACAGCATTTGGGATGACACCAACGTTATCGGTGTGTGCCCCCCGATCTACAACGATACCATCAGCGTCAGCAAGACCAGCCCCATCATGACGGACGACTTTAAAAAGGCGCTCTCGCAGGCTTTTATCAACATCGGCAATACCGAGGAGGGCAAGCAGGTCATCGCAATCTACAGCCACAACGGTTACCAGCCCGCCAAGAGCGAGGACTATGATTCCGAACGCCAGGCACAGGAAATGATCAAAAAAATGAACGCCGGAAACTGATACAGGCACGATCCGAAATAACAAGCGGGAGGGCGGCTTTGTTCGCCCTCCCGCTTTTTGGGGAAAGGAAACTTTTTTATGATTGAATTTAAGGACGTCAGCAAACGCTACCCCAACGGCTTTGAGGGCTTGAAACATGTAAACCTGACGATTGAGCAGGGCGAATTTGTGGCGATCATCGGTCTGTCCGGCGCGGGAAAATCCACGCTGATCCGCACGATCAACCGTATGCACGATATTACCGGCGGCACGCTGACAGTGGACGGCACCAATGTGATGTCCCTGCATGGAAAAAGCCTGCGAAAGTTCCGACGCCGCATCGGTATGATTTTTCAGTCGTTCAATCTGATTACCCGCACGACGGTCATCAAAAATGTGCTTGCGGCGCTGGTGCCGGACCTGCCATGGTGGCGCGCCGCGTTCGGCATCTTCACCAAAGAAGAAAACCTTACGGCACTGGAAGCATTGGATAAGGTGGGAATTTTGGACAAAGCTTATGTCCGCGCTGACCAACTTTCCGGCGGGCAGCAGCAGCGTGTGGCGCTGGCCCGTACGCTGGCGCAGAATCCCCAGATCATTCTGGCTGATGAACCGGTTGCCGCGCTGGATCCTGTTACGGCCAAGCAGGTCATGGACGACTTTGAGCACATTAACGAGACGATGCACATTACGGTACTCATCAACATTCATCATGTCGATCTGGCCCTGCAATATGCCACCCGTGTGATCGGCATCCGCGCAGGAGAAATCGTCTACGATGGACCGGCGGATAAAGTAGACCATGCAGTGTTGGACACGATTTACAACAAGGAGGCCGAGACGGTATGACCCTGTACGACAAAATCTTTCCGCCGCAGGTCATCACCCTGCCGGACGGAAAATCGGTCCGCCGCCCGCGTTCCCGCATGCCAATCGTCGTTGCGGTGCTGGCGGTTATGGCAGTGCTGTCGGTAAAAGTTACCGGGTTTGATTTTGCCCTGCTCTGCAGCCGTATCCGGGAATTTTTCGTGATTCTGGGGCAGATGTTCTCTGCCCCGGCGTGGAACTACCTGCCGCAGGTATGGAAGCCATTGTTTGACACAGTCAAAATGTCGCTGTTGGGATCTTTTATCGGCTCGGTGCTGGTGGTGCCCTTTGCAGTGCTGGCATCCACCAATGTGGTGCATAACCGTGTGATCGTGGGTATAACCCGCTTGTTTTTGAGCATTGTGCGCACCTTGCCCACTCTGGTAAGCGCGCTGATCGCCACGTATATTTTCGGCCTCGGCACGCTGGCCGGCACTACAGCCATTGCTATCTTCACCTTTGCCTATATCGGGAAAATCCTGTACGAGGAGATCGAGACCGTAGATATGGGCGCGTTTGAGGCGATGGAGGCCATGGGCTTTACCAAGGTACAGGCATTCATCAGCTCCATCGTACCGCAGGTTCTGCCGCCGTACATCTCGAACTGTCTGTTTTGCTTTGAGGGCAACGTCCGCTACGCCTCGATTCTGGGCTATGTCGGCGCAGGCGGTCTGGGCCTGATTCTGAATGAAAAGATCGGCTGGCGCGAATACGACAGCGTCGGCGTGATTCTGATTGCTTTGTTTGTGACCGTGTTCCTGATAGAGACCATCAGTCGAACGATCCGCCGGCATCTGGTCTGAGAGGAGGGCTCTTTGTGAACAAACGAATCGAAGAAGCCTACGCACAGCGCCCGAACCGCCTGCTGTTTGAGCTGACGGTTGCGCTGGTGGTATTGGGGCTGCTTGTGTGGAGCGCCGGAGCCGTAGAGACAAGCGGTACTACCGGTGACGGCGGCAAAATTGCGCTGAACATTTTGAATGGTATTTTCCACCCGGATACCAAGCTGCTGTTCAACCTGACGACACAGGGCGTACCGTATCTGTTGCTGGAGACGATCTGTATTGCCTTTCTGGGCACAGTCGTGGGGGCCATCATCTCTGTTCCGCTGGCATTCCTGTCGGCGCAGAATCTGGTGGCAAAGCCCGTCGCATTTATCGGACGTATCGTTATCATGGCTGTGCGCACCGTGCCCGCTTTCATTTACGGTCTGATGTTTGTCCGCGTGACCGGCCCCGGTGCCTTTGCGGGGTTACTGACAATGTCGCTGTGCTCGGTGGGCATGGTCAGCAAGATGTACATTGAAGCCATCGAAGATTTGGACACCCATATTCTGGAATCGCTGGACGCGGCGGGCTGCACCACATGGCAGAAAATCCGCTATGGCATCCTGCCCCAGTTGATGCCCAACTTCGCATCTACGGCCATCTATCGGTTTGACATCAATCTGCGCGATGCCACGGTGCTGGGCCTTGTCGGCGCGGGCGGCATTGGCGCCCCGCTGATTTTTGCCATGAATGCCTACCGCTGGAATGAAGCAGGGGCGATCCTTGCGGGGCTGATCGTTCTGGTGCTGATCGTGGAGTGGATTTCCACAAAGATCCGTGTAAAGCTGGCCAGAGGATAACGCTATGCAGAAATTTCATTTCTATTTTACTTCCGATACCCATGGGCATATCTTTCCGTCTGACTATGCAAGCGGGCGGCACGATGACCGCTGTCTGGCAAATCTGGCAGCGGACATCCGCAAGGACGGCAACACATTGGTGCTGGACGGCGGTGACACCCTGCAGGGCACGCCGCTGATGCAGTATTATCTTGCCCACCGCAGTGCGTATGCGCTGCACCCGGCAGCGGCGGCATTCAACGCCATGCAACTGGATTATTTTACGCTTGGCAACCATGACTTCAACTTTGGTTATGATACCCTGCGGGAATACCTGACCGCGATGCAGGCCCGATGCCTTTGTGCCAATGTGGAGGATTTGGGCGGTGAACTGCCTATTGCCAAAACCGCAGTGCATACACTGGAAAACGGTCTGCGCATAGGGCTGGTAGGGGTTGTGACCGACTGGGTCAATGTGTGGGAACAGCCTGCAAACCTTAAAAAGCTGCGTGTAACGGATGCTTTCGCCGCGGCAAAGACCGCACTGGAAACCCTGCGCGGCCGATGTGATATGATGGTGCTGATGTACCATGGCGGCTTTGAGGAAGATTTGCAGACCGGCGAAATGCTGTCCGACAGCGGGGAAAACAATGCCTGCCGCATTGCGCGGGAACTGGACTATGACCTGCTGCTGACCGGGCACCAGCACATTCCGCAGGACGGGGTACACCTGGGGCACAGTTGGGCTGTGCAGCCGCCTGCCAACGCGGCGGCGTACATTGAGGGCAGTGCTGTGCGGCAGGCAGATAGATGGACGTTTGAATCGCGGCTGGTCGTTCCCGGCTCGATTTCGATGGAGCCGCTGTACAGCGAATTGGAACCGCAGGAAAAAGCAACGCAGCATTGGCTGGACGAACCGATCTGCCGCGTTGCAGAACCGATTCCGCCAGAAGAAAAATTAGACGCAGCGCTGCACGGCAGCAAAGTTGCCGAGCTGTTCAATGAGGTACAGCGGCAGGCGGCAGGAACGGACTTTTCCTGTACGAGCCTGACGAACGATGCACTGGGGCTGCCCGCTCGGCTGACGATGCGCCATGTGCTGACGTTGTGTCCGTTTTCCAACACATTGGTCACACTGGAAGTGACGCCGGGGGTGCTGCGCCAAGCGCTGGAACGGTGCGCCGCCTATTACGATTTGCAGAACGGAATGCCGGTGATTTCGGCACGATTCTTAAAACCTAAGGTGGAGCACTACAATTACGATTTTTACGCAGGGCTGGCCTACACATTTGATTTGCGCCGCCCCATCGGGCAGCGGGTCGTCCGGTTGACAAAAGCGGACGGTACACCGCTAAAAGACAAAACCTACACACTCTGCGTCAGCAACTACCGCGCCACCGGCACAGGCGGCTATTCCATGCTGCGCGACTGCCGCGTGCTGCACACGGGGGCCGATGACGTTGTTGACCTGCTGTGCCGCTACCTGCGCAGCCATGATCCGCTGCAGATACCGAACAACAGCGATATGAAGGTGTTTTTTTGAGAGAAACAGCTTCGCACCTAGGGATGGGTACGAAGCTGTTTCTTCATGGTGCGCTCGGCAGTAGGAAGCGTTAGCAGAAGGCGATCTTATGCAATAGTAGCTTGATATAGTTGATTATGGCACAGAAGTCGACAAAAAGTGGGGTTTAAAATGTGTGAAAAATGACATGGAATGGAGTGCTATGAAGCTGAACAAGGAAATGAAAACAAACGACAATACATTATAAGCCATTTGTTTTTGACCGTTTTTACTGTGCCGATCAATCAAGAACCGAAAAATCCAATTTTGGTTTGGGTTTAAGTATTGCCGATGAACTGGCAAAAATGCTGGGTGGAAAAGCAGGATTTAAAGATACGCCGGGCGGCGGCGCAACATTCTATGTGACACTTCCTCTTAAATAACCATGCCGGTTGTGGAAAGATAACACCCTGACCGAGGTGCTGAACGCCGTGCCGGTACATAAAGGCGACTGCTTTTTTATCCCGTCCGGCACGCTGCACGCCATCTGCCAGGGCATCGTCATTGCCGAGGTGCAGCAGAACTCCAATGTAACCTATCGTGTTTACGATTACGGGCGCGTGGGTGCGGACGGCAAGCCCCGCGCACTGCACATTGAAAAGGCGCTGGATGTGACTCGCCGCACCCCGCCGCAAAAGCAGGATTTCGGCGGCCATCTTGCACAGTGCGAGTATTTTACCGTTGATGTAAAAAACGGGGATTTCAACGGTACAGCGGGCGAAAAATCCTTTGTGTCGCTGCTCATCACCGACGGTGCCGGCACATTGACCTGCGGCGGCGAAACCGTCAACGTCCAAAAAGGCGAGAGTTATTTCCTGCCCGCGAACAGCGGTCATTACACTGTGCAGGGCAGCTGCCAGACCCTTGTGACCTGCGTCTGAAGAAACATCTGCCAACCGAACCGGTGGTTTAACCCTATAAAAAATAGCCGCCAGCATTACAACACTGGCAGCTATTGATTTAGGAAATTATTTATTATACCCCAATAGCTTTTCTGCCTCTTTTGGCGAAGCAGAAATCGGAAGAGCTGAATCATAGGACCATTGCAACTTCCATTCAAAATATTTGTCGCGGGGAATTTTCCCGGTGTGGTAGGCATCTTGCATGGCGGCAAAGGACTTAAACAGGTAATTCAGAAGATCGTTCTCAGACCAAAGCATAGCGGGCTGTGCGCCGAAAGGAGAGGTTTTAGCGTTTGTCTGGATGACAGGTGCTGTGGCTGCATTTGCAGCTATCTGATTTTTGTCGATCGGTGAGGAGAGGGAAAATCTAAGAACGTCCGGCATATCCTCATCAAGCCAGAATAAAGTTTCCATTATGCCGCCAAGATTGCCGGTATCCGGTTCAAGCAGTGCGCACTCTTTTACATGGAGTGCGTCTGCTATTTTTTTTACCATATCCTCTTTCGGAACGCGAAACCCGGATTCATACTGTGCGATACGGTTGGCAGCACCATCCGTAAAGCCGACCAGCTCACCTAATTCACGCTGCTTCATGTGACGATGCAGACGGACGCGCTTGATTTTTTCTCCGATTTTCATGGGATGACCTCATTCGTTGTTTTATGCTGTCATTATACCACATTGAGAAGAAAAATCAACAATTTAATAACATATATGTAAAATCATTGACAAGAATACTGTGGTGGTGTATTATCAATACAACAGATATGATGTAAATTTAGGTAAGGGGGTTCCTATATGAAATCCATGATGCAACCCAAGAACGGCTATACAGTATCCTATTATGCTAAAAATCCTATTTGCAAGTAACCTTTGTTTACTTGCGCGTGGGCCGCCCACGCAAAATATTTTATCATTTTTGTTGTAATGAATCAAATCTGATTCACTATTCAGAGGATGAGGCGTAAAAGTGAATCCGTTCTGATTCACTCTCAAACCTCGCCCAAACGCGCCTTGTGTGGGGTGGACACTCCGCATCGCACACGGACGCGCTGAACTCCACAAACCCGCCGTTTGGCGCGTTTGTGGGGCTGTGGGGCGGCGTGAGCCGTACAACTTAACACTAGAGAGTAAAACTTACTACACACAAAACAACGATAGTATGAGATAATAGACCTATACCAAACAAGAAAGGATGATGTAAATGACTTTTACAAAACTTCCCAAAACGATCTCCGCTGAAGAACTCCTCTCCACTCCGCTGCCGCCGGTCAAGTGGATCATTCCCGATTTGCTCCCAGCCGGTCTTGCGCTGTTTGCCGGTCCCAGCAAAGCGGGCAAAAGCTGGCTGACCCTGTGGCTGTGTTTGCAGATTGCGCAGGGTAATCCTGTCTGGAATCGAGAAATAGAGCCACGCACCGTGGTTTATTTCTCGTTGGAAGATACATTTAACCGTCTGCAAAATCGCATTTTCCAGCTTATCGATGGCGGAGATGCCCCGGAGAGGCTGATTCTCCAAACCGAATGCCCCAGCATTGGGCAGGGCTTGGAAGAACAAGTCGATTCTCTTATCCATACATACTCTGATGTCGGCTTGATCGTTATTGACACACTTCAAAAAGTGCGTTTAAGCGACGGAAACGGTGGGATGTATGCGAACGACTATAAGGAGGCCGGTTCATTGAAAAAGCTTGCAGATAAGTATGGTATCTGCATTTTGCTGATTCATCACTTGCGTAAGCAGAGCGCGTCCGACCCATTTGACCAGATTTCCGGTTCCACCGGGCTTATGGGTGTGGCCGATACAAGCTGGGTCATGCAGCGCAAGAGAATGAGCCAGACCGCTGACATTCTGCTCACTGGGCGTGATATGGACGACAGAACGCTGCATTTGCGGGAAGAAAACTGCGTCTGGACTTTGGAAGATGAAGAAACCGCAGAGGAACGAGAAATCAAGGCTGTGCCGGACTACTTGTGGAAAGCGGCGGAGTATATCGAAAGTGTGGGAAACTGGCAGGGAACGGCCTCTGAGTTGATTGCAGCGGCAGGTATTGAAAATGCTAAACCGAACCAGTTCACCTACAACATGGCGAAGTATTTCGATAAAGTATTTGAACCGAAAAACATCCGATATAAAACCCATCGAAAAAACAAGGTTCGCCTTTTGAGCTTCTATGGTGACGATGGTGACGGTGGTGACGATGATATTGACATAACTCAATTATCGGGGTGGGGTATCCCAGAAAGACCGTCACCATCGTCACCATCGTCACTCGGAGCGCTTGAGGGAAGCAAGCATGGGCGAAGTGTTGCCACAGGGCAACCCGCCGAAAACCCTACGGGGCCAGCCCCGAACCCCTGTGAGGCTGCGAGCGCATGAGAAATCGAACTGTCGGAATCAACATCCGGGTGACCGTCACCGAGAAGAAAAAGGTGACGATGTTGGCTCGGAAGTGTGGTTTGTCACTTTCAGAATATTTGCGCCAGCGGGCGCTGGGATATGAACCGGGTGGACATCCACCCAAGGAGGTATTTGATGTGCTGGACAAGATTGACGAGATTGCAGAAAACTGTCAACCGAGTGCAGGTACTAAAATTGCAGCCTGTGCAGATGAAATAAGGAACCTGCTCATTGGCGGTAACTAAGATTTGGACCATCAAGGACAGCTTACAGCGCGCCCTTGATTATGCCGCCAACCCGAACAAAACCGAATACGATGCCCTTGCCCAAACGCTGCACTATGCAGAAAATGATGCCAAGACCAAGCTGAACGAGAGTGCCCAGCTTGTCACCGGCATCCATTGCAGGGCAGACCATGCGTGGGAAGATATGCGGGCTGTACAGGAACGCTTTGGTAAAACAGACGGCGTGGTGGCGCTCCACGCCTACCAAAGCTTCCGCGAGGGCGAGGTAACCCCGGAGCAATGCCACGAGATCGGCGTGGCACTGGCCCGCAAGGTCTGGGGCAGGCGCTTTCAGGTGCTGGTCGCCACTCACATGAATACGGATAACCTGCATAACCACTTCGTTATCAATTCCGTATCGTATGTGGACGGCAAGAAGTACGAGCAGCGCCGCAGCCAGTATGCCGAGTTCCGGGCGGCATCCGACAAGTTGTGCCGGGAGTACGGCTTGTCGGTGGTGGAGCAGCCCAAGGCAAAGGAGTCGGCGCGGTACGCCCGGATACGGGAGGTCATCGACCAAGCCTGTGAGGATGCCAGTACTCCGGAAGATTTCCACAGGGCGCTGTATCGGCAAGGGTATATTTTCGGCAGTGACCCTAACCGCAGGTACGCAACCATCCGGGCGCGGGATGGCGGCCGTGCAGTGCGACTTTATAGGCTGGGAGAAGAATACGATTTACCTGCCATAGATGACCGACTGCGCGGAAATTACCTGTTGTATGGACCAAGGCTGTATGAGCTGAAACATCCACCCCGGCAAAACACGCCGAAACGGTATCGCCCCAAGGATGGCTGTGCGGGAAAAGGCATTCTAGAAATTTTCCTTGATGTGTTCTTTGGTGAATCCCAGATGCACCGCTTGTATTTGTACTACTGTTATCAGTTAGGCATCCTGCCCAAGAAACAGCAGCCCCGCATCAACCGCCCGGAGTTGGAGCGTATCTGGAAAGACACTGAGAGAATCCTTGCAGAACACGCCTTTGTCCACGACCACAAGTTTCCCTCTTTGCAGGCCATCGTGGACTACCGCAAGGGCTTGTCCCAGCGAATGAAAACCCTTGCCGCACAGCGGGCGGAAATCGTTAAGCAGATGCGCCGAAAGGATGCTCCGCCGGAGTTGGCTGATCAACGCATGGCGTTGACCTGTGAGATTGCGGAACTCCGCAAAGAGGACAAGATTGCAGAGGGAGCAATCAAACGTATTCAACGCACACGCGAATCCAACCATATTGACCGGGAAAACAGAATGCCGCAACATCCCAGACCACGCCGCCGCAGACGGGAACGGGAGCGCGAATGATGTCAGTTTGCACCCAATGTGCAGGACGGTTCTTGTGCAATTTTGTGAATAGCTTTCCGGCGGGATTGCTGGTATCGTTGTACCGAACCCAAAACGCAGCAACTTGAAAAAAGGGAGAGATGCCTATGGTAGCAGGACGCTTACAGGAGAAAAACGGATTTTATTACATCGTGCTGAGTTACACGGACTCGGCGGGAAAACGCCGTCAGCCTTGGATCGGCACAGGGCTGCCCGTCAAGGGCAACAAGAAGCGCGCCGAAAAAATACTGGCGGATACGCGAAAGGATTTCACGATTCCCAAAGGTCAGGTGTCCGAACTCAGCCCCGACATGGCATTTAGCGACTATATGCGGTACTGGCTGAAAATGATGCGCACAGCCGTAACGGAAACTACTTACTCGTCCTATTGCTTCAATGTGGAAAAGCACATCATTCCCTACTTTGAACCGCTGGGCGTAACGCTGGCAGGGTTACAGCCGCGCCAGATTCAGAGCTTTTATCTGCACGAAGCGGAAACGCTGAAAAACACCTCTATCCTGCGATTCCACGCCAATCTTCACAAAGCGCTGAAATACGCCGTGCGCATTGACCTGATAGCCAGCAACCCGGTGGACAAGGTGGACCGCCCAAAGCCGCAGGCGTTCATGGCAAGCTATTACAGCGCCGAGGAAATGGAAAAGCTCTTTGAAGCCGCCCAAGGCCATAAGCTGGAACTTATCATCCAGCTTGCAGCCTTTTACGGCTTGCGCCGTGCCGAGGTGATGGGGCTGCGGTGGGAGGCCATCGACTTTGAGGCCAAGACGCTGACCATCCGGCATATCGTGACCAGCACCCGCATTGATGGCAAGAAGATTTTGGTAGAAGCTGACCGAGCCAAAACAAAATCCAGTCTGCGCACCTTGCCGCTGGTAGACCCGATTGCGGAGCGCTTAAAAGCCGTCAAAGAGCAGCAGGAGTACAACCAGAAAATTTGCGGCAACTGCTATAATCAAGAGTACCTTGGCTATGTATTTGTGGATGCAATGGGAAATCTGATCCAGCCGGATTCCGTGACGACAGGCTTTCCACAGCTGCTGAAAGAGAATGGTCTGCGCAGGATTCGCTTTCACGATTTGCGTCACTCCTGCGCCAGTCTATTGCTGAAAGAGGGCGTACCGATGAAGCAGATTCAAGAGTGGTTGGGCCACAGCGATATTTCCACCACAGCCAACATTTACGCACATCTGGATTCGCAATCCAAGAACCTGAGCGCCCAGACGATGGCAAACACGCTGACACTGCCGAAAGCGCCGAGCGTAAAAGAATGGTGAGGTAAAACGGCACACCCCGGCATCTGTCCGAGTAAGGACGGATGCCGGGGTGATTTTGTTTGCTTTTAGTTTTGGGGTGTAAAATCGAATACGTTAACAAAGTTTACTTTAATACCTTGATTCTAACAATATATACGCTTCTATTCGATTTCTCGTCTTGTCTAGAACCATCATTTTGCTGTGTGGCTGTTCTTTCGGTGTGGCTTGTTATGTAGTCGACTGCTTTCAACCTATCTAGTAGTTGTTTTATGCCGTCCTTCCAAGGCACGGTCACCTGATTTCGTTGAGTTCGATTAGACAGACGATTAAAGGGAACTTTAGGAATTGAAGTACAGACTATCGTACTGAAAGAATGATAGAATGTATATAGGGAATGGAAATAAGATCATCATAACGAATCGTGAAGCATTTCGCGAAATATGTTAAATAAAAGATGACATATTTATTAAAATTTGCTATACTTGCAATAGTATAATTAACTGACGAAGAATTAAGTAATAGCTCTGGTAATTGATTATAGGCAGTATGAATCATAAGTATTTATGATGGAGCGAGGAGAAAAGAGATATGAAGGATTTTGAAAATGATTTGATTTATTATCCTAATCCGGACCCGGTCAAGG
>ERZ1108170.938-NODE-938-length-20825-cov-6.925518_pt1 | contig 20825 bp, 13 predicted proteins | sample MGYA00403705_ERZ1108170 | MGnify/ENA primary metagenome ERZ1108170 (study PRJEB35170, sample SAMEA104062422) | human gut metagenome | biome: human gut; feature: human-associated habitat; material: faeces | place: Denmark | collected 2012-06-15 ...
GAACCAGCTTTTTGCCGCAAAACAGCACCGCTCCGACCGCAGCAACGGCCGCCAGGATTACCCACAGGATGCTGAAGGATTCACCGGTCTGCGGAGAGGTCTTGCCGGAATCGGGGTTGACGTTCGGATTCGTGTTGTCCTTCTCCGGGCTGGTGACGCTGCTGGCAGCAAACGCCGTCGCCGACAGCGCAAACACGAGCACGAGTATCAAAAGAATGGCCACAAAACGCTTCATTGTGTAACTCCTCCATTCATAAACTTACAGCTTCTAATATTCTAATAGTAGTATAATTTTACACCGGATTGGCGCAAAATGCAAGGACTATTTTCAAAAAATAACCGTTTTTCCGATCAGCCGTCCACCGGTTCGTAGAAAATGTTCAGGATCATCTCCAGCAGCGCGTCCTGGTCGACCTGATACTCCGCGTGCCGCTGCGCGCCCATGACCGACGTGCCGGGCACGTTGACGATATCGCCCGAGAAGTGCATCCCGCTTGCCTGCTGCGCCAGATAGACCATCATGGCGGTGTTAATGTTCGTCGTGATATTGCGCCGAACATCGTTATAGAGCGCCAGCACGCTCGCCGGGTCCTCCTTGACCTGCGCGAGCATCTTGTTCACGAGCGCGAGCACGACCTGCTTCTGCCGCTGCATGCGCTGGTTGTTGCCCTCGGTCGAGTCGGCGCGGTAGCGGATATAATTCTCCGTGCGCTGACCGGTGAGCGTCACGGCCTGCCCGGCGGTGAAACCAGAAAAGCTCGCATCCGGCGTGACAGTCACGCCGCCGACGCTGTCGACCAGCTGGCGGATGCCCTGCATATAGATCGAGCCGTAGGCCGGGATGGGCAGGTCGTAAAACAGGCGCGAGACGGCCGCGCTCGTCAGCTCGCAGCTGCGCTCTGCCCCGTCGCCGTAGGAATAGGCCAGCGCCAGCTGCGCCGTGGCCGTGCCGACGTGCGCGCCGGTGCTGTCGAGAATGTCGAGCGTGCACATGGCGTCGCGCGAGACGGATATGAGCGTCATCTCCTGATTGCGCAGGTCGAGCACCGCGAGGATGTTCGCGTCCGACTGGTTGGCGTTTCCGTACACGCCGTCGGCGTCCTGCTTGACCTCCTCGTCCACGCCCATGAGCAGGATCGTGACGATGTCGGTATTATAGCGGTAGAGCTGCCCGTCGTAGCGCACCGTGCCGGAGCCGAGCGCCTCCACATCGTCGCGTGCAATGTTCATCCCGTCGTCATTGGTCAGCGCGCTGCGGCCGACCGCCGACAGGATCAGCACCGTGGCGACCAGAATGAGCGCAATGGCAACCAGAACGCACACGATGATGACCAGCACGCGCGTGCCGCGGCTCATGCGTTTTTTTGGCGGCTGCACCGCCGGTTGTTCTCTGGCGTCTGACACAGACATCCCCCCTTATTTTTGATTTTGTTTTAGCCCGTATGATGCCACATCCGGGTAAATTTTGTAAAGCCGGAGAACAGGATACGCAGTTGCCTTTTCCCTGCATTCTCTCCGATGCACCTCCTCTGTTTTAAATACAGAACAAAGACGTTTTTTCAGGAGATCTTGTTATGGGCAATCCTCAAACTGCCGCCCGCGGATATTTTCAGGTCGCTCGTGAGTCAGTCATAGTCATGTACCAAGATTGCAGTGAGCACACTGCTTATCATGACAATTCCTTTGGTCGTACGTTCTATATCTCCCCCTTTGATGATTCAAGTTTTTTGTTTTCCGTGCTGCGTGTCGAATAGGCAATTCCGATCACTGCATAAACAGGAAGCAAAAAGAACTCATCAAATTGCAATATATCAATGCCCATCCACGGCAGCACAACTCCCACACACATCAGCAGCGCATGTTTCCATTTCACATGGCCCGCATTCAATTGTGTAAATAGGTTCCGCAAAGAAATAACAACCCATGAAATAAGAAGCGGCATTCCTATCAGGCCAAACTGATAAACCACCTGTATCAACGTGTTGTGAGATGCTTTGTTGTTCAGGTTAATGCTCGTGTAGCCCTCACCAAAAAGCAGTGTTATAGGATTGTTTAGAAATTCATGAATATAATTTCTCCACAAATCTGTCCGTCCGGTTGTTAACTCAGACATATTGGACGCTTGCGCGAAACGATCATCAACCATCTGGAGCAGGGCGTGGAATGCCGATGATGAAGCAATAATAATTCCCGCACACAGCAGCCCCACAAACAAGCGAAAACGACTGCTGGAAGTTCCTTTTTCCAATAGGATCGGTACCCATAAAAGAAACAGGCACGCCGTCACAATAATAAATGATTTTGAAGCGGAGAGAAGTCCGCAATATAGCAATACCAAAGCTAAAATAGCAAGCACAATTTGCCTGCGCCGGCTCTTCTCATGACACAATAGCAACTGCGTTCCGGCGAGACATGCGGCGATATGCGCAGAATAGAAATTTGGGTCTCCATAAAAGCCAGACAGTCGTGTCACAGTCAGGTAAGAATCTACTTTAATAAACTGCGATATGTTTGGAAATGTTGCGATTTGCTGCGCGGTCAATGCTGCCGTTATGATCCCACAAGCAAAGAATATAGTAATTCGATAGAAGGATACATCCCCTTCACACCTCCGCATTACACACGGAAAGAGCAACAACATAATAAGAAAGCACAAGTAGTCGTTGCCAATGGGATTATGCTGTATGGCCTTAGTCACTAATGTCAGTGCCATAAGGAGTGCAGCAAGGATAACCTGATAAAGCCGCAAAGACATTTTATTTTGCAAAAGGGAAACCGTGCAACATAACAGAAGTACAATTGTAAAAAACGAAATTCCTCCGTTGTACATCTTGAACAGTGGGCTCCAAGGAAGGAAGTACAGCAAAACAGGGAAAACAACACCTTTGTTGCATGCCCAAATAGTGAATACCAGATATACAAGCAGACATAGCAGCAGGAAGGCTAAATTTCCAAGAATCTGTGCCGCGCAAACTGCTGCAGAGAGCAACAAACAGCCACCAAGCACCGGTAGAGCTTTTATATCAAGCTGTTTATTTGTATTGTAGATTATCACTGTATTCTGCATAGTTTAATTCCAATCCGGGGGAAACTCAAATGCGAATGACGTTTTTAAAAGTAATGGCATAGCAGCTTCCTGCATTTATCAAAGTCATTGTAGCCCGGCCCAAGTTCATGAATATCACTGCCGAGATAAGAAACATACCCTTTTTGAATCCATTCAAGATAACGTTTCCGATGCGAATATTTCCGAAGGCATTCGGCATTCAACTGTAAAAAGATCCCCTCTGAAATCAATTGATGGATGGCCTCCGGCGGATACCGATCTGCATGAGCAATCACAATTCGTATTTCATGCAGATCGTTCAGTCGATACAAAGTATCCCAAATCGATTCAGGCCAACGATAAAATGGCATCTCCAGCAAAAGCTCATTCGTTCCCTCAAGACAGAGTTCACGAAGGCCATTCAGGTGCTCCATTCCGTCACAAATCAACACCTCAGCTCCTAGCAGAATGCGGGGTGCATCTTCTGGAATCTGTGCCCATAAGCTGTCAGCAGTTTGCTTCCGTCTTGTGGTAAATGATGACATGCTCTCTTTGTGGGGGTAAAAATGGGGCGTTGCGCAAATTGTCTTAATGCCCGCTGCCTTTGCCATATCGATCTGTTTGAGCGACATGGCCACACTACTGCTGCCGTGGTCGCACCCAGGCAAAATATGTGCGTGATAATCCAGCGATAAGTCGATCATAAAACTATCTTCTTTCATACGGGTCTGCGTTGGAATATTTGTATCCATATTTACTACCGTACTTATAGCCATATTTACCACCGTATTTATACTTATAGGAGTAGCGCACGGACTTCATATTCAAATCGTTTAGCACCACGCCGCACAGATTCCCTTCTGCACGTTCAACTGCATCGACAGCAGCCCGGAGTTCATCCGCTGTAGTGCTTGCGGACTTTGCCACGATCAATACGCCATCCACAAATGCAGAAAGGATCTGCGCATCGGCAACTGTATTGATTGGCGGTGTATCAATAATGACATAGTCGTACCTTTTGGAAATCTCTGTTACAAAAGACTTCATTCTATCTGAAGAAAGCAATTCGGACGGGTTAGGCGGTATGGTTCCGGCGCCGACAATCCATAGAGGCAATTCTTTCACCTTTACCAGTTCAAGCCTACATATACCTGCAATGAAATCACAAAGGCCAGCTGAGACATCCAATTTCCAAAGCCTTCTTTGCGTTGGCTTTCTCAAATCGGCATCGATCAAAAGCGTCTTTTTTCCGAGCATGGCGTAGCTGATTGCAATGTTGGCCGCTGTCAAGCTTTTACCTTCTGAAGGATTTGCACTGGTAACAGCAATCGTTTTACACGCACGGTCTTTATCTTTTGTCATACAGAACATGAGGCCTGTCCTCAACTTGACATATGCCTCGCGAATAGCAAATGGAGTTTCATTGTTTAGAAGGCGTTTTCGGTTGCTTGCAATAATCCCGCTTTTGTTCTTCAGGTTTTGCCGCATCGTCTTTCTTTTCATAGCTAATTGTTCCTCCATTCGCAAGCTCCCAGTATTTGTAGTTTTTCTCCGCACCTTCTATTTCTGGAATCTGTCCGATAACGGCAACGCCGACCAGCTTGTCAATATCTTCCGGAAGATAAATCGTTGTATCGGAGAGTGCTTTCAAGATAATGACCACAGCAGCAATAATCATGCCAACCACAACCGCAATCGCGGTATCAAATGCTGTTCGCGGAGATGTTTTTTCCGTTGCAACTTCCGGATGATCTACGACCTCGACACCACCCGCTTTGGTAATGCGAACGATTTCAGCTGGAGCTACACTCGCAAAGGATTCCGCTACTTTGCAGGCGAAGTTCGCATCGGTTGAGGTGATAACCACTTCAAGAAGCTGTGTGTTCGTAACGACTGCTACATCAACCATTTGCGCAAGTTCTTTTCTTGTCAGAGGACTATTCAAGTCACCCAAAACCGCATTCAGAACAGAATTGCTCTCCAATATTTTTGAATAGGTTGTTGCAAGACTTTCTGCTGCTTGTAAGTCGCTCTTGTCGATCGATCCGGACGACGATGCGCCACCCGAATTGTTGTACACATAAAATGTGACACGTGATTCATAGGTCGGTGTAACTAGAAGCGATAGCACAAGGTAAACGCCTACGCCCAACACCAGCCCTGCAACAATAAGCCAATGGATTTTACGCAGCAGAAGACCGGCGATGCCCCAAAGTGACACTTCTGTCCGTGCCGTGTCTTTCGGTGATTTTTGGTTTTCATTCATGTTTGCAGCTGTTCCTCTCAATCTCACTTTTATTATTTATCTTCAGAATCGCTCTTAGGAAGAAGGATACGTGAGTTAAATAGTTCATAGTTTTCTCCACACAAAATGATTCACGATGCCAGTATAGCTTTGGATGATGCGGGCGACCTTCATGGACACGTTTTCAGCAGTGTAACCCGCTACCGGTGTGCCAAAGCATTCCGCCCGCTGCATCCCGACAGCCATCTCCACCGCCTGCAGGAGGGAGTCTGCGTCGATTCCGGCGAGTACAAAGCATCCCGCGTCCAGCGCCTCTGGACGCTCGGTGGAGGTACGAATGCTGACAGCCGGGAAGGGCTTGCCCACAGACAGAAAAAAGCTGCTTTCCTCCGGCAGCGTTCCGCTGTCGGAAACCACCGCAAAAGCGTTCGTCTGGAGGCAGTTGTAATCAAGGAAGCCCAGCGGTTCGTGGGCGATCACACGGGTGTCCAGCTGGAATCCCGTCGCCTCCAGCCGCTTTCTGCTTCTGGGGTGGCAGGAGTAAAGGATTGGCATATCATACTTCTCTGCCATGGCATTGACCGCTGTGAACAACTGGACAAAATTGCGGTCTGTATCGATATTTTCCTCCCGATGGGCCGAGAGCAGAATGTACTGCCCCTTAGTCAGTCCCAAACGCTGGTGGACATCGCTCGCTTCGATCTTGTCCAGATTGGCGTGCAGTACCTCGGCCATGGGGCTGCCTGTCACAAAGGTGCGCTCCTTCGGCAGGCCGCACTCCATCAGATACCGGCGCGCGTGCTCCGAATAGCAGAGATTGACATCGCTGATAATATCCACGATACGGCGATTCGTCTCCTCGGGCAGGCACTCGTCCTTGCAGCGGTTACCCGCCTCCATATGGAAAATCGGAATGTGCAGCCGTTTGGCGCCGATCACAGAAAGGCAGGAGTTGGTGTCGCCCAAGACCAGCACCGCATCCGGCCTGACCCGCACCATCAGCTTGTAGGACTTCTCGATGATATTCCCAATCGTGGCTCCGAGATCATCGCCTACGGCATCTAGATAATAGTCAGGTGCCCGGAGACCAAGATCGTCAAAAAACACCTGATTGAGGGTGTAGTCGTAGTTCTGACCGGTGTGGACCAGAATCTGCTCAAAGTACCGGTCGCAGCACTTTATCGTGGCGGACAGCCGGATGATTTCCGGCCGCGTACCGATAATCGTCATCAGCTTCAGCTTTCCCATTGCTACACCTCCTCAAAGTAGGTATCCGGGTGGCCGGGGTCAAACTGCTCATTGGCCCACATGACTGTCACCAGATTTTCCGTTTCACTCAGATTGATAATATTGTGGGTATAGCCCGGCAACATATGAACAGCCTGGATCCGGTCGCCGCTGACCTCAAATTCGATTTTTTCATCTGAGTCGATCCGGCGCTCCTGAATCAGCCCGTGTCCGGCCACGACCATAAAGAACTCCCACTTGCTGTTGTGCCAGTGCTGCCCTTTGGTGATTCCGGGCTTTGTGATGTTCACGGAGATCTGACCGCAGTTCTTCGTTTTCAGCAGTTCTGTGAAGCTGCCTCGCTCGTCTACATTCATCTTCAGCGGGAACGCAATTTTCTCTGGCGGCAGATAGGACAGATAGGTACTATAGAGCTTCTTTGCAAAGCTGCCCTCCGGGATCTCTGGGAGCAACAGTGTCTGCGGCTGCTCCCGGAACGTTCGGAGTAGACGGACGATCTCGCCCAGCGTCACAGGATGACTGACCAGAACGCTGCAATATGCTCCATCCGTCCGGTGGGGCTGGCCCTCCATGGCATTCAGAATCTCATCGATCAGGTCGTCAATGTAGACCAGTTCCAGTTCGACTGCCGGATCCGAAACGGTGATAGGTAGATTCCGTGCGATATGATGGCAGAATGTCGCCACCACGGAATTGTAGTTGGGGCGGCACCACTTGCCGAAGAGGTTCGGCAAGCGGTAGATCATCCCGTTTGCACCGGTTTCTCTGCCGTAAGCGAGGAGCAGCTCCTCCGCCGCCTTTTTGGACTGTCCGTAGGGACTTCCGGCATACCGTCCGGCCAGACTGGCCTGAATGGAGGAGGAGAGCAATACCGGGCAGCGGTTACCGCTTTCCCGAAGCATCTCCAACAGGGTACGGGTGAAGTCCGTGTTTCCGGCTGCAAATTCTCCCGGATCCTGGGGCCGGTTCACGCCAGCCAGGTGAACCACGAAATCCGCCTTTTGGCAGTAGCCCACCAGGGTTTCAGCCGAAGTATCCCGCGTACACAAGAGAATTTCCTCGATTTGCAGCGCGGGCCGGGTCCTGTCTCTGCGATACTTGATGGTGGAAAGGCGCTGCGTCAGATTCTTCCCGACAAATCCGTTTGCGCCGGTAATCAATACGTTCATTAGCAAGTTCCTCCGAACAGTTTCAGCTTTAGAAGAAGCTGTTTCATTTCCACCACATTCAGCCGGTGCGTATTGTGCGAAGTATACTGCTCGATTTTGCCGAACTCTGGATTTCCCTTGCTGAAATAGTTGTCATAGTTCAGATCTCGATTATCTGCCGGAATGCGGAAGAAGCCGGGCAGCTCTTCCGCCCGCATCATTTCCTCTGCAGTGACCAGCACCTCAAAGAGCTTTTCGCCATGCCGCGTTCCGATGATCGTCGTGCCAAGGTCGGAGTGCTTCAGCTCCAGCACAGCCTGCGCCAGAGTCTCGATGGTCGCAGCGGGGGCCTTCTGCACAAACAGGTCTCCCTGCTCGCCGTGCGCAAAGGCATAAAGAACGAGGTCGACGGCATCACTGAGCGTCATCATGAAGCGGGTCATATTGGGATTCGTGATCGTCAAGGGCTTCCCCTCGTCGATCCGGTCGCAGAACAGCGGGATAACCGAGCCACGGGAAGCCATGACGTTGCCGTATCGGGTCAGGCACAGAACCGGATCTCCGGGCAGCATCTGCCGGGAGCGGGCGATCACATTCTTCTCCATGATGGCCTTCGTCATGCCCATAGCATTGATGGGATAAGCCGCCTTGTCCGTGGACAGGAAGATGGCCTTCTTCACATGGTTTTCCACACAGGCAGAGATCACATTGTCGGAACCGGCCACATTGGTTTTGACCGCTTCCATGGGATAAAACTCGCAGGAGGGTACCTGCTTGAGGGCGGCAGCGTGGAACACATAATCCACCCCGCGGAACGCCGGGGCGATGGAACCGTAGTCCCGCACATCACCTATGTAGAATTTGATTTTCTCTGCGTGCTGCGGATACAGCTCCTGATAGGCGTGGCGCATGTCGTCCTGTTTTTTCTCATCGCGGGAAAGAATACGAATCTCGCGGATATCCGTGGTCAGAAAGCGATCCAAAACCGCATGCCCGAAGGAGCCGGTGCCGCCCGTGATGAGGAGAACCTCATGTTCAAGCAGAGGCATTTCTGATACACTCCAATCAATGTTTTATCTTGCGGAATGGGCTAGAAAAACGCCCATACCACATTCTTTTTAAGTTTCTCGGATCAATTCCCTCAACTATCAACTGTCCAACAGGGCGCAAGGAGGGAACCATAAAACACAGCACAAAATTGACGAAGACCTGTGCTGCTACCGAAGCAATTGCCGCTCCGTTGATACCGATAAGCGGTATTAGGATGTAGTTGGCTATCACATTCAAAAGTGCTCCAGATAAATTGATTTTCCATAGCATCTTCTGCTTCTGTTCTGCCAGGATCCATATATTGCGAACGGAACCCATATAGGAGAATGCTGTGTACCAGGTGATGATTCTCAGCGTAGGTATCGCCGGGGCATATGCGGCTCCGTAAATAATCCGAATAACAAGCGGTGCTGCTATGGTTAGCACAATGCTTTGCAGCACCGCTAAATATATGATAATAGAATAGAGTCTGGCTATATGTGGACCGTAATTGGGAGAGCTTGTCTTCTTGGCTTCTAAAATAGAAGGTCGCATAGAATCCACAATAGCCGCAAACACGAATTGACTTAGTGCTGCGCAACTCACCGCAGCTGAATAATAGCCGTTGGCTTCTTTCCCCAGCATCAATGTGATCATGACCCGATCTGTTAGAGAAAAGAAAGTAACCATGATGCCGGATACAATATAATATCGGCTTCTCTTAAAAAGTTGTTTCGCAAGTGGAAATGATACTGTCAGTCTTTGCTTTGAAATTCTTCTGTAGATCCCGTACAGAGAAGCAGAGATCAACAAATAGTCCAGTGCCTGTGAAAATGCAAACCAGTATACGCTCTTTTGCGTAATCAGTAGGAAACAACGATAGGCTGAAACGACCACATATGCGGCCAGTGAAGTGATCGCGATGTATTTTGACAGCAGCTTTGCCTGGAACCAGTATTGAAGTATTTCGGTTGCCTGGAAAACCAATGAAATGCTGTACAGCGCACAAACAAGCATCGTTTCCGGGTCATTTGGATTTGCAATCGCAGTAAACGCAATCACTCCGAAAATCCCCAAGAAGCTCGTTGCCGTACTCATAAAAAGCGATGTTCCGAGCGTCTTTCCTTCACTGTCAGGCGCTGCAATAATTTCGTGGACAAGGGTCGAGCGAAGTCCGAGCTGTACAACCGGAACCATAAAGCTGACAATTGCTGCAGCATAATCAATGATTCCGTAATTCCCCGGTCCGAGATACCTGGCAGAAAGTGTTCCAATTACGAAGCTCAATAAGGACTGCACAACTTTACATGCAATCAGCCAGGTCGCGTTCTTTACAATTTTTCCGGATTCTGTTGGTTTCTTCATCATCACAAATTCCACCCGCAGTCCCCACAGCAGCAGGGACTGCGGGCTTCATTTATCCTATTTGTTACGAGATAATCATTTTGCCATCTTCTCCAAAGGTATAGGTACCCTTCGGGAGGAGATCATTGGTTTTAGAAACATAGTAGCTGCCGACCGCAAGGTTTGCACCGCTGCGGACATAGATGTAGCTGCCGTCGTCAAGCTGTACGAGGCCGGTATTGACCTGACGCACATTGTTCACATAGTAGAACAGGTACTCGTTTCCATCGCCGAGCTTCTCACGGTAGATGCCGTTCTTGATTTCCATTTTGCCGTCCGCACCAAAGGTATAGACAGCATTCGGCATGAGACCATTGGCCTTTGTCACATAGTAACTGCGCCCGCAAACCACGGTACAATCGCTCTTGACATAGTAGTAGGCATCATCAATTTTAACCAAGCCGGCATAGTTCTTTACGCCATCCTTGTAGTAATACTTCGTGCCGTTATCTTCGCGAATTCCCTCAAGGAACATCGTACCGTCAGCGTTGAACCAGTACCAGCCGGCAGGTTTCAGTCCATTGGCCTTGTCTGCAAAAACATAGTGCTTGGCATCCTTTACTGCTTTTAGGTTGCTGGCGATATAGTAATAGTTGCCTTCCCATTCAATCAGGCCGGCCGCTGTTTTTGCGCCATCCACATAGTAGTACAGGTCGCCATTTTCCTCGACCAGGCCATTCTTGATAATCATCTTGCCGTCAGCATCAAAGCTATAGAAACCAGCATCTTTTAGTCCGTTCGTTTTGGTAACATAATAGGTGCCGTTCTTGACAGCCTTGAGATCGCTGGCGATGTAGTAGTAGCTGCCGTCCACTTCGACCAAGCCAGCATAGTTCTTCACATAGACGACATAGTAGCAGAGGTTGCCGTTCAGATCTTCATGGAGTCCTTCCAGCTTCATCAGCTTACCTTCGGCATCAAAGGTATACTTAGCTGCCGGCAGCAGGTCGTTGGTCTTGGCCACATAGGTTTCAACGCTTGTGACCATACCGTTGCGCTTGAAGTAACGATAATCATCGCCGTCCTTCACCAGACCCGCGTGCCATACCAGCATACCGTTGTTGATCCAGCGGGTAATGCCGTTATCGTTGTACACACCGCACTGCTCCTTCTGGAACACGCCATTTTCGTCAAAGACGAACACTGCACTCTCACGGTCCGGATAGTCATAATTGTCGGGGTTGCCATCCTTACCGGGGACATTGACTTCGGCATCTTCCGCATCAGGGCCGTAACCGGGCAGCAAATTTGCGGTAGGATACGGTACACGAACCATTCCGGTGACGATATATCCGTTGCTGTCGAAATAGTAGAAAGAACCTCCAATGTTATCCCAACCAGCTCCGTGCATAACGCCATTCTGATAATATGTTGTGCCTTGATCGCAGGTAAACCATCCATTGAGCTGCAGGATGCAGTTACTGTCGAACGGATAGTAGCCTTGCGGGAGCAATCCGTTGGTTTTGCTCAGATAGTAGGTGCCGTTGGCCTTTAGCGTAGCATCGGCGTTCACATAGATCATGCGATCGTCCGCCATTCTGACCAACCCAAGGTCATACTGGACATCATCATTTACATAGTAGACCAGCACACCGTTGCCATCGAGCGGCAGTATACCGTTTTTGGCAATCATTCTACCCTGTGCATCAAACTCTCGCTGATAACCGGCTTTGACAATACCATTTGTTTTGGTGACCCAGTACTTTCCGTTCTTGACTGCTTTCAGATTTGCATTGATGTAATAGAGATATCCATCATCTCCATAAACAAGGCCAGCATAAATAGCCATACCATTTTCATCAAAGCAAACAATATCGCCTGCACTGAATCCACTGGCGATGTGGGACAAATCGCTGCTCAGCTGGTACAATCCAGGCTGGACAATCAATGCGCCCTCTGCATCAAACAAATAGTAATCAGCACCCTGACCGCTATTGCCTCTCGGAACCTCACTAAACCCAGTGAGGGCATCGCCGTGGTCGCCAAAGAAATAGCGGTCACCGTCTACTGTCCACCACTTTCTGGCAATCGGTTGTCCGGCCCAGTAATAGCGACGACCGGTACTGACCGTGATCCAGTCTCCTCGCACCAGAACATGATCCGCAAAGGTATAGTTTAAGTCCTTGGGGTATTGCTTGCCATTTTCGGTGATCATCGTGCGTATTGTTTGAGCACCGTCAACCGCCTTGAATGTAGTTGGATCAAAATAATAATACTGACTGCTTCCATCGGATGTTTTGATCTCACGCCAGCCGTCCTTGGTCTCACCGTTGACGGCATAGTACAAATCATTCTCGTAGGCAAACAATCCGGTTATTTTTCCGACAGAGATGCCATCCGAGCCGAGATCGTACCAATATTCACCGGTTTCACCATCCACATTGCTGGGAAGCTTATGAATGCCAGTCAGCGCAGCGCCGTCTTGCCAGTAAGACCACTTTCCGTTTTCCTTGACCCATCCGTCCTTGGTATTCTTTTGCAGCTTAAAGCTGTCTGTGAAATCCGTAACGGTATCAAAGAAATGGGCACCGTAGTCTCCGTTGATATTCTCGCTGTTGTCATAGGGGTACAGACCGTATTTGATCTGATATTCTTCCTGCTGCGCCAGCGATTTCAGAACATGGAAGTGTGCATAAATGTCATAGCCGAGATCACCGCTAACCGTGCAGTCGAGCAATCCGTTTTCGTCCCATGCTGCGCTGTCTGTGGGGATAAGCTTCAAGCCGCTGAGTACGCAAAGCGGGTTTGCAGTAGCGGGGTTGATCGGTTCGCCCTGCTGAATGAAGTTGCAGACGACCGTCAGCTTATTGTCTTCCACCTCAGCAGAGGTCATGGTGAAATACTCATTTGCCAGACGGAGCTTGGAGGTATCGATCGTAACGCCTTGCGGTGCGGTCAGTGTGATCGTGACCGTCGTCAGGGGGCTAATACGCTCGGCAAGCTGCAGCAGGAAATCCCATGCTGTGCGTCCCTCCTGATCGCCGCCAGGGAGCATATACAAAAGCGCTGTAAGCTTCTCCGGAATCGGCATCTTGGACATATCCACTGCAAAGGTATAGGATGCTTCCATTCCAGTTTGAGAATCAATCTGGTAATAAGTCTGCTCGTCTTCTTTATAATTTGAATTGGAAACGGTACGGTTCCATGCAAGCAGACCGCTGCCGCCGGTCGCCTGATTGAAGTCAAAGTTTGCCTCGTCACTTTTATACAGATAAGTTGTGATCTTTGTTGCCGTTTCCAATGCTTTATTGATTGCGGCAGTCTGCGCCTGAATTGCGGCTTCTTCATCACTGTAGCCCTTGCCTTTGGCTTCCTGATATGCACGGGCATATTCCTGATTGATTGTCGCCTGGAATTCGGCCAGCTTGTTTTTCAGAACTGCACCGATCGTCAGAGTACGCAGTTCGCTGTTTGCATTGGGTGTGAAATCAAAGCCGGAAATCGTACCTGCCTCGGGGTAATCGAATACCAATTCCGTTTTCGTGGTATTGACACTCCCACCTTCGACTTCACCGATCGATTGCAGTGTGATCTTCAGGAAGCCGAACTGCACATCATTGGGGTTGATCTTTACGGGGTTGCCGTTATAGGTAGCCTCCAGCGGCAACTCGGTCGATTCGCCGTAGACCGCATTCAAGCTGTCTTTGGTGAATTTCAATTCCGTCGGTTCAACAATGTGCAGCGTTTTTGTGCCTAGCACGCTGCCGTCTGCTGCAATTAGCTGGATCTGCACATCACCGAGCGCTTTGGCTGTGAACACATCGCCCGACAGCGTACCAAGGCTTTCATCGGACACCTTCAGCGCAGAGCCATCGGGGAGTGCAATCGCGCCGCCGGTAGAAGTGACGCCGGACGCATTGACAGTTAGCTCGGTTCCGACCGTCAGGTAGTCATAGTCTGCGGAAACGACCGCATGGTCGAATACATTGGAGGGCTTTGCCGTAGATACAACGAGGAGGGAGGAGCTGACTGAGCGCTCATACCCGTCTGACGGGCGGTTGACGACGGAAATCGTTTCAGAGCCCTCGCCTCTAGCAGCAAAGGTGGAGGAACCGCCGCCATCCAGATTTATGGCGGAGACGCAGCCGGCATCCAGCATAATCTGTGCGATCTCAATGGCGCTGCCGCCTGCGGAGAACGGCTCCTGACGGCCATCAAGCACCATCAGCACGACCTGACCGTCATAAGTAATACCAACACAGGTACGGGAAGCACGGTTGTTGTAATAATTGACAGGTGCGGAAGGTACAATTTTACCGTTCCTGACAAGCCAAATATCACCGCCGACAGCTTCCTGAAGCTCACCCTTGTGCGCATTCCACTCGGCACTTCCACCGATAATGGGCGTTCCGTCCTTGAGAATGCCGAAGAAGTTTTCGCTGCCAATGCCGTGATACTCAACGCCTTCCATAACCAGCGCACCGCCGGGGCAGCCGTTGCTCATGTTGTAGAAATCGGCATTTGTTCCGACAACCGCACGATAATTAGGAATATAGTGCTCTGTGTTGTTCGGATCCGTATGTTTTCTTTCTGCGGCTTCCATCTGATCTTTCACGCGAGCCATCTTCCAGACAGAGGCGTCATTGTCGTTATAGTTGGCATAGATATTGACATCGCTGCGTGTAATGTCCGCAGTCGCGAGATAATAAACAATTTGCTTATCATCCTTCGTCAGAGCCATTTTCACTTCCTGCTTAATGCCGGGAGCCAGTATGGAGGAGGTGCTGGAAAAGACCTTGTAATAATCGTTTTCCAGCTGTCCCTTTGCCGTTTCGTAGAGGTAATCGGCAAAAGCATAGCAGCAGGCACGACGCAGATCGGCATTGACACCATTCGGAAGGTAGCTGCCTTCCAGAGTCCGGATGCCCTCGTTTCCGTAATAGGTATCATAGACAGAAGCGCGAATGTCATCCTTCGTTGAAACTCCACCGAAGCGGTTGTCCAGGAAGAACTTTGCGCGTGCGGCATCGGTCAGGCTGGTCGTAAAGTAATTCTTCATGACCGCGCTGATTGTCACACCGGTGCCAATCTTCTTTAGAATGTAAAAGGCGTCAAGATCGCCGTACAGATCGAGAATACCAAAAGAATGAATTTCCGGATCGGGATTGTCGTACAGAAAATACTTATCGTTATTGGTTCGGATCTCCTCGGCCATTTCTTCGACCGTACCGGTCACGCCCGCATTGGTCGTGAGCTGAAGCAGGTCACAGATATCGCCGGCCCAGCTGCCAAGGTCGGCAGTGCTCTGATTGCCGGTGTGGTACGCCATATCCATTGCGCCGAACATGTGCGCAAAATCGACTTCGTTTCCGTTGGGTACCGTGAAAACCTCCAGGCTGCGCACAGCAGCGGCATTTGTTCCGTTGGCTGCGTCCTGCTCGGACACATAACCGGTAAAGGCTGTGTTTTCCGGACCGCAGAAGGTCGTCCATGTACTGGATGTGTATTTTTCCACGCCGCAGCGGATGTAGTTGATGACAAGCGCCGTAGCATCTTCGCCGGAATGTTCCCGGGCGTAAGCGTCGGCATATCCCTCAAGGGTGGTCAATGAGGATAGGAAGTCAGTATACCGTGTATCATCGGTCGAGGTATCTACCGCAAATACAGACAGCGGGAGAATACTGAAAACCATCATGACCGCCAACAGGAGAGATATCCATCGCAGTGAAAATGATTTTTTCATATGAATTCCTTCCTGGATATTTATTTCAAGTTTTCGACAATGACATTCACAGCCTCCTGCATGGCATAAAGCTGATCCTGCTTGTCCTGTGCCAATTTGCTGATGTCACCGAGGTCGTAAACCGTAATATATACATCACGAGAAGTACCGCGTTTGTCAGTCAGTGTTCCGGCAAGCTGTCCAACTTCTTCGCCGATGCTGAGGTCGAAAAGAGTGTAGGTCTTTCCGTCTTGTTCAGTAATGAACTTGACTGTATCGCTGTCTACCTCGGCCTTCAAAAGCTGTTCATATTTTTGAGGAATATATAGCGTTCCGAAATCGGTATTGATTTCCGAAAGTGTCGTGGTATCCTCGATTTCTTCTTCCGGCGGTGTGCTTTCACTCTGATTTACTGCAGGATCTGCAGTAGATTCCGGAGCCTTTTTCCCGCACCCGGCAAACAAGCTGACAATAGAACAAATCACAAGGAGCATTACACTCCATTTACGAATTCGCGATAACTGCATATGCACTCCTTTCGCTGTGAATACAGTGGTATACAGGGAGGGACTTTCCCGCCCTGTATACACACTTGTCTCTTACGGATTTACGACCATCTTACCGTCTTCTCCAAAGGTATAGGTGCCCTTCGGGAGGAGATCATTAGTTTTGGAAACATAGTAGCTGCCGACCGCAAGGTTTGCACCGCTGCGGACATAGATGTAGCTGCCGTCGTCAAGCTGTACGAGGCCGGTATTGACCTGACGCACATTGTTCACATAGTAGAACAGGTACTCATTTCCATCGCCGAGCTTCTCGCGGTAGATGCCGTTTTTAATTACCATTTTGCCGTCCGCATCGAAAGTATAAGTTGCGCTCGGCATCAGACCGTTGGATTTGGTGACATAATAGCTGCGGTCACAAACCACAGAGCAGTCACTCTTAACATAGTAATATTCGCCGGAAATCTCGATCAGGCCGGCATAATTCTTCACTCCATCCTTGTAGTAATACTTCGTGCCGTTTTCTTCGCGGATACCTTCAAGGAACATCGTGCCATCCGCGTTGAACCAGTACCAACCGGCAGCTTTCAAGCCGTTCGCCTTGTCTGCAAAGATATAGTGTCTGGCACCCTTTACTGCTTTCAGGTTGCTGGCGATGTAGTAATAGTTGCCATCCCATTTGATCAGGCCGGCCGTTGTTTTGGCTCCGTCCACATAGTAGTACAGGTCGCCATTTTCTTCGACCAGGCCATTCTTGATGATCATCTTGCCGTCCGCATCGAAAGTATAATAACCAGCAGGCTTCAGGTCGTTGGTCTTGGTAACATAGTAAGTGCAATTCTTAACAGCCTTGAGATCGCTGGCGATATAGTAGAAGCTGCCGTCCACTTCGACCAGACCGGCATAGTTCTTCACATAGTCGACATAGTAGCAGAGATTGCCGTTCAGATCTTCATGGAGTCCTTCCAGCTTCATCAGCCTGCCTTCGGCATCAAAGGTATACTTGGCTGCCTTCAGCAGACCGTTGGTCTTGGCCACATAGGTTTCCATGCTCGTGACCATACCGTTGCGCTTGAAGTAACGATAATCGTCGCCGTCCTTCACCAGGCCTGCGTGCCAGACCAGCATACCGTTGTTGATCCAACGGGTGATGCCATTGTCGTTGTACACGCCGCACTGATCCTTCTGGAACACGCCATTTTCGTCAAAGACGAACAGCGCACTCTCACGGTCCGGATAGTCATAATTATCGGGATTGCCTTCCTTACCGGGGACATTGACCTCGGCATCCTCTGCATCCGGGCCGTAACCCGGCAGCAGATCCGCTGCGGGATACGGTACACGAACCATTCCGGTGACGGGCTGCTGATCCTGGTAGAAGTAATAGCTGTCGCCATCTTTCCGCCAACCATTATGGTAGATCACTTCGCCACTCTTCAGCAATTTGTTGCATACAGAGCAATATGTATCGCCGGTGTAACCGTCCTCGGTGTCAGTGGCTTCCTTTACATTCCAAATTACTTCAACATGCCCCTTGGCAGGAATCTCTTCCTGCGCTACAAGCACTTCATTGCAAACCGAGCAATGTTTGCCTTCGGTCTTGCCGGGTGTGGTGCAGGTAGCTGCAACAGCTTCGTCGATCACCTCGGTATGACCCGTAGCCGGAATCTCTTCAATTCCGGAGATCGTTGCGCCGCAAACCGAGCATTTGACGCCCGCCGTATGACCGGCTTCCGTGCAGGTGGCAGGCTGTTCAGCAACATCAACAGGCGTATGACCGGTTGCATCAAGCACTTCAGTCTTGGTTTCGCTGCAAACAGTACAAGTGTAAGTCTTGACACCGGCATCGCTGCAGGTCGGGGAAGTCGTAATTACGCCCTTGTCCCAGCTGTGACCCTTCGCAGGGATAACTTCCTGTGCAACAAGAATATCATTGCAGACGGAGCAGTGTTTACCCTCAGTCTTGCCGGGTGTGGTGCAGGTAGCTGCAACAGCTTCGTCGATGACCTCGATATGTCCCTTGGCGGGAATAGCCGTGCCGGTGCCTATTTTCTCGCCGCAATCCTTGCAGTAGGTGTCGCCGGTGTAGCCGGGCTCGGTGCAGGTTGCTTTCTTGGCATTACGAAGTTCTGTGTTCGCATGTGCGCAAGGCGTGCCGCCCCAGACACCGTTGACATAGTTAATGGTGTCGCCAGCCTTGGCGGTCTTCGTCTCGACATAGGAGCCGTCGGCGTTGTGCAGCTTGGCAGGGGTGATGGTAATTGAAATATCGTTACTGCTGGAGTTGTACTGGTGTGTAACGGTCTCTGTGCCGGGTGTACCCTGCTGGCTGTACACACCGGTGCCGCCGCTGGAGCAGATGTCCGCGCCACCCTTGGTGGTATAGATAGCGCCAAGGGCCGTCAGCGTACCATTGACATCGATTTTGACATCCTTCAGATCCGCATTGGTACGATTATAAGCCTTGCCCGGTGCATAAGCTACGGACTTGAATTTGCAGGAACCCCAGACAAAGTTGTCGGAATTCCACTCGTCGCCGTCGTAAACATAGATGGTCTTTCCGCTGGCCACTGTCAAATCAGCACCCTCGGCAATGTTTACCTCGACGCCAGCCAGCAGCGCGGCATCCTGATTGATGGTGACCTTGCCGGACTGGATATTGATGGAGATATTATTGGTGATGGGCAGCACATAGCTTGCAGAATTAACGCTCATACCGGCAAGCTTCAGGGCCAGCGTATTCAGCTCTGCCTCACCGTTGACCGTAAGGATCAGACGGTCGGTCTTTTCATCATAGTCCTTGGTGAAGCTGCCGGAAACCACCTTAAACATGCCGTTGTTACCAATGAAATTGATGGAGGTGGTATATGTGGTGCTCATTGCGTAAACGCCGCTGTAAACTTTCTCGTTAGCGCCAGCATTCAGGGTCAGGGGCACTTCAATATTCTGCACGAAGTACTGAGAGAAGGGGAATACCTTATTGCCCATGTTGGAGGACGCGCTGCCGCCGCGGAAGTCTGCGATTTGATAGAACTCATATACGGTTGCACCGGATTCAGCCAGCACAGAACCGCTGCCGGAGATAAAGCCCCAAGCATAGAGACTACCGCCGTTCTTTACTGTGATGGAGCTGTTGTCCGCCATTTTAATATAGCCATAATCGCCCACAGGACGCCCCTGCTGACCGCCGCCGGCAGCGAAATACCGGCCGCCCAGGCTGATCGCGCCATTGACTGTGATGGAAGTGCCCTCGCTCATCGTCAACGTCCGGAACGCTTTAGATGCCGGGGTCGTGCGGATTGCCGCAGGAGCATCCGTATACAGCGTCCCTGCTGCATCAAAGGGAATCAGCAGTGTAATTCCGGCAGGAATGGTGTAGGTACCGCTGATAGAACCATCGGTAGCCAGGGTGATCTTGGACTGACCGTTTGTCTGTGCGTAAGCAACCGCCTCATTCAGATCTGCAAACCGCTGACCGCCGGTCTCAAAAAGCGCAACGGATTTGCTTGCAAATTTTGCCGTAATGGTGCAGTCGCTTTCAATATTCAGCGCTGTGCTTGCGGCAGTTGCTATGCACTTGCCGGTGGTCAGGTTGTACCAGCCAAGGAACTGATAACCCTCTGCCGGGGTTGCCACCACCTGATAAGCCGTCATGGAGCTTTGTGTGTTGCTGTATGTCTCTGTGACAGTCTTGCCATCTACTGTATAGGTACCATTTTCGGCAGGCACAAAGGTCGTGGTCGCAGTTACATCAGAAACCAGCGCCACATTGGTCATGGTAATTTTTGTGGCTGTGGTGCTACCGGATTTGATATAAACCTTGATGCTCTCGCCAACGGCAAGCTCTTTGTTAAAGGCACCATTTGCAGTGACGGCAGTTCCGTTTACTTTGATCGTACCGCTGTTCGCCTCAATGGCATAATTAAACGACAGTGTGGCTTTCGTAGCTTTGTTGTTTTTGATGGTTAGAGTGGAATCATAGTGCGTGTCGCTACAGGTTCCTCCGACAGAGACAACTGAACCAGTGATTGTTGTGCCTGTTGCACTCCACGCATCGTTTGCATCACCAGAAAAGCTCAGGCCAATGTTGGAATCACTCAGACCTGTCACGGTGCCGTTTGTTGCCGCAAATGCAGGCAGCGTAATGGCAGGCACTAATGCCAGCACCATAACTGCCACCAGCAGCAGGGATAAGAACCGTTTGGATATTCGTTGGATCATGATTGTTTTCTCCTTCTCGGTTTAGATTTTGAGGTTTTCATTTCAGCGTAAATGCTTACGCCGAGTAATAATGTAATGAGTGCCCACAGATGTGCCCGATGGAACAGGCCGGAAATATCCGACTCACGGAAAAATTCGATAATAAACCGAAATGCTCCATAGCATATCATGTAGACCGGGTAAGCGCGTCCATGCAGCCGTTCTTTCCAAATTCGCGGACACAAGACGGCGAGCAGGATCAGGTAAAAGACGATCTCCGCCTCTCGCGTTGGGAAGCGTATCCCGTTTGTCCCCGGAATCGGAAGCCCGCGGCAGCAGC
>ERZ1108170.945-NODE-945-length-20714-cov-7.199090_pt1 | contig 20714 bp, 15 predicted proteins | sample MGYA00403705_ERZ1108170 | MGnify/ENA primary metagenome ERZ1108170 (study PRJEB35170, sample SAMEA104062422) | human gut metagenome | biome: human gut; feature: human-associated habitat; material: faeces | place: Denmark | collected 2012-06-15 ...
GCATCCGCCAGCGCTCCAAGGACGGCATGAGCCATATCCCTGAGGACCGCCACAAGCATGGTCTGGTGCTGGATTACAGTCTGGAGAACAACATGGTGCTCCAGCGCTACTGGCAGCCCGAGTTCCAGAAGGGCGGCTTTATCCGCAGCGATAAGGTGCGCGAATATTCCGATAAGCTCATTGCCCAGTACGATGTGCGCAGCGGTCAGGGCAGCCTGACCACCGTGCGCAGCATGTCCGGCGGCAACCAGCAGAAGGCCATCATTGCCCGTGAGATCGATAAGGACCCGAAGCTTTTGGTGGCAGTCCAGCCCACCCGCGGTCTGGACGTTGGTGCAATTGAATACATCCACCGTCAGATCGTGGCCGAGCGCGATAAGGGTACGGCCGTGCTGCTGGTCAGTCTGGAGCTGGACGAGGTGATGAACCTGTCCGACCGCATCCTTGTGATGTACGAGGGCGAGGTCGTGGGCGAATTTGACCCCAAGACCACCACCGTGCAGGAGCTGGGCCTGTATATGGCAGGCGCACGCAAGCAGGGAAAGGAGAGCAAATAACACATGAACAAGAAAAAACTTTCCCACAGCAGTCTGAACAGCTCCATCACCAGTGTGCTGGCTGCTCTGCTGTGCATCCTGATCGGCCTTGTGGTCGGTTTTCTGGTGCTGCTGGCCATCAACCCGGCGCACGCATGGGGCGACGGCTTTGTGCGCATCCTGAAGGGCGGCTTCCATGACGCGCCCTACGGTGTCGGCAAGGAGCTGGCAAATGCGGCTCCCCTCATTATGACCGGTCTGTCCGTGGCCTTTGCCTTCAAGACCGGCCTGTTCAACATCGGTGCAGCCGGTCAGTATACGCTGGGCGCTTACGGTGCCCTCTACTGCGCCATTATGCTCAAGCTGCCCTGGTTCGTCTGCCTGCTGGTTGCGGCGATTCTGGGCGGCCTCTGGGGCGCGATCCCCGGCTTCTTCAAGGCCTATTTCAACATCAACGAGGTCATCACCTCCATCATGTTCAACTGGATCGGCCTCTACCTCGTCAATGAGCTGATCTACCAGAACGGCACCGGCCCCATGTACGATGTGCGCAACACACGCACCCTGAACCTGGGCAAGAATGCAGATTTTGCGCAGTCCATCATCCCGGATTTCGGCCTGAACAAGCTGTTCCAGACCAACAGCACCACCATCGCCATCTTCCTGGCGGCGGTCGTGGCGGTCCTGGTCTGGGTGGTGCTGAACAAGACCACCTTCGGCTATGAGCTGAAGGCCGTCGGCCTGAACAAGAGCGCTGCCCGCTATGCCGGCATCAACGAGAAGAAGAACATCATCCTCTCCATGGCCATTGCCGGTGCGCTGGCCGGTTTTGGTGCGGGCCTGTTCTATCTGTCCAACGTGGGCCAGTGGAACCCGCTGAACTCCACCAGCCTGCCCGCCATGGGCTTCAACGGCATTTCCGTTGCCCTGCTGGCAAGCTCCAACCCCATCGGCACCATCTTCTCGGCCATCTTCATCTCCCACATCTCGGTGGGCGGCACCTTCCTTTCCACCAAGTATTACCCCACCGAGATCGCAGACCTTATCAGTGGTATCATCATCTATCTGTGCGCATTCTCCATGCTCTTCCGCGGCAAGATCCAGAAGCTGCTGTTCAAGAACGCGGACAAGACCAACGTGAACGCAGAGCCTGCCCCGGCGGAAAAGGCCAACGTGAAGAAGGAGGGTAAGTAAGATGCTGCTTTTGATCAAATATACCCTGCTGTATGGCATCGTTCTGATGCTGGTGGCGCTGGGCGGCATGTTCAGCGAGCACTCCGGCATCATCAACATCGCGCTGGAAGGCATCATGGTCATCGGCGGCGTGGCGGGTGTACTCACCCTGACCATGCTCCCGGCCGATCTGTCGCCGTTCCTCACCGTGCTCATCTCGGTGCTGGTGGCTGCGCTGGCGGGCGTGGTGTACAGTCTGCTGCTGGCGTTCGCTTCCATCAACCTAAAAGCGGATCAGACCATCGGCGGCACGGCCCTGAACCTGCTGGCGACGGCCATCGCGGTGGTCATCGCCAAGTATTTCAGCGACAGCGGCAGTGCCAAGCTGAATTATTCCAACAAGCCCTTCCTGTTCAGCATCGGCGGGCTGGAGCTGAGCATCTTTGTCCCACTGGGCATTGTGCTGCTCATCATCAGCTATGTCGTGCTGTACAAGACTCGCTTCGGCCTGCGTCTGCGGGCCTGCGGTGAGCACCCCCAGGCAGCCGACTCGGTGGGCATCAACGTCTACAAGATGCGCTATGCCGGTGTGCTCATCTCCGGTGCGCTGGGTGCCATCGGCGGCATGGCCTATATCGTGCCGCCCGTCCAGACCTGGAACTTCGAGGTCGGTGTGGCCGGTGCAGGCTTCCTAGCCATGGCCGTTATGATCTTCGGCCAGTGGAAGCCGTTCAATATCTGCGCCGCCGCCATGTTCTTTGCGGTGTTCAAGAGCCTGGCCAACATCGCCGACTCCACCTTCCTGGCCCAGTTCCACTGGTCCAGCAACATCTACAACATGATGCCGTTCATCGCCTCGATGATCATTCTGGCATTCACGTCGAAGAACAGCATGGCCCCCAAGGCCGAGGGCATCCCCTACGACAAGGGCTCCCGCTGATCCGTTCGCATCGCAACAGTTCCACAGGGCGCAGCTGCTTTCGGGCGGCTGCGCCCATTTTCGTGGAAAACGAACAAATGCAGCTTGATTTTGCGGCAGGATTTGATATACTTGAGACAAGAATATTCGAGGAGTGTGACTTTATGCGCATTTATGATCTGATTGCCAAAAAGCGCGACGGCGGCACCCACACCCGTGAGGAGCTGGAAGCCATCGTCAACGGCTTCGTCAGCGGGGAAGTGGCCGACTACCAGATGGCTGCCTGGATGATGGCCGTCTACCTGCGCGGCATGACTGACGAAGAGACCGCTGAGCTGACCGATGTGATGGCCCACAGCGGCGTGATGGTAGACCTTTCGCCCATTCCCGGCATCAAGGTGGACAAGCACTCCACCGGCGGCGTGGGCGACAAGACCACGCTGGTCATCGCGCCGGTGGTGGCGGCCTGCGGCGTCAAGATCGCCAAGATGAGCGGCCGCGGCCTGGGCCATACCGGCGGCACCATTGACAAGATGGAGAGTGTGCCCGGCACCCGGACGGCCCTCTCGCAGGAGGACTTCTTTGCGCAGGTGAACAAGATCGGACTGTCGGTCATCGGCCAGAGCGAGGGCATCGCGGTCGCCGATAAAAAGATGTACGCCCTGCGGGATGTGACGGCCACCGTCAGCTGCATCCCGCTCATCGCGTCGTCCATCATGTCCAAAAAGCTGGCGTCCGGCTCGGATGCCATCCTGCTGGACGTCACCACCGGCACCGGTGCCTTCATGAAGACCGTGGACCAGAGCATCGAGCTGGCCAAGCTGATGGTCTCCATCGGCACCCACCATGGCCGCCGCGTGGCCGCGATGATCACCGACATGGATACCCCGCTGGGCCACAACATCGGCAACAGCCTCGAAGTGATGGAGAGCATGGACGTCCTCAAGGGCAAAGGCCCGGCAGACCTCACCGAGGTCTGCCTGCAGCTGGCCGCCAACATGCTGGTGCTGGCCGGTAAGGGCACGCCGGCAGAGTGCCGCGCCATGGCCGAAGCGGTCATCGCGGACGGCTCCGCCTTCGCCAAGTGCAAGGAGATGTTTGCGGCTCAGGGCGGCGACATCCGTGTGCTGGACGATTACGACCGGTTCGAGAAGCCCGCTGCCCGCTATGAGCTGCTGGCCGAACAGGATGGCTACATCACGGCCAATGACGCCGAGAAGATCGGCTCGGCCAGTGTGCTGCTGGGTGCAGGCCGCCAGAAAAAAGGCGACCCGCTGGATTTTGCTGCCGGCATCGTCCTGCACAAAAAGCGCGGCGACTACGTCCACAAGGGCGAGAGCCTGGCGACCTTCTACGGCGCAGCGGACAAGTTCGCTGCCGCCGCCGAGGAGTACCGCAGCGGCCTTGTCTACGGCACCGAAAAGCCCGAAGAGGCCCCGCTGGTGTATGCCCTCGTCACCAAAGATGGCGTGGAACGGTATTAAGAGATCAAACAAAAGGCAGGGCCGGGAGAAATCCCGGCTCTGCCGTTTGTGTCAGTTCTGCTTTTGTACGATCAGCCCACTGAGGGCAACGGCAAGTCCCAGAAGAACGAGTCCGGCCCCGGCCTGCCCGAAAATGTCCCCGATTGCACCCACGAGCGGGCTGGCGGGAATCATCAGCAGACTGTAGGCTATGTTGTCCATGCTGATGAGAGTGGCCCGCTGGTCACTGGGGATGGCATCGTTCAACAGTCGGTTCTCGTGCAGGAGCCAGGCACCCAATACGCCTTCGGCCAGCATACAACCCAAAATGCCCACCAGTGCAGGCGCGGCACCCACGCAGAGGCATCCGATGCCGCAGAGCAGGGCACAGAGGGTATAAAACCGCCGGAAACTGTGCAGGTGGATTCGACGACCCCATTCCGTACCCAGCATAGCAGCCAGATTGCTGAACAGTAACGGAAGAAACAGCAGCGAAGTGGGATATCCCAGTTCTACCAGACGCTGTTGAAAGAACATGATGCTCAGATAGTTGGAGCCGCTGATGACGGCGCTGGACAGAATGAGTCTCCCGACTGACGGGCAGGAACGGAGGACCCGCAGGCTGTCCTGGATCAGCTGAGCAAATTGGGCGGGCAGCTCCCGCAGAGAAAGCTGCTTCCGGCTGGCCTGCGTTTCGGTGACGATGGGTTCCTCTAAACGTGTGATGGCAAGGGCGGAAATGCTCTCAAAAGCGGCGCTCAGAAGATAAAATCCGGAAAAGCCCAGAAATTTGTGCAGAAGACTGGTCAGTGAACCGAGGGCATTGGTAACATTTGTGATCTGGTACTCATTGGCCGATACATGAATGTAATCTTGTTCGCGGCCCGCTTGCTTCAAGCTGTCGTAGGTCAGTGCAGAACTGGTGCCGGAGAACAGGGCGTTGGACAGTGCGTTCAACGCCATAGCAAGGCAGATGACAAACAGGTTCGGGGCAAAGGCCATCAATAAGTTGTAGGCCACGACCAGGACACCGCCCAAGACGAGGGCGCGCTTACGGCCGAACAGGTCAGCGGCCATCCCGCTGGGAATCTCGGCCAGCAGACTGACCGTATAATAGATGCTTTTGGCAAGACCGATCTCCAGCAGTGAGAAGCCCCGCGCGGCCAGCAGGGCCACCCAGACCGCATCCGTGATGCGCAGGCCGGAGAAGAAATCGGAAAGATAAATACAACGGAGCTGTCTTTTCAGGTTGAGCGGATGGTTCATGGGAACACCCTTTCTATTGAACAAATCGATTTCAAAATAGAAAGTGCGCCTTTTTGATGATCCTTCGTACAACCTCTCAGTCTCGCTCACGCTCGACAACTCTCCTGGTAGGAGAGCCTCTGGCGAAACCGGACACGCGGTGTGGACTGCCAAGGCCTCTCCTACAAGGAGAGGTGGCAATGCGAAGCATTGACGGAGAGGTTGTATCAAAACTGCGTTTGGAAAAGAAAAAACGCACAGCAAAGCTGTGCGGCGCAAAATTCATGCTCCACGCTTTGCTGGAAGAAATATCTGCCAATGAGGACAAGGCCCGCACGTTCACGCAAAAAAGACCTGTGTGTTCCGCAGGGCCTGCCCGGTATGCCAATGGTTTCCCCTTCGGGGGAGCTGGCTACACAGCAGACGGAGAGGGATATCCCCTAAAAATGGGCGCACTTCGAGCCGGAAACGCTTACTCTACGACGCGGGATTTCGAGTAAACCACGCAGCAGTTCCGACCATTCAGGTGCACCCTCCTTCCAGTAAATCGTTGAATCGACTATACCACATTTCCACACAAAATGCAAGAACGGTTGGGAAACCTCAGAAAACCGCATAAACAGTGGAACTATCCATCGAACTGTGCTATACTAAATCTGTATTTTCGTTTGGCAATACACTTCCCACAGGGGAAGAAAAGGAAAGGAATTTTCGACTATGAAGATCATTCTGGTGGGCGGCGGCAAGGTCGGCACAGCGCTGGCGCGGCAGCTCAGCGAGGAGGACCACAACGTAACGGTCATCGACACGAACAAGGCCCGCGTGGAGCACCTGAGCGAGTCCTACGACGTGATGGGCATTGTGGGCAATGGCTCCTCCATCACCACCCTGTCCGAAGCCGGAATTGAAGAAGCCGACGTGTTTATCGCGGTCACCGGCTCGGATGAGCTGAACCTGCTGTGCTGCATGTTCGCGAAGAAGGCGGGCCACTGCCACGCCATCGCCCGTGTGCGCAACCCGTCGTACAGCCACGAGCTGGACTTCATCAAGAAGCAGATCGGCATCTCGGCCATCATCAACCCGGAAATGGCGGCAGCGCGTGAGATCTCGCACCTGCTGCGCTTCCCCGGCGCCAGCAAGATCGACACCTTTGCGGACGGGCGCGTCCGGCTCATCAAGTTTACTCTGACCGATGCGCAGGAGCTCGACGGCGTGGCCATCCATGAAATTCCCACCCGCCTGAAGAGCGATATCCTCGTCTGCGCCGTGGAGCGCGCGGGCGATGTCATCATCCCCAACGGCAATTTTGTGTTACAGACCGGCGACCAGGTCACCTTCCTGGCCACGCAGGAGAAGGCACACGCATTCTTCCAGCGCATCCATCTGGCGGTGCGCCCGGTGCGCAATGCCATGATCGTGGGCGGCGGTGCCATCGGCTTCTATCTGAGCCAGGAGCTGCTGGAAAACCATGTCCGCGTCCGCATCGTGGAGCGGGATCCAGGGCGCTGCAATGTGCTGGCCGAGTCCCTGCCCGAAGCACAGATTCTGTGCGAGGACGGCTCGAACCGGGAGTTCCTGCTCTCGGAGGGGCTGGAATCCACTGAGGCGTTCGTGGCCCTGACCAACATCGACGAGGAGAACGTTCTGCTGACCCTGTTTGCCAAAAAGCATTCCAACGGCAAGCTGGTCACCAAGATCAACCGCCTGGAATTTGACGACATCCTGGCCGGGCTGGACCTGGGCAGCATCGTCTACCCCAAGTACATGACCTGCGACTACATCGTCCAGTACGTCCGTGCCTTGCAGAACGAGGCGGGCAGCAACATCAAGACGCTCTACCGCATCCTGGACGACCGCGTGGAAGCGCTGGAATTTACGGTCCATGAGGAGAGCCGGGCCACGGGGGTGCCCCTGAGCCGCCTGCACCTCAAAAAGAACACCCTGCTGTGCTGCATCACCCGCGGCAATGAGATCAAGATCCCCCGCGGCGGCGACCAGATCCAGGTGGGCGACAACGTCATCGTGGTCACGCTGGAACACGGCCTGCACGACCTGCGGGACATCGTGGAAGACTGACGGAGGCGCGGCATGAATTATGCGATCGTTTTGCGGCTGCTGAGCTACATTCTGCTGACGGAGGGCGCTCTGCTGCTGCTGCCCGCGGCGGCCAGCCTGTGCTATGGCGAGTGGTTCGTGATGGGCGTCTTCCTGTTCACAGCGGCGCTCAGCGCGGCGCTGGGGGCACTGCTCCACCGCATCAAGACCAAAAGCCAGATCTTCTATATGCGCGAGGGCTTTGCCACCACGGCGCTCTGCTGGCTGCTCATCAGTGTGGTGGGCGCGGTGCCCTTTGTCCTGACCGGCTGCATCCCGAACCCCGTGGATGCCCTGTTCGAGACGGTGTCCGGTTTCACGACCACCGGCGCGTCCATCCTGCCCGGTGTGGAAGACCTGCCCAAGGGCATCCTGTTCTGGCGCAGCTTCACCCACTGGGTGGGCGGCATGGGCGTTCTGGTCTTTCTGCTGTCCCTGCTGCCGCTGACCGGCGGCTCTCACGTCAACCTGATGAAAGCTGAAAGCCCCGGCCCCCAGGTGGATAAGCTGGTGCCGAAGGTGCAGTCCACAGCAAAGATCCTCTACGGCATTTATTTTGGTCTGACTGTCATTGAGGTCGTGTTCCTGCTGTTCGGCGGGATGCCGGTGTTTGAGTCTCTGCTCACGGCCTTTGGCACAGCGGGCACCGGCGGTTTTGGCTTCCGGAACGACAGCTTCGGCAGTTTTTCGCCCTACATCCAGTGGGTCGTGACCATCTTCATGATCCTGTTCGGCGTCAACTTCAACGCCTACTTCCTTCTGCTGATGCGCCGGTTCCGCCGCGCGGCCGCCAGCGAAGAGGTGCGCGCCTATTTCCTCATCATCGCCGTGGCAGTCGGCATCATCACCTGCAACATTTACAGCATGTACAACGGCCTCGGCGAGGCGCTGCGGCAGGCGGCGTTCCAGGTGGGCTCCATCATCACGACCACCGGTTTTTCCAGCTGCGACTTTGACCTGTGGCCCACCCTCTCGAAAGAGATCCTGGTCATGCTGATGTTCGTGGGTGCCTGTGCGGGCAGCACGGGCGGCGGCATGAAGGTCAGCCGCATCCTGATTCTGGGCAAGACCCTGAAAAAGGAACTCAAGCAGGCCCTTCACCCGCAGGTGGTGGCCCCGGTCCGGATGGACGGCAAGCTGCTCAACCACGAGACCATTCGTGCAACGAACGTCTATGTGGCAGCATACATCTTCATCTTTGCGGCGTCCTTCCTGCTCATCAGTCTGGACGGCTTCGACATGGTGACGAACTTCACGGCCATTGCCGCCACCCTGAACAACATCGGCCCCGGCCTGAATCAGGTCGGCCCCATGATGAACTTTGGCAGCTATTCCAACCCCGCCAAGCTCGTCATGATCTTCGACATGCTCGCCGGCCGTCTGGAAATCTTCCCGATGCTGGTGTTCTTTCTGCCCGATACGTGGAGGAGATTCTGAGCACTCTGCCAATACGAAAAAGGACTGTCACCCATTGGAGTGACAGTCCTTTTTTGATTGCAGCAAATGCAGCAACGTTCAGAACGTCAGATCAACTTTTTCCTGTGCGCGGTACTGCAAGGCTTCCAGCACGGAATCTTCGTCGAGGAATTGCTTTCCGGCCAGGTCGGCGACGGTGCGGGCCACCCGGAGGATGCGGTCATGGGCGCGGGCAGAGAGGCCCAGCGCGTCGTAAGAAGCGCGGAGGAGCTGCTCGGCACCGGGGGTCATCCGGCAGATCCGGCGCACCTGCCCGGCTGTGAGCTGGGCGTTGCAGCGGACGCCCTCGAAGCCGGGGGCGGCGTAACGCCGGGATTGGATCTGGCGGGCCTTCAGCACCTGCTGGCGCAGGGCGGCACTGCTCTCGGCAGGGGAGGAGGCGTGAAGCTCATCGAAGGCGACGGGGTCCATCTCGACGCAGAGGTCGATGCGGTCGAGCAGCGGGCCGGATACCCGGCTGCGGTACTGCCGCACCGCGCTGGGCGAGCAGGTACAGGCGCGGGTGGGGTGGCCGTAGTAGCCGCACTTGCAGGGATTCATGGCGGCTACCAGCTGGAACCGGCTGGGGTAGGTGGCGCTGCCAGCGGCGCGGCTGACCGTGATCTGGCCGTCTTCCAGCGGCTGGCGCAGAACTTCCAGACTGTCCCGGGAAAACTCCGGCAGCTCGTCCAGAAACAGGACGCCGCAGTCAGCCAGACTGCACTCGCCGGGGCGGAAATTAGCCCCGCCGCCAGCCAGAGAAGCGGCACTGGCCGAGTGATGCGGGCTGCGGAAGGGCCGATGGGTGATGAGCCCGCGCCCTTTGGGCAGCTGCCCGGCGATGGAGTAGATCTTGGTCGTCTCCACAGCCTCTTCACGGCTGAGCGGCGGCAGGATGCCGGGCAGACGCCGGGCCAGCATGGATTTGCCGGTACCGGGTGCGCCGATCAGAAGCACGTTGTGCCCGCCTGCGGCGGCAATGACCATGGCCCGGCGGGCGAGGGGCTGGCCCATGACGTCTGCCAGGTCCGGGGCATTGTTCCAGCTCTCGGCGGGGTCGAAGGGGATGGGCACTGTGGGGGCGATGGGGGAGAGGCCGCGCAGCGCGTCCACCACCTCCCGCGCGGTGCGGGCCGGGTAGACCTTCATCGCGTCGCCGCCCGCCTCGGCTGCTTCGGCGGCGTTCTCGGCGGGGACGTACAGGGCCCGGACGCCGTCGGCGGCAGCGGCCAGCGCCATGGGCAGCACACCGGACACCGGGCGGAGCGCACCGTCCAGTGCCAGTTCGCCGAGAAAGGCGGTATCCTGCGGCGGGGTTTCCAGCTGGCCGGAGGAGGTCAGCACCGCCAGCAGCAGGGGCAGGTCGTAGACCGGCCCGGTCTTGCGGACATCGGCAGGCGCCAGGTTTACCGTGATGTGCCGATCCGGCCACTTGAAGCCCAGATTCTTGACGGCGGCACGGACGCGGTCGCCGCTCTCGCGGACGGCGGAATCCGGCAGGCCCACCAGCGAAAATGCGGGCAGCCCGCCGGAGATGTCGGCTTCGACGGCCACAGCAAAGCCGGTCAGGCCATTCAGGCCGTAACTTCTCAGAACAGAGTACATAAGATCCTCCTCAGGGAACCACAGAATGACGGCAAATTCCCAATTTTTGGCAAAGAAACGGCTAAGAAATCGTCAGAACTCGAATTTCGACAGATTATCATCTTGATTTTCATTATAGTTTGGGGTATTGATAATGTCAATGAGTGAAATGAGGGAGGAAAGACCATGATCGTAAAGGAATTCTGTCAGTACGTCCGCTCTTATTCGGAGCTGGAGGGGCTGCAGCATGCCCACACGCTGTATTACTCTGCCCGACGCATCGAGATGGGCATCGTGCTGGAACTGGCACAGGAACAGAGCGGGAGCTGCACGGTCAGCCGGGTGCTGTGCCCGGCGGGGAATTTTCCGCAGGCCATGCGGGTGATGCGGTACCTGTGTGAAAACGGCATCGGCCCCGGCCAGTGGCTGGAAATTCTGGACGACCTGCACCAGCCATTTTGTCTGCTGACGCCGCCGGACACGGTGCAAACGCCCCAAAATGCGGATTTTGGGAAGCGATTTGTGGTATTTGTATGATTTCTTTGGCAAAACTTCTTACATAATATGGAATTGACACAGACGAGCCAAGCGTTTATAGTATAAGTAGGTTTGGAAAAACTACCCCTTGGCAAAAACAATAAAGGTAAGGTGTGTGTAATATGTATCTGGATGAGTATAAGCGCTGGCTGGCAGCGGATCTGGAAGACGCTGACCTGAAGCCGGAACTGGCCAGGATCGAGGGAAATGACGAGGAGATCAAGGACCGCTTTGCGGTGGCCCTGAAGTTCGGCACCGCCGGTCTGCGCGGCGTTCTGGGTGCTGGCACCAACCGCATGAACATTTATGTCGTCCGTCAGGCCACCCAGGGCCTGGCCAACTGGGTCAAGACCCAGGGCGGCAATCAGACCGTTGCCATCAGCTATGACAGCCGCTTGAAGAGCGACATTTTTGCAAAGACGGCGGCCGGTGTTCTGGCGGCCAACGGCATCAAGGTGCGCATCTATGATGCCCTGATGCCCGTGCCGGCTCTGAGCTTTGCCACCCGTTACTACGAGTGCAACGCCGGTATCATGGTCACGGCTTCCCACAATCCCGCCAAGTACAACGGCTACAAGGCCTACGGCCCGGATGGCTGCCAGATGACCGATGACGCCGCCGCCATCGTCTACGACGAGATCCAGAAGACCGATGTGCTGACCGGCGCAAAGTACATCTCCTTCGCCGAGGGCGTGGAGCAGGGCCTCATCCGCTTTGTCGGCGATGACTGCAAGAAGGCTCTGTACGACGCCATCGAGGCACGTCAGGTCCGCCCCGGCCTGTGCAAGACGGCTGGCCTGAAGCTGGTGTACAGCCCGCTGAACGGCTCCGGTCTGGTGCCGGTGACCCATGTGCTGAACGATATGGGCATCACCGATATCACCATCGTGCCGGAGCAGGAGTACCCCAACGGCTACTTCACCACCTGCTCCTACCCCAACCCGGAGATCTTCGAGGCCCTGAAGCTGGGCCTGAACCTGGCCACTGAGACTGGCGCCGACCTGATGCTGGCGACCGACCCCGATGCCGACCGCGTGGGCATCGCCATGAAGTGCCCGGATGGCAGCTATGAGCTGGTCTCCGGCAACGAAATGGGCGTTCTGCTGCTGGATTACATCTGCGCCGGCCGCATCGAGAAGGGCACCATGCCCAAGAACCCCGTGGCCGTCAAGTCCATCGTTTCCACCCCGCTGGCTGACGCGGTGGCAAAGCACTACGGCGTGGAGATGCGCAACGTCCTGACCGGCTTCAAGTGGATCGGCGACCAGATCGCCAACCTGGAAGCTGCCGGTGAGGTGGACCGCTTCATCTTCGGCTTCGAGGAGAGCTACGGCTACCTGGCAGGCCCCTACGTCCGCGATAAGGATGCCATCATCGGCTCCATGCTCATCTGCGAGATGGCTGCTTACTACCGCAGCATCGGTTCCTCCATCAAGCAGCGTCTGGAGGAGATCTACGCACAGTATGGCCGCTACCTGAACAAGGTGGACAGCTTCGAGTTCCCCGGCCTGACCGGCATGGAGAAGATGGCTTCCATCATGCAGAAGCTGCGCGACAACCCGCCCACCGAGCTGGCCGGTCACAAGGTGGTCAAGGTCACCGACTACAAGAAGCCCGAGGAGACCGGTCTGCCGGCTGCCAACGTGCTGATCTACGCACTGGAGAACGGTGCGACTGTGGTGGTCCGTCCCTCCGGCACCGAGCCGAAGATCAAGACCTACTTCACCACCCTGGGCAAGGATCTGGCCGATGCCCAGGCCCAGAAGGATGCCCTGGCTGCTGCCATTGAGCCCATCCTGGCATAAACCGCACTGAATAAGGTCCCAAAGCCCTTTTGCACCCGCCTGCCCGGCGGTGCAAAAGGGCTTTTTTGCTGGGCGGAACCGGTTGCAGTTTGCGGGCCGATACGCTATAATAAAAGATGACTTATTATAGCCAGCCGCAGCCGGAAACACCGGCGCGGCGGCAGCAGGGGCAGGTGTGCAGATTGCAAAAAACGATTTCGGCTGTGCTGGTGGCGGCAGGTTCTTCCACCCGGATGGGGTTCGACAAGCTCAGCTTTGACCTGGGCGGCGAAACGGTGCTGCACCGCAGCATCCGCGCTTTTGACCAGTGCCCGAAGATCGGCGAGATCGTGCTGGTGGCGGGCAAAAACCGTGCTTTCGTGGAGCAGCAGGCCGTCGGCTGCACCAAGCCGGTGCAGATCGTGGCCGGTGGTGCCACCCGCGCCGAGAGCGCCAAGAATGGCGTGCTGGCAGCCCACGGGGAGCTGGTGGCTGTGCACGACGCAGCCCGGCCCTTTGTGAGCCCGGCCGTCATCGCGGCGGTGCTGGAAGCCGCTGCCCGCTGCGGAGCCGCCGCCCCGGCAGTGCCGGTCAAGGACACCATCAAGCAGGCCGTGCCCGGTGACGGCAAAACGGTGCCGGAAGCCTGCCTTGTGCGCAGCACCCCGGACCGCAGTACCCTGTATGCGGTGCAGACGCCCCAGTGCTTTGACCGGACGCAGTATCTGGCCGCCCTGCAGGAGCTGGACGCCGAAAAAGCCCGGCTGGTCACCGATGACTGCAGCCTGTTCGAGCTCACTGGCCGCTCGGTGCAGCTCACCCAGGGTGACTACGCCAACCTGAAGATCACCACGCGGGAGGACCTGCCCCGCCCGGTACAGAAAGAGGAGACGAGAATGCGCATTGGACATGGTTATGACGTGCACCGCCTGGTGGAAGGCCGCAAGCTGATCCTGGGCGGCGTGGAGATCCCCTTTGAAAAGGGCCTGCTGGGCCACTCGGACGCCGATGTGCTGGCCCACGCGGTGATGGACGCCGTGCTGGGTGCGGCGGCGCTGGGGGATATCGGCCAGCATTTCCCGGACAATGACCCCGCCTATGCCGGGGCCGACAGCCTGGAGCTGGCCCGCCATGTGGCCCGCATCCTGTCGGAGCACGATTACCGGTTGGAAAACATCGACGCCACCATCCTCTGCCAGCGGCCTAAGCTGGCACCGCACATCCCGGCCATGCGGGCCAATCTGGCGGCGGCTTTCGGCCTGCCGGTGGACGCCGTGAGCGTCAAGGCTACCACGGAAGAGCATCTGGGCTTTACCGGCGAGGGACTGGGCATTGCCGCCCACGCCGTCGCCCTGATCGAAACACGGTAACAGGAGTGTGCGTCCATGACACTGAATGCGATCATTGCCAATTTTCAGACCTTCAAGCTCGTTGACCTGCTGGATATCATCATCATTGCGTTCCTGATCTACCAGCTGCTGGGCATCGTCAACCGCACCCGCGCCGGGCAGCTGTTCAAGGGCGCGCTGCTGGTCATGGCGGTTTATCTGGTGGCCGAAACGCTGAACATGCGCACGGTCACCTGGCTGCTCAACTCGCTGCTGCAGGTGGGCCTGCTTACCCTGGTGGTGCTGTTCCAGCCGGAGATCCGCCGTGCTCTGGAGCGCATGGGCCAGACCGACCAGTGGGCCGCAAAGCTGTTCAACGTGAAAGGCCGCTACAACGACCCCAGCCTGAAAGGGGCCTGGCGCAGCGCCATCATTGCCATCTGCGACGCGGCAGAGCGCTTTTCGGAGACCAAGACCGGTGCGCTCATCGTGCTGGAACGCCACACCAACCTGTCTGAGATCGTGCGCACCGGCACCCCGGTGAACAGCGCGGTGAATCTGGAAGTGCTGGGCACCATCTTCTACGAGGGCACTCCCCTGCACGACGGTGCCGCCGTCATCGAGAACGGCCGCATCAAGGCCGCAGGCTGCGTGCTGCCGCTTTCCAATAATCTGGATCTGGGCAAGGACATGGGCACCCGCCACCGCGCCTGCCTGGGCATTGCCGAAAACTCGGACGCCATCGCCATCGTGGTCAGCGAGGAGACGGGCATCATCTCCATGGCAAAAAATGGCGTGCTGATCCGTCATTTTGACCGCCAGACCCTGTACACCCGCCTGATCGACGAGATGATCCCCAAGGAGCCTGTGGTGGAAAAGAGCACGGCCGACACCTGGAAGGACCGCGCAAAGAGCCTGATGAAGTGGGTCAGCCAGAAAGGGGAGGACGAGCAGCAATGACCAATCAACCCAAGAATACCAGCGGCGCAAAGCCTGCTGTTCCCCACAAAAAGAACTTTTTGGACGACCGCCGCATCCGGCTGGCACTGTCCATTCTGGGTGCCATTGTGGCCTGGATGATCGTGACCATCATCGTGCAGCCCGGCACCACCAACACCATCTACAATGTGCCGGTGGACTATACCTACGATTCCTCCGTTTATACCTCCCGTGGACTGAGCATCGTCAGCGCCGAGGACAAGACGGTGAACCTGAAGATCTCCGGCGACGGCTACACCATCGGCAGCCTGACGGCCTCCGATTTCGTGGTCTACCCGGACTGGTCCAGCGTGCGGGACAGCGGTGAAAAGACCCTGCGCCTGCTGGTGCGGGGGGCCAACGGCATGTTCAATGGCGTTACCGTGACCATCGACGGCTCCGACAACATGGTGGACGTGGTGTTCGATGTGGTGGAGGAAAAGACCCTTCCCGTCACCGTGACCACCAATTACCTGGCCATCTCGGACGGGTATATCCTCTACAGCACCGAGGTGTCCAAGGATATGGTCACTCTGTCCGGCCCCAGCAGTGAGCTGGACAAGGTGACCACCTGCACCGCCGAGGTGACCTACTCCGGCGAGCTGGACAGCTCGGTCACCCTGGCAACGCCGCTGCGGTTCTACACCTCCGGCGGCACGGAAGTGAACTTTGAGTACACCGAGCTGGAAGAAAGCAGCGTGGACGTGACCTTGCAGGTGTACAAGATGGCCACCCTGCCGGTGAACGTGAGCTTCATCAACGCGCCCCGCGACTTTGACGAGTCGGTGCTGGTGTATGCGCTCAGCCGCAAGCAGCTCAAGGTGGCCGGCCCGGCGGAAAAGATCGACGCGTTGTCCACCCTGTCCATCGGCACCATCGACCTGTCCACCTTCACGCTGAACAAGGTCTATGAGCTGCCCATTGAGCTGCCCAGCGACATCTACCTGCTGGACAACATTTCCACCATCACCCTCAGCTTTGACTGCTCCGGTCTGGAGACCAAGACCATGAACCTGCCTTCCAGCTGTGTGCAGGTGGTGAATCTGCCGTCCACCTATCAGCTCACGGTGGAGACCGAACGGCTGATGAACGTGACCCTCTGCGGCCCGAAGGCTGCATTGGAGACCCTGACCCCGGAACAGGTGGTCGTGGAGATCGACGCGGAGGACTTCTCGGTGGCCACCGGCCAGCAGAACATCGCCTGCCGCCTGTATGTGCCCTCCAACGGCAAGATCTTTGCACTGGGCAGCTATGTGCTGCAGTGCCGCATCGAAAGCAACTGAAACAAAAAGGAACACACGATAACATGATTCTGGTTCGCAACATCCGTCTGCCGCTCTCTGCCGGAGAGCCGCAGGCATTTGAAAAAGCCCTGCACGCTGCCCGCATCCCGCGCGGAAAGGTGCAGCATCTGGGCGTGGCAAAGCTCTCGGTGGATGCCCGCCACGGCCAGCCCAAGCTGGTGTATACCGTGGCTGTCACCCTGAAAGAACCTGCCGAGGAAGCGGCTTTTGCAGCCCGCTGTGGTGATGCTTCTCTGCAGCAGAAGGTGGATTTTTCGGTGCAGAATGGCATCCAGCCACTGGCACATCGGCCTGTGGTGTGCGGCCTTGGCCCGGCGGGCCTGTTTGCAGCGCTGCTGCTGGCCCGGCAGGGCTATCAGCCCATTGTGCTGGAGCGCGGCCCGGCGCTGGACGAGCGCGTAAAGGCGGTGGAACATTTTTCTGCTACCGGCGAACTGGATGTGAATGCGAACATTCAATTTGGCGAGGGCGGTGCCGGTACCTTTTCGGACGGCAAGCTGACCACCCGCATCGGCGATGCGCTGTGCGGCTTTGTCACCGAAGTGTTTTTGCAGCATGGTGCCCCGGCGGAGATCGCCTGGAAGCAGAAGCCGCATGTCGGCACCGACCTGCTCCGGGGCGTCATCACCTCCATCCGGAAAGAGATCGAATCCCTGGGCGGCGAGGTGCATTTCAACACGGCTCTGACCGGGTTTGTGCGGAAGGACGGCAGGCTTGTCGGCGTCCAGACCACGCAGGGCAGCTTCCCGTGCGAGGCGCTGGTGTTCGCGGTCGGCCACTCGGCGCGGGATACCTTTGAAATGCTGATGGACAGCGGCCTTGTGCTGGAGTGCAAACCGTTCAGCGTGGGCTTCCGGGCGGAGCATCTGCAAAGTGCGATCGAAAAGAGCCTCTACCACGAGGCGGCGGGCCACCCGGCGCTGCCGCGCGGGGAATACCAGCTGTCCCAGCATGTGGGCAGCCGGTGTGTCTACACCTTCTGCATGTGTCCCGGCGGGCAGGTGGTGGCCTCGGCCAGCGAGGCGGGCCGGGTGGTGACCAACGGCATGAGCTACCATGCCCGCAGCGGCAAAAACGCCAACGCGGCGGTGGTGGTCAGCGTGGGAGCCGAGGATTTCGGCAATGACCCGCGCCGGGCCATCGCGTTCCAGCGGGAGCTGGAAGCCAACGCCTATCAGGCGGGCCGCGCCGGGGGAGCCTATGCGGCCCCGGCGGAAAACGTCCGGAGCTTCCTCGAAGGCCGGGGAGAACTGCACATCGGTACGGTGGAGCCGACCTACGACCGGGGCGTCGTGGCGGCAGACCTGGGCGCTTTGCTGCCTGGGGAGCTGGCCGACACTCTGCGGGCCGGTCTGCGGGCGTATGAACGCAAGATCGCCGGGTACACCGCGCCGGACGCGGTCCTGACCGGTCTGGAGACCCGAACCAGCAGCCCTGTGCGGCTGAAGCGGGAAGAAGATCTGGAATCGGCCCAGCTGGCAGGGTTGTACCCCTGCGGAGAAGGCACGGGCTATGCAGGCGGCATCATGAGCGCCGCCGTGGACGGCCTGCGGGTCGCCCGCGCGATCATCGGCCGGTATCGTCCGGCAGAAGGGTGAGAAGATTTTGATGAACGATCGTGAAAACGATAGGATGAAGGAGACCGAAGGCCAGCAGGTGCAGCGGGAACTGGAAGACCAGCTGCGTGAGTTTGGCGACACCATGTCCGATGCGTTCCGCTATGGATTCGAGGGCCGGGGCATGGAGATCGGCGACCGGGCCTGGGATGTGGGAAAAGCAGCCGTCCATGCGGCCAACTTCGGCATCTCGGAAGCGGGAAAAGCCCTCCGGAACAGCCGGAACGAATACTACAAAGCCCAGCAGGAGGCACAGAAAACCGGGCCTCAGAACGCGGGCGGGATGCCCCAGTGGGCCAGGCAGATCTTTGGCCTGAAAGGGGAGCAGACCCCCGTAGACCTGCTGCGTGCAGACGGCAAAAAGCGCCAGAACGGCGGTGCAGCCCTGCTGGCCGTGGGCATCACCTTCATGGTGATCTTCGGGCTGGGGACGCTGGGCTGCCTCATTGGGCTGGGCGTTGTGTCGCCGAACGTTGTGATGACGGCTACGGAGGACGGCGGCATTCTGATGACGGGCACGGACTACGTTATGAACACCGCCTACAACGCGCTGGGCATCGTCGGCAGCGTGCTGGCTCTTGTCACGGCGGGCTTTGGCTGGATGACGGCCTGTGGTGCGGCCCGGATGAAGGCGGGCAGGCAGATGGGCCAGTTTGCCGACTACGCCGACAGCGTGGACTACCATAAGGGCCTGCCTGTTTCGATGCTGGCCGACCTGACCCACCAGAAATCGAAAAAAGTGCACAAGCGGCTGCAAAAATACATCCGCAAAGGCTGGCTGAACGGATGGCTGGATGAAAAAGCGGAAACACTCTATCTGACGGCGGAGGATTACCGCGCCGCGCAGGAGGCCAGAGCCGCCGTGCAGGCAGAGCCGGAACCCAAGGCCGAACCGCAGGCGGAACCCCAGGAGACCCCGCTCAACCTCGAAACGACCCGCCGCTTCGCCAAAGTGCTGGCGCAGGAGCAGCAGCTCATGCAGGATGCACAGGGCGCGGAGGAGCTGGCCCACATGCAGAAGACCACCGAGGCCATCTGCGACTGGCTGGAAGCCCACCCCGAAAGCCTGCCGAAAGCACGGCGGTTCGCGGAATACTATATCCCGACCACCCTCAAGCTGCTGCACACCTACAACGATGTGCAGGGCCAGAAAGGCGATAATGCCGAGAGCATCCGCCGGGACATCGCGGGCATTCTGCATACGCTCAATCAGGCGTATGACAACCTCTACGATAATCTGCTGAGCGATGTGGCGCTGGATGTCTCCAGCGAGATCGCGGCATTGCAGGGAATGCTGGCCAACGACGGCCTGACCGGGGAGGGATTGCGATGACCTGCCGGGCATGGACCTTAAAAGAATTTGACCGCACCGCCCTCAAGGAACTGACCGCCGCCATTGCGGAACAGAACACCGAAGAACTGGAGCAGAACGCTCTGGACGACGAGCCCTGGAGCGAGCAGAAATACGCCGCCACGCTGGCGGCACAGCAGAAGGAAGCGGGCCTGCTGGCGGGTGTGCTGGCCGCGCGCGGCATCACTGACCCCACCGAGGCGCTGACGCTGCTGGCGGGCGAGGAAGAGCTGAGCGACCCCATGCTCCTGACGGACATGGACAAAGCCTGTGCCCGCATCCTTGAAGCCATCGACAAAGAACAGACCATCGTTGTTTACGGCGATTATGATGTGGACGGCGTGACGGCCACGGCCCTGCTGTACCAGCACCTCAAGGGGATGGGCGCAAACGTCAAGTGCATGCTGCCCAGCCGCGAGGGCGACGGCTACGGCCTTTCGAAAAACGCCGTCCAGTCCATCCACGACAAGGGCTGTCAGCTCATCGTCACGGTGGACAACGGCATCTCCGCGCTGGAAGAAGCCGACTTTGCGGCTTCGCTGGGCGTGGACCTCATCGTGACGGACCACCACCTGCCCCACGACACCCTGCCCCACGCAGTGGCCGTCGTGGACCCCCGCCGCGCCGACGATCACAGCCCTTTCAAGGGCCTGTGCGGCGCAGGGGTGGCCTTCAAGCTCTGTGCGGCGCTGGGCGGCTGCCCGCCGGAAGAGATGCTGGACTACTGCGGCGACCTGGCCGCCGTGGGCACCGTGGCGGACGTCATGCCGCTGACCGGCGAGAACCGCACCCTCGTCAAGGCGGGCCTGAAACTGCTGCAGCAGACCGACCGGCCGGGCTTTTCGGCCCTGCTGGAAGAGGTCGGTCTGGCGGGCAGGCCTATCACGGCCGAGAACGTCAGCTATGCCATCGCGCCCCGCATCAACGCGGCGGGCCGGATGGACAACGCCGTCACCGCGCTGCAGCTCGTCCTCTGCGAGGAGGAGGAGCGCGCCGAGGAGCTGGCACATAAGCTGAACGAGATCAATGTGGCCCGGCAGGAGACCGAGCAGGAGATCGTCCGGGCTGCGCAGGAGCAGCTGGATGCGGAACCCGCCATCCTCGAAGACCGGGTCATCCTCATCTGGGGCCGGGACTGGCACCCCGGCGTCATCGGCATCGTAGCCTCCCGGCTGGTGGAAAAGACCGGCCGCCCCGTCATCGTCGTCTCGGTGGATGAGCACGGCGAGGGCAAGGGCAGCGGCCGCAGTGTGCAGGGCTTCAACCTGCATGCCTGCATCGCCTCGTGCGAGGACATCCTGCTCCGCTTCGGCGGCCACGCCATGGCGGCGGGCCTCTCGGTGCGGG
>ERZ1108170.948-NODE-948-length-20687-cov-5.858763_pt1 | contig 20687 bp, 15 predicted proteins | sample MGYA00403705_ERZ1108170 | MGnify/ENA primary metagenome ERZ1108170 (study PRJEB35170, sample SAMEA104062422) | human gut metagenome | biome: human gut; feature: human-associated habitat; material: faeces | place: Denmark | collected 2012-06-15 ...
AAAACCGCCGCCCCGGCCGGGGCGGCGGTTTTCTGATTTTCAGTTGGTATGCGGCTGCAGCGCGCGGCGCGTGACGCGCAGCAGCGTCGGCAGCAGGAGCGCGAGCACGATACCTTTGCCCGCACAGATGGCCAGCCGCAGCGGCAGCGTGCCGAACACGAACACCGGCGAATAGTACCCGTAGATAAGGCTGTCGACATACAGCGATCCGGTGTTGAGCACCGTGATGCCCAGCTCGCCGAACACGGCCAGCAGCGCGAGCTGCCGCGGCGTGCAATCGTAACCGTGCCGCGCCGACACCGCGCCCACGCACAGCCCCAGCAGCACATACGGCGCGATCCAGAGCGCGGTCGTGGCGCTCACGCCGAAGCGCAGCAGCTGGTACAGCAGCGTACCCACCCCGCCGATGGCCAGCCCGTCGACCGGGCCGAGCAGCAGCGCACCGAGAAACACCGGCAGCGCCTCGACGGTGATCTTCAGGTTGCCGGTGCTGATCGACACCAGCCCCAGCACCGTGACCATGGCGGCAAACATTGCGTCCGCCGCGAGGCGGCGGGCGGTCCATTGCGTATGCATTTTGCAAGACTCCTTTCGTGACAGTTGCCACGGCGGGGGTCTTCCCTTGGTGGCAGCGGAAGCGGCAACAGCACCGCGGGGCGCGCAGCCCCTTCGTCGCCGGACAACTTCCCATCCCGACGCACTTGACGCGCTGTTCCTACTCTGTCCAATGCATTGCTCAGATTTCCGTGTGCATCATAGCACACGCGGCCCGGCTTTGCAAGCCGCAAAAAGAGGACGCCCGGGTGGGCGTCCTTTTCTGCCTTATGTCTTACTTTTTCGCGCGGGTCAGGCGGCGCGTGAGCTCTTCGACCAGCCCGTCCACCAGCTCCTGATGGTCGGCCAGGTTCAGCTCGGCCTCGCGCACGATCGTGTAGCCAAACACGTCGTCGTCCATGATCTTGGCATACGACAGCAGCTCCGCCTGCATGCAGCGGATGGCCGCCACGCTCAGATGTACGGCCGCGAGCGCGCTGCACGCGGTCAGGTCGTCGCCCTTGTCCACGACCTCCTTCATGAGCTCGATGCAGCGGCACATGATGTACACGATCTCGTTCGGAATGTCGCTCGCAACGCGCAGCGCGCTGTCGAGATCGGTGCGCGTGACGTTCTCCTCGACTCTGCGGCGGTCGAGCGGCTCGCGCGCGCGCAGCTCCTCGTCGATCTGAAAGACCATGTAGTCGGTCATCTGGCGCAGCTCCTCGGCCGTTTTCTGCAGCGACGCATCGTCCGAGCGCAGCGCGCGCACGGCCAGCGACCCCATCGCCGCCGCCAGCGCCGACACGACCGCGCCGACACTGCCCGCCTGCGGCAGGCCGTCCGGATCTGCCACCGCAGCCACATAGTCCTTGACCGGCATGGCGCCGAAGGTCTGCTTCGGCTTGTGCTCCCCAACAGAGACCACGTGGTCGCCGTCCGCCGTGTGGATCAGGATCTTTTTCTTCTCTTCCGCCATAAGTGCCTCCATTCCCCGCGCGCATAGCCGCGCGCAGATATACACACATTAGTATAATAGGAATATAGCACGGCAGACGGCACATTGTCAAGATTGCGACGGCCGCCGCGTTTGTGGAAAAAGTCATATTCTGCACAAAAAACGCCCTGTTTTTTCGTCAAATTTCGTCACGCGCAAGTGCAATTCCAGCATTTATCTTTGCACCGCTTTCTGCTATAGTGAGAGGTAAGCGCAAAAATATCACAGAGGGAGCGTGAAGCGTTTTGGGGATCAACAATGTGATCTCTCTGCTTGGCGGCGTGGCCCTGTTCCTGTTCGGCATGACGCTCATGGGCGACGGGCTGAAGAAAGTGGCCGGCAACAAGCTCGAGATCATACTCTATAAACTCACGAGCACCCCGCTCAAGGGTGTCCTGCTCGGCACAGGCGTCACCGCCGTGATCCAGTCATCCTCGGCCACGTCCGTCATGGTCGTCGGCTTCGTCAACTCCGGCATGATGCAGGTGCGCCAGGCCATCGGCATCGTGCTCGGCTCCATTCTCGGCACGAGCATCACGGGCTGGATCCTCTGCCTGTCGGACATCAGCGGCTCCGGCTGGGTGTCGCTGCTGAGCACCGCGACGCTCACGGGCATCGTCGCCGTGGCCGGCATCGTGCTGCGTATGTTCTGCAAGGACCTGACCCGGCACCACATCGGCGACATTCTGCTCGGCTTCGCCGTGCTCATGTACGGCATGTCCTCCATGAGCGGCGCCGTGGCCCCGCTCAAGGACAGCGCCGCGTTCATCGAACTGCTGACCCGCTTTTCCAATCCGCTGCTCGGCGTGCTCGTCGGCACGGTGTTCACCTGCATCCTGCAGAGCGCGTCGGCCGCCGTCGGCATTCTGCAGGCGCTGGCCATCACGGGCACGATCACGTTCTCCGTGGCCTTCCCCATCACGCTCGGCATCGCCATCGGCGCGGCCGTGCCGGTGCTGCTGTCCTCCCTCGGCGCGAGCATCAAGGGCAAGCGCACCGCCTATGTCTACCTGCTCATCGACGTCATCGGCGCGGTCGTCTGGGGCGTCGTGTTCTACGCGGTCAACGCAGCCGTGCACTTCCCGTTTATGGACACGACCATGACCACCGTGAGCATCGCCCTGCTCAACACGATCTTCCGCTTTGCGACCGTGCTGCTGCTCACGCCGATGATCCCCCTGCTGGAAAAGCTCGTCTCGTTCCTGTTCCCGGACAAAGCGTCCACCGGCGCGCTCGCCGACATCGACCGGCTCGAGGAGCGCTTTCTCGCGCACCCGGCGCTGGCCATCGAGCAGAGCCGCCTGGCCATCGACTCCATGGCCCGTCAAGCGCAGGACAACATCCTGTCCGCGTTCTCCCTGCTCGACAAGTTCAGTGACGAGCAGTTCGCCGCCCTGCAGGAAAACGAAGAGGCCATCGACCACTACGAGGACAAGCTCGGCACCTACCTCATCAAGATCACGAGCAAGGAGCTCACGCCGCGCCAGACGGCCGACGTGTCGAAGTACCTGCACACGATCAGCGACCTCGAGCGCATCAGCGACCACTCGCTCAACATCGGCGAGACGGCGCAGGAGCTCTACACGAAGAAGATCGTCTTTTCGCCCACCGGCGCGCGCGAGCTCAAGGTCATGCTCGCGGCCGTGACGCGCATCCTCGAGATCACGATCAACGCCTTCCTCGACAACGACGTCGCCGCGGCCTACCGCGTCGAGCCGCTCGAGGAGCTCATCGACAACCTCTGCGACGAGATGAAGCTGCACCACATCGACCGCCTGCAGACCGGCGAGTGCACGCTCAACCACGGCTTCGCATTCAACGACCTGCTCACCAACTGCGAGCGCGTGTCCGACCACTGCTCGAACATCGCCGTCGCCATGATCGAGCTCGAGTCCGACTCGTTCGACACCCACGAATATATCAACAGCGTCATGGCCATGCACTCGCACAGCTTTGACGAATACTACTCCGAATACAGCAAAGAATTCCAGATTTAATGCATATATCCGCCGCCTATCCATTTGTAAAAATGGCCGGGCGGCGGTTTTTTGCCCCCGTCGTCCGGCAAATGTCCCAATTTCGCGTGGTCAGGTATGTACATGCTGCACAAGGCATTTTTTCCTCGCTGGGCGTGTTTTTTCAAATTCCACAAATCGCAGTGGATTTTTCATGAATGCCTTGCATATTTATTCGCGTGGTAGTATATTAGCCTTATATAAATGGATTTTTATCCGCTTGTGAGGGACGAGATATGCATAAAGAAAAAACGACCATTTTCATCGACGGCAGCTCCGGCACGGCCGGCCTGCGCATTTACGACCGGCTGGCCCAGCGCGAAGATATTGACCTGCTGACCCTGCCGCCCGAGCTGCACCACGACATGGAAGCCCAGCGTGAGCTCATCAACCGCGCGGACATCGCGTTTTTGTGCCTGCCGGACGCGGCGGCGATCACGGCGGCGGATCTGGTCGAGAACCCGGACACGGTCGTGCTCGACACCTCGACCGCGCACCGCACGGCCCCCGGCTGGACGTACGGCTTCCCGGAGCTGTCGCCCGAGCGCGAGGCCTCGATCCGTACCGCCAAGCGCATCGCCGTGCCCGGCTGCCACGCCAGCGGCTTCGTCGTGCTGGTCTACCCGCTCGTCGAGGCGGGCATCCTGCCGCCGGACGCGCTGCTGACGTGCTACTCGCTCACGGGCTACAGCGGCGGCGGCAAGAAGATGATCGCCGAGTATGCGGCGGACACCCTCGACCCCCTGTACGTTGCCCCCCGGCAGTACGGTCTTGCGCAGCAGCACAAGCACCTGCGCGAGATGTGCGCCATCCCGGGCCTGACGCACGCGCCGGTGTTTGCGCCGATCGTGGCGAATTTCTACAGCGGCATGGAGACGAGTGTCGCGCTCTTCGCCTCCCAGCTCTGCCCCGGCAAGACGGCCGAAGATATCAAGGCCGCCTACGCCGCGAAATATACCGGCCCTGTCGTGACCTACCGCGACCCCGCGTGTGACGACGGCTTCCTGTCCGCCGCCGCCATGTCCGGCAAGGACAGCATGGTCGTGTCCGTCTCCGGCAATGACGAGCGCATCCTGCTCACGTCCGTGTTCGACAACCTCGGCAAGGGCGCGTCCGGCGCCGCGCTCGAGTGCCTGAACCTCGTCATGGGCAGAGAAAAGGGCTTCGGCCTCGATCTGTAAGGAGGAACGAACGATGAAGCAAGTCACCGGCGGCGTGTGCGCCGCACAGGGTTTTTCCGCCGCAGGCATCCACTGCGGCATCCGCAGAAATCAGTCCAAGCGCGACCTCGCGCTCATCTACAGCGCCGTCCCGGCCAGCGCCGCGGCGGTCTATACATCGAACCTCGTCAAGGGCGCGCCCCTGACCGTGACGAAGGCGCACCTGGCTGACGGCAAGGCCCAGGCCGTGATCTGCAACAGCGGCAACGCCAACACCTGCAACGCTGACGGCGTCGCCGTCGCCGAGGAGATGAGCGCGCTCACGGCGGCGCAGCTGCACATCGCGCCGCAGGACGTCATCGTCGCGTCCACGGGCGTGATCGGCCAGCCGCTCGATCTCACGCCCATCCGCTCCGGCCTGCCGCAGCTCGCCGCCGCGCTCGGCGACCACTCCGACCAGGCGGCCGAGGGCATCATGACCACCGACACGCACCCGAAGGAGATCGCCGTGCAGTTCACCGCCGGCGGCAGGACCTGCACGATCGGCGGCATCGCCAAGGGCTCCGGCATGATCCACCCGAACCTTGCGACCATGCTCGTCTTCCTCACGACGGACTGCGCCGTCAGCCCCGCCATGCTGCAGGCCGCGCTCTCCGGCGACGTGCAGGACACGTTCAACATGGTCAGCATCGACGGCGACACGTCCACGAACGACATGGTCGCCGTGCTGGCAAACGGCCTCGCCGGCAATGCCGAGATCACCGCGCCCGGCGCAGACTTCACGGCGTTTTGCAGCGCGCTCAACAGCGTGACCGTCTGGCTCTGCCGCCAGATCGCGGGCGACGGCGAGGGCGCGACGCGCCTGCTCGAGTGCTGCGTCACCGGTGCCGCTGACCACTGCACCGCGAAAACCGTGGCCAAGAGCATCATCTGCTCGTCGCTCGTCAAGGCCGCCATGTTCGGCGCGGACGCCAACTGGGGCCGCGTGCTGTGCGCCATCGGCTACAGCGGCGCTCCTGTAAACGTGCACAAGGTGGACGTCGCCTTCCGCTCGGCGGCCGGCACGGTGCGCGTGTGCGTCGACGGCGCGGGCATCCCGTTTTCCGAGGAGGAAGCCAAACAGGTCCTGCTCGAAAAGGAGATCGAGATCCTCGTCGACCTCAAGTCCGGCGACGAGGGCGCGACCGCCTGGGGCTGCGACCTGACGTATGACTATGTGAAGATCAACGGCGACTACCGCACCTGAACCGGGAGGAACACCATCATGGACATTACGAATCCGCAGCGCGCGAAGGTACTCGTCCACGCGCTGCCCTACATACAGGAATACAGCGGCAAGATCGTCGTCATCAAATACGGCGGCAACGCCATGATCAGCGCCAAGCTCAAAGACTCCGTCATGCGCGACATCGTGCTGCTGTCGCTCATCGGTGTGAAGGTCGTGCTCGTGCACGGCGGCGGGCCCGAGATCACGGAAACGCTCGAAAAGCTCGGCAAGCAGACGCAGTTTGTCGGCGGCCTGCGCGTCACGGACGCGGAGACGGCCGACGTCGTGCAGATGGTCCTCGCCGGGAAGATCAACAAGACGCTCGTCAACCTCATCGGCCACAAGGGCGGCCGGGCGATCGGCCTGTCCGGCATCGACGGGCAGATGATCCAGGCGCGCGTGCGCGATGAACGCCTCGGCTACGTGGGCGAGATCACGAAGGTCGACGTGCGCCCCATCCTCGATGTGATCGACAAGGGCTACATCCCCGTCGTGTCCACCGTCGGGTGCGACACGCAGGGCCATGTCTACAACATCAACGCCGACACGGCGGCCGCGCGCATCGCGGGCGAGCTGGGCGCCGAGAGCCTCATCGCCATGACCGACATCAGCGGCATCCTGCGCGACAAGGACGATCCCTCCACGCTCATCCCCGTCATCCACACGGCGGACGCGCTGCAGCTCATCGAGTCCGGCGTCATCAACGGCGGCATGCTGCCGAAAGTGACCTGCTGCATCGACGCCATCCGCTGGGGCGTGCACCGCGTCTTTATCATCGACGGCCGCGTGCCGCACGCCATCCTGATCGAAATGCTGACAAACGAAGGCATCGGCACCATGTTCGTTGCCGGGCAAGGAGGAAAAACAGATGAACATTCCGCAACTTGACAGTACCTATATCGCCAACACTTACGCCCGCTTCCCCGTGACGATCGCGCGCGGCAAGGGCTCGCTCGTCTGGGACGCGGACGACAAGGTCTATATCGACATGGCGACGGGCATCGCCGTCAACAGCTTCGGCATTGCCGACCCCGCGTGGATCCGCGCCGTGACCGAGCAGCTGTGCACCGTGCAGCACGCCTCGAACCTGTACTACACCGCGCCCGACGCGCAGCTGGCGCAGCTGCTGTGCGAGAAGACCGGCATGAAGAAGGTCTTCTTCTCCAACTCCGGCGCGGAGGCCAACGAGTGCGCCATCAAGGCCGCGCGCAAGTACGCCGCCGACCACAAAGGCCCGGAGTACCACACCATCATCACGCTCAAAAACAGCTTCCACGGCCGCACGATCACAACGCTCGCCGCGACCGGGCAGGACGTGTTCCACCACGACTTTCTGCCGCTGACGGAGGGCTTTGCCTACGCCGAGGCGAATAACCTCGACGATCTCAAGGCGCAGGTCGCCGCGCACAAGTGCGCCGCCATCATGATGGAGGTCGTGCAGGGCGAGGGCGGCGTCATCCCGCTGACGCAGGAATTTGTCCAAGGTGCTGCCCAGCTCGCCGCCGAGCAGGACCTGCTGCTCATCTGCGACGAGGTGCAGATCGGCAACGGCCGCAGCGGCAAGCTCTACGGCTACATGCACTACGGCATCACGCCGGACATCGTCTCCACGGCCAAGGGCCTCGGCGGCGGCCTGCCGCTGGGCGCGACGCTGCTCGGCGAGAAGGTGCAGGACGTGCTCACCCCCGGCAGCCACGGCTCTACCTTCGGCGGCAACCCCGTCTGCTGCGCCGGCGCGCTGAGCATTCTGCACCGGCTCGACGGCCCGCTGCTGCAGTCCGTGCAGGAAAAGTCCGACTTCATCGTCAGCTCTCTCACCGGCGCCAAGGGCGTCAGGAGCGTCACGGGCCTGGGCCTGATGCTCGGCGTGGAGACCGAGCGCCCGGTCAAGGACGTCATCAGTGAATGCATGGCGCGCGGCGTGCTCGTCATCTCGGCAAAGAACAAGGTGCGCCTGCTGCCGGCGCTCAACATCCCCATGGCGCAGCTCGAGCAGGCGGTCAGCGTGCTCAAAGACGTCTGCGCCGGAGAATAAGGAGGAACACCGTCATGAATCTCAAAGGCAACGATTTTCTCAAGCTGCTCGACTACACCCCCGAGCAGATCGACTATCTGCTCCGGCTCGCCGCCCAGCTCAAAGCCGAGAAAAAGGCCGGCATCCCGCACCGCCTGTGCGAGGGCAAAAACGTCGCGCTCATCTTTGAAAAGACGAGCACGCGCACGCGCAGCAGCTTCGAGGTCGCGGCGCACGATCTGGGCATGGGCAGCACGTATCTCGACTCCACCGGCTCGCAGATCGGCAAGAAGGAAAGCATCGCCGACACGGCACGCGTGCTCTCGGGCATGTTCGACGGCATCGAGTACCGCGGCTTCGGCCAGTGCATCGTCGAGGAACTGGCGCAGTACGCCTCCGTCCCGGTCTGGAACGGCCTGACGGACGAGTTCCACCCGACGCAGATCCTCGCGGACTTTCTGACCATCCGGGAGCACTTCGGCTCGCTGGAGAACATCCACCTCGTCTACATGGGCGATGCGCGCTTCAACATGGGCAACTCCCTCATGGTCGGCTGCGCGAAGATGGGCATGCACTTCACGGCCTGCGCGCCCGATGGCTACTTCCCCGATGCGCAGCTCGTCGCCGCGTGTCAGGCCATCGCGGCGCAGACGGGCGCGACGCTCGACTTCATCTCCGACCCCGCCGCGGCCGTGCAGGGCGCGAACGTGATCTATACCGACATCTGGGTCTCCATGGGCGAACCCGAGAGCGTCTGGGCCGAGCGCATTGCCGCGCTCGCACCGTATCAGGTCAACGCGGCGCTCATGGCCAAGGCCGACCCCAACGCCATCTTCATGCACTGCCTGCCGGCGTATCACGACAAAAAGACCGCCATCGGCAACGAGATGTGCACGCGCTTCGGCCGCGAGGCGATGGAGGTCACGGACGATGTGTTTGAAAGCGCGCAGTCGGTCGTGTTCCAGGAGGCCGAAAACCGCATGCACACCATCAAGGCCATCATGGCGGCGACGCTTGCGGAGATCGAGCTATGAAGCGCTATCTCGTACTCGAAAACGGCGAGGTCTTTGCGGGCCTCGCTTTCGGCGCACCGTGCGACACGGTGGGCGAGCTGGTGTTCACCACCGGCATGAACGGCTACATCGAGACGCTTACTGACCCGAGCTACTGCGGCCAGATCGTGCTGCAGACGTTCCCGCTCATCGGCAACTACGGCATCATCCCGGCCGATTTTGAGGGCAAGTGCTGCGTGCGCGGCTATGTCGTGCGCGAGCAGTGCCAAACGCCGTCGAACTTCCGGTGCGAGGAAACGCTCGACGCATTTTTGAAAGCCAACAACATCCCCGGCATCGCCGGCATCGACACCCGCGCCGTCACGCGCATCCTGCGCGAGGCCGGCACGATGAACGCCGCCATCTGCGACACGGTGCCGGACGATCTTGCGCCCCTGCGCGCCTACCGCATCACGGGCCCCGTGCCGCAGGTGACGGTGCCGGAGCCCTACACCCTCCAGCCGGAGGGGAGCGTGCTGCACCGCGTGGCGCTCATCGACTACGGCGCGAAGCGCAACATCGCGCGCGAGCTTTGTAAGCGCGGCTGCGCCGTGACGGTGCTGCCCTGCTCTGCCAAAGCGAAGGACATCCTCGCCGCCGGGTATAACGGCGTCATGCTCTCCAACGGCCCCGGCGACCCGACGGACAACGTCGACCAGATCGCGGAGATCGCCAAACTCTTCGGCCGCATCCCGATGTTCGGCATCTGCCTCGGCCACCAGCTCATGGCGCTGGCGCAGGGCGGCAGCACCGTGAAGCTCAAATACGGCCACCGCGGCGTGAACCAGCCGGCGCGCGACGTGTGCGGCACGCGCACGTTCCTCACCAGCCAGAACCACGGCTACGCCGTCGTGCCCGAGAGCGTGAAGACCGGCATCATCCGCTACATCAACGCCAACGACGGCACGTGCGAGGGCGTGGACTACCCCGACCTGCAGGCCTTTTCCGTGCAGTTTCACCCCGAGGCGTGCTCGGGCCCGCACGACACGGCCTTTCTCTTCGACCGATTCTGTGACCTGATGGGAGGTGCGCACCATGCCGATTGATTCCAGCATCCGTAAAGTCATGGTCATCGGCTCCGGCCCGATCGTGATCGGTCAGGCGGCGGAGTTTGACTATGCCGGCGCGCAGGCGTGCCGCGTGCTGCACGACGCGGGCGTGAACGTCGTGCTCGTCAACTCCAACCCCGCGACGATCATGACCGACAAGGCCCTCGCGGATGAGATTTATCTCGAGCCGCTCACGCTGACCTCCGTCAAGCGCATCATTGAAAAGGAGCAGCCAGACAGTCTTCTCGCCGGTCTCGGCGGCCAGACGGGCCTGACGCTGGCGATGGAGCTCGACAAGGAGGGCTTTTTGCAGCAGCATAACGTCCGCCTCATCGGCACGAACGCCAAAGCCATCGACAAGGCTGAGGACCGCGAGCTCTTCAAGGAGACCATGGCCGCCATTGGCGAGCCGACCATCCCCTCCGGCATCGCCAACACCGTGGCGGAGGCGCTCGCCGTAGCAGACCGCATCGGCTACCCCGTCATCATCCGCCCGGCGTTCACGCTCGGCGGCGCGGGCGGCGGCGTGGCCTACAGCCCGGAGGAACTCACCGTCGCTGCGCAGACCGGCCTCGATGCGTCCCCGATCACGCAGATCCTCGTCGAGCGCTACATCTACGGCTGGAAAGAGATTGAGTTTGAGACCATGCGCGACGGCGTGGGCAACGTCATCGCCGTGTGCAGCATGGAAAACTTCGACCCCGTCGGCGTGCACACCGGCGACAGCATCGTCGTCGCCCCGGCGCTGACGCTCTCGGACAAGGAGTTTCAGATGCTGCGCAGCGCGGCGCTGAACATCATCTCCGCGCTCGATATCGTCGGCGGCTGCAACTGCCAGTTCGCGCTCAACCCCGACAGCTTTGAGTACGCCGTCATCGAGGTCAACCCCCGCGTGTCGCGCTCGTCGGCGCTCGCGTCGAAGGCGACCGGCTACCCGATCGCCAAGATCACGACGAAGATCGCCCTCGGCTACACGCTCGATGAAATTCAAAACGACATCACCGGCAAGACCTGCGCCTGCTTCGAGCCCGCGCTGGACTACGTCGTCGTAAAGTTCCCCAAGTGGCCGTTTGACAAGTTCGTCGGCGCGTCCCGCCGCCTCGGCACGCAGATGAAGGCCACCGGCGAGGTCATGGCCATCGGCACGAACTTTGAGAGTGCGCTGCTCAAGGCCGTGCGCGGCGCCGAGATCCATCTCGACACGCTGCACGCCAAGCCCCTGTCCGACCGCCCGGTGCGCGACCGGCTCGCCGACTGCGACGATCACCGTCTGTTCACCGTCTTTGAGGCGCTGTGCAGCGGCGTGTCCATCGACGAGATCCACGACATCACCCGCATCGACCGCTGGTTTTTGTCCCGGCTGCAAAACCTCGTGGACTACGAGGCGAGCATTCAAAACGGCCTGACGCCGGAGCTTTATCAGCGCGGCAAGTACCTCGGCTATCCGGACACGGCGCTGCGCCGCCTGTCCGGCAGCGAGACGCTGCCCCCCTTCCGTGCGGGCTACAAGATGGTCGACACCTGCGCCGCCGAATTTGACGCGCAGACGCCGTATTTCTACGCCAGCGCGGACGCGCGCTGCGAGGCGCGCACCTTCCCGCGCAGCGGCAAGCCCGTCGTCATGGTGCTCGGCTCTGGGCCTATCCGTATCGGCCAGGGCATCGAGTTTGACTATTCGTCCGTCCACTGCGTGTGGACGCTCAAGGCCATGGGCTATGACGTCGTCATCGTCAACAACAACCCCGAGACCGTCTCCACGGACTACGACACCGCCGACCGGCTGTATTTCGAGCCGCTCACGGCCGAGGACGTGCTGCAGATCATCGACGTGGAGCAGCCCGTCGGCGTCGTAGTAGCCTTCGGCGGCCAGACCGCCATCGCGCTCACGCAGACGCTCGACCGCCACGGCATCCGCATCCTCGGCACATCGGCCGAGGGCATCGACATCGCCGAGGACCGCGAGCGGTTCGACGAGCTGCTCGAGCGCTTCCACATCTCGCGCCCGAAGGGCATGGGCGTGCAGACGCTGCCCGAGGCCCTGCACGCCGCGCAGACGCTCGGCTACCCCGTGCTGCTGCGCCCGTCGTACGTCATCGGCGGCCAGAACATGAAGATCGTCCACGACGACGCCGAGGTCACGACGTACATGCAGCGCATCCTCGCGCAGGGCATCGACAACCCCGTGCTCGTGGACAAGTACATGATGGGCACGGAGCTGGAGGTGGACGTCATCTCCGACGGCACGGACGTGCTCATTCCCGGCATCATGGAGCACATCGAGCGCGCCGGCGTGCACAGCGGCGACTCCATCGCCGTCTACCCGCCGTACAACCTCAACGACATGATGACGGACAAGATCGTCGACAGCTCGCGCAAGCTCGCCCTCGCGCTCGGCACGAAGGGGCTTGTGAACATCCAGTACCTCATCTGGGAAAACGAGCTCTACGTCATCGAGGTCAACCCCCGCGCCTCGCGCACCGTGCCGTACATCAGCAAGGTCACGGGCGTGCCGATGGTGGACGTGGCATCGCGCGTCATGCTCGGCGCGCCGCTGGCTGGCCTCGGCTACGGCACCGGCCTGCACCCCATCCCGCCGTATTACGCGGTCAAGGTGCCGGTGTTCTCGTTTGAAAAGCTCGGCGACGTCAACGCCTACCTCGGCCCGGAGATGAAGTCCACGGGCGAGGTGCTCGGCCTCGGCAAGACGATGCAGGAGGCGCTGTTCAAGGGCCTGACCTCGGCCGGCATGGTCGTCGGCCAGCACCCGGACGGCCGCCACGGTGTGTTCGTGAGCGTGGACACGCACGACCTCGGCGAGATCGTGTCGCTGGCCAAGAAGCTCGACGACCTGCACTTCGCCCTCTACGCGACCGAGGAGACCGCCGCCGCCATCGCGCGCCTCGGCATCGACGTCGTGACCGTCGACGGCATCCGCGAGAGCGACCACGCCTTCGCCCTGCTCGAGAGCGGCTGCATCGACTACATCGTCTACACCGGCGCGCTCAAGGACGCGACCATGGACGATTACATCGCCCTGCACCGCCGCGCGCTGCAGCTCGGCATCCCGTGCTTCACCTCGCTCGACACGGCCAACGCCCTGGCGGACATCATCGCCAGCCGCTACAACGAGCGCAACACCGAGCTCGTGGACATCAACCACATGCGCACCGAGCGCCAGAGCCTGAAGTTTGCGAAAATGCAGGCCACCGGCGACGACTATATCTACGTCGAGAACTTTGACGGGCACATCACCTGCCCCGAGTCGCTGTGCATCCCGCTCTGCTCGCGCCACCGCGGCATCGGCGGCTACGGCATCGTGCTCATCGAGCACAGCGCCGTGGCCGACGCGAAAATGCGCGTCTTCAACCGCGACGGCAGCGCCGGCGGCATGGGCGGCAACGCCATCCGCTGCGTGGCCAAGTACCTGTACGACAACGGCATCGTGCCGCGCGACGATCTCACGATCGAGGCCGGCGGCACCGTGCACCGGCTGCATCTGTACACGCGCTTCGGCACGGTCGGCCTCGTGACGGTCGACATGGGCAAGCCCGCGTTTGAGCCCGCCAATGTGCCCGTGACGCTCGAGGGCGAGCGCGTGATCGACCGGCCGGTGACGATCGCCGGCGGGGAGTACCGCATCACGTGCCTCTCGATGGGCAACCCCCACTGCGTCGTCTTTGCCGACCGCGTGGATGAGGTGGGCGTCGCGCACCTCGGTCCGCAGTTTGAGCACGCGGACATCTTCCCCGCGCGCACGAACACGGAGTTCATCCGCGTCGTCAACCGCACGACGATCAAGATGCGCGTCTGGGAGCGCGGCAACGGTGAGACCCGCGCCTGCGGCACCGGCGCGTGCGCGGCCGTGGTGGCCGCCACGGAAAACGGCCTGTGCCCGAAGGGCGAGCCAATCACCGTCAAGGTCAGCGGCGGCGACCTGATCGTCACCTATGACGACGACGGCGTGCGCCTGACCGGCAACGCCGAGCTCGCCTTCACCGGCGTGACCACGTACTGAGACCTCAAAAGCAAAAAATCACCCGCATCCGACCCGGATGCGGGTGATTTTTTCTGCCGGCCGCTCAGCCGCGCATGGCGGCGGCGAAGGCGTCGATGCGCGCGATGTCGAGTTTCGGCTCGGCATACTGCGCGCGGTACTGCGGCGATGTCATCAGCGCGCCGAAGAGCTGCTTGTAGGCATAGCTCATCTTCTCGTACTGCATCTTGCCGCCAAGGATGTCCTTCGCGGCCGCGTGCGCAAGCAGCTCCGGCGAGAAGAAGTGCTCCAGATACCCCTCCGTGCCGGGCGTGGTATAGCAGCACAGATACAGGCCGAGCTTCTTTTGCAGCAGCGCCTTCTCGTTGCGGCGCAAAAAGTGCTTGATGCGCTTGTCGAGCTTGAACATATACACGCAGCTGCCGATGATGACCGTGTCATAGTCCTCGAGCGAGATGCTGCGGTCGCGGATGTTACACAGCGTCACATCGCCGCCGATGGCGCTCTTGAGCATATAGGCGATCTCCTCCGTCGCGCCGTAGCGCGAGGCGAACAGGATCAGCGTTTTCATGCAGTGACCTCCTTTGTCCGCCCTGCCGGGCGGCCCCTTCTTTATGTAAGAGTATAGGAAGCCGCCGCGCCGCTGTCAAGCGCTGCGCGCGATTTTTTTACCCGACCGGCACGGGCTCGCCCTGTTTCGGCGCCGGCTCTCTGCGCCGCGCCTTGGGGATGTTGATCGTCAGGATGAGCGCCTCGTCCGTCTCCTGCCGGTGCATGCCGGCGTCGATGCCGCCCTGCTTCATGAGGTCGAGGCTGTGCGAGATCGTGTTGAGAAACACGCGCACGTCCTTGAGGATGAAGGTCTTCTGCTGCTCGCTCTCGGGCGCGGTCTTGGCCTCGAGCAGGCGCTCGATGTAGGCGTCCGTCGCGGCGACGTTCAGGTCGCGGCTGAGGATATAGGCCAGCGCCTCGCGCTGCTCGGCCGGCGTCTCAAGGCGCAGCAGCGCGCGGCCGTGCCGCTCGGTGAGTCCGGCGTTGCGCATGGCGTTGAGCACATCCTCCGGCAGGCGCAGCAGGCGGAGCTTGTTCGCCACGGCCGACTGCGACTTGCCCAGCCGCCGCGCGCACTCCTCCTGGCTCAGGCCAAAGAGCCGGATGAGCTGCGCGATGCCGCGCGCCTCCTCGAGAAAATCCAGATCGTTGCGCTGGAGATTTTCCACCAGCGCGATAAAGCTCGCCTCCTCGAGATCCAGCTCCATGATGATGCACGGCACCTCGCTCAGGCCCGCCATGCGCGCGGCGCGCAGGCGGCGCTCCCCGGCCACGAGCTCATACCCGCCCTGCCGCGGCCGCACGGTCAGCGGGCTGAGCACGCCGTACTCGGCGATGCTGCGCGAGAGCTCCTCGAGCTGCGCCGGTGAAAAATTCTGCCGCGGCTGGACCGCGCTCGGCGCGATCGCGTCCACCGCCAGATACACGATGCTGCCGCGGGCCGCGCGGCTGCGATGGTTGGAAAACTGCATAGCACACCCTCCATATCTTGTGTTTTACAACACAAAAATAATCCACATATTGCGCAAAACGCGGCGAAATCGGGCGCGCGCAGAAAAAAAGAGGGCGGACTGAAAACAGTCCGCCAAAAACAGGGTCGTGGGATAAAGATATGAGCCGTGGCTTCCAAACTGCGGAAGTCAATTGGATAAGCTGTAATGGTATTGTAGCGCCGGGCGCGCAAAATGTAAAGAGCGAACGGTGTCGGTCGGACACTTGTTTTGTCGGCGGCGGAATCTTTTTTCGCGCGCCGGGGCATACTGACCGGGAGTACACAGCAAAGGAGATGGAAGCATATGCAGGTGATCGACCGCATCGCGCTGATCCTTGCGATCATCGGCGGGCTCAACTGGGGCAGCATCGGTCTGTTCCGGTTCGATCTCGTGGCGTGGATCTGCGGCGGGCAGGCCTCCGTGGTCGCCCGCGTGATCTACACGCTCGTGGGTCTGGCCGCGATCTGGTGCATTTCCCTGCTCTTCCGCGGCCGCGACGAGATCGACGGCGACACGGAGGAGGCATAATGCCCCGGCAGCAAAAAAACGGCATGGCCGACGCCATGCTGTTTTTTTCTCCAACGAGAACCGCTTCGCTGGGTTCGCATGAATATGTTTATCCAAGTCTCTGCATCGCCAGCGCGCTGCTGCCCGGGAAGCGGTCGAACGCATCGAGCGGCGGCAGATACGCTTCCAGCGCGTGCACCAGCTCGCCGCCGAGCAGGCCGCCGAGCGTGTTGAGCATCAGGTCGTCCACGTCGCACAGGCGGTACGAGCCGCGGAACATGAAAAACAGCCCCGTGAGCTGCCCCAGCTCAATGAACGCCGAAAACGCGAGCGACACGAGCGCGACCTTGCCGAGATCCAGCCCGCAGACATAGCGCAGGTACATACCAAACGGCAGCAGCATCAAAATGTTGCACACGACCTGCAGCACCGTGCGGTCAAAAAGCGCCGGCAGATACGTGCGCGCATCGGAGAGCACGAGCGGCGTCTCGCGCAGGAAATCGGCCACGAACTGAAACGGCACGAGCTGGATCTCATGCCCGCTCAGCCGCGCCGCCTGCGCCGCATCCGGCAGTGGGAAGAACACGAGCGCCAGCACGCACAGCACGTAAAACAAAAACAGACCGCCGAACACGGTGCGCACCCAGTTGAAGCAGCACACACGCACCTGCCGGTCAAAAAACGGCACGGCCACCAGCGCCGCGATGAGCGGAAACGCATAAGCCGCCAGCCGGATACTGCCCAGAAGATTTGTCATGATCCTTGCCTCCCATCGGGGCGCTCCCGCCCCGGTTTCTGGCATCAGTATAGCCCCGGACGGCATCACATCGCCATCGTTTTGGCTTACAGTTGGCTTACATCTTCGTAAGGCAGCGCGCAGGGCGCAAAAAACCGGGCGCGTCCATTCAGACGCGCCCGGCCGTGCGGACGGATATTTTTCCTCAGGCGATGAGGAAGAACTTCACGAGGAAGATCAGCGAGATGACATACGTCAGCACCGAGACGTCCTTGCCCTTGCCCGTGCAGAGCTTGAGCACGGAGTAGCTGATCAGGCCCAGGCCGATGCCGTGGCCGATGGAGCCGGAGATCGGCATGGAGATGAGCATGATGGCTACCGGCAGGCTCTGATAGATATCGTCAAAGTCGATCTTCTTGAGACCGCCGAGCATGAGCAGGCCGACGTAGATGAGCGCGGAGCTCGTCGCAGCGGCGGGGATGATGGCGGCGATGGGCGCAAGGAACATGCTCGCAAGGAAGAGCACGCCGGTCGTCAGAGCGGTCAGGCCCGTGCGGCCGCCGGCCTCGACGCCGGAGGCAGACTCGACGAACGTCGTGACGGTGGACGTGCCGGTGCACGCGCCCGCGACGGTGCCGACGGCGTCGGCCAGCAGCGCCTCGCGCATGCGCGGCATGTTGCCGTCCTTGTCGACCATGCCGGCGCGGCTCGCCGTGCCGACGAGCGTGCCGATGGTGTCGAACATATCAATGATGCAGAACGTGATGACGAGCGTCACGACCGTGAACCAGCCGATCTCGCCGAGGGCGGCAAAGTCGAACTTGAACAGGGTCGTCTCGGCCATGTCGCCGAACGCAGGCACGAACGACGCGCCCTTGAGCGACGCAAACGGGTTCGTGTGCAGGAAGATGGCCTCGCCCGCCCAGTAGATGCCGGACGCGCAGAGCATGCCCAGCAGCACGGAGCCCTTGATCTTCTTGTGCGCGAACAGCACGATCAGGAACAGGCCCACGAACATGGTCACGACCGTGAGCACCATCTGCGGGTAGCCGTCGCCCATGTTGGCCTTGGCAAGGCTGGGCGTGAGCGCGCCGAAGAAATCGCGCATGACGTAAAACGGGCCGCCTTCGCTCGAGTACACACCGGCGTTGGAGCCGATGCCGATGTTGAGCAGCATGAGGCCGATGGCCGGCGCGATGCCGAGCCGGATGCCAAGCGGAATGGCCTCGACGATCTTCTCGCGCACCTTGAGCACCGAGAGAATGATGAACACGATGCCCTCGATGAGGATGACGCACAGCGCCGTCTGGAACGACTGCAGGTAGCTCATGCCGGTCAGGGTGACGATGTTGGCCACGACGACGGCGAAAAAGCTGTTGAGGCCCATGCCGGGCGCCATGGCAAAGGGCTTGTTGGCCGCGAACGCCATGACGAGTGTGCCGACGGCGGAGGCGATGCAGGTGGCAAGGAACACGCCGTTCCACAGCTGCGAGCCGCCCTGGGCGCCGAAGCCGGTCAGCAGGTTCGGGTTGAGCGCGATGATGTACGCCATGGTCATGAACGTCGTCAGGCCGGCGACGATCTCGGTGCGTACGGTGGTGTTGTTTTCTTTCAGGTGAAAGAGCTTTTCCATTGGGATCCCCTCTCCATAAAGTTTTTGCCGGGAACGCAAAACGCCGTCAGTATAACGCGATTTGCACCGCCTGTCAACGACAAAAACCGGACACGGAATGTCCCGTGTCCGGTCCTGCTGTTTTCGCGTGTTTTACGCCTGCGCGGGGCAGTCGCGCTCGTGGCAGGTGAACAAAATGACCTGCCGGTGCTGCGCGATCTCCCGGAAGAGCGCCATGGCGCGCCCGGCGCGCGCATCGTCGAAATTCACGAGCGTGTCATCGAGCACGAGCGGGCACGGATCGTCCGCCGGGCACGTCAGCTCACACAGCGCCAGGCGCACGGACAGGTACAGCAGATCCGCCGTCCCGGCCGAGAGATAGGCCGTGTCGCGCGGTGTCGGGTCGTCGGTGCTGCGCGCCTTGGCCGACAGGTCGCGCGCGAGCACGAGCTCGTCATAGCGTCCGTCGGTGAGGTAGTCCATGTAATCCGCCGCCTTCTGCGCCAGCTGCGGGGAAAAGCGGCTCTGCAGCTCCGCGTCCGCACGGCCGAGCGTCTCGATCGCAAGCGCGATGGCCGCATACTGCCGCTCGAGCGCGTCGCGCTGTTCGAGCAGCTGCGCGTGTTCGCTTTTCAGCGCCATCGGGTCGCCGATGGCGAGGGCCGCGCCCGTGAGCTGCGCCTGCTGCGTGCGCAGGCGCGTGCACACGCTCTCGAGCGCGCTCCTGCGCTGATAGAGCGCGGCGGCCTCGCCCGTGCCGCTCTCAAAGTCCAGACTCTGCAGCAGCCGCTCGTGCGTCTCGCACTGGTGCTCGCGCGCATCCTCGAGCGCGGCGGCGGCTTTCTGCTCCGCCTGCATGGCGGCCGCGCACGCGCGGTAGGCAGCCCGGTGCACCTCCGCCTGATAGTAGATGCCGTCCGCGTCCTGCGCGCCGTAGCTGCGCAGGAGCTCCCCGAGCGCGGCGGCGGCCTGCTGCGCGCGCTTCTTGCCGTTATTGGCAGCGACCAGCAGCACGACGGCCAGTACCGCGAGCGCGATGGCCGCATAATACAGCGGCTGCGCCACAAGATAACCCAGCACCGCGCACAGCGCCGAGAGCACGAGCGCCGCGATCCAGAAGTACGGCTTGCCGCCGTGGGCTGCCGTGTCAGCAAGGGCCTCCGCCCGCTGCGCGTCGCGCTCGGCGGTCTCGCCCGCCTCGTCCGGCGTCTGCACGCCGAAATGCGTCTGCTCGAGCGCGGTGCGCCTGGCCGCGGCGTCCCGCCGCGCCTGTTCGAGCGTCTGCTCGAGCGTGCGCAGGTTCGATTTTTCCTCGCCCATGCTGCTCAGCGCCGCGCGGCGCTGCCGCTGCCGGGCGGCGTTCATCTGCTCGGTCACGGTCTGCAGCTCCGCGTCCGTCTGCCGGAGCTCGGCGGCGCAGGCCGCCTGCTCCTGCGCGTTGCGCTCGAGCCGGTGCAGCTGCTCTTCTACCTCCGTGATGCGGCCCTCCAGCTCCGGCAGCGCGCCGTGCCGGCCGCTGCGCCGGCGGCGCAGCCATGCGCGCAGCTGCGCGTCGGCCTCGGTGTAGGAGTTCGCCTCCTCGCCGGAGGTCACGATGGCGGAGATGCGCTTTTCCAGCTCCGGCGTACCCGTCACGACGAGGCCGCCCTGCCCGATGAACGCGCTGCGCGCGAACACCTCGGCCGACACGCCCGTGAGCTGCTCGCCCGCGTCCGTCGCCGTCAGCCCCGGCACCGGGATGTCCGTGCCGGTGTACACCGCCGAAAAGCCGCGCAGCGGCGCGCCCGGCGTCTCCGTCCAGCGGCGGATCGTGATGCATTTTCCGCCCTGTTCGAGCTCCAGCTCGCCCGCCATGGGCTTGCCGCTCCAGGGCGCGTATTTCTGCTTGTCGGGCACGAACCCGGCGCGCGCGCGCTGGGACGTGTCAATCCCGTAGAGCATGGCGCGCAGAAACGCGCACCACGTGCTCTTGCCGCTCTCATTCGGCGCGTAGATGATATTCAGACCCGTGTCGAGCCGCAGCTGCTCGCCGTCGAGCGTGCCGAACGTGCCCTGCATATGCCGGATGATCACAGCGTCACCACCTCCTCGTCGTGGTCCAGTGCCGCAAGCCCCCAGCGCGCGGCCATGACAATGGTCTCACGCGCGCGGTCAGAGTCCGCGGCGTCGTATTGTTGCTTCAGTTGGGCCAGAAACTGCCCGCGCA
>ERZ1108170.960-NODE-960-length-20514-cov-6.361064_pt1 | contig 20514 bp, 16 predicted proteins | sample MGYA00403705_ERZ1108170 | MGnify/ENA primary metagenome ERZ1108170 (study PRJEB35170, sample SAMEA104062422) | human gut metagenome | biome: human gut; feature: human-associated habitat; material: faeces | place: Denmark | collected 2012-06-15 ...
GGATGAGCTCACCGCCCTGCTGGAAGCCCTTTTCCACGGCGATGCCGATGCCTTCGAGCTTCGCGCCCGCCTCGTTGACGATATCGACAAGGCCCTGCACGGCGAAGCCGTTGGCCATGAAGTCGTCGATGATGAGCACGTGGTCGTCCGCGTTCAGCCACTCCTGAGAGACGAGCAGCGTGACTCTCTTCTTGTAGGTGTAGGAGAAGACCTCGCTCTGGTACAGGCCGCTTTCGATGTTGTCGCTCTTGGCCTTCTTTGCAAAGAGCATGGGGACGCCGTACTTCTGCGCGCAGATGGTCGCAAGCGCGATGCCGCTGGCCTCCGCCGTCAGAACGACAGTGATCTTGCTGGTGTCGAAATACTTGGCGAACTCGTCCGCAATGTCCTCGAGCAGACGGGTGTCGACGCGGTGGTTGAGGAAACCGTCGACCTTGACGATGTTGCCGGGCAGGACTCTGCCCTCGCGGCGGATGCGCTCCTGAAGAAGCTCCATGGAATTACCCCTCCTGAAAAAATAATTTCTGACGAAATTTTTCGATTGAAATGGTAACTTCCATTTAACAGGATTTTTGTACAGAATGCAACACGGCAACTTTGACAAGAATTTGTGCTTTTTTTGCCTCTTTCCGTCTATTTTGGCGGCGAGAGCGCCGTTACGTCCCGTTTTGTATCGTTTTGGCAAAGCCCGCGGCAAAAAGCCGCGCGGCGTTGACGGCTTCTTCGAGCGAATTGCCCGCCGTGCCGACCTCGACGAGAAGCGAGCCCGTCGTCATGTGCTGGTTATAGCGGGAGTTGCGCACGGTGATGGGGCGCATCAATGTGGGGTGATCCTTGTACAGGGTTTCCTGCACGGCGCAGGCGAGCTTTAAGTTCTCGCGCCAGAGATCGTGACTCAGGCCTCCGCCGTTCGACCCGATGACGAATTCGAGCTGTGCGGCGTTTTTATCTTCGCCGCACAGCAGCTTGAACTGCTGGCCGTTCACGTCCTGCACCGCGTCGCGGTGCACATCGAGCACGAACGAGATCGAGGGGTACTTTTGCAAGTAGCTTTCGATCGACGCGAGCGAGCGGTTGTACGCGCCCGAATAGCTCGGATAGTCGTAGAGCGAGCGGTCGTGCACGACGCTGATGCCCGCGTCGGTCATCACCTGCGCCATTTCGTCGCCGATGCGGATCATGTTGCAGTTCGTGTCCAGCGTGCGGAACGTGTCGGACACGTCGTATTCCTGCCCCGGCGGCATGGTGTAGCTCTCCGAGCCGTGGGTGTGGATGATGAGCACCTGCGGCCCCTCCGCACCGAGCTTTGCTGCATAATCGCCCGAGAGCATCGAGGCGTTGAGCGCGGCATCCGAGCCGTTGTTGATGTACACATTGCCGAATACCGTATAGCCCGAGGGGTCGGACGCCTTGAGCGTGCGGGCGGGCGAGCCGTTTTCCGTCACGGCGATCTCGTCCGGCGTCTCCTCCTGCGTGAGCACCGTGCCCTCGCTGTCCTGCGCGTCGCCCGTTTCGTCCGCGTTGTCATCGGGCTTTTGCTCAAGCTCTGCCGACCATGCCTGCGCGATGTTTTCCTCGCCCTCGCGCAGAAGCGGCGTCGCGTGCAGCGCGAGCGACGTTCGCAGGCTGAGAAAGTCCTCCCCGCCGTCGCCGCGCTCATATCTCAGCAGCATCACGCCCAGCGTTTCGTCCTTGAGCGAGCGGAGCGCGTCGCGCGCGTCCTTCGCCGGCGCCGTGACGCTCACGCCCCAGAGCGTCACCGCCGAGAGCGCGAGCGAACACAGCATCCGTCCTGTCCGTTTCTTTTGCATCGCGTTTCACCTCTTGGGACAATCCTATGTGCGCACTTGCGCCGATATGACATAGCGCGCCCGCCGCTTTTCGCTTGCAATTTTCGCGTTCGCGTGGTATGGTGATGACAGCGGAGAAAAACTCATATAGTTTCGCTTACATGGCGCGAAAGTTTCTACGGAGCCGCCGAAAGGCTCTGCTATGGGTGCTCAGCCGGGGGAGAAGTCCCCGGGCGGGGCGCTTTTTCTTTTGCACAAAGCTAAAACAGGAGTGACTGATATGAAGATCCTCAAGGGCAATCTCGTTTCCGCACCGGCGCTCGGCAAGCTCGAGATCATCGAGCACGGCTGCCTCGTCCTGCATGACGACGGCAGCATCCAAAGCGTTGAAAAGGCCGTGCCGCAGAACGCCGACGCGGAAGTCATCGACTACGGCGACGCGCTCATCATGCCGTCTTTTGTCGACATGCACCTGCACGCGCCGCAGTACCCCATGCTCGGCATGGGCATGGACCTGCCGCTGATCGACTGGCTCAACACCTACACGTTCAAGACCGAGGCGCGCTTTGAAGACAGCGACTACGCCCGCCGCATTTACAAAAAGCTCGCGAGCGACCTCATCACGAGCGGCACGACGCGCGTTTGCATGTTTTCCTCCCTCCACACGGACGCGACGCTCATTTTGATGGAAGAGCTCGAAAAGGCGGGCGTCACGGGCTATGTCGGCAAGGTCAACATGGACCGCAACGGCAGCCCCGAGCTTCAGGAGACGACCGAGCAGTCCAAGCGCGAAACGCTGCGCTGGCTGGACGCGTGCGGGCGCTTCCAGACCGTCAAGCCCATCCTGACGCCGCGCTTCACCCCATCGTGCACCGACGAGCTGATGAGCTGGCTCGGCAAGCTCGCCGCGGAGCGCGGGCTGTACGTCCAGTCGCACCTGTCTGAAAATAAGGGTGAGATCGCGTGGGTCAAAGAGCTCTGCCCCAACTGTGCGCAGTATTGGGAGAGCTACGACCGCGCGGGGCTGTGGAAGGACCATACCGTCATGGCGCACTGCGTCCACTCCGACGAGCGCGAGCGCGAGGCCATGCGCGAGCACGGCGTCGTCACGGCGCACTGCGCAGGGTCGAACATCAACATCTGCTCGGGCGTCGCGCCCGTGCGGACGCTGCTGCGCGAGGGCAACCTCGTCACGCTCGGGTCCGACATCGCGGGCGGGGCGCTGCTGGCGATGAACAAGGTCATCACCATGTCCATCCGCGCGTCGAAGTTCCGCCACATGCAGACCGACGGGAAGGACGAATTTCTGACCGTCGAGGAGGGCTACTACCTCGGCTCCAGCGCAGGACACGAGTATTTCGGCGGGCACGGCGGATTTGTCCCCGGCGACAAGCTCCACGCCATTGTCGTCGACGACTCCGACTTTACCGAGGCCGCGCACCTGCTCACGGTGCGCGAGCGCTTTGAGCGCGCGATCTACATGATGCACCGGCACAACATCGTCTCCGTCTGGTCAGAGGGAAAAAACGTCGTTCGCCGATGAAAAGCGGGGGAGAGGGCGCGCCCCTCTCCCCGATTTTGGAAAATCGCAAAAATTTTTGGACAAACTATTGACAAAAGGCCTCCTTATTTGGTATAGTAGCTTCTGTCCTGTCGAGCAGGAATATTTGGCGGCATAGCTCAGCTGGCTAGAGCATGCGGTTCATACCCGCAGTGTCCCCGGTTCAAATCCAGGTGCCGCTACCAGATGCACGGGATGCGAAAGCATCCCGTGTCTCATATGGCCCGTTGGTCAAGTGGTTAAGACACGGCCCTTTCACGGCTGTAACATGGGTTCGAATCCCGTACGGGTCACCAACTTGGAGGCTTAGCTCAGCTGGTTAGAGCGCCTGCTTCACACGCAGGAGGTCACTGGTTCGAGTCCAGCAGTCTCCACCAAACCCTTGGAATCTTAATGATTTCAAGGGTTTTTTCTTTTATCAAAAAAATGATAGTTTTTTGCTTTACAGTGCTTTCCTTATATTTTCTCAGCAAATTGATAGTATTTTATCGCAATGAAAAAGAGACGCTTTCGCGTCTCTTTTTTCATTACCTCTCCTGCACCTCTTTGCCGCTGATGTGGTCGATGCTGATGCGGAACATCTGGACGGCCTTGCCGGAGGCGGCGACTTCGTCGTCGACCATTTTCTCGGTGGGGTAGTATTTCATCGCGAACTTTTTGCACAGCGCGTCGCTCTCGCCGCGGTCCGCGACGAGATGGCAGCGGCCAAAGACGACGGCGCTCTTCAAAAACGGGGCCCAGGCCTCGTCCTCGATCTCGACGCTCTCGCCGCTCACAACGGTAAAGCAGACCTTGTCGCTTCTCTTGAGCGCATCCACCTTGTGGCCGACCTTGGAGCCGTGGAAAATGATCTCCTGCGCGTCCTCGGCGTACAGGTAGTTGATGGGCACCGCGTAGGGGTAGCCGTCGTCTCCGCTGACGGCCAGCACGCCGCGGCGAGCCTCGTGCAGGAGCTTTTTCGCCTCCTCCACGCTGATCTCGTTTGCCTTTTTGCGAACAGGTCTGAACATGGTCTCGTCCTCCTCATACTGCCGACCGTGTCGGCTATCTCTCGCCGCCATTATACCGGTTTTCCCCCGATATTGCAATGGGGAAGCGGCGGCAAGAGCTTTGATGGCAGCAAAAAAGAGACGCTCACTGCAAAAGCGTCTCTTCTACTTCTTTCCGTCTTTTTTCCTCAGCAGCTCCACCATGCCGCACACGAGCGCGGCCTCCTCCTCGCTCAAATCGGAGATGTCGAGAAAGCGCTTGTCCTGGCGGCAGAGCAGGTAGTCCACTGTGACGCCGAACAGGTCCGCCAGACGCACCATGACCTCGTAGGACGGCAGGCGGATATCCGTCTCATACGACGAGACCATCGCCGCGGTCACGCCGATGCGCTTTGCCACCTGCGCCTGCGTCAGGTGCCTGTCCCTGCGGAGCTGTTTCAGCCTTTGCGAGAAATCCAACATACGCCGCGCGCCTCCTTTGCCCTATATAGTTTACACGGCGCAAGTTTTCCATTAGAAATATTTATTATACATATTAGTTGATATTTTGGAGATATCTGTTACAATAAAACCTTGAGAGGACCCGTAGGAACGGCAGACCAACAACGTTTCGGAGGGATGGAGAGTGAAAAGTACCGTGACACCGCTGCGCGGCAGGCGCGTCCTGCTCGTGGAGGACAACGCGATCAACCGCGCCATCGCGCGCTCGTTTTTTAGAGAGCGCGAGCGCGCCTGCGGCGTGTCGCGGCATTTATCAAAGCCCATCGACTTGACCGCCCTGCACGCGGCGCTGTGCGAGGTCCTGCGCGAAAATTGACAACGAATCGCAATCCAAGCAACAAAAAATACGCTGTGGAATCATCCACAGCGTATTTTTTCATTTTGGGAAAGGTCTTACTTCGCCATCGCGCGATAGAGGAACGTGACGATCTGGGCGCGCGTGCAGTCGGCGTTCGGGGAGAACGTGGTCGTGCTCGTGCCGTTGGTCACATTGTTCTCGACCGCCCAGTTGATGGCGGAGGCATAGTAGGCGCTCGCGGCGACGTCGGTGAAGCTGCTCGCGCTGGCCGCAGCCGGGCTGGCGTTCGCTCTCCACTGGAAGGTGACGGCCTGTGCGCGCGTGACGGAAGCATCCGGGGAGAAGGTCGTGCTGCTCGTGCCGGTGGTCACGTTGTTTTCCACCGCCCACGCAACGGCCTTTTCGTAATACGCGCCGCTCTTCACGTCGGTGAAGGACGTGGTCATGGACTTCGGCTCGGGGCTGCCGTTGGCTCTCCACAGGAAGGTGACCATCTGGCCGCGCGTGCAGCCCGCGTTCGGCGCAAAGGTCGTGGCGCTCACGCCGGAGGTGACGTTGTTGGCAACGGCCCAGGCAACGGAGTCGGCGTAATAGGCGTCGTCGGCGACGTCGGTAAAGGGCAGGGACGCAGAGCCGTCATAGTTCTTGTCGCTCAGGACAGAGGAGAAGAGGAAGTTGCTGATGTACGCATACTCGTCTCTCTGGTGGACCTTGTTGGTCAGGGAGTTTGCAAAGAGGACAACGTTCATGCCGTTTTCCTTGTAGGCAAAGCCCTGCACGCCGCCGTTCATGTAGGCCTTGAAGCCGGCTGCGCGCTCGGCCGTATTCGTGGGGATGAAGCCCTCGGTGGGCGTCTTGGTCTTGTCGCTCTTGACGAGGACCGTCGCGGAGGCGGGGACCTTGGAGAAGTATCCGAAGCCGTAGGCGTAGAGGATATCGTCGCCGTCAGCAATGTAGCTCGCGTTCACAAGGGTCTTGTTGGGATAGACAACGGGGGTCAGGCAGTCCATCGCGCCGTCCAGCTCGGTGTATTCCACGCCGGCGATGAGGTCAGAGGCGGAGGACGCTGCGGAATAGCTGTAACCGATGTACGGCAGGCCGTTTTTCACGGCGGTCTTTGCGGCGGCGTCGAGCTTCGTCGCACCTGCGGCGGCGTCCGCCTTGGTCACGTCGGAGGTCGTGGTGAAGCCCATGAGGTTCATCGCGGCGGTATCATAGTTCCAGCCGGCGCTCTGGCTGATCTGCGGCGTGTAGACAAAGCCCTTCTCGCTTTCAGCAGGCGTGCCGGGGACGTAGACGGTCGGGGACTTGGTGATGATCTTCGCCTTCACGCTCGTCTTGTCGACGCCCGCGGCAGAGAGCAGATACTTGCCCGCGACGGTCTGATAGTCGGCGTAGGAGCAGATGAAATCGCCCATGTGGTCGCCGGAAGTCACCATGCCGACGGTCTTACCGGCCTTGAGAAGTTCGTTGACGGCGGCGGTGGAGTCTTCAGAGGCGTTGGAGAGGATGACGTCCTTATTCTTGTCGCCCGCGAAGTAAGAGGTCAGGCCCTCGGTATAGGCGAGGGCGTCATCGTGATCCATGGGGCTGCCGCAAACGGCAGAGATGGTCTTGTAGGCGGCGGGCTCGGCCACGGTGACCATGTCGAAGCCGCGCGTTTCATTGAAGGAGGTGATGCCCTCGGAGTAGAGGATCGTCCAGCCGTTGATGAGCGTGCCGTCATACAGCGCGCCGTTGGCGACAGAGCGCTTGGCCTGATACATCGAGACGATCATCGTACCGGCGGGGTAGGTAACGCCGTCATAGGTGAATTCCTTTTCGGTCACGTTGACCTTGACGTCGTTTCTCGTGAGCCACTCCATCATGTCGGCCGCGGCCTGGAGGTTGGTCTGGTTCTCGCCGTCGAGCGGAATGATGTAGCACTCGGGATAGAAGTTGCCGTTCTGCCCCTTACCGTTGTACTCGGGACGGAAGACGTCCATCTCCGCGCCCTCCACGTCGTTCTGGTCGCACAACCACTGGCCGACCATGCTGTAAGCGTCGGAGTTCAGGTTGTGCACGCCGCGCTGGAAGATGGTGACCTGGGATTCAAGATAGGATATCTTTTCGGCGGCAACATAGGCGGCGTTGCCGAGGATACCATACTGCGCCGCCTGAGCGGTATCGTCGTTGTAGGCGGGCAGCTCAACGGTATAGGCAACGGTGCCCTGCAGCATGGCGAACTGGGGGGTGTAGCTCGTGGACATATCGTCCCACGGGTCTTCCCAGTAGGTCTCCGTGCCGCTGCCGGTGTAGCTCAGGTAATCGCGCTGAGGGATCACATAGCTGTTGTAGCCATCGTTGTTGGCGACCGCCGCGATGCCGAGCGCCTCGCCGCCGGTGATGAGGTGGTTGGCGAGCAGGTCGTATTCAAAGTTCGGCTCGTGCGGGGGATCGCAGGGCTCACACTGGAAGGCCTGCACACGGCCGTGGAACTCGGCAAGCGACATGGGGTTGAACGTGCCGATGAGCTGCTGCATGTTGGCCGTCTCGCTCGTGGTCTGGAAGGAGTTGTCGCGGTTGAGGTCGTAGCCGTTGGTGGAGTGTCTCGTCAGGTAAGTACGGCCGTCGACATTCTCCTCGGGGACGAGGATGAAGAACACGTCGGACAGCAGCTCGTCCTTGACGTTTACAGTGTTGCTCTTCACGGTGTAATACTTTTCAAGGTCGACCTTGCCGGACTTGCCGTTGTTATCGACCGTCAGGTAACCTAAGTAGCTGGCCTTGTCCTTGACAAGGTCGGGGATGGCAACGCTGCCCTCTGCTCCGACAGGGCCCATCTCTTCCTTGAGCTCTTTTTCGCCCGCGGCGGTGAAGCTGGTGAGGATCTTGTAGTCGATGGTCTTTTCGCTCGTGATCATCTTGGCGAAGTCGAGCACGCCGTCGGTGGCGGCGACCTCGTTGGAGTGGATGTTGGAATACATCACGGGCACGCGGATATCGTCGAGCGCGCCGGACTTGATCTGGGCGAGCACGGCATCGGGATCGGTCTCGGCCTGCTCGGTCAGGGCGAGCCACTTGCTCACGCTCGCCTTGGAGTCGGCGACGATCAGGTAGGGCATATCACGGCCCGCGGTGGACTGGCCCATGGAGAACTTTTCGACATACAGGCCGTTTTTCGTGCCGTTCGCCACGATCGTATCGAGCTCCTTGTAGATCTCCCACATGGTGTTGAAGTTTTCATACGGCGAAACCTTGACAGGTGCGGAGCCGATCGCCTTGCCGCTATTTTGGGCCGTCAGGTCAAAGTAGCCGCACAGGTCGATGTAGTAGCCGCCGTTCACATGGGGCACGCTGTAGTCGGGCGTCGTCTCGCCGGTTCTGCGGTTGGTGGAGTAGAAGTAGTTATTCACGTGGAAGCTCACGTCGAGCACGGCCTTGCCGTTTTTCTCATTCGCCGTCAGCTTGATGTCTGTGAACTGGTGCTCGTCCTTGCCCTCGGTCATCCAGCTGTCAAGATCCCCGCCCGCGTAAGCGTAGGGGAACAGCTCCTCGTTGACGTAGGGGCGGGAATCGTCGCGCTCGAGCGAGAGCGAAACGGTACCGGCGCTGACGGCCGCGGCGAGCGCATCCTTCGTCATGCCGGACACGGGGATGGAGAGGGACACGTCCTTGCCGTTTTCATCGGTGACAAGGGTGATGGTCGCGTCGACCGGGAATTTCGTTCCCAGCAGCGCATCGTCCTTGGGGTTCATGTCCTGATAGCTGACGGCGAACGCGGACGTGACCGCGAGCGAGAGCGTCATTACCAGGGCCATCAGCAGCGCGAGCGCTTTGCTGACAGAGTTTGGATAATGTTTCATGGTTTTCGTCCTCCAGAGTGGTCTTATGCCGCCACACACAGCGGCGGAAAGTTGATGAGTTTAGTGTAACTCAATAAAAATACATAGTCAAGGGAATATTCATACCTAATCATGCCAAATTTCAGCGTTGAATCTGTATTTTTGTTCATCATTTTTCACAAAGCAGTGCGTCAAGCCCCCGTCTTTCAGATCCTTTTGTGAATGTATTCGCAAATTTATACAGAACCGTGCTGCATAGGATATTCTTCTTCGCCGCGATTGCAAATGACGGCGGGGCGCATTATAATAAGAGGCAATCACCATTCAAACGCAGGAGGAACCGAATATGCGGCTGCAAAGCGCAATCTTTACACTGGGCGATACCCTCTTCACCCCCGACGGCGCGGCGCGCGAGGGACTCGACAAGGCGCTTTCACTTTTTAAGATGGAGGGCGTGTGGCTCGGCGCGGTGACGGCGCTCAGCGCGGAGGACGCGCAAAAAGCGCTCGAAAAGGCGGGGCTTCACTCGTATTTCCGCTTCGTGCTGACAGAATCCGTCGCGCTCTGCAAGGCGGACAGCGGCACGATGTTCGAGCGCGCGATGAAGCGCCTGCACTCGCAAAAAGACGATACGATCGTCTTTTCCGGCTCGCTTTCCGCGATCCAAAACGCGAAGGACGCGGGTTTTCGCACCGTGGCGGTGCAGGGAAGTGCGGGCGCGGCGGACTGGTCGACGATGCAGCAACTCGCCACGCAGAGCCTTGCGCAGTACAGCGAATTGCTGGCAAATTCTGTGTGAATTTTGGAAAAGCGACAGAATTCGACGTTTTTTAGTTGCAGTTTTTCTTAACTGTGATATAGTAAGAATATAACTATCAGAAAGGAAGGTTCGCGCCATGTCGGATTTCTACTCGGCTACCATCTTCCTTTCGGTCTTTATTATGATTATCATGGACATGCTCGTGAGCGGCAATGATCTGATGGAGCATGACAAAAAGCAGACGGTTTACACGATCTCCGTACTGGTGATCGCATGCATGGTATCGGAATGGTTCGGCGTTTGGATGGACGGAGCCCATCCGTCGCTGCGGACGCTGCACATCCTCGTTAAGACCATCGAGTTATCCACAGCGCCGATCATCACGGTGCTCTGCAGAGACCTGATGACGCCGCTCAAGCATAAAAAGCTCATTTATACCCTCATCGGCGTCCACGCGGGGCTCGAGGTGCTGTCGGCTTTCTTCGGCTTCATCTTCTCGGTCGACGCACAAAACGTTTATCATCACGAAACATTTTACTGGGTCTACGTGCTGGCCTATGCCAGCGGCGTTCTGCTGTTCATTGGTCAGCTGCTGAGCGAGAGTTCGCACCATTATGGCCTGTATCGGGCGCTCGTTATCATCCTGCCGGTCTTTTTCTTCTGTGGGCTGTTCCTCCACTACGGTGCCGGAGTGCGCATCATGTGGGCGTGCTCAGCGGTCGATGTTCTGATGGTTTACATCCTGTATTCCGAGCTCACGCAGAAAATCGACACGCTGACTCATCTTCTGAACCGCAGCAGCTATGAGAGCCGTCTCGCCTCGTTGTGCGGGCACGCAGTCATCTACTATTTCGACGTGGACGAGTTCAAGTCCGTCAACGACACCTTTGGCCATGGAGTGGGCGATGCGGTGCTTGCCGAGGTCGGCAGCACGATCTACGCCGTGTTCTCCAAGGTCGGCTACTGCTACCGCATCGGCGGCGACGAATTCTGCGTCATCGCACAAATCTCCGACACGGCGGCGGAAAAGTATCTTTCGGAATTTCTGCGCGAGCTGACGGCACGGCGAGTGAAAAACGAGCACCTGCCGCACGTGTCGGTCGGCTATGCGTGCTTCAATCCGGCGCTCAGCAGCGTAGAGGATGCAATCAAACGCGCCGACCAGATGATGTACCACTACAAGCGCAAGCGCTCACAAATGATGACACCGTAAAAAGCTGACGATCTTTTGACCGTCAGCTTTTTGTATCTGCTTTTATTTCGCCTCGATCTCCGCGTCTTCCTGCGGCTGGAGCTTGCTGCCAAAATACGCGAGCACCGCGCCGAGGATGGCGCACGCGACGCTCCAGACCATCTCCGCTGTCGAGGCAAAGCCCGTCGGAATGATGATGAGCGTGGAGGCAAGCACGATGCCGATGACAGCGTGACAGGCGATCGAGTAGTGCGTATCAAAGAGCCTGCTCACAATACGGGCAAAGAGCGCCATCACGCCGACCATGCCAAGCCCCCATGGGACGAGCACGGTGAAATCAAGCTGCGCAATGCCGTCGATCAGCGGCGTGAGAAGGCCGACCGCCATCAGGATGGACGACGACGTCATCCCCGGGATGATGAAGCTGAAGCCCCACAGCACGCCGCAGAAGAGAAAGCCCCAGAAGTTTGCAGGCATCTCGGAAAACGAGCTAAACTTGACGGCCATCAGCGCGCCGAACAGGGCGAGGAAGCTGACGATCAGCGAGATGTACGAGCCGTTGCCGCGCCCCTGCGTACCCGCCTCGTGCCAGAGGTCGGGCAGCGTGCCGAGGATGAGCCCGATGAAGAGGCACGTGGCGACGGTTTCCGACTGGTGAAACAGCGCAAGGATCACGCTGCCACCGCCCAAAAAGCCGATCGCCCAGCCGATGCCGACGGCGAGCAGCATCCGCCAGTAGCGTTGAAGCGCGCGCCTGGGGTGCGTGAGCAGCTCCATCGCGGGGCGGTAGATGCCGAATACGACTGCAAGCACGCCGCCGGAGATGCCCGGCAAAATCGCGCCCGCGCCGATGATGATACCCTGCACAATGCGCATGATACCGTTTTTGATGCGGGAATTTTTCATATTGCTGCCTTTTTATGTGCTGCGACCGCCGCAAAGCGGCGGAACGCGATGCGGTTTAATAGCCCTTTCTGCGGTCGACGAGGTGATGCATCGGGCGGCCCGCGGCGTAATTTTCAAGGTTCTCGCAGAAGAGCTGCACGTTGCGCTCGCAGGTGTAGCCGAGCGTCATGTTGCCCGCGACGTGCGGCGTGAGCAGGAGGTTCTTGGCCTTGCGCAGCGGATGATCCGCGGGCAGCGGCTCGGGCACGACGACATCGAGCGCCGCACCGGCGAGGTGCCCGGAATCCAGCGCTTTGATCAGCGCGTCCTGATCGATGGCCGTGCCGCGGCCGACGTTGACGACATAAGCGCCCTTCGGGAGCAACGCCATGCGGTCTGCGTTCAGGATGTTCACCGTGTCGCTCACCGAGGGGAGAGACATGAAGAGAAGGTCAGTCTCGGGCAGGAGCTGATCGAGCTCCGTGACGGGATGAACAGCGTCAAAGTCCGCGTTTGCGCGGCCGCTGCGGCTGACGCCGGTCAGGCTCGCGGGATGGAACGCGCGCACGCGGCGGGCAAATTCCGTGCCGATGTCGCCCGTGCCGAGGCACGTGACGCGCGCGCCGTGGAGCGAGTGGATACCGCCCGGGAGCACGCGCCAATCGCCCTCGCGGATGATCTCGGTGTATTCCATCTGGCGGCGCAGCAGCATCAGCGAGACCATGACGGAATGCTCGGCGATCGTCGTGCCGTAAGCGCCCGAGGCGTTCGTCAGCAGGCAGTCGGGATTCTGATACAGGTCGTCGCGGCAGAAGTGGTCCACGCCCGCCCAGCAGCTCGCGTACCACTTGAGATTGCGTGCGCCCGCGATAACGCGCTGGGACGGATGGCCGTAGAGGATCGTGCAGTCGTCCACATTGCCCTCCGCCGCCCTGGACGAGGGGAAGAAGACGATGTCGTAGCCGCAGCGTTCGGCGGTGTCGCGCAGCGTCTTTTCGTATGCCGGAGTCAGGAAGTCGATGATGACGCCGATTTTTTCATTCATGGTTCAATTCCTCCAAAATCATTTCTGCGACGCGCAGGCCGTCGGCCGCGGCACTCATGATGCCGCCGGCGTAGCCCGCGCCCTCGCCGCAGGGATATAGACCGCGCAGGGCGGATTGAAAACTCAAGTTGTCGCGCACGATGCGCACAGGCGACGAAGAGCGCGTCTCCACCGCCGTCAAAACGGCGTCGGGCGCATCGAAGCCCCTTAATTTCCGCCCCAGCATCGGAAGGCCCTCCTCGAGCGCCTCGCACACAAAGGGCGGGAGGCAGCTGTGCAGGTCGCACCAGCGGACGGAGGGAAGATAGGTCGGCACGACCTTTCCCGTGCCCGTTGACGGGCGATGGGCGAGGAAATCTTCGACCCGCTGGGCAGGGGCGGCGTAATTCCCGCCGCCAAGGCGATAGGCCGCGTCCTCCAGCTCCCGCTGGAATGCGACGCCCGCGAGGGTATCGCCGGACGGGAAATCATCCGGTGTGACAGAGACGAGCAGTCCGCCGTTGATATTCTCGCCGTCGCGCGCAAATTCGCTCATACCGTTTGTCACGACGCGCTTTTCCTCCGACGCGGCGGCGACGACCTCGCCGCCGGGGCAGACGCAGAACGAGAACACTCCGCGCCCCTTCTCTGTGTGGCAGGAGAGCTTGTACGACGTGGGTGGGAGGCCGTAGCGGCCCGCCTCCTCCTTATATTGCGCAGCATCCATGTCGCGCTGGCGGTGCTCGATGCGCACGCCGACGGCAAAGGGCTTGGGCTCCATCGGCACGCCGCGCTTTTGCAGCATTTCGAATGTATCGCGCGCGCTGTGGCCGGGCGCGAGCACGACGTGCTTTGTGGGCAGCGTGTACTCCCCCTCAGGGGCGCTCACGCGCAGCGCCGTGACGCTGCCGCTGTTCTGCTCGATATCCACAACCTTGTGGGAAAATCGAACTTCGCCGCCGCGGTCAATGATCTCGCGGCGGAGATTTTGCAGCACCACATATAATTTGTCGGTGCCGACATGAGGCTTGGCGTCGACTAAAATATCCTCGCTCGCGCCGAAGCGGACGAACTCCTCTAAAATATAGCCGTGGCGCAGGTCCTTTGTGCCGGTGTTGAGCTTGCCGTCGGAAAATGCGCCCGCGCCGCCTTCGCCAAATTGCACGTTCGAGGTCAGATCAAGCTCGCCCGTGCGCCAGAAGTGCTCGACATCGCGCTTTCGCTGCTCGACCGCGCGCCCGCGCTCGAGTAAGATCGGTTTCGCGCCGCAGCGGGCCAGCAGCAGCGCGCAGAAAAGGCCCGCGGGCCCCGCGCCGATAACGACAGGGGAGACCTCCGGCGCTGAAACAGGCGCGGGCGGCGTATATTTCTTCGGCGCGTAGGGCTGCACATTCTTATTCTTGCAGCGCCGTAAAACGCCGGATTCGTTTTTGACCTCGACCGCGGCAGAGCAGACGAGCTTCACGCCCTCGCGCGCGTCGATGGAGCGGCGCAGGAGCTTGACAGAGACGAGCGCCTCCTCGCTCACGCGCAGCGCGTGCGCGCAGGCCGCGCGCAGCTTGTCTTCCTTTGCCCCCACGGGGAGCTTCAGATTGTCGATGCGAAGCATGTGCGCCGCCTCCTTTTTCTCAAGTCGCGTTTCATTTTATTATGACGGAAAGGAAAGCGCAAGGGGAATCGCGCGATTATCACAGATTCTTAAAAAAGTCATCGGGAATTTAAGAAATCGTCAAATAGCGTTCAAGAAATATACATAAATATGCCCTATGATAGCACCATCGAAAGCAAAGAGGCCGCAAACAAGGGGCTCATTCCATAGGAGGTCATCATTATGTACGAAGACGAAAACAACCTGTATCATTACAGCTATCGCAAGGGCGACGAGCAGAACCCCAATGCCCCGATCGACACAAAGAACTACGCCGAGGACCCGTGGGATAAGAATCCCAGCGGCGGCAGCCCGAAGAAAAAGGGCGGCAGCGGTCTTTCCGGCAAGATCGTGGCGCTGGCGCTGGTGTGCGCGCTCGTCGGCGGCTTCATCGGCGCAGGCGTGAGCGGCGCGACGACCAAGGTAAACAAGACCAGCATACAGATCAGCGACCGCGAGGTCGCGCAGGTTCAGACCGTCAAGGTCGACGGCAAGACCGAGATGACCATGGCGGAGGTCTACGCCTCGAATGTCAACAGCGTGGTGTCCATCAACGTCTCCGCCACCACGAACTACTTCGGCCAGCAGGTCGAGACCGCCGCCAGCGGCACGGGCTTTTTCATCACGGAGGACGGCTACATCCTCACGAACCATCATGTTGTTTCCGGCGCGAGCAGCGTGAGCGTGACGCTCTACAACGGCGAGAGCTACGACGCGAAGGTCATCGGCAGCGACGAGGACTATGATATCGCCGTGCTCAAGATCGACGTGACGGGCGCGACGCCCGTGGTGCTGGGCGACTCGAGCAAGCTTGCCATCGGCGAATCCGTCGCGGCCGTCGGCAACCCGCTCGGCGAGCTGACGTTCTCGATGAGCGAGGGTATCGTGTCGTGCGTGAACCGCGCCATCAACGTGGACGGTACGCCGTTCAACATGATCCAGGTCGACTGCTCCATCAATCCCGGCAACTCCGGCGGCCCGCTCTTCAACAGCTACGGTGAGGTCGTGGGCATCGTGTCGGCCAAGTATTCAAGCTACTCCAACACCACCGTGGAGGGCATCGGCTTTGCCATTCCCATCAACGACGTGGTCTCCCTCGTCAAGGACATCATGACCAACGGCTACGTGACCACCAAGGCCTACATGGGCATCACGCCGCAGAACATGACCGCGCAGATGGCGCAGCAGTACCGCTACGACGTAACCGAGGGTGTCTTCGTCTGCTCCGTTGACCCGGACAGCGCCGCCGCCAAGGCGGGGCTCAAGCTGGGCGACGTCATCACGAAGATGGACGACAAAACGATCTCCTCCTATGAAGACCTCGTCGCAGCTAAAAAGAGCTACAGCGCGGGCGACACCGTAACGCTGACCGTCTACCGCGAGGGTAAGACAATGGAGGTAGAGCTCACCTTCGACGCTGTTCCCGAATCGGCGGAAACGAACAATTCCGACCAGAGCACCGACAACAGCTACAATAACGGCAACGGGTATTACAGCGACGGCAGCAATGGGTCTTATTCCAATCCTTGGGATTTCTTCAATAATTTCTTTGGATATAATGGCTGATGCCACTGAAAAAGGAGCCTCTTTCGAGGCTCCTTTTTTTATTGCCGCGCGCAAGCGCGGCTTTTTTCGCGCCCAAAGGGCGCGGGGAGTTTATGCAGCCCGAAAGGGCTGCTCCTTTTTTGCGCCCATGGGGCGCAGGGGATTCAATCGCAGCGCGGCAGCGCTGCATCCTTTTTCCCGCGCTAGCGCGGGAGGGGGAGCGGCGTGCGCGCCGCAGCACCAAAGGGGGTATTCTCTTTTCGAAGAGAATACCCCCTTTGAATCCCCCAGAGAAAGACGAGGGGCGTCCCCCTTCGACCCCCGACATTGCCGGTCTGGGGCTTGAAGAACTGCTCAGCCTGCGGAATCGGGTGCGGTGTACATGGCTTCGCCATGAATCCCTGCGATTCGTGACAACTCGCAACCGCGCCTTACTACCGTGAGGCGCGTGTGACGTTTGCACGGCGGCAGACTGCCTGCGGAATGTGGCATTGCTGCGCTCGCCACATTGTGGAGACTGGCGATAGACGGTGATTAGGCTGTACTCCTACAAGATGGGCAGAGCGGCAGCGGATGATAGGAGCAGAAGCAAATCGTCTTGCAATGTTAACGCGGCAGCGCCGCGCGCATGGCAGTACAATCGGCAAGCATTGCAGCTCTTCGAGCTGCTCGCTTGCAATGGGAATTTTCTCTGGGAGGGTGTAAGGGAGGGATATCTCTTTTTGAAAAGAGATATCCCTCCCTTATCCGTTCCCCGCGTCAGGCGGGGAGCATATCAAACTTCTTTGTTGAAGTAAAAGAACTTCTCGTCTTCTCCTCTCTTCCTCATGCAGGAAGAAAGCATCTTATAAGAAGCGTCGTTCTCCTTGAAGCACTTGGCGACGACGTGTCCCAGGTGGCGCTGGTAGAGGCCCCATTCGGCCACGGCGCGGAACGCTTCGACGCCGTAGCCCTGTCCGCCGTATTCCGGCGCGATGCGGCACCCTTCCTCCGCGCCGCCCTTGCCGTCGAAACGGTAGAGCAGCACCTCGCCGATGCACTTGCCGTCTAAACGGATGGCAAAGTTGATGGCGCGCTTTTTGGCAAAGTCCTCTCGCACAACGTCGAGGAAATAAGAGTCTAAGTCTTCACCCTTCCAGTCCGCGCGGTAGTCGTAGCCCCACCACTTGTTGCGCTCATCGTCGAGGCAGAGCGCGTTGTAGGCTTCGCGGTCCTTGTCGGTAAAGGCCGAAAGTGTCAGGCGCTCGGTCTTGAGCGTCGGGATCTCGTCCAAGTCCTCCAGCTCGTTTTTCACGTCAAAGCAGAACTTTTCCGCGAGCTTGCACGGCAGGTATTGGAGCTTCGAGGTGCGAAGGCCGCGGTCGCCCGCGTCGTCCTCGCGGTTGAGATATTTGATTCCATCCACGGCGTAGCAGCGGGCGAACTCCTGCACCGTCGCGGGATAGACGCCCTCGTAGCCGTAGAGTGCCTTTTCGATGTGGACATGCAGCGTTTCGCCGCAGCGCTCGGCCATCGCGATAGAAATGAGCCGTCCCTCGTACTCCATGCCGCCGACATACAGCCATGACGCGCCCGTCAGGCGCAGCATCGTCTTGGCAAGCGCCAACTCCTGCCTGGCCGACTGTGAGGTCTTTTCAAACACCTCCGTATAGTCCTGCCAAAAGCGCTCGATCAGCGGCAGATCATCCTTCCCCAGTGCGCGGAACCGCGCCTCGGGATAGAGCTTGCGGAATTTGTTGACATGGTTGCGCTGGCCGCTGTAATGGCGGCCCGGGAATTCGCGCAGATCGTTCGCCTCGTAAATATAGTCGCGCCAGGAACGAAAATTGTTGAGGTGGAAGCGCGGATAGCGCTCTAAGAGCTTCGCCGCCTTCTCCTTTGGCACGACGGACAGCTCGAGCGAGATACCCTGCTCCACACAGTAATCCTCGATGGCGCAGAGCGCGGCCTCCTCATCGCCGTCCGGTCCCGGCACGGGATAGTCGAAGCAGGGCTTGCCGTCGATGCAGTTTTTCACGATCAGGCAGCCCGCTGCCTCAGCGTACTGCGGGTGCAGATGCCCGCGCCACATCAGCTTGACGAGCGCGGAATACTCGCATAATTGGTAGTTGCAATCCTTATAATAGCGGCGCAGGCGGGAAAGATCCCGCTGCGCAACGGGTTTGAATGTCAGCATGGAAAACCATTTTCTCCTTTTCGAGTCGTATTGATTATTTTACCCGTTTTTGCGCCGCGTTACAAGTCCTTTTTCATTTCGGCTCCAGCTCAGCGAGCACCGTCTGCGCGCATTCAAGGAACTGCTGGAGCGACGCCTGCCGTCCCTCGCCTGCGCGCACAGCCATGCCGAGCTCGCGTGCCGACTTGGGCTCCACCGGCACAAGCAGAACGCCGTCGCCGCGTCCTCGCAGCGTCAGCTCCGTCATCATGCTCACGCCGAGGCCGTGCTCGACCATGCTGATAACCGTCGGGTCGTCTACCGCCGTCGGCAGGATGTGCGGCTTGACTCCCACGCGGTTGAAAATACGCATGATGTCCTTGTCGAAGCCCTGCGCAGGCATGATGAAATCGCGCCCGTCGAACTCGCTCAGCGGATACCCCGTGCGTCCGTCGATGGGATAATCCTTGGGCAGCACGGCATACATCGTGTCGTCTCGCAGATGGATCCACTCGTAGCCGCTCTCCTCTTCCTGATGGCTGACAAAGATGACGTCCATCTTTCCCTGCGCCAAAAGCTCATAGGGGCTGCGGATGTGGTCGGCCATGCGGATGTCGACATCAACGTCGGGCCGCTCCTCGCGAAAGCGTCGGATGATGCTCGGCAGCCAGTGCATAGCCATGCTGGCGAATGCGCTCACGCGGATGACCTCGCTGCGCGAGGACGCCACCTGCGCGATCGTGCTGTCAAGCCGTGCGTTGGCCTGCAAAAATTCGCGGATGGCGGGTGCTACGCGCTCGCCGTCCTTCGTCAGTCGGACGCCGCCGCGCCCGCGCTCGAGCAGCGTGAAGCCGACCTCGCGTTCGAGGGAATTCATCATGTGCGTCAGGCCGGACTGCGTGTAGCCCATCACCTCCGCCGCCTTGGTAAAGCTGCCGAGGTCTACCGCCATCAGCAGCGCTTCTAACTTTTTGCTCTCCATAGGATATTCCTTTCCTATTAGTATTCAGCATGTTTGGATTATAATATATCCTCGCGCCGTATGCAAGCGGAATTCTCGTTTTCGGCTCCTTTTTACAAACTTTTTCCATCATCTGTCATACAGGTTGGTCTTTTTTGTCCACCTGCTGCGTAAAATAGAGCCTGAGGTGATGATCTTGAAACGATGTTTCGCGCTCTTGCTGCTGTTTTTGTTGACTTTTCTTGCACTCTGCTTTTCCTGCGCCAAAGACGGCCAAGCTGTCGCCGTCTCGGCCCCATCCCAACTGCGGCGCTGCATTGCGCTGACCTTTGACGACGGCCCTTCCCCGCAGACGACCGCAGCTCTGCTCGACGGGCTCAAGGAGCGCGGCGCGCACGCGACGTTCTTCCTCATCGGCGAGCAGATCGCGGGCAACGAAGATCTCGTCCGCCGCATGAAAGACGAAGGCCATCAGGTCGGCGGCCACAGCTACACGCACACCCGTCTTGACAGCGCTGACGCCGCTGCACTCGCCGAAATCCAGAAAACGGACGAGACGCTGCGCGCCATCCTCGGCGACGGTGACTACTGGCTGCGCCCACCCTGGGGCTTTGCGAGCGACGCGCTCAAAAGCGCCGTCTCCGTCCCGCTCATCTACTGGACGCTCGACACGATGGATTGGAGCGTGCGCAACAGGGACCTCGTCGCGCACCACATCATCGAAAACGCCAAAAGCGGAGACATCGTTCTCCTGCACGACCCATATGACACAAGTGTCGAGGCCGCACTTCAGACCATCGACGTTCTTAGTGAGCAGGGCTACGAGTTCGTTACGCTCGAAGAGCTGTTTTCCAACGCCGGCGTCACGCCGCAGGCCGGACACTTCTATCTGCGCGCGGATGAAGAAGTCCCGTGGTGAGGTCTCGACAAAATTTTTGAAAAAATTTCAAATTAGGGCTTGCATTTTCCGGACTGGTGTGCTATTCTATCTAAGCTGACATTGAGCAGTACACATCATCCGGGTGTGGCGCAGTTGGTAGCGCGCTTGACTGGGGGTCAAGAGGCCGTGAGTTCAAGTCTCGCCACTCGGACCATAATAACGAAACGGTATAGATGCGTCTGGCGAAAAGCCAGGCGCATCAACCGTTTCCGGGCTTTTTAGGGCCCGGATTTTTTCTTTCAAACCATAGATGCAAATCGCTGTTTCAGAGCGTCTGCCCCGATTCGAACCGGGCGTTTTCCCTTTTCGGGCAGATGTGTTCAGCCGGTGCCCTTTTTGAACGGCGTTTTTTCTGACTGGCAGCGGTGTTTTTCTTAAAAAAGAATTACAAAGATTCGGGCGCCGTTTTGTTGATCTTGACGGACTGAGAAAGCGGCGCCC
>ERZ1108170.961-NODE-961-length-20503-cov-3.979264_pt1 | contig 20503 bp, 15 predicted proteins | sample MGYA00403705_ERZ1108170 | MGnify/ENA primary metagenome ERZ1108170 (study PRJEB35170, sample SAMEA104062422) | human gut metagenome | biome: human gut; feature: human-associated habitat; material: faeces | place: Denmark | collected 2012-06-15 ...
TAAGACCCTGCTTGCAAAAGCAGTGGCAGGGGAAGCAAATGTGCCATTCTTCTCTATGTCCGGTTCCAGCTTTGTAGAGATGTATGTCGGTGTGGGTGCTTCCCGTGTCAGAGATCTGTTTAAACAGGCGACACAGATGGCACCATGTATTATATTTATTGATGAGATCGATGCAATTGGAAGAAGCAGAGATTCCAGGCATGGCGGAGATTCCGAACGGGAGCAGACCCTGAATCAGCTTCTTGCAGAGATGGATGGCTTTGATACATCAAAGGGTATTGTAATCCTTGCAGCAACGAATCGTCCTGAGGTGCTTGATAAGGCACTTCTTCGTCCGGGACGATTTGACCGCAGAGTTATCGTAGAGAAGCCGGATCTGAAGGGAAGAATCGATACACTGAAGGTTCATTCCAAGAATGTCAAGATGGATGAAACGGTTGATCTTCATGAACTGGCACTTGCAACTTCAGGTGCGGTTGGTGCGAATCTTGCAAATATTATAAATGAGGGAGCGCTGGCCGCTGTCAGAGATGGCAGAAGTCTTGTTTCCCAACAGGATCTGATCGGTGCGGTAGAGGTTGTATTTGCCGGAAAAGAGAAAAAGGATCGTCTGCTCAGTAAAGAAGAAAAGCAGATCGTTGCTTATCATGAAGTCGGACATGCATTGCTTGCAGCACTCCAGAAGCATACGGAGCCGATCCAGAGGATTACGATCGTTCCAAGAACCATGGGTTCCCTTGGTTATGTATGGCAGGTTCCTGAAGAAGAGAAATATCTCGAATCCAAGAAAGAACTGGAAGCAGAGCTTGTAACCCTGCTCGGCGGACGTGCTGCAGAAGAGTTGAAATTCGACTCCGTGACAACAGGAGCATCAAATGATATCGAGAAGGCGACCAAGACAGCCAGAGCCATGATCACCATGTATGGTATGTCAGATAAATTTGGCATGGTGCAGCTTGAATCAATAGAAGGACAGTATCTGGACAGAAATCTTGCCCTTCAGTGTTCCGATGAAACTGCAACCAAGATCGATAAGGAGATCCGTGATATGCTGCGAGATTCCTATAATAAAGCAAAGAAACTTTTGTCTGCCCATATGGCAGCCCTGGATTCCATCGCCAGCTTCCTTATAGAACATGAAACGATCACCGGCAAAGAATTCATGTCAATTCTTGCTCAGGTGGAACCACAGAGATAAATAAAAAAACTGAATGCAACAGCATTTGCTAATGATTAACGAAAAGCCACTGCCATATATCGCAGTATACACATGTTATTCCGCAAGACGCTTGCGCTCTGTTCCTCGGCGTAGCGGTACATAAAGTTGCAAAAGACGCAACTTAAGTACCGACGCTCGGAAAGGCTTGCTTCATAACAGTGTATGCTGTGATATATGCCGGTGACTTTTGATATTGTTATCTGAAAATGCTGTTGCATTCAGTTTTTTATGCCTGTTGGGTTCTATCTGAAAACAAGAATTATTTAAAACTGAAGCTGGTCGAGGTTTTTGCCGTAGGCAGGGAGGAAGTCAGACAGAAAACGTTCAACCTCCGGAAGGTCGGCAGCAAGCTTGTCGACAGAAGCCTTTGTGGATTCGTAGGCGCTGGAGAATTCCGGATTGCCGACAGAGGTTTCTTCCATACATTTGATAAGAGCAGATAGTTTATCTGCCGCTTTTACAAGCTTCCAGATATATTCATCTCCGGACTGGCGGAAGAAGAGTGGTTCATACTGTGGTTTCATTTCATCCGGCAGTTTGTTTAACAGCTTGTAGCAGGCTGTTTTCTCGATCATTTTAAAGGATTCCTTGATAGCGTCGTTATAATACTTGACCGGTGTCGGCATATCACCGGTTATGATCTCTGAAGCGTCATGGTAAAGTCCGATCAGAGCAGCCCGCTCTGCATTCAGATCCTTTTCATAATAGGTATTGCCGATCACGGCAAGTGCATGAGCGATAATGCTGACTTCCAGGCTGTGCTCACACAGATTTTCTTCCCTTGTATTCCGCATCAACGCCCAGCGGTCGATGTATTTCATCCTTGAAATCATAGCAAAAAAATTATATTCCATCTTTATCTCCTTATTAAATAATTGTGAATATATCTGCAAAAAAATAAGAAAGTAAATTATATTTGGACAGTTTGACTTACCAAAACAGGGGCATTTGAGTCCGCCGGTACTCACATTTCGTACTTAGTGAGTGCTTGCACGAGCTTAGAACGAAAGCGCACCCCTGTGGTGTGATGGTGCATTAGCAGCATCTTAGTACTGCTGCAGGAGTAACTGAGACCTTAGCGAGGCTTAGCCGAGGTTAGTTCGAAGTTACACAGAGTGGAAACGAGTGGGAACGTCCCCTGGTTGGTAAGGTCAAAAGTGTCCAAATATATTATGCTATTTCCATCTTTTGCAGATATATTCACAGGTTAGCTCACTCCTTGTGGAAAAATCCGTACACCGCTTCGGCGGCATTCCGGTTCATGGATGGCGCCTGCATCAGTTCTTCGATGGATGCCTCCCGGATCCTTGAAATATCCTTGAAGTATCCCATTAGATCCTTTCGTCTGGCAGGGCCGATGCCCGGTATATCCTCAAGGATAGAATGTACCTGAGATTTGCTTCTGAGGCTTCTGTGATATTCGATGGCAAAACGGTGGGCTTCGTCCTGCAAACGGGTAACCATGTCAAATGCCTGTGTATTCTTTGGAAATTCCACTTCTTTATTGTTGTAATACAGTCCTCTGGTCCGGTGGTAGTCATCCTTTACCATACCGCAGACCGGAATATTCAGATGCAGTTCGTCAAGAACCTCCAGAGCAATGTTGACCTGTCCCTTACCACCATCCATCATAAGGATGTCAGGATAGACCTTAAAACGTTCATCGGTAAATCGTCTTGTCAGAACCTCGCGCATACTGGCGTAGTCATCCGGGCCGTCGATAGTTCTTAATTTGAATTTGCGGTATTCATTGGGTCTGGCTTTTCCATTTTCAAAGACCACCATCGAAGCAACCGAATGGTAGCCGCTGATGTGCGAGATATCGAAGGCTTCCAGTCGTTTGGCAGATGGGACACCGATCAGTTCTGCCAGTTCCTTTGCAGCACCTTCTGTTCGAGCCTGCTCCCGTTTCAGCTTTTCAGTATCCTGTGTCAGAACAAGAAAAGCATTGTCACGCGCAAGCTTTAACAGCTTGGCTTTGTCACCTTTTTGAGGTGTGAGGATGTGTACCAGATTTCCCCGTCGTTCGCTTAAGTATTGTTCGATCAGCTCCTGCTCATTTACTTCATGCTCCAGAATGATCTCCTTAGGGAGAAATGGAGTAGAAGCGTAATACTGTTTTAAAAATGCAGCCATAATATCTCCATAAGATTCCGATTGCACACCGGTCATATGAAAATGTTCTCTGCCGATCATCTTGCCGTTTCGGATGAAAAAGACCGAGATAACGCCTTCGTTCATGTTGTTGGTAGCCATCGCGATCACGTCACGGTCATCGGTTGTTGTGTTGTCAACACGCTGCTTTGATGCGATGTGCTTGATGCTTTCGATCAGATCACGAACCTCTGCCGCCTGTTCAAATTCCATATCGGCTGCCAACTGTTTCATCTTTTCTGCCAGTTCCTTTACCGTCTGCTGGTGATGCCCGGTCAGAAAATGGATTGCCTGTTCCACCTGTCTGCTGTAGTCCTCTTTTGAGATGTAACCCTGACAGGGAGCCTTGCACTGTCCGATGTGGTAATACAGACATGGGCGATCCAGCCCTGTTTCCTGTGGCAGCTTTTTGTTGCAGCTTCGCAGATGATATAGTTTTTTTAACAGATCAATGGTATCCTTGACAGCACCTGCATTAGTATAAGGACCAAAATATCTGGCATGATCCCGGTGCATCTGATGCGAGAACAGAATACGAGGGAAATCCTCGTTGACTGTGATCTTGATGTATGGATAGCTTTTGTCATCCGTAAGCATTGTATTGTAGTGCGGACGGTGTTCTTTGATCAGATTACATTCCAGCACCAGTGCTTCAATTTCAGATTCGCAGATGATATATTCAAACCACGCGATGTGGCTGACCATTTTTTCGATTTTAGGTGAGCGTTTATATCCTGACTGAAAATACTGGTGTACCCGGTTATACAGATCAATGGCTTTGCCGACATAGATGATTTCATCGGTCTTGTTATGCATCAGATAGACACCCGGTGTATGAGGCAGTTTTTTTAATTCTTCTTCAAAATTAAACATACTTTGAATTCATATCCTTTCCGCTGCGTATTCTAAAAACAGCAGATTCACACATAAAAATCAGTATAACATAAGATTCAGAAAACAGGTGGCTTTTTTCCTGAAAAAATAAATTGATGAATTGACGATAAATAGGTTGTAGAATATAATGAAACAAGAACTGAAACTAGGGAAAACAGGAGGAGAAGATGGTTTATAGTATAACAGTATCCAAACTCATAGAGAAAATGAATCTGAAGAATTATACACCGGAGATCGATACCGATAAGGTGCTGATCCAGGATCCGGGTATGAACCGCCCGGCGGTACAGTTTGGAGGATTCTTTGAACATTTTGATGCAGGACGTATCCAGATATGCGGAAATGTAGAACATGCCTATATTGCAGCGATGCATACAGAGGAAGAAAATATCAAGATCATAAATGAATTTTTCTCATATAAGCCGCCGTGTCTGATATTCTGCAGAGATCTGGAACCATATGAATTTATTATAGAAGCAGGAAAGAAGCACGGAGTACCTGTCCTCACATCAAGTGCCGTTACATCTGCATTTGTACATGAGGTAGATCGTTGGCTCCATGTAGAACTGGCACCAAGAATATCCGTACATGCTGTACTGGTCGATGTATACGGCGAAGGTGTTCTGATCATGGGTGAGAGTGGTATCGGTAAATCGGAGGCTGCTCTGGAGCTGATCAAGAGAGGCCACCGTCTGGTTGCAGATGATGTGGTTGAGATCAAGAAGGTCAGTGATGCGACGCTGGTTGGACGAGCACCGGATATTACCAGACATTTTATCGAGCTGCGTGGTATTGGAATCATTGACGTAAAATCACTGTTTGGTGTAGAATGTGTAAAGCTGGATCAGAACATCGATCTGGTCATCAATCTGGAAGAGTGGAGCAAGGATACGGAGTATGACCGTCTGGGACTGGAAGACCAGTACACAGAATTTCTTGGAAATAAAGTCGTAAGTCATAATATTCCGATCCGTCCGGGCAGAAATATCGCGATCATTGTTGAATCTGCAGCGGTTAACCACAGACAGAAGAAGATGGGATATAATGCGGCACAGGAATTATATAACAGAGTGACGCAGAATATTATGAAGGGCAATGCAAATAAGGAGGAGCAGTAGAAAAATGGCAAACTATGTATTTGGAGTAGATATCGGAGGAACAACCGTAAAGATCGGTCTGTTTACAACACAGGGTGAGATGGTTGAGAAATGGGAGATCACAACAAGAACAGATGAAGGCGGAAAATATATCTTAAGCGATATCGCAGCATCTGTTGAAGATAAACTGGCAGAGAAAAGGATCGAGAAGTCTGATGTAGCAGGTGTTGGAATGGGTGTTCCGGGTCCTGTAAAGGCAGACGGCACGGTTATCAAATGTGTAAATCTTGGATGGGGAATCTTCAATGTAGAAGAAGAACTCAGCAAATTATTAGCCCTTCCTGTAAAAGCCGGAAATGATGCAAACATGGCAGCGCTCGGTGAGATGTGGCAGGGCGGCGGAAAAGGCCATAAGGATATCGTAATGGTAACACTTGGAACCGGTGTCGGCGGCGGTATTATTTTAGATGGAAAGATGCTCGCGGGAACCAACGGTGCAGGCGGTGAGATTGGACATATTTGCGTAAATGACGACGAGACAGAAGTATGCGGATGTGGTAACAAGGGCTGTCTGGAACAGTATACATCAGCAACCGGTATCGTTCGTATGGCAAAGATCATTTTAAATACAACAGACAAGCCATCCAAGCTTCGTCAGATCCAGTACATTTCAGCAAAAGAGATCTTTGATGCAGCAAAAGAAGGTGATGAGCTTGCAGCAACACTGGTAGAAAATCATGGAAAGGTTCTTGGAAAAGCACTTGCCCAGATCGCATGTGTAGTAGATCCTGAAATCTTCGTAATCGGTGGTGGTGTATCCAGAGCAGGAGATATCCTGATCGATACAACTGCAAAATATTTTGCACAATATGCATTTCATGCATGCAGACAGACCAAGTTTGCACTTGCTACACTTGGTAACGATGCGGGTATGTATGGTGGTGCGTGCAGTATACTGAATCAGTAAAAAGTATTAAGTAAACTATGTGTAAATTACATAAATCGGGTTGAAACGCCCTGAAAATTCTATACATTTTTAATATTGAATTCTAAAAGCCTTTAATGTATGATATTGTATGGTAGTGTTTGAGATTTTGAGAAATCAACTGGAACAGCATGCAAAACCTTATGTTAAAGGCTTTGTTTTGTCTATCAGGTTTATAAGATTCTTGAGAACCCGGAATAAAAACAGGTCAGGAGTTTAAAATTATATGACATCGTTTTATGAGAGCGCAGCAGCGATCACAGGAGAAAACAGAATAAAAACAAAAGAACCTTTGAACCGATATACAACCTTCCGGATCGGTGGAAAAGCAGATTTTATTGCTGAACCGGAGAAACCGGAGCAGATCGCAGAGCTTGCAGACCTCTGTAAAAAGGAAAAAGTTCCGTTTTTTATTATGGGAAATGGAAGCAACTTACTGGTATCAGATGATGGCTATCGTGGAATGATCATTCATATAGCAGATGGAATGTCTAGGATCACGGTGGAAGGAACAAGGATCACTGCGCAGGCAGGTGCATCGTTGATTAAAACTGCGGTAACAGCAAAACAGCACGGACTGACCGGAATGGAATTTGCATCTGGTATACCGGGTAGCGTTGGTGGTGCTGTTTATATGAATGCAGGAGCATATGGCGGAGAGATGAAGCATATTATCACATCTGTAAAGGTGCTGGATCGGGATGGACAGATCTATGAGATCGCGGGTGCAGATATGGAATTCGGCTACCGCCACAGTAAGGCAGAACAGGATGGCCTGGTTGTGCTGGAAGCTGTAATTGAACTTCAGACCGGAGATATGGATAAGATAGATGAAGAGATGAAACGGCTGGCAGAAGCGAGAATCTCAAAGCAGCCACTGGAATATCCGTCGGCAGGATCGACTTTTAAACGACCGGAGGGATATTTTGCAGGAAAACTGATCATGGATGCGGGACTTCGCGGTTATACTGTAGGAGGAGCTCAGGTATCAGAGAAGCATTGTGGTTTTGTGGTGAACAAAGGCGGCGCAACGGCGGCTGATGTCATGCAGTTGGTAGACGACGTAAAGAAAAAAGTAAAAGACAGTTCCGGTGTGGATCTGGAGCTTGAGATAAAGACACTGGGGGCATTCTAGGATGAGATTTGTAATTGTGACAGGAATGAGCGGCGCAGGAAAGACAACAGCGATGAAAACGCTGGAGGATGCAGGATACTTCTGTGTGGATAATCTCCCAATCCAGCTTATTAAGCGTTTTGCGGAAATTGCATATGATGAACAGATTCAAGTTGATAACGTGGCGATCAGTGTCGATATCCGGAGCGGAAGAGCGTTAAGCCAGTTGAATGCCTGCTTAAATGACATGAAAGAAAATGGATACCAGTATGAGATCCTGTTTATGGAATGTTCAGATGAGAAGCTGGTAAAACGGTTCAAGGAAACAAGAAGGAATCATCCATTATCTGCAAAGAACGGAAGGATCATAGATGGTATCAAAAAAGAAAGAGAACTGATCGGCTTTATCAAGGATGAAGCCGATTATATCATAGATACAACGAATTTGTTGGTTCGGGAGTTTAAATCTGAACTGGATAAGATCTTTGTGCAGAATATGGAATATGGGAATTTTATCATTACTATTATGTCATTTGGCTTCAAATATGGAATCCCAAGAGATTCGGATATTGTGCAGGATGTAAGATTCCTGCCAAATCCTTATTATGATGAAGAATTGAGACCACTGACCGGAAATGATAAGGTGATTCAGGATTATGTCATGAACTGTAAGGAAGGACCGAAATTTCTGGATAAATTTATAGATCTGGTACAGTTCCTGATTCCGAATTATATTAAAGAAGGCAAAAACCAGCTTGTTATCTCGATCGGCTGTACCGGTGGCAAACACCGTTCTGTAACGATCGCGAATGAAGTATATAATCGTCTGCAGAAATCCACATACACTGTGAGAATATATCACCGTGATATCGGAAAAGATGCAGTCGTAAAGAAATTGTAGAACGGGAGTGAGACATATGTCCTTTTCCTCGGAAGTAAAAGCAGAACTTGCGAAGAATATCAGCAGTGCCAGACACTGCAGGATCGCAGAGCTTTCAGGAATGATGTCGATGGTGGCAGATGTATGGTACAGGAATGGTTCACTCTTTAAACTCTGTATAACGACAGAACGCAGTATTATAGCAAAGACGATGGCAGCTTTGATCAAGGTATTATTTGATATCCGTATGGAATGTTCCGTAAAAAGAACCGGGAGCAACAGCCGAATCTATCGGATGGTGTTAGATCAGCAACAGGAGATCGAACGGATGATGCAGACACTGAAGCTCTCGCCTGATTTTGGGATATCTCAGAATGGCGTAGCAAAGGTAAGCTGTCAGGATATGACAGTCAACCGGATGGTTGTGCAGCAGCAATGCTGCAAACGGGCATTTATCAAAGGTGTATTTATGACATCCGGATCGGTCAGTGATCCGAAGAAAGGATATCATCTGGAGATTGTCTGTAATAATGAGGATCGTGCCGGAATGATCGGGAAGATCATGGCGGAGCTTGATATCGAAAGCCGTGTCATTGCCAGAAAAAAGTATAGTGTCTGTTATATAAAGGATGGAACCATGATCGTTGATATGTTGAACATCATGGGCGCTCACATTTCTTTAATGAATATGGAAAATGTGAGAATATTAAAAGATATAAGTAATAATGTAAACCGCAGGGTAAATTGCGAAGCAGCGAATCTGAATAAAACAGTCAGTGCGGCTGTCCGACAGATCCAGGATATCAATTATGTGATAGAAACAAGAGGTATCACATATCTTCCGGATAATCTGCGGAGTCTTGCAGAACTCCGGCTGGAAGAACCGGATGCGTCGCTGAAAGAATTAGGCGAGATGATGAATCCTCCCATTGGAAAATCGGGAGTCAATCATAGATTAAGAAAAATAAGTGAAATAGCAGAAGACCTAAGACAAAAGTCGTATGTGTAGGAGGAAAAAATGTTAGAAAGAACAGTTAAGGTAGCCATGACCGAAGGAACCGAAGAAAGACCAGTGGCAGTACTTGTACAGATCGCAAGTCAGTATGAGAGCCAGATCCATCTTGTATCAGATGACAAAAAAATCAATGCCAAGAGCATTATGGGCATGATGAGTATGGGATTTACAGAAGGACAGGAGATTACGGTCATTGCAGATGGAAAAGATGAAGCAGCAGCAGTAAAGGAGATCTCAGAATATCTGACAGCGAATGCATAAAATCTTCTGTTAATTAATTGGTGTTTTTATTGCACGCTTTGGTTGAATGTGATAAAATCAGATTATTAATGGATATGTGTCATCGGAGGAAGCAGATATGGGATTTTTTGATGGGATTTTTAAGAAAATACCTTTCGTGTCCAGATTCTCGAAAAAGAAAGCGCCGGTTAATAATGTAGAGTTACAGTATAACAAGGCTATGAATCTTATGGATAATGGTGATTCTGAAGAATCTGTTAAGATACTGGAACAGGTTGCAGATATCGGTATTATGGATACCCAGTACAAATCATATGGAGATGATGCCCTTCTCGCACTTGCTGAGTTTTATGAAAAGGGTGTTTACCGCAACGCAAAAATAAATGTAGATATGAACAAGTCTACAAAGTACTACGAGAAGTATGTGAATCAGAACCGTGATGGTGATGTGATATACAAGCTTGCTAAGATGATGCTGGAAATCCAGAATTTTTCAAAGGCAATCAAGTACTTCGAGATGGCAGCAACGGATTATGGTATCAAGGCAGCATACATGAGCCTTGGTTCTATTTATGAAAGCGGTCTGAACCGGATTGATGAATATGGAAATAAGAGTGATTTCGTCGTTCCTGTTGATCTGGAAAAGGCAATGCAGTGGTATAAGAAGCTTGCTGATGCCGGTGATGCAAAGGCAAGGGCATCTTATGAGCGCGTGTTATATGCAAGCACACATGAAGACAGTCTGGAATTTGAGGAAAAAGATAAGCTGTATACGGAGATTTCCCAGAGAAGAAAAGAAAAGGGAAAAGAGCCACGATATAAGGTGATCGAGGCATCCAGGTTACAGTATCAGTATTCCTATGTACACAATCAGGTGGAAGGATATATCCACAAACTTCCAAAAGACTGGGTAAAGACGATTAATGAGTCAACCGGTGAAGAATATTACGCACCAAGCCTTACATATAAAGACTTTGCAATCTATGTTTATTACGACAGTATACCAAAGGATTCTAAGAAGACGTTGGAAAACTATCTGAGATATTGTAATGATGCATTTGACGAAGATTTACAGTTGAAAGCATATATTACAGAGTATGCAGATGGTATCTGCACGACATACTACCATAAGGATATGGAAAAGGGTATTGTTTCATTTGCGTTCTATCAGGGAAGACGACTGGCATGTATGCGTTTCGTATGTGCAACGATGGAGATCATTGAACAGTACGAGGAGATTATCTTCGAGGTAGCAAACTCATTTGCATTTATTGATCCGACACTGGTCAGTGAAGAAAGTGCAAACCGGAGAGATATGCAGTATTACAATGAAGCAATCTACTGTTACTATCTGGAAGATTATGAAGGTGCCATGAAGGCTGCCAAGCAGGCACTGAAGTTTGGAAGCATCAAAGCAAGTTACCTGCTTGTAGAGCTATACTATGATGAGGACAGCCCATACCGTGATCTGGAAAAGACGATCAGTTATGCAAAGCAGTTGTTTGAAGCGACGAAGGATCCGGAACTTGCGTTCCTGATTGGTAATGTATACGATCAGCAGATGAAAGATTACATGAAAGCTTTGAACTGGTACGAGAATGCAGAACGGCTGGGACATAAGCGAGTTGCATTCTATCTGGGACGTATTTATTATTATGGATTACTCCGTACCAAGAGAGATGGAAGAAAGGCTCTGGAATATTTCAAGAAGGCAAGAGAGAACGGTATACCGGAAGCAGAAGGTTATATCAAGGATCTTGAGGAACTGAAGGGTGAAGATCTCCAGACGGCCGTTGAGAAATGGGAAAGAGCGGTTCAGGCAGGAAGTGAATCTGCAGCAATTAAGATCGCAATGATGAAACAACAGCAGATTTTCTATATAGCAACGCCGTACGAGATTGAGAAAGCATATCTGGAAGCACTTGGACTTGGAAGTGCCAGAGCAGGATATGAACTTGGACGTATCTATCAGCTTCAGGAGAAACAGGAAAACTATAAGGGCGAGATCAAGAGTATCAAGTATTTTGAGAAAGCCTTTAATGCGAACTTTGATGACTGGGATAAGGAAAATCTGTTCAGAGTTATTAATTATAAGGTTGAAAAGGGACTCGATAACGAAGAGGCTATCAAGCTCTATATCGAAAATGCAAGTATGGGTTACGTTCCGGCTATCGAAAAGCTGTTTGAACTGGTTCCGTTTACAACACAGCAGATCTGGAGTTTGTATGATGCACTGATCGAGCTTGCAGAGACCGGTGATGAGACTGCTATCGTAGCGATGAACAAACTGGAAATGCATTATGTAGATCTGATTATCCGTGAACCGGGTAAGGGACAGAAGATTGTGGAGAACAAGTTTTTCCGCTTATGTGTTCCAAAAGAATGTTCAGCAACGATCAATGATGAAGGCGGTACGATCAAGCTCGCCGATTCTGTTGTTGAATTTGCGGTGGCTGAGATGCCTGTCAATGCGACAGCAGAGCAGGATTATCTGAAGATTTATAAACTGATTGTATCAGAATATCTGCCAGATGAGAATGCAGAGGTTATTATTGCGAACTCCAGAATGATCGGTTCTGCGATCAGAAGTTCGAAGGATAACATCCATACATACAGTATTCTTTTGATCAGCTCAAAGAATCAGTATATCTTTAAGCTTAGTTCGAAGGACAGACGGGAGATGATGCAGTTCAAAGATGTATTGAACACGATTGCAAAATCTCTGGTTGAGACTGGTGAGATCTACAAAGCAACAGGTGAAAACAGAAAGAACATTGGTCTTGCATTCCTTCTTAAGGCAAATGAGAATGGATTCCTTTCGATAGGAAAAGATGCTTAATAGAATTTAGAACAATATGTTTTAAAGCAGTATCTTGCCCGGAGAATAATTCTTCGGGCAAGTGTCTGTTGAAGCAGCATGTAGAAATGACAAATGTGTTTGTCGTAGAGGTGAGTACAAATGTTTAGAAATATCATGAACAATCTGGCAACATGGTATGAGATTGGAGAAAATAAAGCAGCACTCATTAGAGGAGGAAAGTTTGTAGGAAAGACATGGGCAGCCCTTGATTTTGCTACAGGTTTTTTTGATGAACACATTCTTATCGATCTGGAGCAGTATCCGGATTTTTGTCAGTATATTTCAAAGGAGAGAAAGCCGGAGAAACTACATGCGAAATTAACAACTTCATTGGATAAATATGACTTTCAGGGAAAGTTATTGATTTTTGATAATGTACAGCTTAGTACAATGGCGGTTCCAAATCTGGTAGAATATGCCAAGGTAAGCAGCGGCGTGCGAATCTGCATGCTTGCAACAGTGAATGGAATGTTGCCGGGTGAAGCAGAATGCCAGGATGATCTCTTTGTGTATGAGTTAACGCCGATGACCTTTGATGAGTTTTTAAAGGCAGGAAAAGGCAGAAAACTCTGGAAGTACATTGAGAACCAGAGACTGGAAGGATTGCCGGAGGAGGTACGGGCAAGCGTAGATACGATGCTGGATGCATTTTTAGTGACCGGGGGAATGCCGGAAGCGGTAAATGCATATTACAAAAATGAAAATTTTGAAGAAGTTGACGGTATTTTGCAAAAAACACTTGACAAGATGACCGAATATATAGTAAAAGTAACACCGAAGAAACTTTTAACAAAGGTGATGCTGATCTGGAACAGTATTCCTGTTCAGCTTACCAAAGAGAATAAAAAGTTTATGTACGGATACGTAGATCCAAAGGCGAGAGCCAGAGAGTATGAGTCGTCAGTTGACCATCTTGTACGGATCGGAGTTGTCCGTCAGGTGTACCGTGTAAAACATGGTATATTGCCACTTGCAGAGCAGGTGGATGAAAAGTCCTTTGAGATCTATCATTTGGATCATGGCCTTTTAAGGATTATGGCAGGCATTCATTATTATGATATAGATCAGACCAATATCGTTGATACGATGGATGGCATGATAGCCGAGCAGTATGCGATGGAAGAATTATATGCGAATAAGAATATTGGCAGGTTGTTCTTCTGGATATCATCTGCAACAGCGAAGGTTGATTTTGTGTATGAAGGTGATGGTGAGGTTGTACCGGTTGATGTACAGACAGAGCCACATACGAAAGCACAGAGTTCCAAGGTGTTCAAGCAGAGATATAACAATGCAACGTCTATCAGAATTTCAACAGATGACATGTATATGAATAACGGACTTTTAAATGTTCCGCTATACGGCATCTGGAACTTTTAACAAACGCCGAAATAGCTCAGTTGGTAGAGCAACGCATTCGTAATGCGTGGGTCGAGGGTTCGAGTCCCTTTTTCGGCTTTGAACCTTATACCCCGAAACCTAAGAGAAAGCAAGGGATTCGGGGTATTTTTATGCCTTAAAATGGTTTTAGGGGCAGTTTAGGGGCAGAATTATGAAATTAAATTATAATAAAGAGAAGGTATTATCCGTTTTTAATGGATGATAAAAATAATCGCAATTTTTCTCAGGTAACTGCTTCCTTGGGTGTTGGCAAAAAGGGAAAAATGAAATACAATAAAAAGATGGATAATATTTAGAATAAAATCGGAGATGAAAAGTTTCATGAACATGAACTGGTATAAACATTTGAAAACGATCAACCATCATAAGTGGCTGGTTATGAAAAACTGCTTCCGGGTAGGCTTATATAAACAGGGACTGCTGCATGATCTGTCCAAATACTCTTGGACGGAGTTCTCAGTGGGGGTGAAGTATTATCAGGGAGACCGAAGCCCGAATGATGCGGAACGAGAGGATAAAGGCTATACAAGTGCCTGGCTGCATCATAAAGGAAGAAATAAGCATCATCTGGAATATTGGGTAGATTATAGCACAGATCATTCCGGTGCGTTAGCGGGCTGTAAAATGCCGGAAAAATATGTAGTTGAGATGTTCTGTGACCGGATTGCAGCAAGTAAGAATTATAATAAAGAGAAGTATAACGATTCTTTCCCATTGGAATATTTCAGAAAAGGTAAGGCTAGAAAGAATCATCTGCTCCATCCGGAAACGGATGCATTGCTTGAGAGTTTGCTGGTGATGCTGGCAGAAAAAGGGGAGGATTATACCTTTGACTATATACGGCGGGAAGTACTGCATAATAAAAGACCGAAGAAAAAATAGAAATAAGATCGTTATTGACAGTAACGTCAGACTGGAGAAAGTAAACAAACGGAAGAGAGGCTGAAAAGCCGGAGGGATAAATATGGATTTTACACATTTACATGTGCATACAGAATATAGCTTGCTGGATGGCTCGGCGAAGATCAAGAGTCTGGTAAAGCGTGCGAAGGAACTGGGGTATGATTCACTTGCGATCACCGATCATGGCGTTATGTATGGAGTTATTGATTTTTATGAGGCAGCAAGGGCAGAGGGGATCAAGCCGATCATAGGTTGCGAGATCTATGTGAGTCCGGGGTCACGATTTGACCGTGAGAATACCAGAGGTGAGGAACGATATTATCATCTGGTGCTGCTCGCAGAAAACAATCAGGGATATAAGAATCTGTCTAAGATCGTATCCAGAGGTTTTACAGAGGGCTTTTATTATAAGCCGAGAGTAGATATGGAAGTGCTGGAACAATACCATGAGGGCATTATCGCGCTTTCGGCCTGTCTGGCGGGTGAGGTTGCCGTCAATTTAAGAAAGAACAACTATGAAGGAGCGAAAGAGGCAGCACTCCGTCATTTGAAGATATTTGGAGAAAACAATTATTTCCTTGAGATGCAGGATCATGGGCTGGCAGAGCAGGCGACGGTAAATGCAGGTGTTATGCGGTTGTCCAAAGAGCTGGGTATCCCGATGGTCGTAACGAATGATTCTCACTATATCCTTGCTGAGGACTGGGAGGCACACGATATCCTTCTGTGTATCCAGACAAACCGGAAGGTACATGAAGAAGATCGTATGCGCTATACAGGTGGACAGTATTATCTGAAATCCAAAGAAGAAATGTATGAGCTTTTCCCTTATGCGAAGGAGGCTCTTGCAAATACACAGAAGATTGCAGACCGTTGTAATGTAGAGATCGTATTTGGCGAGCAGAAGGTGCCGGAATTTGATGTGCCGGATGGACTGACGGCCGAGGAGTATCTGGAAAAGCTCTGTATGGAGGGAATCAGGAAGCGTTATAACCCGGTAACACCGGAGTTGATGGAGCGTCTGACCTATGAGATCAATACGATCAAGAAAATGGGATATGTAGATTATTTTCTGATCGTATCGGACTTTATAAGATATGCAAAGGATCATGGGATTGCTGTCGGACCCGGTCGTGGATCTGCGGCAGGCAGTATCGTAGCCTATTGCCTTGAGATCACAAATATTGACCCAATCCGTTATAACTTACTGTTTGAACGATTTCTGAACCCGGAGCGTGTATCCATGCCTGATATCGACGTGGATTTTTGTTACGAGAGAAGGCAGGAAGTTATCGATTATGTTGTCCGTAAATATGGAAAAGAAAAGGTCGTACAGATCGTAACCTTCCAGACGATGGCGGCACGAAATGTTATCCGTGATGTTGGTCGCGCGCTGGATCTCCCATATGCACTTTGTGATGCGGTAGCAAAGACGATCCCGATGGAGATCGGCATGAATATTGACACAGCTCTGAAGGTCAGCAAGGATCTGAAAGAGATGTATGAGGAAAATGCAGATGTCAAACAGTTGATCGATATGGCAAGAAAGTTAGAGGGACTTCCAAGAAATACCGGTATGCATGCGGCCGGTGTCGTGATCGGCAGAGATTCTATCGATGAATATGTACCGCTTGCAAGAGGCGGTGATGATTCGATCATCACCCAGTTTACAATGACAACGATCGAGCGATTAGGACTTCTGAAAATGGACTTTCTTGGACTTCGTACTCTGACCGTTATTCAGGATGCAGTAAAGTTTATAAAGCAGGAGACCGGAGTTGATATTGATATCGATCATATCGATTATGATGATAAAAAGGTATTTGAGTTGATTACGTCAGGTAAGACAGAGGGTATCTTCCAGCTTGAAAGTTCCGGTATGAAGAACTTCATGAAGGAGTTAAAGCCTCAGAGTCTGGAAGATGTCATAGCCGGAATCTCTCTGTACCGCCCGGGACCTATGGATTTTATTCCAAACTATATCAATGGTAAGGAACATCCGGAGAAGATTACCTATGACGTGCCGGAGCTTCAGGAGATCCTGGAACCAACCTATGGCTGTATTGTATATCAGGAGCAGGTTATGCAGATCGTTATGAAGCTTGCCGGATATACATTAGGACGAAGCGATCTGGTGCGCCGTGCCATGTCAAAGAAGAAAGCAGATGTCATGGCGAAGGAACGCCAGTATTTCGTATATGGAAATGAAGAATTAGGAGTGCCGGGCTGTATCGCCAGAGGCATCCCGGAGGCAACTGCAAATAAAATCTTCGATGATATGACGGATTTTGCAAAATATGCATTTAACAAATCTCATGCAGCAGCATATGCGGTTGTTGCCTATCAGACAGCATTTTTAAAATGCTATTATCCGGTTGAATTTATGGCGGCGCTGATGACTTCCGTAGTCGATAATACGGCAAAAGTGGCAGGTTACATTTATGCCTGCCGTCAGATGAATATCCGGCTGTTACCGCCCGATGTGAATGAGTCCGAGCGTGGATTTTCCGTTGAAAACGGTGCAATCCGCTTTGGTCTGTCTGCAATCAAAAGTCTTGGAAGACCGACAATTGCAGCCATTATTAAAGAACGGAAAAACGCACCGTTTACGACCATGCAGGATTTTATCACGCGGATGTTTTCCGAATTAAATAAGCGTACCATTGAAAATCTCATAAAATCGGGGGCATTTGACACCTTTGGCAATAACCGGCGTCAGATGATGTTTGTTTATGCACAATTACTGGATAATGCCGTAAAACAGAGTAAAGATGCCATATCCGGCCAGATGTCACTGTTTGATTTCGTATCTGAGGAAGAAAAGACGGCTTATGAAGTGCAGATGCCGGACGTAGCGGAATATTATAAAGAAGAACTGCTCGCATTTGAAAAGGAGATTTTGGGTGTTTACGTCAGCGGACATCCGCTGGATGAATATGCGGCGATGTGGAAACGGCACATTTCTGCGATGTCCACAGATTTTGAACTTGATGATGAGACAGGTGAGCCGAAAGTCAAAGTGGATTCAAAGGCAACAATCGGCGGCATGATTATGGATAAAACCGTAAAAACGACCAAAAACGGACAGCTCATGGCATTTCTTACGATTGAAGACCTTGTAGGCACGGTGGAAGTACTTGTTTTTCCACAGAGCTTTAACACCTACCGCAGTGTCATTGATACAAGCGATAAAGTATTTGTAACGGGACGTGTCAGTGCCAATGCCGATGAGAATGGAAAACTTATTTGTGAAAAAATTGTCAGCTTTGACAGTGTGCCGCAGAAGCTCTGGATTCGTTTTGCCAATATGGCAGAATATCAGGAAAAGCAGGAGGAACTGACAAAGATACTCGCACCGTCAGACGGACACGATAGTGTCATCATTTACTGTGCCGAGGAAAAGCTAAAAAAACAGCTCCCGCCGTCCATGAATGTCAAAGTAGAAGCCGGGCTGGTTGCACAGCTCCGGGAAGTGTTCGGTACAAAAAATGTCGAAACAACCTAGAAATTATATGGAAAATTGACAGAAATCATAGAATATTCATATTGAAATGCACATTTTTATGAGATACAATAGAAAACAGCAGGAATATAACAGATGATTGAGAAAGGAAGGGGAAGTTCTTATGGCAAAACAGATAAAAACAATTGGTATTTTGACAAGTGGCGGTGATGCACCGGGAATGAATGCGGCAATCAGAGCAGTTGTAAGAACGGCAATTAACAAGGGGCTGAAGGTAAAAGGAATCCAGAAGGGATACAATGGATTAATTAATGAAGAAATTATTGATATGGATAAGCGCAGTGTTGCCGATATCATCCAGCGTGGCGGTACAATTCTTTACACGGCAAGATGTATGGAATTTATGACACCGGAAGGTCAGAAAAAAGGTGCAGAAGTCTGCAAAAAGCATGGTATTGACGGACTGGTAGTCATCGGTGGTGACGGATCATTTGCCGGAGCTCAGAAACTTGCTAACTTCGGAATCAACACAATCGGACTTCCGGGAACGATCGATCTTGATATCGCATGTACAGAATACACAATCGGATTCGATACAGCGGTTAATACAGCGATGGAAGCAATTGACAAAGTACGTGATACATCTACATCACATGAAAGATGTAGTATTATCGAAGTTATGGGACGTGATGCGGGATACCTTGCACTGTGGTGTGGTATTGCCAATGGAGCAGAGAAGATTCTTCTTCCTGAGGAACATGACTACGATGAAGCAAAGATCATTGCAGACATCAAAGAAAGCAGAAAACGCGGTAAAAAGCATTACATTATCATCAATGCCGAAGGTATCGGTGATTCTATGAATATGGCAAAGAGAATCGAAAAAGAGACGGGTATGGAGACACGTGCTACTATTCTTGGTCATATGCAGCGTGGAGGAAGCCCGACAGCAAAAGACAGAGTTTATGCATCTATCATGGGATCTCTTGCTGTAGATCTTCTTCTTGAAGGAAAAACAAACCGTGTAGTAGGATACAAACATGGCGAGTATATTGACTTCGATATCAACGAAGCACTGGCAATGCAGAAAGGAATTCCGGAGTACCAGTACGATATCGCAAAACAGCTTGCCATCTAATAACAGACAGATTGGATGACGTGTATGACACAGGATGTATTATTGACGATTTCCGGACTGCATGATATGGTATTTGCAGATCCGGAAGAAAATGAAGAGAATGAGCCGATCGAAGTGATCACTCCGGCGAGCTAAGAACGGAAAGCATTATATTCTTTATGATGAAGTAATGGAAGGGATTCCGGGGGTGGTTAAGAATAAGATCAAGATCACCGGTGAAGATTCGATGGAGATCATGAAGAGCGGAATTACGAATGCACATATGGTATTTGAGAAGAATCAGATGAATGTCACATATTATGATACACCGTATGGGCAGCTTCATGTTGGAATTCATACACGGAAGCTGGATGTGAATGTGGATGATGAGCGAATTGATATTGCTGTGGAGTACGGGCTTGATGTGAATCATGAAGCGACGGCAGACTGCCGGATCGCAATGAGCATAAGACCGAAAGCACAGGCAGAGGAAGCAATTTCAGGAAAATAAAACAAAAAGGGTAAATGATTCAATCAGCTCAGAATCATTTACCCTTTTTTGTTACTTGTTCCGCAGTCTTGCCCAGAATCCTTTTTTCTTAGGTGGAGTCTCAAGAGAACCTCTGACTCCTTTTACTGCAGTGATGTAAATACCGCTTACGGTTGCTTTTACTTCTTTTTTGACTGGAATAAGATCATAGATGCTTGCATCACACATCAGAGTCATGATCTTTGGTCCGACTTTTGCCTTGACTACAGGTACCTTTGAACGACGAAGATACTTAGGTGTATTCTCAAGAACAACTGACGGGAAACCGGCATCTTTAAGCTTCATCTTACCTTTGTCGATAACCAGGATGTTGACCTGCTGTGCAGCAGCTGCAATCATCTCTTCCTGTTCTGCCTGCTTTTTCTGCGCTTTCTTACCGAGGAAATACAGAACAACCAGGGCGATAAGCAGTACGGCAAGAATTACCAGTAATACGATCGTTATCTTACTCACGGGTTTTCCTCCTCAAATCATATTTACACATAGCTTATTGTAGCATTGTTTGTAGACAAGTGCAAGTAATTTGAAGTTTTTGGCGGCTTTTTGAAAGTAATGGAAAATCTGAAATAAATGTGAATTTTGGGAAATCCCTTTTCAATGACGGATTATGT
>ERZ1108170.962-NODE-962-length-20465-cov-4.495541_pt1 | contig 20465 bp, 17 predicted proteins | sample MGYA00403705_ERZ1108170 | MGnify/ENA primary metagenome ERZ1108170 (study PRJEB35170, sample SAMEA104062422) | human gut metagenome | biome: human gut; feature: human-associated habitat; material: faeces | place: Denmark | collected 2012-06-15 ...
TTCCTTCAGGCGCTGCATAGCCATGCGGTCGCCGGACAGGTCGATGCCGTTGGACTTCTTGAACTCGGAAACCATCCAGTCGATGATGCGCTGGTCGAAGTCGTCGCCGCCGAGGTGGGTATCGCCTGCGGTGGACAGAACCTCGAGAACGCCCTCGCCGATGTCGAGGATGGAGACATCAAACGTGCCGCCGCCGAGGTCGTATACCATGATCTTCTGCTCGGCTTCCTTGTCTACGCCGTAAGCCAGCGCTGCTGCGGTCGGCTCGTTGATGATACGCAGAACTTCCAGACCTGCGATCTTGCCGGCGTCCTTGGTCGCCTGACGCTGCGAGTCGGAGAAGTAAGCCGGAACAGTGATGACAGCCTGCGTTACCGGCTGGCCGAGATAAGCCTCCGCATCAGCCTTCAGCTTCTGAAGGATCATCGCGGAGATCTCCTGCGGAGAATACGGCTTGCCGTCGATGTTTACACGGTAGTCGGTGCCCATGTGGCGCTTGATGGAAATAATGGTGCGGTCTGCGTTGGTAACAGCCTGGCGCTTTGCGACCTGACCGACCATGCGCTCGCCGTCCTTGGAAAATGCTACAACAGACGGGGTGGTACGTGCACCTTCTGCGTTAGGGATAACGACGGACTCGCCGCCCTCCATAACCGCTACACAAGAGTTCGTCGTACCGAGGTCAATACCAATGATCTTACCCATGATAAATACACTCCTTAAAAGTTAGGATTTAGTTTGCTTTGTTAACAATTAGTTTGCTACTTTCACCATCGCGTGGCGGATGACCTTGTCGCCGATCTGGAAGCCCTGCTGGAAGGTTTCCGCGATGACGTTTTCGCCGAGCGACTCGTCCTCCACGTGCATCACTGCGTTATGGAAATTCGGGTCGAAGGCGGTTCCTGCCGCCGCGTCGATGATGGCGACATTGATGCCCTTGAGGCTCTCAACGAGCTGCGTCATGGTCATCTCGACGCCCTTTTTATACTCAGTGTCCGCGGTCTCTGCCTTAAGCGCGCGCTCAAGGTTGTCATACGTCGGCAGAAGAGCGGTGACTGCGCGGCTTACCGCGTCGGTGTACGCCTGCTCGCGCTCACGCTGGCTGCGCTTGCGGAAGTTGTCATATTCTGCCGCCATGCGGAGATAGCGGTCGTTGAGGTCGTTGTACTTCGCCTCCCAGTCGGCCGCAGGCGTCTTTGCCTCCGCCGGCTGTTCGGTCTTTTCCTCCGAAGCCTGCTTTACCTCGGTCTGTTCGGTCTCAGCCTGTTCCGGCTGCTTCTTCTTACTCATTTCTGGATGCCTCCGTCAGTGTTTTGCGTCTTTATCATCTAAAAACGTTTCGGCGATCAGCCTGTTCAGCCCCTTCGCGAAGCGGCTGAGCTGGGCGGACAGCTTTGCATAGTCCATGCGCGTCGGACCTACGATGCCGATTGCACCCTGTCCGATCTTGCCGATGTCATATTTTGCGTAGATCGCTGAGGTCTCACTCAGCGGATTTTCACCGTTTTCCGGACCGATGAAAAACTGGATGCCGTCAATCTTTCTGGTCGCCGGCAGCAGATGCCTGCTGTCGTCCTCCATATAATCGAGCAGCGTCTGCGCCTTTTTCGTATCGCGGTATTCCGGAAAGCGCAGCAGCTTGCTTGTGCCGTCAAGGTAGACCTTCTGGTCGCTCAGCTCCGCGATCAGCTCGGCGATGTATTCGGCCACCGGCGCGAGCAGCGCGGTCAGGCCTGCGGCCCGGCGCACGATGTCGAAGCGTTCGGCCGTGATGTTCGAAAGCGGCAGACCGGTGAGGGTCTGGTTGAGCACATAGGTCAGAAGCTCCGCCTCGTCCTTGGTGACCTCCGAGACCGTCCGGACCATTTTGTTCTTGACGGTGCCCGAGTCGGTCACAACGACGATGACAAAATTCATTTTGTCCACCGCGATGATCTCGAACTGGCGGATCGAGATCTGCGCGAGCGCGGGGGTGATCGCGACCGATGCGTAATTGGTCAGCGAGGTGAGCAGCTTGCCTGCCTCCTGCACCAGATGGTCGAGCTCACGCACCTTTGCGAGTACGGTCTGCTGAAGAGCCGCACCGTCGTCGTCTGCTGTCTCGCCCGGCTTTTCCATCAGCTCGTCGACGTACAGGCGGTAACCCTGCGGCGAGGGGATGCGTCCGGCCGAGGTGTGCGGCTTTTCGAGATACCCCATCTCCTCGAGCTCACTCATCTCGTTGCGGATGGTGGCGGACGAAAACGGCAGTTCGTGCCCTTCGGTGAGCGCCTTGGAGCCGACCGGTTCTGCCGTTCGGATGTAGTCTCCGATGATGGCCTTTAGTATCTGCTTTTTTCTTGCTGACAGCTCCACCGATGCGGACTCCTTTCGTATCTGTTTTTCTTTTAGCACTCCATCTCTCTGAGTGCTAAACATAATTTATCACCACTGCGCCCTAATGTCAAGTGTCGTTTGTGAATAAAATGTAAAAGCTTCATCCTGAACGATAACTTTTTTGAAAAATGCAGAAAAAGGGCGGTGCCCTTTCTGGCGCACCGCCCTTCTCACTGCTAATCTCCTGCCGCATTTTGCCTTCGGCAAAACAGGCAGGACAGGCGCTCCGCAGAGCGCCGCATAAAATTCCCCGTAAAAGTCCAGCTCCGCCGGACTTTTATACCACTGCCTCGGGACACGTGTCCCGAGCCGCCCCTGCTGTGCAGGGGCGAGGGGGTTATCGCCCCCGGTTTCTTCGGAACCGGGGGCGTATCTAAGGGGGACAGAGTCCCCCTTAGAACGCATCTCCGCGGCGGAGCTGCGTCAGATACCGGTAAACGCTCGCCTGCGAGCAGTGAAGCACCTCGGTCACCTCGCGTACTGCGCCCTTCAAACGGAAATAGCCGTGCTTTTCCAGCTCGGAGATGATGTGCAGCCGCTCCTCGGACGTCAGCGCGTCCGCCGTGGTATTCGCCTCGAGCAGCATGCGGCGCACGGCCTCGGCGGCGGTCGGCTCGCCGTCTAGCGCGGCGGATGCCTGCCCGCTGTCCGACGGCCGGTTGAGACCGGCAATCTCGAGTCCCTCGATCTCCTGCCAGAAATGGTCCGGATGACACAGATGCAGCACTTCATCGACCAGATCGCGGTAGCGGTTGTCGTCGAAGCGCACGCTCAGCAGACCCTCCGGCTCGTCGTCGCCGTCGGCAAGGATGACCGCCGAGGAGCGCAGCAGGCGTCCGTCTGCGGTCACGCTGTGGCTGTTGACCAGCGGCTCGCGGTCGCCCTGACGGAAACGCTCGAGCATGGAAAGTCCTGCCGCGGCAAGCGGCGTGCCGAGCGGACGGCCGCTGTTCAGTCCGCCGGCGATGAAGATCAGCGGACAGCCTTCGGCCCTGAGGTCGAACAGCGACAGCTCATAATCCTGACCGAGCATCTGCCCGAAGAACTCGATCAGTCTGTCGTATTTTTGCAGCAGTGGATGACGCATCCGGGGACTCCTCGCTTTCAGAAATGTAGACTGGTAATATTATACTTCAAAATACAGATGCTTGTCAAAACGCGGAAACGGTACGGCTGTGTGCGTATAAATATACAAAACTGCATAAAAAATACAAGAAAACAGGGAAAAACGACGAAAAAACCGGGAAATTTGACACGAGGAAAAATATGCCGAAAGTCAAAGGGGAAATCAATCTTTTCCTTGACTTGTCGCACAAAAAATACGGGAAAAATGAAAAATGCACAGGAAATTCAAGAGGAAGCAAGGAGAAATTCATGGGAAATAACGTGAATTCGGCAGGAAAAATCCTGCTGATCGCGACGGGCGGCACGATCGCCTGCCGCGAGACCGGGCATGGTCTGATGCCCGTGCTCGACGGAGAGGGGCTGCTGCGCGAGCTGCCGGAGCTTTCCGGGGTGTGCGGGGTCGAGGTGCTCGACCTGATGCAGCGCGACTCGACCGACATCACAGCGGACGACCGGATGCAAATGGCGCGGGCGGTCTGGGAAAACCGCGGAGCGTATGACGGCTTCGTCATCGCGCACGGCACGGACACGCTCGCGTGCACGGCGGCGCTGCTGCATCATCTCCTGCCGCATATCGACCGGCCGGTCGTCGTGACCGGCTCGATGCTGCCGATGGGCGCGGAGGGCTCGGACGCGCCGGAAAATCTGCTCGATGCGCTGCGCGTGGCGGCGGATGGACGGCGCGGCGTGTATGCCGTGCTGCGCGGCAGCATCCTGCGCGGCACGAACGTCCTCAAGGTGCATTCGACTGCGCTCGATGCGTTCGTTTCGGCCAATGAGCCGCCGGCAGGCCGTGTTGCGGACGGAAGCGTGATCTGGGACGCGCCCGCGCCCGTAGAGGGAACGCCGCGCCTCGTGCAGCGGCTCGAGCCGCATGTGTTCGTGCTGCGGCTCACGCCCGACCTTCCGCCGTCGTTCTTCTCGGTCCTGCACGGCTTTCCGAGCGTCATCATCGAGACGTTCGGCGGCGGCGGCATCCCGGCGCACATGGAACAGGCCGTGCGTGCACTGATAGCGGACGGCACGCGCGTTTTCCTTACGACACAGTGCGTCGAGGGCGGCGTCCATCTGCATAAATATGAGGTCGGCCGCCGGGCGGAGGCCATGGGCGCGGTGTCGCTCGGCATGCGGACGGTCGAGGACGCGCTCGCCGCAATCATGTGCGGAGAACTGTAAAAAGCAAGGCGGCGGCAGATGAAAATTCAACACTTTTGCATGGCAAAGTACAAAATCGTTTGCACGAACGGAAAAAAGGTCTTGCGTTCATGCAGGGTCAACAACCGCCAAAAGCCCATCATATCGCATTTTTGGCAGAATATATCCCCAAGATAAATTGACATATTTGCAGGAATGGGGTATGATGTATTCATATCACTATTTTGAAAATAACCGCTGCGCCGGCTGGGGCGCCTCGGGAACAGAAAGGGGAAGGCCGGATGAACATTCAGCCTGATTTTGTAAAAGAAGAACAGTTGCAGGAACTCAGCGAAAGCTTCCGCCTGCATAACCAGCTCCCGCCTGACCTGTACACCCGTTACCGAATCAAGCGCGGCCTGCGAAACTCGGACGGCACCGGCGTTCTGGTCGGCGCGACCCACCTCGGCAACGTACACGGCTACATCCTCAACGAGGGCGAGCGCGAGCCGATCGAAGGCCGCCTGACCTACCGGGGCTATAACATATATGATCTCATTCACGGTCTCGAGCGCGAGGACCGCTTCGGCTTCGAGGAGATCGGTTATCTGCTCATGTGCGGCGAGCTGCCGACGCGCCGCCAGCTCAAGGAGTTCCAGCACGTCATCGGTCTGGAGCGCGCGCTGCCGGACAACTTCACCGAGGATATGATCATGCGCGCGCCGAGCCGCGACATCATGAACAAGCTCGCCAGCGCGACGCTCGCGCTGTATTCCTACGACAGCAACCCGGACGAGACGACGGTCGAGAACATCATGCGTCAGGGCATCAGCCTGACCGCCAAGTTCCCGGTCATCATCTCGCACGCCTATCAGGCGAAGCGCCGCTACTTTGACGGCGCGTCCATGTTCCTGCACGTGCCCGACCCGGAGCGCTCGACCGCGGAGAACATCCTGCACCTGATCCGCCCGGACGGCAAATACACCGACGACGAGGCCAAGCTGCTCGACCGCTGCCTCATCCTGCACGCAGAGCACGGCGGCGGCAATAACTCGACCTTTACCGTGCGCGTCACCTCCTCCTCCGGCACGGACACCTATTCCGCTATCGCGGCGGCGGTCTCCTCGCTCAAGGGCCCGCGCCACGGCGGCGCGAACCTGCGCGTTGTCAAGCAGTTCGAGGAGATCAAGGAGAACGTCAAGAACTGGAAGGACGAGGGCGAGGTCCGCGACTATCTGTGCCGCATTCTGGACGGCGCGGCAGGCGACGGCTCCGGCCTGATCTACGGCATGGGTCACGCTATCTATACCAAGAGCGACCCGCGTGCGGTCGCGCTCAAGCACGCAGCCCGTCCGCTCGCCGAGAAGAAGGGCATGACCGACGAGATGAACCTGATCGAGCTGGTCGAAAAGCTGACCCCCGAGGTGTTCGCGGAAAAGAAGGGAAGCGACAAGCCGATGTGCGCGAACGTCGATATGTATTCCGGCTTCGTTTACCGCATGCTCGGCCTGCCCAAGTCGCTGTATACGCCGCTGTTCGCGACCGCGCGTATCGTCGGCTGGATGGCGCACCGTCTGGAGGAGGTCACCACCGGCGGCAAGATTATCCGTCCGGCATACAAGCCGCTCGCAAAGGCCACGACTTATACCAATATCGACGAGAGAATGTAACAATTGATATGAAAAAGGCTGCCTCTATCAAAGAGGCAGCCTTTTCTGCGCTGTTTTCTGTTTTACTTATATTTCTGGTATTCCGCTACGGCGAGTTCGTCGCAGCGGTTGTTGTACGGGTTGTCCGCGTGGCCCTTGACCCAGTGGAAGCGCACCTCGTGACGGTCGAGCAGGTCGAGCAGACGGCCCCACAGCTCGGGATTCTTCGCCGGCTTCTTGTCGCTCTTGACCCAGCCGCGCGCGCGCCAGCCCTTCGCCCAGCCCTTCGTGATGCCGTCGACGACATATTTGCTGTCCGAATACAGATCGACCGAGCAGGGCTCCTTGAGCAGCTCGAGCGCGGAGATCACGCCGAGCAGCTCCATGCGGTTGTTCGTGGTGGAGGGCTCGGAGCCGGACAGCTCCTTTTTCGCCGTGCCGTACTGCAAAATGGCGCCCCAGCCGCCCGGGCCGGGGTTGCCCGAGCACGCGCCGTCGGTATAAATGGTTACGTTTTTCATGATGAACCTCGTTTGCGTTTAAGATGATGTTATCATATCATATCTGGCCGCGCCGCGCAACGGCAGACGGGGACAGCGTGAGGAGTATCCCGAAGACTGTGTTCATAACAGACAAAATGTGTGGAAAATTCCTGTACAAAGTGTTGCTTATATGAATAATAATAGACAAATTCGACATAAAATGATTTACAAATACCCTCGTGAATGCTACACTGAAACTGGAAAAACGGACAGAAAACAGGGACAGGATATTTGCCGGGAGGGCTCAGCTATGAATATGATGAACGATCCGCGCCTGCGCACGGACAGCTACGCGAAGATTTTCCTTTACAACACGCACGAGACCGTGGCCTGCGTGCCGCGCCACACCATCCGCATGAAGGACCGGGTGCGCCCGGACAAGCTGCGCGAGGCGGTCGAGCAGGCGCTGCTGCGCTTTCCGCATATGATGCTGAGCGTCGAGCGCACCGAGACCGGCTTCCGCTACCGCACGAATGTGCGCCCGGCGGTTGTGCTGCCGTTCGACGGCGTTTCCGCGCGCTACACCATCGGCTCGGCCGACACGAACGGCTATCTGTTCCTCGTCGGCTATCACGAGGACACGATCTACATGGAATATCAGCATTCGATCTCGGACGGACGCGGCTTCGAGGAGTTTATCCGCTGTGTCCTGTTCCAGTATCTGAAGAACTGCGGCTGCCCGGTCGAGAACGACGGCACGGTCCGCGCGATGGATACCAGATGGACGCCGGAGGAGAGCGCGGACGGTTACGAACAGCTTGCCGACCACGAGTTTTCCCCGGAGGGCATCTGGAAAAAGCCGGAGGCCGTCCACGCGCCTGCGGTGCAGTGGGAGGCGGCCGCGGGCGAGGTCGTCAGCGAGATCACGTTCCCGTTTTCGCAGCTGCACGCCTGTGCAAAGCGCATCGGCGTCAGCCCGCTCTCGATCATCGCGCCGCTCATGATGCGCGCGTTCGACCGCAAGTTCGGCGGCGGGGACAAGCCGGTCATCGCGCAGATCCCGGTTGACCTTCGTCCGCTGCTGCCGAGCGTCACGACGAGGTACTTTATCTGCTTCATCGACCTGCCGTATCTGCCGGAATACCGCAGCCTGCCGCTCGAGGAGGTGTTCCGCCGCACGAAGGCCTTCCTTGCCGGCCAGATGGAGCGCGAACAGCTGCTCTACCGCGCCAAGGCGGCCGCCGACCGCTGCGACATGCTGCATAAGGCGGATATGCCGCTTGCGGAGAAGATGCAGGCCGCGCGCAAGGTCACGATGGATTTCGTCCTCGAGGACAGCTTTCTCATCACGAACGTCGGCCGCTTCACCATGCCGGAGAGCTGCCGCCCGTATGTTCTGGATTACGGCGCGATCCTGCCGTGCGCGGTACAGCCGTTCGCGCTGCTCATCTCGTCCTACGGGGATACGATGAAGCTGTCGGTGGCGCAGCGCGACAGCGATATGCAGATCGTCGGAGACCTGATGAGCAGTCTGCACGAGATCGGCGTGGAGGCGGAGAGCCGCAGCTATCCGTTCGTCGTGACGCGCTACGACGGCATGGCGTGCGAGGCATAAACGGACAGCCGGGAAAAAAGAACGTTTTAACGCAGATTTATCTTGACGCGCTGCGGATTTCTGACGCATAATAAGAGTGTGAAAAACTATTCCGGCGGCGGCCTGCATTCCGGTCTGCCGACCGACCGAAAGGAGAACAAGCACTATGGCTGAAGATTTGGAACTTCTGCGCGAAAAGAAAGGCTTTATCTGCGATATGGACGGTGTCATCTATCACGGCAACCGTCTCCTTCCGGGCGTAACGGACTTCGTTGCGTGGCTTCAGAGGGAAAACAAGAGCTTTCTGTTCCTGACCAACTCCTCCGAGCGTTCGCCGCTCGAGCTGCAGCAGAAGCTGGCACGCATGGGTCTGGAGATCGGCGAGGAGCACTTCTATACCTCGGCGCTCGCCACGGCGCGCTTCATCGCGAGCCAGAAGCCGCACGCATCCGCATATGTCATCGGCGCTCCCGGTCTGGTCGGCGCGCTGTACGAGGCCGGCATCGTGATGAACGACGTCGACCCGGATTATGTCATCGCGGGCGAGACCAATACCTATAACTATCAGACCATCCTCAAGGCGGTCGATCTGATCAACAAGGGCGCGCGCCTCATCGCGACCAACTCCGACCTGACCGGCCCGTCCGAGCAGGGCATCATCCCGGCGTGCCGTGCGCTCGTCGCGCCGATCGAGCTGGCGACCGGCAAGACCGCGTACTACGTCGGCAAGCCCAATCCGCTCATGATGCGCACCGGTCTGCGCCTGCTCGGCGTACATTCGCACGAGGCGGTCATGATCGGCGACCGCATGGACACCGACATCGTTGCCGGCATCGAGACCGGTCTGGACACCGTGCTCGTGCTGAGCGGCTGCACCTCGCGCGCGGAAGTGGAGAACTACGCATACCGTCCGCACTATATTCTGGACGGCGTGGGCTGCGTCGCACCGTAAAACCTGCCGCGGAACTACAGTTCCGCCGGCAGGTGTGTTCTGACTTCGCAGAACCTTTTTAATGCGCGCTGCCGCGCGGATGCTTTTATCGCGCGAGCGGGATGTTATCGGAAGAATAAAAGAAGGAACGTCAACAGCTGGCGTTCCTTCTTTTTTGTGTCATATTTTTATAAAACGCTGAGCTCGACGTCCTCGACCGACATGGGACGGACGAAATCCGAACGGATCGAGCGGCCCGGCGCGAGCTTGGTAAGGGGCTCGAAGAGCGGGATGGCCAGACGCATTTCCGTGCCGCCGCCGGGACGCTGCGCACAGGTGAGCGTGCCCTCGTGCGCCTGCGCGACCAGCTGCGCGAAGGCCAGGCCCAGACCGGGCTGCATGCCGCTCGCCGTCAGGCGCATGCGCTCGCGCGCGGACATGGAGGTGCACCATGCGCTGACCGCGCTGCGGAAGCGCTCGGGAGACAGACCGGGGCCTCTGTCGCAGACCGTCATGACCGCATATTCGAGCGTCTCGTCCTCGAAGGCCGGGCGCGTTTCGCAGGTGAGCGTGAAGGTGACGCTGCCGGGATCGGACGAGACCGCGACGGCGTTCAGGAGCAGGTTATAGAGCGCGGCGCGCAGGCGTACCGCGTCGACATAGGACGAGCAGCGCATCGGGACGCTGGTCATGATGCAGTCGCGCCTGTCCTCGGGCAGGCGGCGCAGGATCTGGTCCGCGACATCCGAGCACAGACGTGACAGCTCGCAGTCATGGGCGTTGATCGTGCCGAAAACCGGCGGGTCGAGCAGCTCGGTGACATGGAAGGCCATGCGCTGAAGGCGGAACATCTCGCGGGAGAGGGCGGCGGCGAGTGCCGGGTCGGATGCCTTGGCGGCAAGGTCGTACAGGCGGGCGATCGAGGCGTTGAGCGTATCGCCGCATACATAGCTCAGACCGCGCGGCAGGCGGAGCGGCTGCGGCTCGAGCGCGACGAGCGCACCGTCCGGGTGCGGAACAACGGTCAGACGGCAGTCGCCGACGTCGAGATGCTCGGTCATGCTGTTCGCGCCGCCGCCGGATGCGCAGTCCTCGACGAGCGCGACCGCCTCGTCGGACAGGGCGCTGGCCAGCAGGTCGCCGTTTTCGAGCTCGAGCAGCTCGCCTGCGGCTGCGGTCTGCGCACGGATGAGCCCGTGTGTGTCGACCAGAAGCATCGCGGCACCGGTTGCAGACGGCTGCCCGGAGAGCGCCTTGAGAGCATCGGTGTCAACCAGTGCAAAAAAATCATCGTTCATAGCTTTTTCCTCCTAAGATCTGTCCGGGAGTTTAGTATCTGCGGTTCGGCACAAAAATTCCGGTCAGTGCGGAAATTATGGATGCGGGAAGAACGGGCAGGTGCCTGGGCAGAATGCGGGGTTTGTTTTTTAGGGAAGAAAGGTATAACCGCGCGCAGAGCTGCATATGCTGTCTGCGGAGGCGGAGAACCCTGTATGGATATTCAAATTATAACATGGAAAAAAACAAAAATCGACAGAAAGACACGCAAACCGTAAAATGTTTTTCCGGAGCAGATGCGTTTTTTTATGGGCATCTGTTTGTGGAATGCTTGTCATTTTGGTGACTTTGTGGATAATAGCGGGACGGAGACGGGCAGGCAGATGAAATATGTACAAAAAAGCGGCAGGCAATGATAAAAAAATCACAAATATTACACCTTGCGGCAAAGACACGCTTTAGTGTATAATAAATGTATCTACTAAAAGTATTTCAAACTTCAACATTTTTAGGAGGAACACTGAAATGGGTATCAAAGTAGGTATCAATGGCTTTGGCCGTATCGGCCGTATGGTTTTCCGCGCTGGTCTGAAGAACCCGAACATTGAGTTCGTAGCGGTAAACGATCCGTTCATGACCCCGGACTACATGGCATACATGCTCAAGTATGACACCATGCACGGTCGTTACGACGGCACCATCGAGTATGACGAGAACTCCATCACCGTTGATGGCAAGAAGGTTCTCTTCTTCGCAGAGATGGACCCGAAGAACATTCCGTGGGGCAAGGTTGGCGCTGACTACGTTGTAGAGTCCACCGGCGTATTCCTGACCAAGGAGAAGGCACAGGCTCACATCGACGGCGGTGCTAAGAAGGTCATCATGTCCGCTCCGTCCAAGGACGACACCCCGATGTTCGTAATGGGCGTTAACCAGAACACTTACACCAAGGATATGACCTTCGTATCCAACGCTTCCTGCACCACCAACTGCCTGGCTCCGATCGCTAAGGTTCTCGACGAGTCCTTCGGCATCGTAGAAGGCCTGATGACCACCGTTCACTCTGCAACCGGCACTCAGAAGGTTGTTGACGGCCCGTCCAAGAAGGACTGGCGCGGCGGCCGTGCAGCTTGCGGCAACATCATCCCGTCCACCACTGGCGCTGCAAAGGCAGTAGGCAAGGTTTACCCGAAGCTGAACGGCAAGCTGACCGGTATCTCCATGCGTGTACCGACCCTGGACGTTTCCGTAGTTGACCTGACCTGCAACCTGGCTAAGCCGGCTACCAAGGAAGACATCTGCGCTGCTATGAAGGCTGCTTCCGAGAAGCCGCTGGCAGAGGGCGGCCTGAAGGGCGTTCTGGGCTACACCGAGGATGCTGTTGTATCTTCCGACTTCCTGGGCGACGAGCGCACCTCTATCTTCGACGCTAACGCTGGCGTTTACCTGACCGACACCTTCGTAAAGGTTGTTTCCTGGTACGACAACGAGTGGGGCTACTCCAACAAGCTGCTGATGCTCATCGAGCACATGGCAGAGGTTGACAACAAGTAATTGTTGCCCACTGGCGTAAAGTCATAAAAAATCGGCACCTGTTCTTTTTTAAGAGCAGGTGCCTTTTTACGTTTAAGAGTCCCTTTTATTTCCCTCTTTCTGCGCTATAATGAAAGCACAAAGAGAAAGGGGGGCGCAGAATATGAGCATGGAGGACTGGGATTTCGGTTATTACGGAAAGGGTCTGGACGGATATGTACATTTTCGGCAGGGCATAAAGGAGATCGAGAACCACGCGCCGTACAGCAAGTGCCGCCACGGTCGCGATGACAGCCTCGATGATCTCGATGACCTTGACGAATACGACGATCCGGAGGATGACCTATTTTACGAGCCGCCGCAGAAAACGCCGGTCAGCAGCGCGAAGCCTGTGATGCCGTCGGAGAGCACGACGAAGGAAGCAGACTCGAATCCGCAGACTGTACAGACATCTTCGCCGGAGGCTGAGCCGCAGCAGGAAACGCCGACAAAGAGAAGTATATGGGACTCGAAATGGTGGAAAAACAAGTGGGATTATGGGTTTGCCGTGAGTGCAGCGGTCAGCTTGTTCTTTCTCATAGTGGAGGAGATCTTTCAGACGGAGGCAGGGGAAACGGTCGTCACAGCAACGGGAGCGGTATTCCTTGTATTCCTGGTGATCGAAGTCGTGCGGCTTGTGATGTGGATACTGAATCCTCCGCCTCCTCCGGGCTTTTAATCCCATGTAAAAAAGCGCCTGCATCCCGTTTCGGGAGCAGGCGCTTTGCTTGTTTGTGCCGGTATCAGACGTCGTTGGTGAGCTTTGCTCTGTCGAGAGCATGGAACACGAGGCTCATGATCATTGCGACGATGGCGGCGAGGGTCATGCCAGACAGCGATACATCGCCGAGCGACAGGGTCACGCCGGACAGGCCGGTGACGAAGATGACCGACGTCAGGATCATGTTGCGGTTCTTGCTGTAATCGACGTGGTTGTCGACCAGAATGCGCAGACCGGAGGTGCCGATCATGCCGTACAGCAGGAAGGAGATGCCGCCGATGACCGGGCCGGGGATGGTCTGGATGAGGGCGGCGAGCGGGCCGACGAACGAGCAGATGATGGAGATGACTGCCGCGCCGCCGATGACGCGCACCGAGTAGACCTTGGTGATCGCCATAACGCCGATGTTCTCGCCGTAGGTGGTGGTCGGGACCGAACCGATGAAGCCGGAGATCATGGTCGAGAAGTTATCCGCGAACAGCGAGCGGTGCAGGCCGGGGTCCTTGAGCAGATCGCGGCCGATGACCTTGCTCGTGACGAGCTGATGGCCGATGTGCTCGTTCGCGATGACGAGGATGACCGGCAGGATGATCAGGATGGCGTTGATGTCGAACTTCGGCGTCTGGAAGTTCGGAATGGAGATGAAGCTGGTGTGCAGCGCATCGACGATGGTCTGGGTGTCGATGACGCCGGTAATAACGCCCGCGATGTAGCCGCAGATGATCGCGATCAGGATCGGAATGGTCGAGAAGAAGCCGCGGAACATGACGCTGCCGAATACCGCAACGGCGAGCGTCACGAGAAAGGTGACGACCGTGCCGACGGTCACGCTGTCGCCGACGATGCAGCCGGTGGAAGCCGCCGAGCCGGCCAGCTCGAGACCGATGAGCGCGACGACCGGGCCCATGGCTGCCGGCGGCAGCACGACGCTGATCCAGTCCGTGCCGCATTTGTAGATGATGAGCGCGAGGATGCAGCCGCACGCGCCGACTGCGACGAAGCCGCCGAGCGCGTACTGGTAGCCCCAGTTCTGGATGACGATGGTCGCGGGTGCGATGAACGCGAAGGACGAGCCGAGGTAAGCCGGCGCCTTGCCCTTGGTGATCAGGATGAACAGCAGCGTGCCGATGCCGTTCATGAACAGCACGATGGCCGGGTTCATGTGGAAGATGAACGGGACCAGTACAGATGCGCCGAACATCGCGAACATATGCTGGATGGACAGCGGCACGAGCAGTCTCGGCGGGACCTTGTCCTCGACCTGAATGATTCTGTTGTTCTGCATGTGTTTTTCTTTTCCCCCTAAAATTTTTATTTCTATTATCCGTCAGACGAACAGCGCTTTGATGTCGTCTATACGGTCACACGTCATATTATACCCCATTTCATAGCCCCATTCCAGCTTTTTAATATCTTTTTCGAAGGTGGCGAGGGGCGCGTCCGGCTGGAGCAGGACCGTGTCCGCCGGGTTTTCCTCCGCGAGACGGCGGCACAGGCAGACCGTGTCGTTGTAGAGGCCGGGACGCGCGAGCATGGTTTCGGTCATGGCCGGGTATTTGCGGTGCAGCGCATGGGCGGCGAATTTCGAGCTGCGCGTCAGGGCCTTGCGGTAGCTTTTCGGCTGCGTCAGCACGATGAGGTTCTTTCTGTTGCCGTCGTGCAGGCTGCGGACGATGGGGATGGGGTCGGCGACGCCGCCGTCATAGAATGTGCCGCCGCTCAGCTGCACCGCCGGGAAGTAGAGCGGAATGGCGCAGGTCGCGCGCAGCATGGTGCAGGTGCGGTCGAGCTTCGCGCCGTCGAGATATTCGGCTCTGCCGGTCTCGGCGTTGGTCACGCCGACCAGAATGCGGCCTTTATAACGGTGATATGTCTCCCAGTCGAACGGGATGAGCTGGTTTGGGATGGTATCGAACACGAAATCCGTGCCGAAGATCGAGTGGTCGTGCGGCAGGTTGCGCACGCCGAAATAGCGGCTGTCGCCGCGGTAGCGCCGCAGCACCTCTAGATTGCGCCCGCGCTGGCGGGAGAGGTAGGAGATGGCATAGGTGATGCCGGCGGAAACGCCGACGACGTAGTCGAACATGATGTCATGGTCGAGCAGCGCGTCCATGACGCCGCAGGAAAATACCGGGCGGAAGGTGCCGCCCTCTAAAACGAGTCCGGGCAATGCTGAGTCTCCTTTTGCTGTTATCTGCGTTTTCTTGTGGGCGGTTTTTTGCCCTTCTGGCCGCCGCTGCGGCCCCTGCCGTGCGAATGACGGCGGCGCGAAGCGCGGTTGCCGAAGGGCGGCCGGTCGTCATCGCGCGGCGCGCGCTCAGGCTTTTCCGAGACGGGCAGCGAGCCCTCCGCCGGGGCGAAGTCGATCTGGCCCGTGACCTCGCTCGCGGCGAGCAGCTTGACGCGCAGGGGCGTGCCGATGGTGAAGCGCTTGCCGGTGCGGCGGCCGACCATGGCCATGTGCTCCTCGTCGTACTGGTAGAAGTCGCCGGTCATCAGCTCGGCGCGGATCAGACCCTCGCAGCCGTTGGCGAGGGCGACGAAGATGCCGAACGACTGCACGCCGGATACTTCGGCGTCGAACTCCTCGCCGATGAACTGCTTCATGTAGGCGGCAATGAACAGCTTGTCGATGTCGCGCTCGCAGTTATCTGCCGCCTGCTCGCGGCTTGTGGACTGCTGCGCGGCCTCGGCGCACATGTTTTCGTCTGCGGCGGTGAATTCCTCGCCGGTGAGCGCCTTTTGCAGCATGCGGTGCGCGATGAGGTCGGGGTAGCGGCGGATCGGGGAGGTGAAGTGCAGATAGAACTTCGCCTTGAGGCCGTAATGGCCGATGCACTCATCCGCATAGCGCGCGCGGGCGAGCGAACGCAGCAGCAGGGTGGGCAGCACGCGCTGCTTCGGGTCGTTCTTCGCGCCGCGCAGCACGACCTGGAACTGGGCGGTGTCCTCGGGCTTGGACGGGTCGATGCGGTAGCCGAACGGGCGCGCGAACTGCGCGAACGCGCGCAGCTTGTCCGGGTCGGGGTTTTCGTGCACGCGGTAGACCGTCGGGTGCTCGCGCTTGCACATGAACTCCGCGACTGCCTCGTTGGCCTGAAGCATGAATTCCTCGATGAGCTTTTCGCTCTCGCCGCGCTCGCGGAAGCAGATCTCGACCGGCTTTCCGGCCTCATCCACGCGGATCTCCGCCTCCGGAATATCGAGCTCGAGCGCACCGCGCTCAATGCGGCGCTTGTAGAGCGCGTGGGCGAGATCGTTCATCTTTTCTGCCGTTTCGACGAGAAAGGCGTATTCCTCGCGCAGACCCTTGTCGCCGGCGAGGATCTTATTGACCTTGTTGTACGTCATGCGCGCCTTGGAGCGGATGATGGATTTGGAGAAGCGCGCACCGAAGCGGCGGCCGCTCGCGTCCATCTCCATGAGCGCGGAGAAGGCGAGACGGTCGACGTTCGGGTTGAGCGAGCAGATGCCGTTGGACAGCGCGAACGGCAGCATGGGCACGACGTGACCGGGGAAGTAGACCGAGGTGCCGCGGCGGAACGCCTCTGAATCGAGCGGGGAGTCCGGCGTGACATAGTGGCTGACGTCCGCGATGTGGACGCCGAGCAGATAATGGCCGTTATCGAGCTTTTCGAGCGAGACCGCGTCGTCGAAGTCCTTCGCGTCGTCGCCGTCGATGGTAAAGATGAGCTTGTCGCGCAGGTCGAGACGCTTTCCTGCGCTGGCGAGGTCGACCTGCTGCGGAATGGCGTCCGCCTGCTTCAGGACCTCGTCCGGGAATACGTCGAACACGCCGTTTTCATGCAGGATGGCCGCAATAGACGCCTCCATCGTGCCGTTTTCGCCGAGCGCCGCCGATACGACGCCCTGCGGATGATAGGTGTCGTCGCCGTAGCTCGTCACCTCGACGGCCACGCAGTCGCCGACCTGTGCGTCGCCGATGTCGCGGCGGCTGACCGCGATCTCGGGGTACTTTTTGGACGAGGGCTGCACGAAAAATGCCTTGCCGCGCTGCACGAGCTCGCCGGTCAGCTCCTTTCCGGAGCGGCTGAGGACGCGCAGCACCGTCGCCTCGTGGCGGCCGCGGTTGTTTTTGCGCTCGCTGATCTTGACGAGCACCCTGTCGCCGTGCCATGCGCCGCCGCCGGCGTTCGGCGGAATGAAATAATCGTCCGGTTTGGGCTCACCCGGCTCGACGTCGGGCGCGACAAAGGCAAAGCCGCGCTCGGTCGCGAGGAACGTGCCGGTGGCGCAGCCGTAGTGCGAGGCCACCGCAAAACGGTTTTTCTTGTTTTTCATGATCTTTCCGTCCTGCGTCAGACGGTCGAGCGCATCCTTCAGCTCGTGCTTTCCGATGTCGGGCAGCGCGCGGCGGATCTCCTCGATGCGGAGCGGCTGTGCGAGCAGCGTCAGCAGCCTGCCGTCAAGCGTATACTCCTCCATATCTTTCCCTCCGATCTGTAACGAAGAATATATTTCTAACCTGTAGGTATAGTATACCATTTCCGAGCCCGGATGAAAAGAGCAGTAAAACGACGGCGGGGGCGCTGCCTGTCGAAAAAGTGTAATATTTTCGAAAAAATCCTGTTTGTTTCGATGAACGGCCGCAGTTGACAGCGGCGCATTCTTACATTATAATTAATGCAATACCGTACGATTTTACTCGATGATGCGGTAAAATCCACCCATGTAAATCAAGTGCCGCGGAAACGGCTGAAAACCGGGCATCGCGTCCCGAAAAAGGGAGATATACCAATGAAACAGATCATTCTTACCGGCGACCGTCCGACCGGCCGTCTGCACGTCGGCCACTACGTCGGCTCGCTGAGCGAGCGCGTCAGACTTCAGAATTCGGGCGAGTTCGATGAGATCTACATTATGATCGCGGACGCGCAGGCGCTGACCGACAACGCCGAGCACCCGGAGAAGGTCCGTCAGAACATCATGGAGGTCGCGCTCGACTATCTGGCCTGCGGTCTCGACCCGGAAAAGGTCAACATCTTCATTCAGTCCATGGTGCCCGAGCTGACTGAGCTGACGTTCTACTACATGAACCTCGTCACGGTTTCCCGCGTGCAGCGCAATCCTACCGTAAAGTCCGAGATTCAGATGCGCGGCTTTGAGTCGAGCATTCCGGTCGGCTTTTTCTGCTATCCGATCAGCCAGGCGGCCGACATCACCGCCTTCCGCGCGACCTGCGTACCGGTCGGCGAGGACCAGATGCCCATGATCGAGCAGTGCCGCGAGATCGTGCATTCCTTCAACCGCATTTACGGCGAGACGCTGACCGACCCGAAGATCATGCTCCCGTCCAACTCCGCCTGCCTGCGTCTGCCGGGTACGGACGGCAAGGCGAAGATGAGCAAGTCGCTCGGCAACTGCATCTATCTGGCCGACGACGAAAAGACTGTCCGCACCAAGATCATGTCCATGTTCACCGATCCGGATCATATCCGCATCGAGGACCCGGGCAAGCTCGAGGGCAATACCGTGTTCACCTATCTGGACGCCTTCTGCACCGACGAGCATTTTGCGGAGTTCCTGCCGGAGTACAGCAATCTCGACGAGCTCAAGGCGCACTACACGCGCGGCGGTCTGGGCGACGTAAAGGTAAAGAAGTTCCTCAATAACGTCATGCAGTCCATCCTCGGCCCGATGCGTGAGCGCCGCGCCTACTGGGAGGCGCGCAAGCCGGAGGTCTATGAGATCCTCAGGAAGGGCAGCGAGGTCGCAGAGCGCAAGGCTGCGGAGACCCTCGCAGATGTCCGTGCCGCGATGAAGATCAACTATTTTGACGACGGCAACCTCATGAAGTAAGATTACGGCAAATACACACGAAACGGAGACCTGTCTGCAAGGAACGGTCTCCGTTTTCTGTTTGACGGGCGGGACGGGCTGTGCTACACTGATATATTATACCGAAACACCGGGAAATGGAGGGAGTTATATGAAGGCGCTGATTACCGGCGCTTCCTCGGGACTGGGGCGCGAAATGGCGTTCGCGCTCGCTGAGCGCGGCTGCGAGCTGGTGCTGTGCGCACGGCGCGAGGAGCGTCTGCGCGAGCTTGCGGCCGAGCTGCCGACCGTGTGCCATGTGATCGCGGCGGATGTGAGCGATGAGGAGGAATGCCGCCTGCTGTACAGTGCGGTGCGCGGCGACGATCTCGAAATCGTGATAAATAATGCGGGCTTCGGCCTGTTCGGCGAGTTTCTGGACACCGATCTGGACGAAGAGCTGCGCATGATCGACACGAATATCCGTGCGGTGCACATTCTGACCAAGCTCGCGGTGCAGGATTTCGCGAAGCGCGGCCACGGATATATTCTGAATGTCGCCTCGTCGGCCGGCTTCCTGCCCGGCCCGCTCATGGCGACCTACTACGCGACCAAAAACTATGTGCTCCGTCTGACACAGGCGCTGCGCGAGGAGCTGCGGCACAGAAACAGCGCGGTCAAGGTGTGCGCACTCTGTCCGGGGCCGGTCGACACCGAGTTCAACAAGGTCGCCGGCGTGAGGTTCGCGCTGAACGGTCTGGACGCGAAGCGTGTGGCAAGGGAAGCGGTCGACGGGATGTTCGCCGGGAAAACGGTCATCGTTCCGGGCCTTGCCATGAAGGCGATGACGGTCGCGCGGCATTTCGCGCCGGACAGCCTGCTCGCGCGCATCACCTACCATTTTCAGCATAAGAAGGGCGTAAAATGACAGCAGGAGAGATCAGAAAGACGTTGCAGCGCGAGTTTGTGCGCACGATACGCAAGCCGTTTGTGGATGCGGTAAAGGAATATGACATGGTGCGCCCGGGCGACAGCGTCGCGGTGTGCATCTCGGGCGGCAAGGACTCCATGCTGCTCGGCCTGTTGCTGCGGGATTTGCAGCACACGGTGGATTTCGAGCTGAAATTTCTGGCGATGGATCCCGGATATGCGCCCGAAGGCCGCAGACATCTGGAGGAGAATGCGCGGAAACTGGACATTCCGCTCGAGATCTTCGATACAGATGTGCTGCGCATCGCAGGCAGCCATTCGGCGGAGCATCCGTGCTTCCTCTGCGCGAAAATGCGCCGCGGCTATCTCTATGCCGAGGCAAAAAAACGCGGATGCAACAAAATCGCCCTTGGCCACCATTATGATGACGCGATCGGCACGGTGCTGATGGGCCTGATCTACGGCGGCCAGGTGCAGGCGATGCTGCCGCGCGTGAAGGCGAAAAACTACGAGGGGATGGAGCTGATCCGTCCGCTTTACTTCACACGCGAGGCAAATGTTGTGGAATGGGCGGAATTCTGTGGACTGACCTTCCTGCCCTGCGACTGCCCGGCGAAAAAACTGGAAAACGACACAAAACGTGCGGAAATCAAGCAGATGATCGCGTCTCTTGCGTCGAGAAATCCGCAGATCGAGGCAAATATCTTCAATGCGGTCAAGAATGTGGATACGGGAAAACTGCTTGGATGGCGCGATGAAAACGGCCGCCACAGCTTTCTTGACAGACTTTGAAAGAAAAACTCGGAATTGCAGTAAAAAAGTGTTGACACCGGCCTCTCACTGTGGTATTCTATTAAAGCTGTCGCTGAGAGGCGCGGCGGTCGAACTGAAAAGC
>ERZ1108170.970-NODE-970-length-20335-cov-5.221992_pt1 | contig 20335 bp, 19 predicted proteins | sample MGYA00403705_ERZ1108170 | MGnify/ENA primary metagenome ERZ1108170 (study PRJEB35170, sample SAMEA104062422) | human gut metagenome | biome: human gut; feature: human-associated habitat; material: faeces | place: Denmark | collected 2012-06-15 ...
AGCGGCGCTTTGTTGTATTACGGGGACGCTTAGTTTTCCTCCCGTGCACGCAGGCCTGCGACGGACGAGATCGGCAGCGAGAAGCAGATCGCGCCCGCTTTGGTGCCGGGACCGGCTTGCTCGTTGATCGAGCGCATGATGGCGGCCTTTTCGTCCTTGTGGGCGATGATGTAGATCATATCCTTTTCGTCGGCAAGGCTGACGCTGAAGAATTTTTCTCCGCGCGTGCCGCCCGTGCCCTTGGCGTGCAGCACCGTACCGCCGCCCGCGCCCGCGGCGCGCGCCGCGTCCATGACAAAGTCGGAATAGCCTTCGTTTAAGATGACGGTGATGAGTTCGTGTTCAAAGTTCATGTTCGGCGCTCCTCCTGCTTTGAGATCGTCGGTGAGATAGGACAGTGTCTTGCCGCCGGCCACGCTCTTGAGCGGCACGGTCAGCATGACGCCGTTGCCCGGAATGTCGATAAAGAGCTTGCGCTTGGCGGAACGGATAAGCGAATCCGCCTCCTGCGCGCTGCCGACAGCGGCGATAACGCACTTTTCCGTCGCGTCCAGCCCATAGATGGCGAGGTGTTCGCTCGTGGCTGTGCCGCGCGCGGGCATGCTCAAGATGAGGTGCAGCCCCGCCGCGTGGTAGAGCAAGCCCATCGCTTCTCCGCGGTCGTGATCCGTGATGGCAATGATGTAATAGAGTTCCATGTCAGCAGGCCTCCCACAGTTCGATGATCTCGTTGTCGCCAAAGTCGGGGAGCTTGGGCTCCTGCGAAGCATGACGGGATTTGACGACATAGATGGCTCCCATCACCTGCACGGTGATGAGCGGCATCATCGCGACGAGCGCGACAAGGCCGAACGCGTCCGTCATCACATTGCCGCCGAGCGCTTCGCACGCGCCTGTGGCGAACGGCAGCATGAAGGTCGCCGTCAAAGGACCCGAGGCGACGCCGCCGGAGTCGAACGCGATGGCCGTGAACGTGCGCGGCACGAAAAAGCTCAAAGCCAGCGCGATAAGATAGCCGGGCACGAGGAAATACATGATCGAAATGCCTGTGATGACACGCAGCATCGCAAGCCCGCCCGCGGCGGAGACCGCGATGGATAAGCTCATGCCCATCGCCTTGGCGGAGATCGCGCCCGCGCTCAGCTCCTCGACCTGTTTATTGAGCGTATGGACGGCGGGCTCGGCGTTGATGATGAACCAGCCCATGAGCATTGCAAGGGGGGCAAGGAGATAGACCTTCCACCCCTCGGCCAGCGCGGCGCCAAGCGCGTAGCCCAGCGGCGAGAAGCCGACGTTCACGCCCGTGAGGAACAGCACGAGACCTAAGTATGTATAGAGGATACCAATCACGATGCGCATGAAAGGCAGCTTGCGGAGCTTGAGCGAAATGACCTGAAAAATCAGGAAGAAGACAACGATCGGCAGCAGCGCCATTGTCACTTCCCATAAATACTCCGGCAGGGCATGCAGATAGTCCTTGCCGAGCTCCACCGTGGTGGCGACGCCGGAGACGGCGCCGCTTTCGCCCTGCGCGGGCTGCGTTTTGTAGATCGCACCGAGCAGCAGCACCGAAAGGATCGGCCCGATCGAGCACAGACCGACGAGGCCGAAGCTGTCCGCCTTGGCATTTTCGTCGCTTCGAATGGACGCAACGCCGACGCCGAGCGCCATGATGAACGGCACGGTCATCGGCCCCGTTGTCACGCCGCCGGAGTCGAACGCGACGGAGAGGATGCTCTCATCCGACAAGAACGCCGCGGCAAAGACGATGGCGTAAAATACGATCAGCATCGTGCGCAGCGAGATCGAAAAGAGAATGCGCACCATGCACAACATCAGAAAGAAGCCGACGCCGACCGAAACAGTCAGAATCAGCACCGTCGTGTCAATCTCCGGCACGTTGCCTGCGAGCACCTGCAAATCGGGCTCCGCCACTGTGATGGCAACGCCGAGGGCGAAGCTCACGGTCAGGATGAGCGGCAGCTTGCGCGATTTCGTCAGCTTGGAGCCCATGTAGTTGCCGATGCGGCTCATCGACATGTCCGCGCCCAGCGTGAAGAGCCCCATACCGAGGATCAGCATGGCTGTGGCGATCACGAACGAAAGCATCAGTCCCGCGTCCACCGGCACGAGCACAAAGCTAATCGCCATGACGATCAGGCTGATGGGCAGGACGGAGGCGGTGGCTTCTTTCAGCTTTTCCATTAAGATCTGTTTCTGATACAAAACCTCACTCCTTTATCAATTCAATACTTCCAAAAATATCATAGCAGAGATTCGCCGCGATGAACAGGGAAAAAGGGTAAAGGATGTGTTAAGCTTGTTCACCCGACGTGGACGAAAACAGCGGAATGGTCAAACCATCCCGCCGCTTTCCCATTTTTAATGCATATTATTTACTGTGCCGCGTGCGCACATCCGCGCTCGAGAGAGCGGCGGATGTTGCCGTCGAGCATTCCGCCGAGATCATCGATGAACGAATCCGGCTCGCCCTTCATGCCGCTGCCGATCCATTCAAGCGTCAGCCCTGCGAGCGCTGCCGTGTAGAAGCGCGCGAGCGCCATGATCTGGCTTTCGCTGACGTTCAGGCCCTCGGCCTCCTTGCGGACGTAAGAAAGCATTGTCGTCAGGATCGTTTTGTGGTAATATCTTGCCAGAATATCGCTGTGGGCGGAGTTGTGCAGGTGCAGGATCATGCGCTTGTTCTCCGCGGCGAAAGACGTGGCGGTCAAAAATGCCTTCTGCCACGATTCATAGCCCTCCACGCGCTCGGAGAGCTTTTCAATCTCCGACTCGAACACGTCCTCGGCCAGCGCGTAGATGTCAGTGTAGTAATAATAAAAAGTGTTCCGCGTGACCTCGCTTCTCTCTGCGATGTCGCGGACGGAGATCTTGTCGAAGGGACGCTCTGCCAGAAGCTCGATGAAGCTACGGCGGATGGCGTTTTTGGTGCGCAGAGCCATGGGTGGGTTCCTCCCTTTCTCGATTCGCTTAAATTCATTATATCCGATATGGGAAAAACTTGCAAGTGACAAAATCGTGAACATTTAACGAAATCTTTACACTATACTCGCCGCTTCCTGTCGGAAACTTGGTCAGCCTCGCGGGAGTGTGAAAACTTTGTGCGCCTTGCGGACTTTGCCACTTTTCCCGCTTTCATATTCCCGCTATCATCAGACTGTCAAAAACTGAGACAGCGCTCTTTCCCCATGCGAACGAGCAGAAAGGAAGCGAAAGCGATGAAAACCTATTTCACCTCTGAGTCCGTCACGTGCGGACATCCCGATAAAGTCTGCGACCAGATCGCCGACGCGGTGCTCGATGATATCCTTGCCAACGATCCCGACGCACACGTCGCCTGCGAGGTGACGGCCTGCACCGGCGAAGTTCACCTGATGGGCGAGATCACCTCATCCTATGTGCCGGACTATGAAGCCATCGCACGCAAGGTCATCGCCGAGATCGGCTATACCGTGCCCGTTGTCGGCTTTGACGCCGAAAACGTGCGCATCCGCGTCAGCATCCACACCCAGTCGCCGGACATCGCGCGCGGGGTTGACCGCGGCGCGCCGGAAGAAGCCGGCGCGGGCGATCAGGGTATGATGTTCGGCTACGCCTGCCGCGAGACCGACGCGCTGATGCCGCTGCCGATCACGCTTGCGAACCGCCTGACGAGAAAGCTCGAGCAGATGCGGCGCGAAAAGCTGCTGCCCTATCTTCTGCCGGACGGCAAGGCGCAGGTCAGCGTCGAATACGAGGACGGCAAGCCCAAACGCATTTCCGCCGTCGTCGTCTCCGCGCAGCACAGCGCGGAGGTCGGCATCGACGCGCTGCGCGATGCGATCTTAGAACAGGTCATTTTCCCTGTGCTGCCGCCGGAACTGCTCGACGAGCACACAGAGTATTTCATCAACCCGACGGGACGATTTGTCGTTGGCGGGCCCGCGGGCGACAGCGGCCTTACCGGCCGCAAGATCATCGCCGACACCTATGGCGGCATGGCGCGCCACGGCGGCGGGGCGTTCTCGGGCAAGGACCCGAGCAAGGTCGACCGCACGGGCGCTTACATGGCGCGCTATCTCGCCAAGAACATTGTGGCCGCGGAGCTGGCCGACCGCTGCGAGATCGAGCTTGCCTATGCCATCGGCCTCGCCGACCCTGTGAGCGTGATGGTCGACACGTTTGGCACGGGGCGCGTGAGCGACGAAGAGATCGCGAGCTGGCTTATGGAGCATATCGACATGCGCCCAGGCAGCATCACGTCACGCTTTGAACTGCGCCGCCCAATCTACCGCCGCGTCTCCTGCGGCGGACACTTCGGCGAAAATGCCGTGGGTCTTCCGTGGGAGTGGACCGACATCGCCGAGGTGCTGCAAAAGGAAATTTTATCATAACATTATCTGCGAAGGCGGGGAGGAACAGCATTGAAAAGCAAACGGAGCAGAACCTATCTCGTCAGCGGTCTCACGCTGGCGCTGATCTTTGTTGCCATCATCCTTGTTTTCCGCGACGTGCTGCCCGATATCGTCAAGGACCTGAGTACTGTGCCGTTCTGGGGTGTGCTGCTCCTGCTCGCACTCGGCTTTGCCTACGAGGCGATGGAATCCGTGCTGTGCCTCGTCATCATCCACCACAAAAAGCCGGACTGCACGTTTATTGACGCGCTGCGCGTGACATTCCTCGGCGTGTTCGGCAATATCGCGACGCTGGGTGCGGGCACGCTGCCGATGCAAAGCTTTTACCTTTACAGGCGAGGTCTGGACGCGGGCAGCGGCCTTGGCATCATGGCGAGCGAATACGTGCTGCACAAGATATCCGTGCTGATCTACGCGACGGTCGCGCTGCTGCTCGGCGGCGACTGGCTGGAGCAGAGCGCCAGCGGCCTTGCCCGCTATCTTCTGATCGGCTATGTCATCGGCGCGCTCATCGTGATCGCGCTCACGCTGCTCTACACCTGGGATAAGGTGCTGAAGTTAGTGCTGATGCTGCTCGGCAAGCTCCCGCACACGCCGAAGTGGGACGAACGCCGCGAAAAGTGGGCGAATAGTCTCACCGAGCTCAACCGCGAGGCGAAAAAGGTGCTGCTCGTTCCGTCAATCCGCGTCAAAGGTATCGCCGTGAGCCTTGTGAAGCTCTTCGTGCTCTATTCCATCCCCTATGCCGCGCTGCGGCTCGTGGGCTGCACGGCGCTTAACTTCGCGCAGGCGCAGATGCTTGCCTCGCTGATGCTGCTCATCACAAGCGCGTTGCCGAACGTCGCAGGCGTGGGCCCGATGGAGTTTGCATTTTTGCTGCTCTTCGCCCCGTGGGCGGACACGGCAATCGCCTCGTCGGCGCTGGTACTTTATCGCGTGGCGACGTATTTCTTCCCGTTCCTTCTGAGCGTGATCGTGTTTCTCCGCGAGGAGAAGAAATCTTTGAAAGGCTTTGATGCGCAAAGCGCTTGAAAATTATGACGGCCTGAGGCCGTCGGGGGATTCCCTGCGCCGCGCAGGGAAGCGAGTCAAAGGGGCCATTCTCTTTCGCAAAAGAGAATGGCCCCTTTGGAACCTCAAGAGAACGCAAGGGGCTCTGCCCCTTGACCCCGCCATTGCGAGCTTGGGGCTTGAAGAGCTGAGGTGCTTGCCGAATCGGGTGCCTGCCAAGTGGTGCTGCTAAACGATTTGGGTTGCTCCTATTACCCGCTGCCGCTCTGCCTGCGATTCGGCAGTCTAACGCAATTTCCGGCTACTTCAGATTTGTGCAAACCTGCTTTTGCCTGCCGAGGCAGCATTGCTGTGCTCGCCGCGGGTTAGTTGGCGGATTCCATGTAGATTTCTTCGGCTTTCTGCTGAGCGGTGGTGAGCAGGTCTTTTGCGCTGCCAAGGTTTTGCTTTTCCATTTGTTCCAGTGCGTCGGTGATGGCGTTGAACAGCAGATGGTACATCTTTTCATAGTTCATAGTATAGTCCTCCTATCGCAATACAAGTGTAATACTTTTATATTACACATATTTGGACGAAAATGCAATACACTTGTCATATGAAATGTATTGCAGGTGAGACTATGGCTTTTAAAATTCCAAGCGTACCGCCGACGACCAACAAATCGGTGCGTTTTCCAAATGATATGCTCGAAGAGATCGAGAACGCGATCCGCGGCAAGGACTGCACATTCTCGGCATTCGTCGTCGCAGCTGTCCGAGCTGCACTTGACGACTTAAAAGAACAAGAAAACGACCGCTGATGCGGTCATTTCTTTGTATGCGGCGAGCGCAGCAATGCCGCGCCCGCAAGCAGTTTGCCGCCCGACTATCGTCATCACACGCGCCTCACGAAGTAAGGCGCGGTTGCGAGCAGTCACGATTCGCAGAAGACTCATGGCGAAGCCATGTACACCGCACCCGATTGCGCAGCGCGTGCAGCTCTTCAAGCTGCAAACTGCCAATGTGCGTGGTCAAGGGGCAAGGCCCCTTGCGTTCTCTTGGGGGATCTAAAGGGGGCCATTCTCTTTTGTGAAAGAGAATGGCCCCCTTTTGTGCCGCGGCGCGCACGCCGCTCTCCCCTCCCGCATAGTGCGGGAGAATATCAATCCCTTTGATAAATCGCCAGCCCAAACGCTAATTGAACATCCAGCTCCTGAGCCCGCTCAGCCTTTTGCTGGTCTTTAGCGCCAGTTTTATAATAGTACGGCGTCATGCGGAACAAAGATAGAATATCCTCATTGCAGGACAAATGAATTTGGTCGCGCACTTCACGCGTTTCGACGAGCGTGAAGCCCTCGGTCGTAAGCGGCGTGGGCGGGTTGTCGCGCGGCGTGTCGTAGATGAGCGCTTTGAGCTCCCACAGATGCTCGCGCAGGGGATAGGCACGCAGAAGATAGCCGCCCGGCTTCAGCACGCGCGCAAATTCCTCCGACACGAAAGGGGAGAAGATATTGAGCACCTCGTCGACGCTGCCGTCTTCGACCGGCAGGTGCGCGCACGAGGCGACACAGAGCGTGAAGTCCGGCGAGCGCTTCGATGCGTACTGGAGCGCGGTCTTCGAAATGTCGACGCCTAAAAGCTCGCCGTGCTTGCCCGCTTTTTCGATGGCGCGCAGAACGGCAAGAGAATAAATCCCCTCGCCGCAGCCTGCGTCGAGGACCGTCGCCTCCTGCGGCGTGAACTCCGCCGCGGCGTCCGCAACGGCGGCGATGAAGCGGTCGTAATAGCCCTTGTCCAAAAAGTCGCGGCGGGCGCGTACCATGAGCTTGTCATCCCCGTGGTGGCCCTGCGAGGAGTTGAGCAGGAGGTTGACGTATCCGCTCTTGGCGATGTCAAAGCTGTGGTTTTTCGGGCAGAGATAGGCCCCCGCGCGTTTTTCAAGCGCCCCAGCGCAGACGGGGCAGCGCAAATTGACCATCAGAACAGCCCCACCTGCTGCGGCACCTCGCTCCGGCCGAGCGAGCGGAGCTGCTGCTGGTTTTCCTCGGCCAGCGCGTCGGCGATGGCGATCTTGCGGACGATATTTTTCATCGTCTCGTCAAAGAGCGTCCCGTCGCGGTAGTCCGCGGGGAAGATGAAGTCCACGCGCCCCTTGGCGAGCAGGTCCTCCACGCCCGCGCGGTTGCTGTCCTGATACACGGCCACCGCCTGCCCGCCGTAGGCGCGCATCATCTTCATGCACGGCACGTCGGAAAGGCCGTCGCCGATGTAGATCATGTTCGTAAACGGGATGCGCTTGGAGTCGTCGGGCATCGAGGCGTTGAGCTCCTTGTCCTTCGCGACGTCGAGTATTCCCTTGTTGATGCGGTAGACAAACTGGGTCTTGTTTGTGAAGTTGACGTCGAGCTTCGGCCACGAGGCGAGGCCCTCTTCGTTGTAGAAAAACTCACAGGCGTAAATTTCCTTAAATTCGTGGCTCACGCCGCTGCCCTCGATGATCTCGCGCAGGCCGGAGGAGAGCACGTAGTGCTCGATCTCCACGCCCAGCGTTTCGCCGAAGGCGTTGATGCGCGAGAACCAGTCCTGCACGCCTGGGAACAGCTCGATCGCATGCCCGCAGGAGACGAGGTAGTCGCGGTCCAGGCGGATGCCCTTTTTGCGGCACTCCTCGATCATCGTGTACATGTAGGCGAGCAGGCCGTCCATGCGGTTTTCAAAGCCGAAGGAATTCGCGATGCTCCAGAACTCGCCGGGCGTGTAGCCGAGCGAGGGGATGAACGTATAGTCCTGCATGTCGGTCGTGCAGAGGGTCTTGTCAAAGTCGTAGAGAAAGGCGATGATGGGCTTTTTGTTCATGTCGTCTCCTTTTCACCGCGCTGCGGCCAAAGAAAAAATAAAAGGGCGGTCTGAAACCGGCTCCTCTGTGGAGTCGGCCAAAACCGCCCTTTTGCTGTTACTCTTCTCCGTGATAGTTGCGGCCGAACTTAAGGTCATCCAGACGGATGGCATGGCTGGCCGTTTCTACAAACGGGCTGTCGTCCGGCTCGAGCGGCTCTGCCTTGGGCTCCTCGGCCTTCGGCGCGCTCTGCTCCTCTGCCGGAGCGGTCTCCTGCGCCTTTTCGGGCGCGGCCTCCTCCGCCGCGGGGCGGAAGGACGCGAGGATATTTTCCTCGATGGCGTTCACGTCGGCCTCGGTCTTCTGCTCGGTCTTTTCGCCGCCCGCGATCTCCTCGGGCGTCAAGTCGGGCGCGCGCTCGATGAGCGCAAGCTGCGCCTGCGCAAGCTCGCGCGTCTTCTGCAAAAATTCCGCAGTCGCGGCCTTGGCCGCGTTCAATCGGCGCTGCTCGAGCTCGACATCGCTCTGCAGCGCGCCGATCTTGGCGCGGGCTTCGTCCTCCGCGCCGGCGAGCACGGCCTTTTTCTTCTCCTCGGCCTCTTCGACCATGGTGTTGGCCATGCGCTGGGCGGTCAGGAGGGCGGCGCGCATGGAATCCTCCGTCGCACGGTACTCCTCCACCTTGTCGACCAGCACCTTGAGCTTGGCCTTGAGGGCGGCGTTTTCTTTATAGAGCGAGGTATAATCGTCGGTCAGCTCGTCGAGAAACTCGTCGACCATCGCCATATTATATCCGCCGAAGGCCGCTTTGCTGAAAGCGCGGCCGGAAACTTCCTGCGGTGTCAGCATGCTATCCCACTCTCCGTTTCTTTACAGGTAGAGGCCGTTATTTTCCAGCTCGTCGATCAGATCGCCCATGATATCCACATGATAGGGCGTGATGATGTACGTGTTGGCCGCGACCTTTTTGATCTTGCCCTCGCCCGCGTAGGCCACGCCGGAGAGGAAGTCGATCAGTCTTCTTGCAATGTCCTTGTTCGTGGACTCAAGGTTGATGACCACCGTGCGCTTTTCCTTCAGATGGTCGGCGATCTCGCTCGCGTTTTCAAAGCGCTCGGGCTTGACGAGCACGACCTTGAGCTGCGTGGTCGCGTTGATGTTCACGACCTTGTTGCGGCGGTCCTCCGCCTTGCGCTCGGCGCTGCGGCGGTCGGCAAAGGCGCCCGTGTCGCCGCGGTCTCTCAGATCGGGGAAATCGTCTTCATATTCCTCGTCCTCATCCTCGTAGGGGTGAGCCCACTTTTTCAGATCATCCAAAATACCCATGGTATCAAGACCTCCTCGATCAAATCGTATAATTGCGGGCGCCGAAGATCGCCGTGCCGACGCGCACCATCGTCGCGCCTGCGCGCACCGCGTCTTCGTAGTCTCCGCTCATGCCCATTGACAGTATATCAAGTGTATTATCATACAACTTGGCATTGATGTCAACAAAAAGTGCATGAACTTTTTCAAAGTAGGGCAGGCTGCCGTGCTCGCCCTCGGCGACCGGCGGGATACACATGAGGCCGCGCACGCGGACATTTGCGCACTTTTTGGCCTCTTCCGCCGCCTGCTCCAGGCTCTCGGGCGCAAAGCCGCTCTTGGCCTCCTCGCCGCCGATATTCACCTCAAGCAGGATATCCTGCACGATGCCCAGCTTCTCGGCCTGCTTGTCGATGGCAGAGAGCAGCTCGAGCGAGCCGACCGATTCGATCATCGCGACCTTGCCAACGACATTTTTCACCTTGTTGCGCTGGAGGTGGCCGATAAAGTGCAGGGGAGCGCCGTCATAGGCGTGCTCGGCGAGCTTTTTCGTCATCTCCTGCTCGCGGTTCTCGCCCAGCACGTCGATGCCCGCGGCGATGGCCTGACGGCAGGCGTCCGCGTCGTTCATCTTGCTCGCGCCGACGAGGGTGATCTCGCTGGGGTCGCGGCCCGCCTCCTTGGCGGCCGCGGCAATGTTTGCGCGCACGCGCGCGATGTTTTCAGCAATGCTCATTTCTAATCTACGACCTTTCCGTTATATAGCTCCCCTGCCGAAACGATGACCTCATCGTTCGGGCGCAGGGTGTAAAGGGACTTTTGGCTCTCCGTGGCGGCTTCGATCGTGCCGGGCTCCACCAGGCAGTAGTCGCTGCCCTGATAGACGATGCTCACAGGCTTGAAGTACGCCACGCGCCCGACGAGGCAGTAAACGCCTGACACGCCGTTTTCATCCACGCGCAGCGCGTTTTTCGGCACGCGCAGGCCGTCGTACGCGCTGATGATGAGCTCGGCGTTCTGCTCGCGCAGCAGCGTCATGTAGGATAAGTACCGCGTGCTCTTGAGCACGATCAGGCATTTGCCGTTCTCCGCGGCACTGATGCGCGTGAGCGTGACGGGCAGGTCAAAGTCAACGCCCGACGCCATGCGGAGCGTCAGCCTGCTGTTCTCCTTCAGGGACGCGGCGTCCTCCTCGTTCACGTTCGCGGCGAAATACCAGGCGCTTCCCTGAATGAGCTTGCCCACCGTGGTCGAAACGCTCTGCGGCGCGGCGGACGAAAGCTGCGAGGGCGTCATCGTCTCAAGGACCTCCGGCGTCAGCACGCTCTCGTACCCGTCGGCCACGGCGCTGTAAGTCCCCGACACGGGCGCTGTGATGCGCGTCGTGCCGCCGCTCGCCGCGCCCGAGAGCGCGGTGATCTGCGCGTTCAGCTCGTCGAGCTTCGCCGTTAAGTCATCGCTGCCGTTGTAGGCGTATTCGCGCTTCAAGACCGTCGTTTTGAGCTGGGGGATCAGCGTGTCGAGCGAGCTGTACGCGCCCGACTCGTAGGCCGCGCGCACGGAGATGATCTGCTCGCGGATGTCGGTATCCAGACGCAGCGCGGTGGCCGCGTCGCTCGAGGCGCTCTTGGCGTACTCAAGCTGCTCTTTCTGCGCGCGCAGTGTCTCGAGCTGCTGCGTGGCGTTCAGCGCGTCGGCCGAGCGGTAGACGGAGGCGATGGTGTCGCCCTGGCCCACGCGCTCGCCCTCGGCGTGCTTGAGCTCGATGAGCGTTTCATTGCAGTCCACGACCTGCTCGTCGCGCACCACGTAGCCCCGCAGGGCAATGGACCGCTCGCTGTGATAGCGGTAGACGAGCGTCGTCGTCTCGGGGCTGACAAAGTAGTTGTAGCCCTGCACGGCGAAATACCCGATGACCGCCAAAAGGAGCAGGATCGTGATGATCTTTGTGGAAACGGATGTAGATTTCATGGCACACTCCCGGATCAGGCGTGCTTACTCCTCGCTTTCCTCCGCGCCTTTGAGGTCGATGGCCGCGATGGGCACGATCGTCGAGATCGCGTGCTTGTAGAGCATCTGCTGCTTGCCGTCGCTCTCCAAGATGACGACAAAGCTGTCAAAGCCCGTGATGACGCCGCGCATCTGGAAGCCGTTGACGAGAAATACCGTCACGCTCGTGCGATTGCGGCGCGCAGAGAGGAGAAATAGGTCCTGAAGGTTTGCGATTTTTTTCATGGCGTTTCTTTCCTTTCTTTTTTGCGGACGGCTTGTCCGCGTTAAAGTCAGGATACGCCATAGGTATGGAGAATTTCTGTCGAAAAAGCGAGGCAATCGGGGAGAATCCTCGTTTTTTTCCAATAAAACCAGTGGATGCTGGGGTCGCGCCGCAGCCACGTGAGCTGGCGCTTGGCATATTGGCGGGAGCGGAGCTTGATCTCGTCGATGGCCTCCTCGCGCGTGGCCTCGCCGTCCAAGTAGGCAAGCGCCTCCTTATACCCGATGGCCTGCATGGCCGTCACGTCGCGGGGAAGTCCGGAATCGAGCAGCGCTCTGACCTCGTCGAAAAGCCCCGTCTCGACCATTTTGTCGACGCGTAGGTCGATAGCGCGCTTCATGTCGTCCCGATCCTCATAGGCAAGGCCGATGCGCACGGAATCGTAGCGCGGGGGGATGAGTTTCGTCTCCGCGTTGTGCTGTGCCATGGTCTTGCCGGTCTCGTAGTAGACCTCGAGCGCGCGGAGGATGCGCTTTTTGTCGTTCAAATGGAGATTTCCGGCGGTCTCGGGGTCGATGCGTCGGAGCTCGACGAACATCGCCTCGCCGCCCTCCTTGTCCCAGCGGGATTCCAACTCCACGCGGTATCTGCCGTCCTTGTCACCGCCGGCAAAGCCGTGACCGGCGAGCAGGGCATTGAGGTACAGTCCCGTGCCGCCGACGATGACGGGCTGCTTCCCGCGCGAGAGAATATCGTCGACGCACTTCGCCGCGTCGTCCGCGTAGCGGGCAACGGAGTAGTTTTCCCGCGGGTCGGCGACGCCGACCATGTGATGCGGAATGCCCTGCATCTCCTCCGCCGTCGGCGCGGCGGTACCGATGACCATGCCGCGGTAGATCTGCATCGAGTCGCAGGAGACGACCTCGCCGCCGAGCATTTTCGCAAGCTCGACGCCGAGCCACGTTTTGCCGCAGCCCGTCGGGCCGACGACGCATACGAGTTTCATTTTCTCCCTCCTGCGCTCACGCGCGCTTGAACATTTTTTCGAGCTCGTACTTTGTGAGCTTTGCTTTCACGGGCCGTCCGTGCGGGCAGAACTGCACCTCGCCGCTCTGCACCTTGTCGACGAGCACGCGCAGCTCGCTTAAATCGCTCTTCCAGCCGCCCTTGATGGCCGCCTTGCAGGCCATCGTGTGCAGCAGCGCGTCGCGCGCGGCGGCGGGGTCGGCGGTGTGGGCGGTGACGAGCTTGTCGGCAAGCTCTTCGAGCGCGGGGATGGCGTCGCCGCTGTCGATATCGGCGGGGATGGCGCGCAGGATCAGGCTCCCGCCGCCGAACTCCTCGCACTCAAAGCCGAATTCGCGCAAAAGGTCCAAATTCGCCGCAAGCGCGCTGTACTCCTCGGCGGCGAACTCCGCCACGAGGGGAGCGAGCAAGGCCTGACACATCAGTGGCTCCTGGTTGGCCTTCATGCGGTCGAAATTCACGCGCTCGTGCGCGGCGTGCTTGTCGATGAGCCAGATGTTTTTATCCTCGTCCTCGCAGACGATGTAGGTGTCGAGCACCTCGCCCGCGATGCGCCACGGCGCGGCGGACGGGGGAACGAACGTCGTCTGCTCGATCTCGGGCTCTTCCTGCTTCGCAGGGGCAAACACGGGGACGGCGGGCGCTTCCGGCTCGGGCTCTGCCGCAGTCTCCGCCGCCGGTCTGATGATTGGGCCGGTCACGACGGGGCGGGCGTCTTCCTCCGGCATCGGCAGCGTGACGACCTCGTCATCGTGGTTTTCCACAGAATGGACAGACTTTTCCACAGGCTGTGACTGCTGTGCTGACAGTACTGGCGCGGACGCGGGCGTTTCATGGCGCACATAGTCGGAAAGCGCCGCTTTGCCGCCGCTCTGCGTGTCGATGGCGGGCACTCTCGTCTGCCACTGCGGGGCGGGCGAGGGCTTCACTGGCGCGCTCTGCGGCGCGGACACGGGACGCGCACCGGCAGGTGTATAGGCGGGCTTTTCCGCCGTTTTCCGGCTCTCGCGGTACTGCTGTGAGGTCATATTGGTGAAGAAATCGCCGCGCGGATTCTGCACTTGGGACGCGGGCTTCGGCTGGGGGCGCTCGGCCTCCTCGCGCTTGTCGAGCGCGGCCATGACCGCGTGGTAAACGAGATCAAACACGCGCTTTTCGCCCACAAACTTCACGATGGTCTTGGCAGGGTGGACGTTCACATCCACCATGTCGCGCGGCAGCTCGACGAGCAGCACGCAGCCGGGGAACTTGCCCTTCATCATGCGGTTGGAGTAGGCTTCTTCGAGCGCAGCGGTAAGAAGCTGGGATTTGACGAGACGCCCGTTGACAAAAAATGTCTGCATGCCGCGCGTGCCGCGCGAGGCGATGGGCGAGGTCACAAAGCCCGTGACGCCCATGTCGCCGTCCGTACCCTTGACCTCAAGAAGCGAGAGCGTGAACTCACGCCCGAGCGAGGCGTAAATGGCGGAGCGCAGCGCGCCGTCGCCGGGGGTCAAAAGCGTCTGCGTGCCGTCCTTGATGAGCTTGAACGACACCTCCGGATGCGAGAGCGCAAGGTGCCCGACAAGGCCCGCGATGGCCGTGGCCTCCGCGCTGTCGCGCTTCATAAACTTTAAGCGCGCAGGCGTGTTGTAGAAGAGGTCGCGCACGATGATGCTCGTCCCCTCGGGACAGCCCGCATCCTCGACCGCGCCGGGGACACCGCCCTCTAAGTGGAGCTTTGCTCCGCTGAGCGCGCCGCGCTCGCGCGAGAAAATGTCGAGCCGAGAAACGGAAGAGATCGCCGCGAGCGCCTCGCCGCGAAAGCCCAGCGTGCCGATGGCGGCCAAATCCTCCGCCGTGCGCAGCTTGCTCGTCGCGTGGCGCAGGAAGGCCGTCGGCAGCTGCTGCGGCGCAATGCCGCAGCCGTTGTCGGTGATGCGCAGGTAGGTCAGGCCGCCGTGCTGCACCTCGAGCACGATGGCCGAAGCACCGGCGTCGATGGCGTTTTCGAGCAGCTCCTTGGCGACGCTCGCCGGGCGCTCGACCACCTCGCCCGCGGCGATCAGATCCGCCACATGGGGCGCAAGGCATTGAATATCAGGCATGGTAACACTCCTCCTTCCGGGAGATGAGAAAAAACCGGTTATTCGAGCTTCTGCTTCAGCTCATAGAGCAGGTTCAGCGCCTCGATAGGGCTGAGTGTGTCGACCTGCGCGCGGCGGAGCTTGTCGATGACCTCGCTCTCGGCCACGGCGGCAAACGACACCTGCGCCTCCGCGGGCGCGGCGGGCGCGGGGCGTCCGCTCTCGCTCTCGAGCTCGCGCAGGATGGTCTTGGCGCGGCTGACGACCGTTTCCGGCAGGCCCGCGAGCCGCGCAACCTCGATGCCGTAGCTGCGGTCGGCGCCGCCGGGGATGATCTTGCGCAGGAAAATGATCTCCTCGCCGCGCGTGCGCACGGCGATGTTGAAGTTCTTCACACCCGGAAGCGTCCCCTCCATCGCGGTCAGCTCGTGGTAGTGCGTGGCGAAGAGCGTCTTGGCGCCGAGCTTTTTCGGGTTGGCGCAGTATTCCAGCACCGCCCGCGCGATGCTCATGCCGTCGAAGGTACTCGTACCGCGGCCGATCTCATCGAGGATCAGCAGGCTATTTTTTGTCGCGGCGTGGAGAATCTCCGACACCTCGGTCATCTCGACCATGAACGTCGACTGTCCCGCGGAGAGGTCGTCGGACGCGCCGATGCGGGTGAAAATCCGGTCGACCACGCCGAGGTGTGCCGACTTCGCCGGGACGAACGAGCCGATCTGCGCCATGAGCACGATGAGCGCCACCTGACGCATATAGGTCGACTTACCGGCCATGTTCGGGCCGGTGATGATGGCGGCACGGTTCTCGCTCTGGCCCATGTAGGTGTCGTTCGGGACGAAGAGCGCGTCGGGGCGCATCTTCTCGACCACGGGGTGGCGGCCGTCGATGATCTCGATGACGCCGGAGTCGTCCACCTCGGGGCAGCAGTACCCGTTCTTCACCGCCGTCTCCGCCAGCGAGCAGAGCGCGTCGATCTCGGCGACGGCGCCCGCCGCCGCCTGCACGCGCGTGACGGCCTCGGCCACCTGCAGGCGCATGCGGTTAAAGATTTCATATTCCAGCTCCTTGTCCCGGTCGGACGCGGAGAGAATGTCGTGCTCCAGATCCTTGAGCTCCTGCGTGATGAAGCGCTCGCAGTTCACGAGCGTCTGCTTGCGGACATAGTCCTCCGGCACCTGGTCTTTAAAGGAGTTCGAGACCTCGATGTAGTACCCGAACACCTTGTTGTAGCCGATTTTCAGCGTGCGGATGCCGGTGCGCTCCTTCTCGCGCGCCTCCATGGAGGCGATGATGCCCTTGCCGCCGTGGAGAATGTCGCGCAGGCGGTCGACCTCCGGGTCATAGCCCTCGCGGATCATCTCGCCCTCGCGGACGGAAAACGGCGGCTCATCGACGAGCGTCTGGCCGATGAGGGCGGCGATGTCGCTGAGCGTATCGAGCTGGTCGTGCAGCTGGCGCAGGCGGCCCTTTTCAAAGCCCTCGAGCTGCGCGCGCACCGCCGGGAGCTTCAGCGCGGCGTTTTTCAGCGCGGCGAGGTCGCGTCCGCCGGCCGTACCGTAGACAATGCGGCCCATGAGCCGCTCCATATCGCCGATGCCCGTGAGCGCGACGAGCAGCTCCTCGCGCGTCATCGTCTCGTCCACGAGCGCCTGCACCGCGCCCTGGCGGCGGCGGATGGCGTTCACGTCGAGCAGCGGCCGCTCCAGAAAGCCGCGCAGGCAGCGCGCGCCCATGGCGGTCTTCGTCTTATCGAGTACCCACAGCAGGCTCCCGCGCTTGCCCTTGCCGCGGAGCGTCTCCGTCAGTTCAAGGTTGCGGCGGGCGGGGAGATCCAGCTCCATGAACTGCCCCTGTCGGTAAAAATCAAGGCTGTCGATGTGGGAGAGGTCGGTCTTCTGCGTCTCGTGCAGGTAATTGAGCAGCGTCCCCAGCGCCAGCACGGCCGCCGGGTTCTCGCGCGGCAGCCGCGCGCAGGCGTCCTCGCCGAACTGCTCGCGCGCCAGGCGCTCGGCCACCTCCATCGGCACCTTCCGCTTTTCGCGGTGGCAGTGAAATTTGCTCTCGAGCACGCCCGTGAGTGTCTCGTCGAAAAACGCCCCGTCATTCATCACGGCCTCCGCCGGTGAAAAGCGCCCGAGCTCGTTGAGCAGGTGCTCGAGCCGCTGCGGGCCTTCAAACGCGGTCGCGCTCATCTGTCCGGTCGAGATGTCGCAGGCGCAGAGCGCCGCGTACCGCTCATCGAGCCAGATGCCCGCGCAGAAGTTGCTGCGCCCGGCCTCGAGCGACGTCTCGTCGATGACGGTGCCGGGGGTGATGACGCGGATGATGTCGCGCTTGACAAGCCCCTTCGCCTGCGCGGGGTCCTCCGTCTGCTCGCAGATGGCGACCTTGTAGCCCTTGGAGATCAGGCGGGCGATGTAGGCGTCGGAGGCGTGGTATGGGATGCCGCACATGGGCACCTTCTCCTCGAAGGACTTCGTCTTGTCCTTGTCGCGGGTGGTCAGCATCAGATCCAGCTCGCGCGAAGCGGTCTTTGCGTCGTCGCCGAACATCTCGTAGAAATCCCCCAGGCGGAAAAAGAGGATCGAATCCTTGTTTTGTTCCTTGATTTCCAGATACTGGCGCATCATGGGGGTCAGTTCAGCCATATAATTCGCTCTCTTTCTGTCCGATATGGTCGGTTATGTTTGAATCCGGTGGATAACTCTGTGGAAAAGTGCAAAACTCATGTGGAAAGCTCACCGAAGAGCGCCCACGTGTTGCTGTCGGTGACGGTGACGTTCTGATACGTCCCGATCACGGACGGATCCCCCGCGAGGTGGACAAGCCGTCCGCCGTTCGTACGCGCGGAGAGAGGCCAACGGCTGTCGTCCGTCGTCCCGTCGACGAGCACACGCACCGTCCGGCCCACATAGGCCGCGTGCAGCCGCGCGGAAATTTCGTTCTGCGTGTCGCAGAGCCGGTCGAACCAGACCTGCTTTTCGCTGCGGGGGACGGGATCGTCCATCTTGGCCGCGGGCGTCCCCGGCCGGGGAGAGAAGATAAAGGTGAAGAGCGCGTCGAACTCCACCTCGCGCACAAGCGCGACCGTCTCCATCGCCTCTGCCTCCGTCTCGCCGGGGAAGCCGATGATCACGTCGCTCGTCAGCACGAGGTCGGGCATGACCTTTCGGGCGTAGGTGATAAGGTCAAGGTACTTCGCCTTGTCATACGGACGGTTCATCGCGCGCAGCACCCGGTCGCAGCCGGACTGCACCGGCAGGTGCAGCTGTCTGGCGACGTGGCCGCAGCGGGCCATCGTGTCAAAGAGCTTATAGCTCGCGTCCTTCGGCTGGGAGGACATAAAGCGGATGAGATAGTCGCCGGGAATCTCGTCGATGGCGGCGAGCAGATCCGCGAAGTCCCACGGCGTCTCGAGATCCTTGCCGTAGGAGTTGACGTTCTGGCCGAGGAGGGTGATCTCCTTATAGCCCTCCTGCGCGAGCTGGCGCACCTCCTCGAGGATCTTCTCCGGCTCGCGGCTGCGCTCGCGGCCGCGGACATAGGGGACGATGCAGTATGAGCAGAAGTTGTTGCACCCGTACATGATCGAAACCCACGCGCGGATGCTCCCCTCGCGCACGACGGGCGTGCCCTCGGCGATGGTGCCGGGCTCATCCTCCACGGAGAAGACACGGCCGCGGCGGGTATAGACCTGCCACAGAAGTTCCGGGAACTTCCACATCGCCTGCGGCCCGAAGACGAGGTCGACGTGGCGATAGGATTTACGCACCTTCTCGGCCACCTCCGGGCGCTGCGCCATGCAGCCGCACAGGCAGATGATCTGCTCCGGGTTCGCCTTTTTCGTGTGGGTCAGGGCGCCCAGCGTGCCGTAGACCCGCTTTTCCGCGTGGTCGCGGATGGCGCAGGTGTTGAGCACGACGATGTCGGCCTGCTCGGGCCTGTCCGTAAAGCCGCAGCCCATCGCCTCCAGCATGCCCATGATGTGCTGGCTGTCGGCCACGTTCTGCTGGCAGCCGAAGGTGTCCACCATCGCCAGAGGCGTCCGGCCCCGGGCCCGGTGGATATCGTGTATTTTCTCGGTAAACTCCCGCTGGCGGGCCATCTGCCCGTCGTCGAGAAGAACTTGCTTTCTGTCCAATGGAAACCTCCCAGCCGCCCGTTTTCGTAAAATAGGCGGCACTTTCCGAATTTAATAACTTATCATACCACATTTTTCCCTCCGTTACAAGGAAGGCCGCCGGGAAAAATGGCGAAAAATTTGTGTCCCCGGCGCTTTATCTTGCCCGAAGAATATGGTATACTGAAGAAAAATCGTCGAAAACGAGGATATCGCGCCATGAAAGACAACGAAAACAGACGGCCCATGCCCCAGGCGGAGGCCGACGGCATCATCGAGGGCCGGAACGCCGTGATCGAGGCCCTGCGGGCCGGAACGGCCATCGACAAAATTTACCTGGCCAAGGGCGAGACGGACAAGACCCTGGGCCACATTGCCTCCCGGGCCCGGGACGCCGGGGTCGTTGTGGTGGAGGCCGACCGGCGGAAGCTGGACGCCATGAGCCGCACCCACGCCCACCAGGGAGTCATCGCCCTGGCCGCCGTCCGGGAATACGTCAGCATCCAGAGCATTCTGGACAGCGCCGCCGCCAAGGGGGAGCCGCCCCTGCTGGTGGTGTGCGACGAGATCTCCGACCCCCACAATCTGGGCGCCATCCTCCGCACCGCCGAGTGCGCCGGAGCCCACGGGGTCATCATCCCCAAGCGCCGCAGCGCCGGTCTGACGGCCATTGTGGCCAAGACCTCCGCCGGGGCCGTCAGCTATATGCCGGTGGCACGGGTGGCCAATATCCCGTCCCTGCTGAAGGATCTGAAAAAGCAAGGCATCTGGGTGTTCGGCACTGCCGCCGAGGGAACGACCCGGCTCTATGACGCCGATCTCAAGGGCCCGGCGGCCATTGTCATCGGCTCCGAGGGCGACGGCATGAGCCGGCTGGTGGCGGAGAACTGCGACTTTCTGGTGAGCATCCCCATGCGGGGGAGGATCTCTTCCCTGAACGCATCGGCGGCGGCTGCCATCCTGCTGTATGAGGCGGTGCGGCAGCGCACCGTGTAAGGACCCGGAGCATCTAAAAGAGAGGTACCATGGAACACCGAGAGGATCACAACGAAATACCGGAGTTTACCCTGGAGGATATTCTGGCGGAGTTCGGCAGCGGCAGCGACCTGTACCGGACGGAGGATCTGCCTGCGGAGGAAAACTCCCCGGAGACTGCTCCGGCAGAAGCCCCTGCTCAGCAGGAAGCTCCCGCAGAGCCGGAGCCCCACGCTGAACCGGAGACCTCTGCTGTGGCGGAGCTCCCCGGGAAGCCGGAGGGACTGCGGTTCACACCCGGCGCCGGCCCGGTGGATATGGATTTCCCGGCGGAGGTGCTGGAGGAGGTATTTTCCTCCGGCGGCCCGCTGCTGCCGGAGGAGGA
>ERZ1108170.971-NODE-971-length-20334-cov-4.954781_pt1 | contig 20334 bp, 23 predicted proteins | sample MGYA00403705_ERZ1108170 | MGnify/ENA primary metagenome ERZ1108170 (study PRJEB35170, sample SAMEA104062422) | human gut metagenome | biome: human gut; feature: human-associated habitat; material: faeces | place: Denmark | collected 2012-06-15 ...
CATATAATCCGGTAGAATTATTAAATGCATCATCCGAAGTTTTACCGTCCCCGTCCACATCCATTTTCAAATAGAAGTCAAAGGCAACGCCCCACTGATGCATGGAGCTGTATGTACCGCCCTTTGCCTTTGTAACGATCTTACCTGGCTTCGTTCTGCCCTGTGCGTATAAGGCATCCTGCTCCGCTTTTGTCCGGAGACATTCTCCAATACCGATCGTAATTCCCTGTTTTTTACATTCTTTCTGTAACAAGACGATTTTGGTCTGTAAGTCCGGGTGCAATGCTTTTATATCTCTCATAATCTATTCCTCACTTTCTTTGATCTCTGTTTTACTGTCTAACAATTTCTGTGTAATATCCAATCCCGCAATCAAAAACTGCGGAACATTCACATTCATTTCTACCAGGTTCTCTAAGATGCTCCGGATTTCATTTATCAAATATGTAGCAAGGGTAAACCATCCAAACAGCAGTACAAATTCAAGCTGCACGCCTATGACCTCGCCCATTGTTACAAAACAATTTGATATGAAAAAGGCAAGTCCAATTACAACCCAGTACCATACCTTTTTAAAGATGCCCTTTGCACCAATGGCACTTGACTCATTCTTTTTATAGAATCTTGCCTTGCAATACCCGGTTGCATAATCGATCACATTCAGAATCAGGAATCCGGCAAATAGGAACCAGTATTCACCAAATAATGCCGCCCCGATTGTTGCGATTAGTCCATAGATCATGTTGATTCTGTCAAATTTCATAAAATTTTCCTCTCTTTCTGCCCGTAGGCTTGTTATTTAAAAGAGCCGGCTACACAACACATGGTCATGTAATCGGCTCTTAGGCGCTTGATTGTATTGACTTTATTATATTTATGTAGTTGTATGTTTTGGTGCCAAATTATCCCTCTTTTCTTCTTGAAACAGCAGTTTAGGGAAGTGTGGAACGTTTACAACTTTGGGTGAGTGGCACTCTGCATCCCAAAATACAAGTGCAACAATTACCATCCCCGATATATCTCAATACCGATATATTCTACTAGAAGGTAGATATGGAGATACTGTGCGGGATTCTCATTTTGTTCCATCACATTTCATTGTAAGCGTTATGAAAGTATATGATTTTTACTTTGGAGGTGCGCATATTGGTTCAGTAAAATTTAATTCAAAAACATCTGTTACGTTTACGCAAAATGATGTGACTTATGCACCAATGTATATTTATGGAGTTTATTAAATTTGATACACCTTAATAATTGTAACATGGTTATATGATCCACCGACAGGATATAAACCTTGAACAGTTCCTCCGCTTGTAGGAAGAGCACTCCATCCTGGAGTACCTTCTCCAATAATATTTACACGGTTAATATTATTTTTTCCTGTGTAAATAAAAGCAACATACGGATTGTACTGTTCACCGTTTATATCGGTCATGCTGAAAAACAGGTACATGGAGTTCGTCTCTAATATAACGTTTGTGTTCTCATGCACAACGCCACTGAAAATAACTTTCGGTCGTACATTGAGAAAGTCGGTAAGCCAGCCATTATAACCGTTTCCTTTAATGAAAACATTACCATCAACGGCGAATTGCCCGCCAGAACTACCAAAAATACTACTGGTTATTTTGCCGCCCGATAATGGTAAATAGTTCTTTAAACTGCTGTTTAGTGAACTTATCGCCCCGGTACAAGTTCCATTCCCTATACCGGAAATATCCGTTGTTCCAAGCATCTTATAGAGATACCGCACATTTTTGAACATCTGTGACACCTTTTTTAAAATAGAAGAATGTTTTTCGCCACTTGATAATTTTGATACGGTTGTCCATGCTGACGCTGATCCGTCTGCCACATCACTACTCGTAAAAGTGGTTGTGTTCTCGGCTGTATCTGACTCTATTAAAGATTTTCTTACTTCGAATAATTTTTCTACTGATTCTATCGACAAACCATTAATTTTAACACGATATAGCAAAAAATCATCTTTTGCATCTCCATTTAGAATATTACCAACAGTATGTTCTGGATCCAGATAATCATCTCCGCTTGTTCCTTTAATAACATTCATTACTGCTGTTTCTATTCCGGTTTCAAGATTCTTTTCATAAGTGACGGCAATCAAATCGCATCTTTTTACACCATGCAGTCCATTATCAATAATCAGTTCTTCATAATCATTAACCGCTAACTCAATTTTTCTTCCCTGATTAATTGCATAACCGCTTTTTATTCTTATAAGATTATTACTGATTATTTCATAGGAAAAGCGCTCTCCTATGTCCAATACATATCTTCCTTTTCCAAACAATGCGGCATTTACTGCTCCATCTCCACCAGACGTAATATGTGCTTTTCCGGCATAACCGGTAATTAAATTTGTACTCATCTTACTGACCCCCAGTCTTATACTCTATTGTTTCGATACCGTTTTCTATTTTTACGATTTTCTTTGTGATAGGCTGATAAACACTAATCCCGGTATTGATTTCCGTATCTCCTATAATGTCATTAATATCATACTTTTGCGTGGCATAAAGTACAGTACTGACGCTATCACAATCACACAGTTCTTTCAGTTTTTTTATTCCATTCGCCACTAAATCTGCATAACTATCAACTCTTTCTTCATAATATGTATTACTCTTCCAAATCGGTGGCTGTTCTACATTTTTCAGTAATCTATAATATTGGTTTGGTTGCCATTCTGGGATATCTTCAACTAACGTATTTTGATAATATGTTTCTGCTTTCCATTCTGGTGCAACGATTGATGTCGTCTCCGTGTAATAGGTACTCTTTTTCCATGTCGGAGCAATCTGGTATGAAATCTTTGTGTAATAAGTATTAGTCGTCCACTTAGGCGCTTTTTTTGATGAAAGATTTTCATAAATATATGATTGGACTTCTTTTTTCAGATATTTACGAATAAAAGTCTTGGTCTTTATCTCTGCCTGCGGCTGAGAATATGGTAGGACTTTTTTCTCCCACTTTTTAGATTTTGCATTAAACGTCTTTTCTGTATAATAATAAATATACACTGGCTCTTTATAAAAGTAAGATTTATACTTTGTTTTCCAGTCAGACGGCTGAATTGTCTGCGACTGATAATTATATTTTGTAACACCGCTTACGCTTTTATATTCAATCGTAACGCCATCCGAATAATAGTACTTATAATCTCCATAATTATTTTCCCAGTCTAATGGCTGTACATTCTGCATAATATAATCTTTTTTTTCAATGCCACTCACTTTTTTGTAACTTCCATCTGTATTATAATAATAATTATCATATCCATTTTCCCAATCTGAAGGTTGCGTATTTGTTACTTTATAAGCAGATGTATATTTTTGAGACAGTTGTTTATAATCAGTTTCTTCCCTGTAAAAATAATTTAAGTATGAGTGTGACCAGTCCGATGGTGCTCCAAGTAAAAGTTCATATACATCTGCATACTCCCTCTCTAACCTTTTGAATTCTTCCCCATCTTTTTTATAAAAATTAGGATAATTAATATACCAGTCGGCCGGAATTGATTTTAATAAAATATAATTAAACGTATCCTGTGCATTACTGTAATCATATACCTCCGTCACTTCATCGATACCCTTGATAATCTGCTGCGATTCATCTAAAATATAATCGCTATCGCTCAATGGTGTATCAGTTATAGCATATGGTCGTATTCCTTTATTCTTGTCAGTAAAAAGATGTATAACATGTCGCTTTCTTAAATCGCCACTGCCCAGACAGATTAGATGATTGACGGTACTATAGTCTTTAACAATGGTAAAGTTGAGCTGCTCTGTATTCCATTCTTCATCATTGCTGTAATTATAAAGTGGTACTGCTTCCAGTAATACTTTTCTATTTGTATGCGTAATTTTTAATTTTCCATCATGCGCAATCAGCATATTTAGAATGCCAGTATATGCCGAAGTATATCTACTGAACTGGTAAAAAATATCGATCGCTGATTTTGTCTCTGATGCTATAAACAAATCACCTAAGTTGAGATCTGCAATTAAATTTTTCAAAATACTATTTGCTTCTCCAGACACTATTTTATAATTCTGTCCTTGTGGAGGTTCTATGATCTTTTTTTCTATAATTCCATGCCAGGACCGTCCTTCATAAACAACCGTTCGAGCATTTGTGTCAACTTTGATTTTATCAACAATACCACCATATTCCGTATCTTCAATATAAACATAATATCCTTTTTTACAGCAATGCAACGCCATATCTAAAGTAAGTTCAAAGTTGTTTTCTTCATTTCCAAATGCAATATCAAATTTATAGTCTGGTATTATTCCGATTTCAATGCCGTTTTCATCAGCATAAATTAAATCCATTTGGGTTCCCCTCTTTCAGATAAAAGATTAATATCAAATCCAAAACCACCATTCCATGTCACAGCCATAATCCCTACGGGAATCTTTTGAAAAATATAAAAGTCACGCCCTCTTACATTAAATAAATTGACTTTTTCTCCATTATTTTTCACCTTATATATTTTTTTTGTAACAGAATTTATAACGAGATATTCTCCGGTTATTAACGTAGTATTAATTTCGTAAGTGTGTGTTCCTATACTAACAGCCGGATTTTCACAGCTTCCATAAATGATCATTTCAAAATCGGAGGCAGCATAATTATCATTTACAATTTTTTGATTCACAAGGCTATTGGCGTAATCAAAAGAATAATCATATGAATAGTCTAACCCATCTACTATAAATGCTTCGCTCGTCATCTTTGTAAATGATTTTTTTCTCTCAAATATCCACATTCCTTTTTCGGAAATAATGGACAATGATAATGTTGTTTGTTTCACATTTAAGTATTTATCTGGCTTTTTGCTCTGTACAAAATAGCATTGTAAATAACTTTTTCCAACATACAATCTACCTTTATTCAAATTAACAATGTCGCTGTCAATTACTTCCAATAAATTTTCCAAATTCTTTAAATATTCTTGCTTTGTTTTTCCAGTAACAATCACGCTGATGTCTTTTGACACCATATTTTTTTGTACCTGAGATATTCTCGGATTACTCGATCCTTGAGAAGAATAATCCCACGTATAATCAAACAAATTTGTTGATGTAAGCATTTTGTACGGCTCACGATCTAAGTATATAATTTTCCCGGAGCTGTTTTTGTAATATATTTCCATCAGCTTACTACCTCCCTGATTACACGTCCAAAATCTCTGTTATTAACCTTTACAGTCAATCCAGATTTGCCAAGTGCATATGCAAAAGCATCTGCCATACTCTTATAATCAACATGCGATACACCATTTGTTTCACCTGCAGAGTATCTATGATTGATCGTCATAACTCCGGCATCCATTTTCATGCTCTTATTTAATGTGTCATACGGGTTATAATTTTCTAACGGTTCATCCATACCAGCAACACACATTTCACCAATCCATTTGAACTTTTTAGAAGGTGAATGAATATCAAGAGCATCTTTTGCACCTTGGAACAGGCTATTAGCTAAATCTTTTACTTTATCAACTAACCATTTCCAGCCACCGCTGATTCCCTTCCAAATACCATCTACGATATTTTTTCCAATCGTCTGCATCTGATTGGGTAACGATTTTACACCAGCAATTAATTTATCAACAAATCCTTTACCCGCTTCCACAGCCTTTCTGACCATCTTTTCCTTGAACTGCATCACATTGTCAATGGTCTTTAAAAGCCACATAAGAATTTTATTTGGTGCTGTTTTTATAAAATCAACCAGTGATTTAACAAAATTTAGTCCTGCTTCTTTTCCTTTTTTAATCAGATTCGAACCAAACTCTGATACTTTTGAAATGGCATTAGCTAACCATTTCCATACTTTCCCCGGAAGCTCTGTAAAAAACTTTATAACACTGTCAACGAATTTAGGCAGTTCGGTTACTGCCCAGTTTACAATGTCAATTCCAAATTTAATGATTTTTCCTATGCAGAAACCTAAACAGTATGCTACCTTATTCGGAAGCTCTGAAAAGAACTGCACAGCGCTCTCTATTGCATTCTGAACTGCTGTTGTAACTGTCTCATAGACATTCTCTCCCCATTCTGTTAATCGCTCCGGCAGTTCATTGAACCAATCAACGATATTTTGAATGAAGTTTGGAATTGTCTCTGTAAAAAATGTCACAACCGCATCAAGTGCGTTACTGGCAGCTTCTTTTATGTTCTCCCATAAACCAATCCAAAACTCTCGGAATGATTCACTTGTATTCCAAAAATAAATAAATGCTGCAACCAATCCGGCTATCAGCGTTACGATCAAAACAAATGGATTTGCAAGCATGGTGGCATTTAACAATTTCTGTGCCAGTTCAGCCGCTTTCTCTGCAAGAGTCAGTCCTTCCATTGCTGCTTTAACGCCTTTAATTAGCTCTACGATAGAAATGGCTATTTTCCATGCAACAAAAGCAGCTGTGAGTGAAACAACTATCGGCGTTAAAATATCCATATTATCTGCAAGTGTTTTTATCGCATCTATCACCGGATCCAGTGCCGGGCACAAATCCCCGATTCCATCAAGAATCGCATCCGCTATCTCTCCGGCGGCATCCATCAGCTCTGGTAAATTATCAATAATTCCCTGTGCCAGTTCTTTTATCAGCTGCACCGCCAGCTCGATCAGTTGTGGTGCAAACTCCGCGGCCCGCAAAGCGATATCTGCAAGAATCTGTCCAAGTGCAGAAACAAGTCCGTCCGATCCGTTTTCTTTAAGCGCAGCTGACAGCTCATCTATGTATCCGTTTCCGACTTTAACAGCCTCTTTTAACGGTTCTTCCATCTGTTCATAGACTGCTATTCCCAGTCCTTCCAAAGCAGACTGTAAAATGGTTACACTACCCTGCAGATTATTGTTCATGGTGTCTGCCATATTTGCAGCCGCACCGTCGCAATCTGCAATATAACCGCTTAATTCGTCAAAACGTTCTCCACTGTTTGCAAGAAGGGCATTGACACTCTTGAGATCTACTTTATTAAAGATCGTATTAAGAACCTGAGTCTGCTCGCCCTCCGTCATTGTGGAAAGAATATCATTCAGATCATTGAAAACATCATTCATCGGGCGCATTTTGCCCTCTGCATCAAATACAGACAGACCAAGTTCTTCCATTTTTGCCGATGCTGTATCTGTCGGTGCTGACAGACTTAAGATCATATTTCTTAAAGCAGTTCCGCCCTCAGCGCCTTTAATTCCGTTATCAGCCAGAATACCGAGAACGGTATTCATTTCATCAACACCGCCAGCCATGCTTTTGGCAGTTCCGCCGACCGTAAGGATTGCTTCACCCAGCTGTGCAACACTGGTATTACTCTTCTGTGACGTCTTGGCCATTTTGTCGACAAAGCTATCCGCTGTCCCTGCCATATCTCCCAGCGCGCTCATGCTGTCCGTGACCATATCCGAAGCTGTTGCCAGATCCATTCCCCCTGCTGCAGCAAGGTTTAAAACTGTCGGCAATGTAGCAATAGATTCATCTACATCATATCCCGCCAGTGCCATATAATTTAAAGCCTCGGCTGCCTGTGAAGCGGAAAACTTTGTCGTCGCTCCGGCATCCTTGGCTGCCTGCTTCAACCTTTCATAATCAGCACTGCCGTTATTTATTTCAGTGGAAGTCATTCCCATTGTGGCAGCGACACCACTCATAGCAGCTTCAAAGTTGCTTCCGAACTTTACAGATGCGATTGCTCCCGCCGAAAGTCCTGCTGACACTGATCCAACTGCCTTTGCTGTCAAGCCTAAAGCCTTAGATGCAACACTTCCAACATTCGACAGACCGTTTTTTATTCCGTCTGTATTTAATTTTGTATCAAACGTCAGCTTACCATCAGCCAAATTGCCAACTCCTTCCTGTGGCACTGGCTCTTTGGCTCCGACGCTCAATTATTTATCAACTGAAATATGTTTCAAACTCTTCCTCAGCTTTTTTCTCTTCTTCTGTTTCTTCGTATGGCGGCATCCACACCTCTTTTAAATTTCGATAAATCGTAGATTCATCCTTGCTTTTTTCCCCAGTATATGATCTGTATCCCATGATCGTAGACAATCTTGTGCAATCAGGCAATCCATTCATCAATGCAAGAAACTTATGCCAATGCAGATCCATTTCTAATAAATCTATCCCGTACGCCTGCATAAAAGCCGAATAGATATAATCTCCATCGTACTGGTAAAACAGGACATCATCACCGGAAGAACTATCAGAATGCGGCACCACATTCTGAGGAAATGCGAATTGCAATATTCCGATGTATTCATTTATATCTGTAAATACCGGTATGCTGTTTTTAAAAAGATACCTTATATCCAATGGTGCTTTGCCATCACTCAAGGACCATTCCCGATACTCCATTGCAAATCTCATCCAGATACGAAAATCTGTATTAACAGAAAAATCCCTACCACCTACCGAGATGGCATTTGGTAGAGATTTCTGTGTCAGGTCAAGCATTAATGCATTCCCCTTGTGAGTGCTGCCGCAGATGATCTTGGCGCATCCATCATATTCTGCAATGCGGATGCATTGTTGATCACACCCATGACTAAGCGTTTATTTTCCTCGTTCATCCCATTAAACGGATCAACCTTTGTGGATTCATTGATAGGTTTATCGTAAGCTGCACAGATCCGGATGAAAGCTACCGTAATCATGTTCAGATCGATTTCTTCCATATCATCTGATTCAAACACCTCGAGAGCCGCTTCATCTCCGATTAATTTCTTCACGAGCAGATACATGTCCAGTGATTTTTTGTCGGATTCTTTTTTACTCTCATTCCCCGCTGTCACTCTTTCGATTTCTTTTCTTACAGACTTTTTAAATGTCGGCAGCGAATACTCTTTGCCATTAAGTTCTACTGTATACTCCATATTTTTCCTCCTTATTCTGAATCAGCCGTAAATGTCGGCTCACCGGCATCCATCGTAACTTTGCCGTTTGTAATCGTTCCGCCAAACAATACTTTAAAGTTCAGTTTCTTGTCCACTGCATTTAAGTCCTGTACGGAAATAACAGATTCGGTCTCCCATGCCTTATAACCGCCGCCTGCTGCCGGTTCGTGCATAAATACTACCAGGCACTTTACATGCGCATCTGATCCGGTCCTTCGCTCATAAAAATACGGGAAAATCATCTCGTAATCGTCGGATCCTTTGTACATAGTCAGATCCTGATCGATGGATGGCTTATAGGAATCAACTTCCGTCGTCGGATTCTCGTCTGCAATGTAATCATACTCTGTTTCTGTCGGATTCATGGAAAGTGTCAGCGTCTGAGATTTCTTTACACGCCGGTACTTTGTTCCATTATGCAGAAATAACCCGATTTTATGTTTTTTTACCATGGACAACGTCTGCACTGTTGGTGTTACTTCGTTATCTAATTCTGACATGTGCTCTACCTCTCTTTCAAATACTGAATTGCCAATGTTAATTGATATATAGCGTTGTCATCCTCCTGTGATGTAATAGAAGCGGCATCATTTACTTCCACATTCTCACAGATGAGGCTGCCAGCTTTTGACAGATCCGGATAATCCTCATGAAAGGCTTTTTCTGTAATCCATTCCGTAAGATCTTCCATCATCTGTTGATTTTCTACGCGCTTTTCATCTAACTGCGTAGAACTTCTTACAAAAAAATTATAATATTCTGTGATATCCTTACTGCCATCGAGGAATGTTCTTTCCTCTTTGGATGGACTCTTGAAAAGTGCCAGACAGCCTTCCGGCGCATCAATAAAATCTGTCAGAAGGTCACTGATATCAAGATTTTCATAATCTCTCAGCCATTCTTTTAAACATTCACTTACCGTCATTTGATACCCGCCGCCCTTTCTGCCACCTTTAAAATCTTCTCTTTTCCGCCCTCATTTTTCATATGTTCAAACCAATAATCCGTCCTTTTCCCTTCGTGGCTCATCGGTATGTAATACTGTTTTCTGGCATACGGAAGATCATATATAATGTTTCCACTCCCAATTTCGGTTTTTATAATCCCATTGTCCCGAAGTGCTCCGGTATCAAGTGGGACGTATGGATCCATTAATCGTAAACACTCGCTGTCAATAATCTGTTGCACTTTCCCTCCGGCAGCAAGACCATGTTTTTCGATCACATTTCTCCCATCAATTTCTACTGAATTTAACGTAAATTGAAAAGAACCCATTATTTACATACCACCTTCCAGTGCTTGAGCAGTGCGCCTTCCGTATTGTCCGCCAGAGATGCGATCGTACCGGATTTCTGAAACTCCTTCCGCAAGTCCGTAATGCTATAATCCTTTGTAATTTCCTTATCGCATTCTCCGGCTACAATCACGTCATGGTTATTCCGTGGATTAAATGTAAAATACTTTTCTGTTTCATCGTCCGAGAGTTTTTCGTAACTTAGCGCATCAATGTACTGTTTCCTATCGGTATCTGCCTCCATCGGAACAACTGCAGTTAAAAGCTGTGTAAATACAATAGATCCAGAACCCGATACCGTTTTATCTGCGGAATACTTATATTCACATCCTCGAATCACTGTCCGGTTCCAAATTTCTGTCTTATCTGCGTTTTTATGTGCATTGTATACTGTAATGGTCTTATCATTCATCAAAATGCACCCGCCAATCTGGTCCCGATGCCCTTGTAGATTAACTCTTCCATCGCCTCCTGTGCCTGTGCTGTACTCTGCAGAGCATAGGATTCTGAATAACCATTGTTATTCACGGACGTTACGCTATGCCCGGCAAGTGTTGTCTGATTCGACCACAGGAAATTGCACAACTGGAATATAGTATCTTTCTGTCGTTCTTCCGAAATATTCATGTACGGCTTAACGACTTTTTTATACTCGGTTTCTGCCTGTGCCTCGACTGCTTCAAACTGCTTTTCCGGCACAACGTTTGGAAAATGGGAGCTGTAATACTCCCAATCAATGATTTTTGACATTTACAGCTCCCTCCTTCTTATAATGTCTTTCCAAGTAATTTAATTCCTTTTAAGACACCAGCCATTTTACTGTTTTTCAGAACAGCTCCGGCAATCAACTCAACCTCGCCTTTCTTTACAGCTCCAGGTGCGGACATATCCGGCAAATAGGTTTTAAGCATCTTTGATCCATCTACAGAAATTCCATGGAAAGCATCTAATCCAAGCTTGGCAGCATAGATATCAGATGTTCCATAGTGAGTAGAATCCGGTGTGGAAGTTGCTACAACATCCTCTGTCGCAGATCCGTTGTAATATTCTCCGGCATCCATAAGCAGGATTCCGTTATAGGTCTCTACTGTTCTTCCAAAATCATCTTTCGAACGGTCATAATATCCGGCTCTACGCGCTGCAGATCTGATCTTTGTGAGCATTTTGTTGTTCATCATAAGCACATCCGGTTTTGCTGCTAAAAGTGCAAGAAATGTATCCAGCTCGTCCAAAAATGCATTGTAGTTGCTGTCAAGCATTGCAGACGTAGAAACATCAATATCCGTAGTCATCTCTGTGGATTTTCCGGAAAGAATCTTTTTCAGTCCATCAAACGTGTTCGGAACATACCCAGCTCCACTTGATGCAGACGTTCCGTTGATAACAAGGTTGTGGAAGTAGTTCGCTCCCGCTTTTGTTTTCTGCTTGATCTGGAAGTCCATCTCGTTAATTGCGCCGGATGTCTGAGCAATCACACGGTCGATTTCAAATGATCCTCCGAGAATAACAGGACTTGCAGTCTGTTTTGTTCTCTTTGCCTCGTTTGCAGTGTACTCACTGTTGATCTGACGCACGCTTGCGGTCGATGGAGTCTCTAATCTCTGGTATCCATATACCAGGTTACTTCCGCCTGTTGGCGAAATGGTATCATCAAATGTCAGTTTATCGAGCAAAACAGAATCTCTTCTAAATTCGTCAATAACCTGCTGATCTACTTTGTCGGCATATCCGACTTTTGCTTCTGCTAATGTTAAAGCCATACTCTTTCTCCTTTACTTACTTTCATATCTTTCAGCCAAGGCACTTGCCAAGCTGTCTGCCTGTGGCTTTGTTCCGGTTCTGCCTACGCCACCAATAGGATTTCCTTTCCCAGTCGGTTTTGGCTCTGCCTCTCCAAAAAGCATCTTGCTATCCTCTGTCTCAGAAAGTCCTTTGATAGCTGCAGCAATATCTTCTTTCTGGTTTTTAGAGGCTTTCAGTTTATCAATATCTAAAAGTGCTGTGATCGCCTTTGCATTTTTACCATGCGCGGCAGTAATGCTTTCTTTGAGAATATCGTTAAAATCCCTGTCTGCGATCTGCTGCTGATAATCGGCATCTTTTAACTTAATATCCTTTTCCAAATCTTCAATCTTCTGTTTCATCCCGGACACATCCGCATCCTTAAATTCTTCCAGATCCTTTTTCAAGCCTTCAATGGTTCCCTCATGGGTTTTTACTTTCTCCTGTGCTGCTACCAAATCTGCTTTCACAGTATCAAGTTCTTTCTGCACCGGATCATGTTCCTTGTGATACATGTCCAACGTACCGTCGATCTGTTCTTTGGTCATTCCTAATGCTTCCAGTTCTTCTCTTGTCATTCTCTTTTATCTCCTTTAACGATTAATTATTTCACGAGGAAGAATCATCCTCAGATAGCCAGCAAAGACGGGATTGAACCGCCACAGGGTAAAAACAAACATACATGAAAGGAGGCAAAAACCCCCGTTGTGCACCACTGCACCTTCGCTGTAATAAAAATGAGCCAATTAATCAAATCATTTAAGATTCAACTAATTGGCTCACAGGCTCTTTTTCGGGTTCGATTGACAATATAAATTTTCTTTTACATAATTTACAATACCCGGGGAAATTCTGAATCACTGTATCTGATCTGAGATACAGCATCTTCTTTCCACACTCCGGGCAACGATACCAATAATGTCTTGTTTGCATATATTTTCCCCTTTCTAAATATAACATTTTATTATGATATAGTCAATGTTATAATGTATACTTATGTCTATTTTTAAAGAAAAACCACTGCACTTTCACAGTGGTAATATTTAATCAAAATTTATTCTCAAACCACATTTGTCACATTTAAAATAATGTGATGTCTTTGGATCATAGTCAGTTCGCAAAGTCCCTGTCTTACACTTTGGACATTTTACTATTTCACCATTTCTTAATTTTCCTAAATCAATATCAATTTTTTTCATTATGGTTTCCTCCATTTATAATCCGGATACCTCTCTTTTACAGATTTAATTATATTCCTTATATCTTCGCCCGTCAATTCTCCTTTTCTATGTTTCAATGCGTTATAATCACATACGCACTCTGCATGTGCATCTTCGCCGATATCATACTCTATATGGGTTTCCTCATGAATGATTGTTTCGACAATTTTCTTTTTGGTGTTACATGTTCGTGCATTTATGTAAATACTGTTTCCAATATTTAATCCATATACATCATCCAGATGATTTTCCGTTATGGTATCTCTATTATATATTACATCAACAGATATATCGTTCTTTTCTATATACTCTAACACTCTCTTTCCTGTTTCAGAGGTCTTTAGATCTTTGTATATTGATACCGGCTTTACGGTATCGCCTTTTTCCAATGGCTGCACATCAAATAATGATTTGGCTTTATCTTCCATTGCTCTTGACTCGTTTCTTTTTGGCAAAATTTTGATAGTCTGTGTTCTATTCAAATCACTGCTGCCATTTGCTACTCTTAGGCGATTATCTTTGGCGCTGATCCCCATCTCTTTTGAAAATCTATGATATTCCGCTATCTGCTTTCTTTTCTGTGTTTCCAGTGCATTCACATTTCCGCTGATAGCCTTTTGTGCTTCGATCTCCCGCTTGGTTGCCCGGATTCCCCGCTCCATCTGCCGTTGTTTCTGCGTCATGTCATAATATTTATATGTCCTGCCGTTGTATTCCTTTGGATCCGGTTCTTTATCCCATTTTGTCGGTTCACTGATTCCCTCGAAAAAAGGATAAAAAGTATGCCGGCAGTTCACGCCACACAGTCCGTTTACTGCTCCATACTGTGTTTCAGAAAATGGCGGGTAATTTTTATTGCGCCCACTTCTCGAATAAATTTTTCCTTGCCATTCCGCATGCTCCGGTCGTGCTCCCCAGTGAGCAGAAACTTCTACCAAGTCTGTACCGGTAACATCACAGTTTCTTTCTGTAATTTTGGCAGATAATTGATGGCATGATGTTCTTACGCACATTCTTGCGGCGGTATCTAGCTGATAGGTTCTCCCACTGGCATAATCCACCGATCTAAGACCACTCCGCGCCATTTCTCGAATTGCGTCATTCGCTGCGGCATCAAATGAGTATGCTCCGGTTGCCATCTTCATTACAGCCTTATCCAGATATTTAATGTATGCATTTTGAACCGATGTAAAATCGTATGCCCCTTTAAATCCCATTGTTTTGGTCAGATTCTTAAAGGTTCCAGCCGTTGTGCGACTCATTTCTTCCATTATTTTTACTATACCAGTATCTTTTGTGAGTTCGGTCCCTGCTCGATGCCACGCTGACAGATCTTTATTAAATGCCATATCTCCCGCATCTGCTATGATACGATTTCCTTCTGCCGCAGCATCCTTTTCCATTTGCCTGATTGCATGAACAACATCTCTTTTGTACTGTTTTGTATTATTCGCCACATATTTTTTGTACTCGTCATCCGCATTAAGGATTTTCATAACCTCTTTGCGGATTTCCTGCGTGCTTACCCCCGCCGCGTGCAATGCCTGTGCCTGTAGCTCTGCTGTCTCAGTAAAACGCCCAGTCTTTTTTACTCTCCGCGCAATGTCCGCAATGATGTCCTGCTCTGCTGACTGAAAAACTGCAGCACCACGATCACCAAACATTTCTAACTGCTTTTCTGTCAGCATTTATCACACCCCCTCTAATCTTCCTCTTCTGGATCCGGTTCCTGTTCTTTTGCAGCTAAAAGTTTTTCAGCTTCTTTTCTGTCAAGGTTCAAACTCATCATGATATAACGGATCATAAATTCCGGAATATCAGAAAATGACTGCGCATCCGCTCTCATATTGTTTAATTTTGCAGCCTTGTCCTCAATATATGAATCATCAAAGTCAATGCAAATATCTGCCTCTAAATCATACGACGTACCATTAAAGGTGTTAGAAAACCACATAATTGCTCTAACAATACCGGCAATATAGTCGGTTGCTTCTTTGCGCTGCTTATTTAACTCCTGCATGGCATCCTGTCTTTCTCCGATATACTGTGTGGCTGTCTGAATCTGCCCCTGTTCAAACGTATACTTCTTGCTGCCAAATCCAAATGTCATAGAAAAGAGTGACAAGCATAACTCAAATGCTTTTGTGATATCATCTACTCTGATCTGTGGGTTATATTCCTGGATCACATTTTTCTGTTCCGGTAAATGATCTCCCAGGAACACAAATAGACGTCTCATAAGTGGAGTTTTCTGCTTCGGCTGCCCGGTTTCTTCATCCAGCTCCACCAATGCCTCATTTGTGAGAATCAACTTTTCACCCTTTTCCAAATCTCCATTGAAGATCATGTTGCACAGATCAATCTTTTTAAGTGTTGGGATTGCTCCCCAAATCTTCGGCAAACCAAACCCCTGCATATTATCTAGATTGTTCACCTCTGCAACCCTCATAACTGCAAAAGGCTTCACATCGCCAAGATTAATCCAGTAATTCTCAAGTTCTGCTCCGTTTTCATCGAATGTATAGGTTTCAGCTTTATAATTCGTCCCGTCCGGTCTCGTAAAAAGGACCATCGTTGTCCGCTTCTTTCCGTTTACATAATCCATACCAGAGAAACATACTTCCAGCACTTCTTCATTTTCGACCAAAAGTGGCGTGTAATTCTCCGCATAGCAGTAGGCGATTCTTATAGTGCCGCCTGTCACTGATCCATTGTCCAGATATGTAGCATCTTTTAATCGTACATATGCTGCCACTGTTCCGGCCGCACTCATTCGTTCCAGTTGTTTTCTGTACATTACATCAAATCTGTTATCATTCAAAATCTTATTGATTTCATCCGCCTGGTTCGCATTCCCTACATTAATCTGGATAATCTCGCACAGGTTCGCATCGTCTGCGCATCCTCTCTTTGCAAAATTCATGCGCTCGATCACATACTCTTCGCCCTGGATGGATGTCCGTCTGTGAAATTTCTCAATTAGTTCATTTTTATACCATGCATTGCAGGCATTAATATATCCATATGGTACGGTATTTACATAATATCCAAGCTTTTGCAGCTTGCTTTCTACGCAACTTTCCATTCTATCCCTCCATCATCTGTCTAAATCGATATATTCAATAAAATCTAACAGGGTGTAGCAAAATGCATCCCACCAGTCGTTACAGTTGCCTATATTTTTATCTTCCGGTATGTTCGGTTTCTTCTCATCCCATTTCAGTGATCCGATAGCTTTTCGCAACCTTACGCACCGCCTATGGATCTTTAATCGCTCTGTATTAAACAACAGATCCACGGTTCGTGGTCTCTCAGATATCTCATTCTTCCGGCATCCAGCTATGTTCGTGTATGGAAGTCTTGCTTTTCTTGCAGCACTTCGAATGGAATTTATCATTGTTGTACTGGCAGAATCAGGAAACACCCAATCCACGCGCTCATATTTCTCAATACACATCCGGTAAAATTCTATAAACTTCTCGCAAATCTGATCCGCATCAATATCCGCCGACAGTTCCAGATAATCTTCCTCAACTGCAAAGATCAGATGATAATTCCGAAAATACAACGCACACACCATTGTTGTCATAGATCCATTACCGCCAAAATCCATGCCGATTACAACTTTGCTCGGTCTCGGATTTAACCTATGACCGCCATCATAATTCAATACATCCGAATCATCACATAAATACGGTTCGTTGTTCTCTGCGAACTTTCGAAATATGATTCCCTCTGCCACTGCTCTGTCTCCCCGGATATCCCGCTTATACCATACGCTGTCCTTTTGGTAGGTTCCAAGGATTGTCCGAATCTTCTCGTCTGACAGGCTCATATTATCGACCAAAGTAAAATGTCCATAATTATAACCATACTTTGGGTTCTTTTCCTGCTGTTCCTCGTGGAATTTAAGGATATCCGTATAGTACCAGTGTTCTTCCTCTTTCGGGTTCAGATCATGGAAGATCTTACGGTCCGTGCTGGACAATGTACGGTCAAATACCTCTTTTAAAAACTTCGGGTGGCATTCATTTGCCTCTGTAACATATGCCATGCCGTAGGTATTACCTTTAATCAGCTTTTCGTCTCCATCTTTACCGCCGCCAGACACCAGTACAATCTTTTCGCCGGTCTTGGTCTGTACATACACACAATCGCGATCCTTGTATTTTCCCTCTCTGCATCTACCCTCGAAATAATTGAGCAGTCCATATCCGTCGCAGTCCAATATATTAAGCTTTGCCGTGGCGCTTGATACTCCTGCAACCAAATGAATCTTATTCTTATGTGTCTCAAGCATTGTGCAGAATATCAACGTTGCAAGAACGTTCTTTCCGCCTCGCTTGCCGCCCTCTGCCACATTGAACCAGCTATCGAAGCTCCGAAGAAAATAATCATATTGTCTTTTACTCAGCGGTGCCGGTTTGTTCATGATCTCCATTCCTTTCGAAATCCGCTATGCTCCGGTTCTGCTCCGGCTTTTTCAGGATATCCGCTATGGTCTGCATGTTTGCAAGGATCTGTGCTGCCGAATCATCTTTGACCTCGGCGCGTTTTTTATCAAATTCAGCCTTGTACTTATCATCTGGATGCATGAGAAAGTACTTTGAAAGCCAATCGTAAGCCTTTTGCTTATCCGCAAGTTTCAATGATACCCCGTCTTTTCCTTGCTTCACTTCCTGGATGATCTGCGTATCAACATTACAGGACTCATTCAGTTTTATAGAATTGACCTCTTTTTTCAGATTTTCGCCAGTCTCCGGATCTTTTACCGGTCCGAACGCACTCATAACATCAACTTTTTCTCTGCCAAATGAGAGATAATTTCCAATGTCACCAAATGCAATCCGCATCTGAATTTCCACAATGTCCTCTGTTCCTGTTACAATTTGCTGACGCTTGATTTCTTTAAGACGCTCGATTTCTTTTCGTACCTTAACATTTCTTAACAATTCACTTCCACGCACCATTGCACTTTCATACTTGCACCCATAAACTTTCTGATAGCTCTGCGCCGCATTAAAAGTTCGACTGTAATATATACAAAACATCTGCTGTTCCGGTGTGAGATCATCATTCTGCAGTGTCTCTTTCGTACCATCATCAACTGGTATCTTTTTCTCTGTTCGTTTCGTAACCGAACGTTCGCTTTTATTCGCTTTGCATCCCGAACGTTCGCCATCCCAACCATACGTACTTTTCCATCTGCGGATCGTCCCCTCTGGCTTTCCCAGTTGGTCAGCAATATCTACCAACTTCATACCACTCTTATACAGTTCATTTGCTTTATCTGCTAATGGATTTTTCTTTGCTGCCAACTGATCACTTCCTCTCTTTAGGCAAAACAAAAGAGCCAAATACCAATCAAGTTAATGATTAATATTTGGCTCTTAGGCACTATTTCACATGTGTTTATTATAACATAACTATTGAATAATGAACAGAAAAAAAGTTCTGACCGTCGAGTATCGACGATTAGTATATAAACTATTTTTTCATAATATAAGTAATGTTATGAATCCCATCTGGAGCTTTTTCATCTTCAATTTTTACAATATCCGAATGGTTATTTAATAACTGTCGCATATTCCTGTATCCATAGTTTCTCGCATCAAAACCAGGCCATTCTTTAGACAAAAGGACACCGATTTTAGATAAATGCGTTTTTAACTCATCTGCAAAGTTTACATCTAACAAATGTACTATTTTCTTAATTACCTCTTCCTCTGTTGGAATACTGATCTCTGATTCCGCTATTATTTCTGGAGACATGTCCTCTTCTGCTATATTAGCCTCTGTAGATTCATCAATACACTCTATCTCTACTGGCGTATTACCGTCTTCAGTTTCTTTTTTATATATCAAATCAAGTATTTTAAACTCGTCGCAAGCTTTTGCCAGAGATTCTTTTGTTTTTTGCTCACCAATACCTATTACTGAATTACCCGTTTCTTTCAATCTGTATACAAGTTTAGTAAAATCACTATCACTAGATACTATACAAAATACATCAACTAGTTCTCTATAAACAATGTCCATAGCATCTATGGTTAAAGCTTGATCCGCAATGCTCTTTCCATCTGCATAGCTAATTTGCAACATAGGCATTATTCCTTGCCCAGGCATCTTCTTATACCACGATCTTACATTTGGGCAATTTATAGAACCGTATAATCTACATATTTTTATATTTCCATATTGAGAAGCCTCTCGTATGATATACTCTGCATACTTCGATGATATATTATCTCCATCTATCAAAACTGCAACCTGCTTTTCCATTCAAATTTCCCCTTTCTCTTTATTGTTTATATTGGTAATCATACCACTCCAACTGTCACTATTCAATTATCAATGTACTACAAATTTATTTTATTTTTCTCCCTGCTCTGCGCCTCACTTAATCCAAAAAGTCTCTCATATCATCTACATCTCCCGCTAAAAACCCATCAAATATATCCTCAACTTTCGCAACAAGTCCTCCAGCGTAGCCGTCCTCTTCCATTTGCGCCCGAAAATCTTTCTGTAAACACTCAAAAAGACCGTTTTCTCTTCTTATCCACTCTTTTTTGTAAATTGTTCCATATAATTCCAGAGTCTCATTAACACCGTTTTCCGTTGTTTCTACTGTATACTTCATCTTTTTCCTCTCTTTCTCGGTTAAAAGTCAGTTTATCTGTGTTTCAGTGTATCTTTCATCAAACGGAACTGGCTCTGATTCGCATAAGCAATCACATCCTGCTTTTTCGATTGTGCATCTTTTTTCGCATTTCTCATTATCACAATCATGGCAACATAATTTTGTACCGCATTCCGTCATCTCGTATTCTGAGCAAAACATATCTTCTTCCTCCAATCCTCTCTTTCCGCATCATCTCCCACCCGCCGCATATACTACTGTGAAAGGTGGTATGATGATCGCTTGGTTTTGTTATCTGGTTCTAAAATAAACTCATCTGGTTCTCGTTGTACTGGTAAACACGTCCGGTTGTGATTCTTCCCATCTGACGCAATCTCTCCACCCGTGGTTTCTGCTTAAGATTTGCCATATAATTATTGTCCACTTCCGGCGGTATGGATAAATAACATTCCTCCGGTAAT
>ERZ1108170.975-NODE-975-length-20325-cov-25.907153_pt1 | contig 20325 bp, 7 predicted proteins | sample MGYA00403705_ERZ1108170 | MGnify/ENA primary metagenome ERZ1108170 (study PRJEB35170, sample SAMEA104062422) | human gut metagenome | biome: human gut; feature: human-associated habitat; material: faeces | place: Denmark | collected 2012-06-15 ...
CACGTATTTTAAATATGCGTGCAAAGATACAAAATCAAATCGAATACACTATAAAGAGTCTGTAAACTTTTGAGTATTAATAACTTATTTAATAATCGTCTCGTTTTAACGGGACACTAGTGAGTTATTAATAAATAATTTAAATTTTTTACAATTATGAGAACTACAATTAAGAGTATGGCTATGGTAGCCGTTGCATTGTTTGCAGGTTTTGGTACTGCTTCTGCTCAGGATGAAGAGGAGCCTGTTGAATTGACCCAGGATATGTTCCATATTTGGGACGGTACAGGTAAGGATGCTCAGGCTACAGATGAGAAGTGTTATCCCGTTTGGAATATTGGTACAGGTGAAGCTTGTGCTGGTGGTACCGTGATGTGTGGTACGGGCAACGTGACAGAGACCATTTATGCAGATTTGTCAGAGTATTCAAAGATGGAAATCGTGGGTTCTGGAGGTGCCCCTCGTATCATGTTCAACAGAACCGTTAAAGGTGGCCAACAAGCTAATGGTGGCATGATTGCCATCGAGAATAGAAATTTTGACGAGGATGGTTCTATTATCATCGACTTGAAAAAAGACTTGATTCGTACTGTTCCTGATCAGGAGTCAACAGTAGATGACTTCGCTCACTTGGTAACTATCAAGGCTGGATGGAATGGTACTCTTCAGATAGATGCCATTTATCTTTACAAGGGTTCTGATGATCCTTCTACAGGCATTAAGGGTATTCAGGTTGCTGATAATAACAAGGTGGCTGCTACTTATAATGCTGCTGGTGCCAAGGTGAATGCTAATGCCAAGGGTCTTGTTATCAAGAAGTTCCAGAATGGTAAGGTAGTAAAGGTGATGAATAAGTAATGGCAGAAATTTTACTCCTTTTGTGTAACTAGGGAATAATCCCTAGTTCTGATGTTCGGCAAGGTATTTGTTGAATCCAGCAGATACTTTGCCGATTTTTTATGTGTCATAACAACTGACAATTATAACAACAGATAATCGTATAACTGATAATTTTAACTGAAAATGAAAAGAACAATTTTCTTGCTGTGCTTGCTTTGTGTCTTCTGCTTGCAGATACTGGCTGCTTCGGAGCATAGCTATAAGCAGCAACCACAGAAACAGACCATCAATGTGGGTACTGCTACCCGAGAAATGCTGGTGTATGTGCCTGCCGATCTGCCCGAGAAGGCTCCTATGGTTATCTCCCTGCATGGAGCAAGCCAGGATCCCAATTATCAAATGAATCAGACTCATTGGAACGAGGTGGCTGATACGGCAAAAATTCTGGTGGTTTATCCTCAGGGAAACGATAACTTCTGGGATATTTCGGGTTCGGGAGATGTAAAGTTCATTGAAATCATCATGAAAACCATGCAGAAGAAATATCATGTGGATAAGAACCGTATCTACATCTCGGGCTTTTCTATGGGTGGTATGATGACTTATCATTGCATGACTAAGTTGGGCTCCGTGGTGGCAGCATTCGGTCCCGTGAGCGGTATCCCAGTGGATTATCGTAATCCGGTGGTTGTTAGGAAAGTACCTATCATGCATATTCATGGTACTGGTGATGATGTGGTGAAATGGGAAGGTGATCCTAACCATGCTGCTGGTGGCTATGGCAGAATAGACGATTATGTGAAAAAATGGGCGGCAGCTGAGGAATGCGATGTGGAGCATCCCGAGGTAATCAGACCTTATCCTGAGACATCAGACCATGCTGCAACTCGTACCAGATATATAAATAAGGAGGACAATATTGAGGTTACGCTTATTGCCCTCGATGGCAAAGGACATTGGCATTCTGATGATCCTAACGTGGTATATTCTACACGTGAACTTTGGAACTTCTTCAAGCAGTATATGCTCGATCTTCCTGAAGATGAGGCTTCTGAAGAAGTTGCGGGCGATCTGGTTTTTCGCGACAATTGGGAAGATGAAGTTGTGAATGTTGGCGAAGGTGTGCCTGCTGGATGGAAAAGAGAAAACAGCATGAAGGATGGAAGCAGAAACGATGTGAAGGAGAATGGCGCAGCCAATACGGGTGGTGCCCGTATCAAGGATTTCGTGGCTGGTGGCGACTTCAATACTGGTTTCTATTTCAGTGCCCGTGATTTTGACCAGTGTAAGCTATCCTATGGTTCTTTCGATAACCATCGTCTTCACTTGACACCTGGCAAATACCAGCTTTCTTTCAATTCTTCTTATTGGAATGATGGTTCCGAGAATGGGGCAGTGACTTTTGATGCTGGCATTACTGGCATAAGCGACAATAAGTCTGTCTTGTTGGAACAGAACTTGGATTCGGAAGGTAACTTGAAAGAGAATGCCAATCAGGTGGTGAAAGGCTCTTTGGCTCACTTCTTGAACTTCACTATAGAGAAAGAAGGTGACTATGAACTTTATTTCACCATGTCTTCTGGTTGGGCTGCCGTTATCTTGGGTAATGTGAAGATTAAAAAGGTGGATACCAGTTTGGGTATCACTGATTGTACAATCGATGCCTTCGGAAAAGGTGTTGTCACGACTTATAATCTGGCGGGTCAGCGCATCTGTGGTCATACCAAGGGTATGGTTATTGAGCAGATTCAACTTGGTAATGGTAAGAGAATTTCCAGAAAGGTTATCAAGAAATAATAAACATAATACGCCAGCATACAATGCAAAAGGTGAGGCAATTATGTCATTTATAGTATGTTTAGTGTCCGTGTTTTGCAACTCCCCAGAACGCCCCGTTCCTGCCGTTTTCGTGGTCTTCATTGATGACCGGCGCCTGCCATCATTTAAGGCCCGTGTAGGTCTTAATAGAAGACCGTCTTTAGGCACCTAAGGCGTTTCCTTCGATTGCTGGCGCAAAGATACGAAGGAATCCGGTATCTACCAAATTAAGGCATGTGATAAGGAGCGATTTTCAGCAACTTACGATTTGAAAGTTAGTTTTAAATACTAGCTCTATATTTTATGGGGCGCATCTCTATGTTTTGCGGCATAGAAAACTATGTTTTGCGCTATAAATCAGTATATTACGAAATAATACCCGTTTTCGGGAAACGTGTTCAGTATTCAGTATTCAGTTTTTTCCGCTGTTGTTTCCATCCTCTGTATAGATAGTGAGGGTGTGTCATAAGTCTGAATAATAGTTGGCGCATAACAGTTGACCATCGCATGCACATCACCTGTTGTGCGACCGAAGATACTGGCTGTTTCAACAACATATCCTAACTCTTCCAACAACATATTCTAACTCTTCCAACAACAAGAAGAGGGTGAATCATAAACTTATGACACACCCTCATAATATAAATTAATTACTTACAATTTGTAACCATAAAAAAGAGTAACTATCGCGAAAAAAACTGAATACTGAACACCCTACGCTTTACGCAAGATGACTATTGTCTCTTCACTTCCCGAACGACCGTAGGGAGTGATAACTTCTTTAACTTCAATCAATTCCCTTACTTGCGAAACTTGTCTTATTTATCATATTTTTATTGATGTGGAAACGTATGCCAAAGTATTTGGAACATGGAGAAAAGTTGTTCTTGGAACAAAGTTGTACCTTTGCATCAGAAAAGAAAGAGAGTAGCCACACACTTTTGCAGGTAATCCCCTTCTTCTCGATTTTTCATAATTTCTCTATTTACAATAAAATTACAGCATGAAATTTCAAATGAAGATCAACGTTCCATGGTCAAGACCTCTCTTGGTCTGTTGTTTTGTTATGTTTGCCCTCACTGCAATGGCTGATTCCTTTATCAGCTTCCGACAGCAAGGGGGAGCATTCCCTATTTCCACAGCCTCTCAGATGTCTAGTATCTGCATGGATGCTCACGAAAAACAAGGTGTGAAAAGAGCTGCGGAAGACCTGCGTAAGGATATCTATACCGTGACGGGACGTTCTCCTAGAGTGTGCTGCCAGGGCGAGGATGCGGTGCGTTATCCCATCCTCATTGGTACATACGGGGTCAGTGAAACGATTACTCGCCTTGCCAGGAAAGGCATCTTGCCGGAGCGTTCGCTCAAGGGCAAGTGGGAGAGCTTTGTCATCAAGACCGTTGACCATCCTGCCAAAGGCATGGAGCGTGCCTTGGTGGTGGCTGGTAGCGATATGCGTGGCACCATCTATGGCATTTACGAGATTTCCCGACAGATGGGGGTGTCGCCTTGGTATTGGTGGGCGGATGCGCCGATAGCCAAGCATGAGGAGGTCTTTGCCAAGCCATGCTCTGTGGAGAGTGGAGAGCCAAAGGTAAAGTATCGGGGTTTCTTCATCAATGATGAGTTCCCTTGTATGACCACCTGGGCTAGAAATAAGTTTGGGGGCATGAACAGCCAGATGTATGCCCATGTCTTCGAACTCCTCCTTCGTCTCAAGGCAAACTGCCTCTGGCCTGCCATGTGGGGTTCGTTCAAGGAATACAAGCCTTTGGCTCCTATCTTGAAGGATGAGAACGGACTGTATGAGGGCAACTGCTTCAATGAGGATGACCCGGAGAATGCCCGACTGGCTGATGAGTATGGCATCGTGATGGGTACCTCTCACCATGAGCCGATGCAACGCTCCCAGCAGGAGTGGATTCGACATAAGAAGAACTATGGCAACGGTGAGTGGAACTGGCTCACCAACAAGAATGCCATCAAGCGTTTCTTCCGAGAGGGAATCGAGAATAGTAAGGATTATGACAAGCTCGTTACCATCGGTATGAGAGGCGACGAAGACCGTCCGATGACCGATGCGGGTAGTAGAGAGGCTAACTTCCGGCTGATGGAGCAGATCATCTCTGAACAGCGAAGAATCATAGCTGATGTCACCAGAAAGCCAGCCTCCGAGACTCCACAGGTTTGGACACTCTACAGTGAGGTGCTCAATTATTATGACCAGGGACTCAAGGTGCCTGATGATGTCATCGTGATGCTTTGTGATGACAACTTCGGTCATGCACGTCGACTCCCAGATAGAAAGAAGAATTTCCACAAGGGCGGCTATGGCATGTATTATCATGTAGGCTATTATGGTGCGCCGAGAGCCAGCAAGTGGCTCACTATGTCGCATATCGCTGAGATGTGGGAGCAGCTGCAAGCCACTTATCAACATGGTGTGGATAAACTCTGGATGCTCAATGTGGGCGACATCAAGCCCCATGAGTTTGCCATCGACTTCTTCATGAACATGGCTTGGAATCCCGATGCCTTCGATGCCAGTAACCTGGAGCAATATGCACAGGGATTCTGTGCCCAGCAGTTTGGTGAGAAAGAGGCGAAGGAGGCTGCTCGCCTCTTGATGGCATACGGCAGATATGTGTCCAGGGTGCAAGCCGAGTTGTTGAATGACAAGACCTACAACCTGCAAACGGGCGAATGGAAGGCTGTGCGTGATGAATTCTTGGCACTGGAGGCACGAGCCTTGCGCCAGTATCTCACCCTGGATGAGGCTGCGAAGGATGCCTATCAAGAGCTGGTTCTCTTCCCGATACAGGGCATGGCTAATCTCTATGATATGTATTACTCTTTGGCGATGAACAAGAAACTCTATCGAGAGGGGCGCGTCGAGGCAAACACCTGGGCGGATAGGGTGGAGGAATGTTTCCGCAGAGACTCCCTGCTTTGCAGCAACTATAATCTTCATATAGCCGATGGCAAGTGGAACCACATGATGGATCAGGTGCATATCGGATATGCAAGTTGGCATGCCCCTCAGCACCAGGTGATGCCTACTGTCTATAGAATGCCTCATGCAGATTCACTGGCAATCACCCAGCCAAGCACGGGTTATGTATTCCGTCAAGATGGCAATGTAGTGGTGATGGAGGCAGAGCATCTCTATGCCGGGAAGAGCAGCAACCAAACCCGGTGGTGCATCATCCCAGGGTTGGGCAGAACCCAGTCAGGCATCGCTCTCTTCCCTTATACACAGCCAACGGATGGGGCGAGTCTTACCTACAAGATGAGCATGCAGTCTGACAGAGATTCAGTGGAGGTGCATCTGATTACGGATGCGGTGATGCCTTTTGTGCTGGGTGGTCATTATGTGGCAGTGTCGTTGGATGGTGGCAAGGAAGAGGTCGTAGGCTTGAACCAGAACCTGAATTGGGAGCATAAATACGACTTGATGTATCCTACGGCGGCATCCCGCATCATCGAGAAGAAGATTCGGCTTGCAGTGAATGCCAAGCAGAAAGGTGAGCACACCTTGGTGGTTCGCCCTTTGCAACCAGGCATCGTATTTGAGAAAATACTTATAGATCTGGGTGGATATCGGTCCACTCATCTTGGAATGATGGAGAGTCCTTACGTTAAGTAAGGGCTCTCTGCCTCTTGGTATGCTCGGCATTGTAACTATTGCATTAAAAAATACTAATAATTCGCTTTGTCTTTCTTTGTTCCACAAAAAAAAAGCTATATTTGCATCATAACATTAATACTAACGATAATAAGACATATCGCGTAATAACATGAGTTTGAAATTGATGAGACAATTACTGATATTTATTTTTGTGATCTTGATGCAGATGTTTGCATCGCTGGCTTATGCCAACACGGGTAGACTTTATACTTCCAATGAGCTGACGTGTAATCAGATCAAGGTCGTTGTGCAGGATAAGTATGGCTTTATCTGGGTAGGAACCAATTATGGCTTGAACCGGTTTGATGGTTACACCTTTACAAGCTATTTGTGTAACCCCAATGCCCCCACGTCTATTCAAGACAATGGCATCGTGAGGCTCTTGCCTTATGATAAGGAAAGCATGTATGTGGCTACCAACAACGGACTGTATCGCTACTCTTACAGCAACAATAGCTTTGAGCTGATACCAATACCTGGTAGGTCTGAGAAAATAAGAGTGAGCGAGTTGGTGGAGGATAAGCAGCACAACATCTTGATTGGCACTGCAGGTTATGGTGTCTATAAGTTGGATGTTGCGACCGGTGCTGTCATCAAACTGGACAAGCCTTTTGCCAATTCTATTGACAATTTCTATTCCCACATGTATTTTGATGCCCAAGGCTACTTGTGGCAATTCAATCATACCGATATTTTCCGAAAGTATAAATATGATGGCAAGCATATCAAGCTAGTCAAGCAATATACGATTCAAGGTACTTATGGCTTTCATAATCCATTTGCCAGGGATCAGCATGGTTTCTTTGTCGTGATTGGTACGGGTGTCTTGCGCTATGACTATGCCAAGGCTAGGTTCTCTAAATATGACCTTGATTTTTCTGAAGCCCATAAATCCAGCTTGATTAGCTCTTCGTTCTTTGACAAGCATGGCAATTTGTGGATAGGTTCGGCTGGTAGTGGCGCATTCATGGTTCCTCGTGGTTCACGCAAGGTACATAAGGTGGGGCAGAACACCAATTCCTTCTACTTTGGCAATGCCCACGTCAGCGAAATCTTTGTGGATAAGGATGGCAACCAATGGTTTGGTTGCTATAAGAAAGGACTCTTCTTGCTCAATGAGGACAAGGATGTGTTCCGCTCTGTTTCTCTGACTGATATGGGAGCTGGCATGGAGACGGTGTCCTCTATGGTGGGCATTGGGCAGGATTTGGTGCTCTTTGTGGTCAGAAACTATGGCTTGTTCCTTCTCAATGTGCGCACAGGCGAGACTCAGAAGCTCAACTGCCCTGATAATCCTAGCCTGTTGGCATTGGATCAGCAAAAAAACATATATGTATATGCTAATAATGGCATCTATGCCTATGATCTCTCCAGCCAGAGCTTTCATTTGATGTTGCGTACTGAGGGCAAGTCGTTTGATGGTATCGTATTCGACAACCGTGGCTACTACTATATGAAGAGCGCAGGCAACGGTCTGTATGTCTATAATTCCAAGACCCAAAAATATGCTCAGTATATGATGGATGAGAAGCGCCCTTATGGTACCGTGTGCAACAACTGGATAACAGACATGCGCTTGGATTCCAAGGGACTTCTGTGGTGTGCCACGGTCTATGGTGTATCCTGTCTGGATACGAAGACCATGCGCTTCGACACCGCTATCCCTCATACCCTCTTGAAAGGCAAGGTGTGTCTTTCCACCATCGAGATGAAGGATGGCAATGTGGCGATAGCTACGGAGATGGGACTTTATCTCTATCATCCTAAGACTCGCAAGCTCGAGTCCTTCCCTCATTCCGAGTCCATCCAGGGACTCAGAATCTTCTCCCTGCATCTTGATGCCATAGGCAATTTGTGGATGAGTTCGGCGCAGGGCATCTGGTGCTATGATGCCAAGGCAAAGGCTTTTATCTCTTTTACTCGTGGCAATGGTTTGATAACCAGAGAATATCTGGAAGCAGCAGATGCAATGGCGGGCAATGGTGCCATCTGCTATGCTCATTCTGATGGCTTGACTTATTTCTATCCATCAGAGGTAAGAGAGAAGGATGGCAAGTTGGGCAATGTATTCCTTTCGGGTGTCTTGGCTGATGGGGGAGCGATGTCGATAGCGAGCGATGAGATAGAGGTGCCTTCCGACTGCAAGTCGGTGGTGATGACTTTCTCCCTCTTTGATTATCGAGGCATGGACAATGTGGTGTTCCAATATCGCATCAATGGCGGTGCATGGATTAGCAATCCTGCTGGCGACAACTCTTTCAATTTCACAGGTTTGTCATACGGTCATTACCGCATCGAGGTGCGTGCCTATAGCAACGGTAAGTATTCTTTATCCAGCAAGGTGATAGAGCTGGAGGTGCAGACCCCATGGTATGTCAGCCTTTGGGCAATCCTCCTTTACATCTTGTTGGCTATGATGATCATAGCTGGATGCATCTATGTTTACCTCCGCAAGAAGAAAAGTGACTTGGAGGAGGCTAAGATGCAGTTCCTCATCAATGCTACCCACGACATCCGTTCGCCGCTGACCCTCATCATGGAGCCTCTGAAGAAATTGAAGGAGCACCTGAAGGATGATGTGGAGAGCAAGGATGACATCGATACCATCGACCGTAATGCGCAGCGACTGCTCACCTTGGTGAACCAAATCTTGGACAAGCGTCGCATCGACAAGCACCAGATGAACTTGCACTGCCGTGAGACCAATCTCGTGGATTACACCCAGGGACTCGTGTCGCTTTATGCCTATAATGCCAACTTGCGTGGCATCCAGGTGATTCTGGATATGCCAGAGAAACCTGTGAAGGTTTGGATAGATCGCAACAAGCTGGACAAGGCGATAGCCAACCTGCTCTCCAATGCCTTCAAATATACACCTAATGGTGGAGAAATCATCGTGCGTATCAACCAGGATGATGACAAGAAGGTGCGTCTCTATGTCATCGACCGTGGCAGGGGATTTGCAGGTAAAGCTGACACCAGTAAGCTCTTTGACCGTTTCTATCAGGGAGGCAACTCTACCGATATGCATCTGGGAGGTTCTGGCATCGGTCTGAATCTTTGCCGTTCCATCGTTCGTCTGCATGGAGGTGAGGTTTATGCCGAGAACAGGACTGACGGCAAGAGCGGTGCTTGTTTCACCATCGAACTCTTGAAGGGCAAGGCGCATCTCACGTCTGACCAGCTTTACCAGGAAGAAGGCAAGGAGACGGCTGAGGTGAAGAGTAAGCGAGCTTCGGCTAATCGTAATTACAAGATATTGCTGGTGGATGATGATATTGAGATTTGTCGATACATCAAGACTGAGTTGAGTGACTGGTATCGTTTTGTAATCTGCAACAACGGAAAAGAGGCTCTCAAGCAGCTGCTTTCCACCCAGTTTGACCTGGTCATCAGTGATGTGGTGATGCCAGAGATGGATGGTATCACCTTGCTGAAGAACATCAAGAGCAATGCCAATGTGAGCGATGTGCCTGTCATCATGTTGACCTCCAAGTCGGAAATCGCCGATCGTTTGGAGGGCCTGAAACTGGGTGCCGATGCTTATATTGCCAAGCCTTTCAGTTTGGAGGAATTGCATGTCACGATAGACAACCTGGTAGACAATGTTCGCCGACTGAGAGGCAAGTTCAGTGGTGCCTTGAAACAGGAGGACAAGGTGGAGAAGGTGTCGATGAAGGGATATGACGAGGACTTGATGGAGCGAATCATGAAGTCTGTGAATGCCAACCTGGATGATTCCGACTTCAGTGTGGAGAAGCTATGTGAGGATGTGGGTATCAGCCGCACCCAGTTGCATCGCAAGTTGAAGGAGATGACGGGTGTTTCCACCGCCGAGTTTATCCGCAATATCCGTTTGAATGAGGCTGCGCGTCTCATCAAGGAGCGCAAGGTGAACCCTACTCAGGTGGCTTATGCCGTTGGCTTTGTCAACTACAGTCATTTCTCCACCACTTTCAGAAAGCACTTTGGTGTGTCGCCTTCTGATTATGAAGCAAAGTATGGTGAAGGCAATGGAGATACTGAGAAGAGTGACAAATGAATGCTATATGGGTAATGAAGAGTTAGTGAAATAAATTGAAAAGCAAAAGGAACATGGTGAAAAGCTGTGTTCCTTTTTTTTTGCTACCTTTGCAGCCAACAACGAATAATCCATAACAAGGAATTAACAATTGATTTTATGAAGAAACATATCTTGTTGGCATGTATGCTGCTAGGAGTAATCTCCGCCGTGGATGCAGCTCCACAGTTTGTGAAGTTTGACAAGGCTTCAGCAGGAAAAGCCCTACTTTTAACGGGCACGAAGGATACTATCCGCTATAGTCCTTCCGACTGGAAGGGAGTGAGGATGGCTGTTGCTAACTTGCGCCATGACTTGCGTAGCGTGACGGGCAGTGAGTATGCTCCCGTCGTAGTGGCTACAGTAGGAAAAAGCGAAATCGCCAAGAAATATCCTAAGCAATCCAAACAGTTGAAGGGTAAATGGGAACAATATCTCATTTTCACTGACAAGGGACAACTGGTGATCCTCGGTTCCGACAAGCGTGGCACCATCTATGGTATCTATGAGTTGTCTCGCCAGATAGGTGTGTCGCCTTGGTATTGGATGGCGGATGCGCCTATCGCCCATCATGACCAGCTCTATGTCTTGCCTGGTACTTATACGGATGGAGAACCCAAGGTGAAATACCGTGGCATCTTTATCAATGACGAGTGGCCATCCTTTGGCGGATGGTGCGGCAATCAGTTTGGTGGCATCAACTCCAAGGCTTATAGCCATATCTTCGAACTGTTGCTCCGCCTGAAAGCCAATTACTTCTGGCCGGCGATGTGGAACTCATGCTTTAACGAGGATGACCCCAAGTCGCCACAGTTGGCGGATGACATGGGCATCGTGATGGGTACCTCTCATCATGAACCGATGATGAGGGCACATAAGGAGTACGTGCATCGCAAGGCTGAGGTGGGTCCATGGGATTATGCACAGAACCCTGAGCGCATCGAGAAGTTCTTCTCTGATGGCTTGAAGCGCAACAGCAAGTATGAGAACATCATCACCATCGGTATGCGAGGTGATGGCGATGTGGCGATGGGCAACGGCAAGGACGAGGATAATATCAAGACATTAGGCAAGGTGATAGAGGCACAGCGTCGCATCATCAAGGATTGCTATGGCAAGCCGGCAAGCACCGTGCCTCAGCTCTGGGCTATCTTTACCGAGGTGCAGCGATACTATGATGCGGGATTCACCGTGCCAGATGACGTAACCCTGCTCTTCTGCGACAACAACTGGGGCTATATCCGCCGCAAGGGTACTGCTGAAGAACGCAAGCGCAAGGGAGGACTGGGCTTGTATTATCACATCGACATGAATGGTGGTCCTTGGAACGACCGCTGGGTGAACACCACAACCATCCCGAAACTCCGTGAGCAGCTGCATGAGGCATACGCCAGTGGCATCGACCGTATCTGGATCATCAACGTGGGCGACTTGAAGCCGAAGGAGGTGCCTATCGACTTCATCATGGATTATGCATGGAACCCAGATGCCGTGAAACCTGGTGACGAACTACCTTGGCTGGAACGTTTCTCGGCAAGCATCTTCGGCGAGGAATATGCCAAGGAGACTGCCGACTTGATAGCCAAGTACAGCAAGTATAATCTCTTGAGGAAGCCTGAAGCTCAGGTGCCAGGCTTGTTTAATGAGCATGAGATGCTGGTGATGTCACAGCGTTGGCAGTCGTTGGTGGAAAGGGCTGAGCTGTTGCGCAAGCAGATGCCTAAGGAGAAGCAGGATGCTTTCTACCAGTTGGTTTATTATCCTGTAGTGGCTAGTGCAGGTGTGGCTCAAATATACAATCTTGCCACCATGGGCGACAGCCTCGGTGTGGAGGTATTGATGAAGAAAGACCAGCAGTTGAGCGACTATTATAATAATGTGTTGGCTGGTGGCAAGTGGAAAGGCATGATGATGGACAATCACATCGGCTATACCCAATGGTCTATCCCTGACAAGAATCGCAATCCGATGACCTTGGGCATGAAGATAGAGCATCCGTTGAATGTACCTGTTTCCACCACGGAGATTGTCATTCCAGCTTATCAGTACAGCCGAATCAAGGAAGGCAAGAATGCCAAGTGGATTTTCTTGCCAGACTTGGGTAGAGGTAAGGGATGCATGGGCATCGACCATGTGATGGCAGCAAGTGAGCCGGATGGCAAGGGGGCATCGCTGGAATACGATTTCGAGCTTTCTTCCGACATGCAGCAGCTTTCCATCGCCCTTGGCATCCTTCCTACACAGGATGTATATCCTGCGAGAGGTCTTCGCATCGGCGTGCAGATAGATGATCAACCATTGCAAATAGTGGATGCTCGTGCGGGTTTTGTAGATACCTTTGCCGAGTACACTCCTCAGAACCTCGCCGTGTCAAAGGTCTTGAAGCCATTGCCCCAGCAGCCTAAGCTAGCCTTGAATGGTTGGTGGAAAGGAAAGCGACAGCTAAGAAGAGATGAGGTGTTTGACAACCAGCGCTGGCTAGTTGCCACTTCATCATCAGCTGTCAAGGCAGGCAAGCATACGCTTCGTATCGTGATGATAGACCCAGAGATCGTCTTGGAACAAGTGGTTGTCAATCCAGACAACAACAGATACAGCTATTTCGGGCAAAACTTATAGGTAAAAATGTAAAAACGGTGCATTTCGTAAAGAGATGTACCGTTTTTCTTGCGTCATGGTTGATTTGGCAAAGTATTTGCAACATGGGGCAAAGTAAAAGCCTAATTTTTTTGTTATCTTTGCACTCAAAAATAGAAACTAATAATTTAAAATAAAACAATGAATAATAATTTTTTGATTGCTTCGGCATTGTGCATGAGTATGAGCGCAACGGTGAATGCACAGAATCCTATCGTGCAAACACAATTAACTACCGACCCGGCACCTCTGGTTGTCGGAGACCGTCTCTATGTATATACCGGTCATGATGAAGACAAGGCTGATTTTTTCTGGATGAACGAATGGCGCGTGTATTCCACTACTGATATGGTAAACTGGACCGACCATGGCTCACCACTCGACCTGAGTTCTTTTTCGTGGGCTGACGACCGTGCATGGGCGGCACAAACCATCGAAAGAAATGGTAAGTATTATTGGTATATCTGTGCGCATTCCAAATTGAGTGGGGGTATGGCTATTGGAGTAGCTGTAGCCGATTCGCCTACGGGACCATTTAAGGATGCGCTGGGTAAGCCGCTTTTTGATAATGGAAGTTGGGATAATATTGACCCGACGGTTTGGATGGATGAAGATGGTCAGGCTTATCTTTATTGGGGTAATCCACATCTTTATTATGCTAGACTCAATGAAGATATGGTAAGTTTCAAAGGTGGCATTGATGCCAAGGAAGCAATCGACGAAAAGCGTGAAGTGGGGAGAATAGTGATGACTGAGGAAGGATTTGGAGCGCCTGATGTGGAGAGGCGTGATTCAACCATTAAGTATAAGGATTGTTATACCGAAGGACCTTGGTTCATGAAGCGTGGCAAAAACTATTATATGCTTTACGCTGCCGGAGGTGTGCCTGAGCACATTGCTTACTCCATGAGCAAGAAGCCTTTCGGTCCTTGGAAATACAAGGGAGAAATCATGCCTCAGGAAAATACTGGTTCCTTTACCAATCATTGTGGCGTGACCGATTTCAAGGGCAAATCTTATTTCTTCTATCATACAGGCAAGCTGGGTGGTGGATTCGGACGCAGCGTAGCCGTGGAGGAATTCAAGTATAATGCCGATGGCACATTCCCTATCATCCATCATACACAGGAGGGAGTATCTCCTGTCGGTACTCTCAATCCTTACAAGCGCAATGAGGCTGAGACCATCGCTTACTCCAAGGGGGTGAAGTCGGAACAGACGGATGAAACAGGTGTTTATATCTCGGAGATTCATAACGGTGACTATATTAAGGTACGCGAGGTAGACTTCGGCAACGAGGCATCAGACCAGTTTGCCATCTCTGCAGCTTGCTCTTCATTGGGCGGCTCGCTGGAAGTGCATCTCGACAAGGAGGATGGCGAACTGGTGGCAAAGATTGACGTGACCAAGACCGGTGGCTGGGAAAAGTGGAAGACATTCTCGGCACAGATGCTCAAGAAGGTGACGGGCAAGCACGATGTCTATTTCGTGTTCAAGGGATTGAAGGGAAGCAAACTCTTCAACTTAGACTGGTGGAAGTTTGAGAAGAACTTCCAGAACCCTGTGTTGTGGGCAGATGTGCCAGATCCAGACGTGATTCGTGTGGGCGACAACTTCTATATGGTGAGCACCACGATGCATCTGATGCCAGGTGCCCCTATCATGCGATCCAAGGACTTGGTAAACTGGGAGATGGTGAACTATATCTTCCCCAAACTCACGGATTCTCCTAAATATGATATGAAGGAGGGAACTGTGTATGGCAGAGGACAATGGGCTACCTCGCTGAAATATCACAGAGGAAAGTTTTATGCTCTCTTTGCTCCCAATGACAACCCTGGGGGAGAAACTTATATCTGCACGGCGGATAGTGCTGAGGGCAAGTGGACCATCCACAGCCGTCTGCGCCATTTCCATGATGCCTCTCTCTTCTTCGATGATGATGACAAGGTATATGTGGTGTATGGTACGGGCGACATCGTGCAGCTGAATGCTGACCTTACTGATGTGGTGCCAGGCAGCCAGCGCAAGCTTTTTGAGCGTGATGCCGAGGAGACCGGTTTGTTGGAGGGTTCTCGCATGATTAAGCATGATGGCAAGTATTATCTCCTGATGATTTCGGGTTTTATCAAGGGACATCCGCGTCGTGAGGTTTGCTATCGTGCAGACCATATCTATGGTCCATACGAGAAGAAGGTTATCTTGGAGACCGAGTTTGCCGGCTTCGGTGGAGTAGGACAGGGCACCATCGTGGATGCACCTGACGGCAAATGGTATGGCTTTATCTTCCAAGATCGTGGCGGTGTAGGCAGAGTGCCTACCTTGGAGCCTTGTACCTGGCAGGACGGATGGCCTATCTTGGGAGATGAGAAGGGCAATGTGCCTCTCAAGATGAGCAAGCCTGTATTGGGATACAACGACAAGACCATCGTGCGTAGTGATGATTTTGCCAAGGACAAGCTCGACTTGCAGTGGCAGTGGAACCATAATCCTGTGGATGAGGCTTGGTCGCTCACCGAACGCAAGGGCTATCTCCGCCTGAAGACCTCTCGCATCGCACAGAATCTCTTCATGGCTCCAAACACCTTGACTACCCGCATGGAAGGACCTACCTGCGAGGCGGTGGTAAAAATGGATGTGAGCCAGATGAAGGATGGAGATGTGGCAGGCTTTGCTGCATTCCAGGGTGATGCTGCCTTGCTCTCAGTTGCCAGGGAGGGCAAGAAATGGTTTGTGCTTGGAAGCAAGGACAATTCTGTATTGAGCGATGAGCAGAAAAAGGTTACTGATGTGAAGCATGAGGAAGTATATCGCCAGGCTTTGAAATCCAAGACCATCTATCTGAAGATCAGTTGCGACTTCCGTGATCATAAAGATCTTGCCACCCTCTCTTATAGCTTGGATGGAAAGAACTGGACGGAGGCAATCAGGGATTTCAGAATGAATTTTGACTATCGCCGTCTGTTTATGGGTACTCGTTTCGCCATTTACAACTATGCCGCCAAGAATGCTGGGGGCTATGTAGATATTGATTGTTTTGGATATTCCAAAAAATAGTTGTACCTTTGCATAGGTTATTAAACAACTGGCAATAAAAAATCAAACGATAAACGTATGAACAGAAAACAAATCATATTAGGTTCTATGGTCTTAGCCATGGCTCTGCCTATGCAGATGATGGCCAAGAAGACCGTGACCGATAATAGTTGTCGCCTTTGGTACAATGCCCCAGCCAAACACTGGCTGGAAGCATTGCCTATTGGTAATTCCCACTTAGGCGGCATGGTGTATGGAGGCATCCAGGATGAGAACATCCAGCTAACGGAGGAAACCTTCTGGAGTGGTGGACCTCATAACAACAATAGTCAGAAGTCGTTGGATAACCTCCCTAAAGTCAGGGATTTGATATTCAATGGTAGGGAAGAAGAGGCTGCCGACATCATCAACAAGGATTTCGTGGTGGGGCCTCATGGTATGCGTTTCCTACCGATGGCAAATCTGCATGTCAAGATGCAGAATCTGGGAAAGGCGGAGCATTTTGTGCGCGAGTTAGACTTGAAGAGGGCGATTACCACCACCTCTTTTGTTCTTGATGATGTGAGATATACTCGCACAACTTTTGCTTCATTGGCAGATGGAGTTATTGTTTGCCATATCAAGGCAAGCAAGAAAGGAGCCTTAAACTTCGATGTAACCCTAGACTCGCCTTTTAAACATCAGGTTCAGAAGACGCCTCATGGTGTTGTGCTGAGAGTTAAAGGACAAGACCAGGAGGGTATCAAGGCTGCCCTTACCGCCGAATGCGTAGCTGATGTGAAGACGGATGGCACCGAGGCTACCATCATCGTGAGTGCCGCTACCAACTTTGTCAACTATCACGATGTGTCGGGCAATGCCGCACAGCGCAATGCTTCTTATATAAATAAGGTAAGTGCCTTGAGCTTTGCTCAGTTGGAGAAACGGCATGTGGAGGCTTATCAGAAACAGTTCAACACCGTGAAGTTGTCTCTCCCTACTGATGCCAATGCCCAGTTGCCTACCGACCAACGACTGGATAAGTTTACGGGCAGCAAGGATATGGCGATGGTGGCATTGATGTTCAATTATGGCCGCTATCTGCTCATCTCTTCTTCCCAGCCAGGAGGACAGGCTGCCAACCTGCAAGGTGTATGGAACAACAACAAGAATGCTCCTTGGGACAGCAAGTATACCATCAACATCAATACCGAGATGAATTATTGGCCAGCTGAGGTAACCAATCTGAGCCAGAATGCCGAGCCTCTGTTCTCCCTGGTCAAGGATTTGAGCGAGACGGGTGCCAAGACAGCAAAAGAAATGTATGGTTGTCGTGGTTGGATGGCTCACCACAACACGGACATCTGGCGCATCGCTGGTCCGGTGGATGGTGTCCAGTGGGGCATGTTCCCGAATGGAGGTGCTTGGCTCTCCACCCATCTTTGGCAACATTATCTCTATACGGGCGACAAGGTATTCTTGCGCCAGTGGTATCCTGTGCTCAAGGGGGCGGCGGAATTCTATCTCGACTATATGCAGCCTTTACCTGGCACACAGTGGAAGGTAACCGTGCCTTCCGTGAGTCCTGAACAAGGACCTATGGGGAAGAAAACAGCCGTAACCGCTGGTTGCACCATGGATAACCAAATAGCCTTTGATGCACTGAACAATGCTATCCACGCCTCAGAAGTCTTAGGCGTGGATGAGGCTGAACGTAGACAGATGAAGACATTGCTCTCGCAGATTCCTCCGATGCAGATAGGCAAGTATGGACAACTGCAAGAATGGTTGATAGACGCCGATGACCCAAAGAATGAACATCGCCACATCTCCCATCTCTATGGCTTGTATCCATCCAACCAGATCTCTCCATTTTCTCATCCGGAACTGTTCCATGCGGCAGCCAATACGCTGAAGCAGCGTGGCGACATGGCTACGGGATGGAGCCTGGGATGGAAGACCAACTTCTGGGCACGTATGCTGGATGGCAACCATGCTTTCAAGATTATCAGCAATATGCTCAAGCTCTTGCCTGTTTCTGATAACGAGTGGGAGGCAAGCCGCCCTGATGGCAGAACCTATCCTAATCTCTTCGATGCCCATCCACCATTCCAGATAGATGGCAACTTCGGTGTGACTGCAGGTATCGCCGAAATGTTGATTCAGAGCCATGATGGAGCCGTGCATCTCTTGCCAGCCTTGCCTGATGTATGGGCAGATGGCGAGGTAAAGGGACTTTGTGCCCGTGGTGGATTTGTGGTTGACATGAAGTGGCAGAATAAGCAGCTGGTTTCGGCTAAGATACATTCCTCCATAGGCGGAACCCTACGTGTCCGTTCCTATGTTCCTTTGAAAGGGAAGGGATTGAGAAAGGCTGAGGGCACTTGTGCGAATCCTTTGCTCCAAGCCGCTGTCATCAAACAACCGATGGAACAGCATCGTGTGGATGAAGGAGTGAAGGCTCATATCCCACAAGTTTTCGAGTATGATTTGGATACAGAAGCAGGAAAATCTTATCAAATTAAGTAAAATCACAAATAGTTGCCATAAAACTACGAAAAATCCACCTTTGTGTTTAGTTTCTTTCGTAATTTTGTGGCAACTTTTGTATAATCATAAACTTCATAAAGAATGAACAAACTATTAATTGCAACTTTTAGCCTAGCCTTATGTGCTGGCTCTATCTCGGCTTTAGCTCAGAATGGTCAGGTATCTGCCCAGAAGAAGCTGGTGACTCAACAGCAACCAGGTAGAATGACTTGGTCGGCAGACAATGGAAATGGAACTTATACTAATCCTCTCTTCTATGATGAGTTCTCTGACCCAGATATTATCAGAGTGGGTGAGGATTACTATCTGGCGGGTACCACGATGCACAGTGTGCCAGGATTGGTGGTGCTGCATTCCAAGGATTTGGTCAACTGGGAGTTCTCTTCCTATTGCTTCGACCGATTCGATGATTCTGATGATTTCAATCTCCGCAATGGCAAGGAGGCATATGGACAGGGTATCTGGGCTCCTGCCATCCGTTATCATAATGGCAAGTTCTATATCTTCTCCAACATCAATGGGCATGGTTTGCAAGTCTTTATCTCAGATTGTGCCAAGGGTCCTTGGAAGCATCATCAGATCAAGGGCGACATCTACGACCTCTCTGTGCTCTTCGATGACGATGGCAAGATATATGCTATCCATAAATATGGCAATGTTACAGTAACCGAGTTGAAACCAGACTTGAGCGGACCCGTGGAAGGCTCCAGCAAGGTGGTCATCCCTGAGGGGAATGCGATGGGAGAGGGTCACCATATTTACAAGATCAATGGCATGTATTATATTCTCTCTGCCGATTATTCACCGATGGGACGAATGCAATGTGCTCGAAGCAAGAGTATCTGGGGACCTTACGAGACTTGTGTCATCAGTGAGCGAGAGTCGTTCGGCTATTCGGCTGCCTGGACGGTCAATAATGTCGGCTTAGGTCGCCCTGTGCCAGAGGATGGATTTAAGTTTAAGAATAATAAACCTTCAGATGAAACCTTGATCTGTTCTACCATCCATCAAGGTGGCATCGTGCAGGCTCCCGATGGTAAATGGTGGGGAGTTTCCATGCAAGACTTTAACGCCGTGGGACGTACCACTTGTCTTTCTCCTGTAACATGGGTAGATGGATGGCCATACTTCGGTTTGGAGAAGAACCTCGGTCGCTCACCTCGCACATGGTTTAAGCCAAATGATGTGGTAAAGACTCCTGTGGCAACATACGACCGCTGTGATGATTTCTCTGGCAAGACCTTTAAGCCTGTATGGCAGTGGAACCATAATCCGAATGATAAGATGTGGTCGCTCAACAAGGAGCGCAAAGGCTGGCTTCGCCTTCATTCCATGCCTGCCAAGCAGTTGCTTTGGGCTAAGAACTCACTTACCCAGCGTGCGATAGGTCCAGTGTCTTATACATCGGTGAAACTGGATGCTTCTAAGCTGAAAGCTGGTGATGAGGCTGGTCTCGGTGCCATCAACATGCCATACGCTTCCTTGGGCGTGGTGAAGACGGATAAGGGCTTGGCATTGAGATGCTACGACCAGAATACCAACAAGGAGGTGGTTAAACCATTGGATAAAAAGTTGGTTTGGCTCCGCCTTTGGGGTGATTACGATAAGAGTCAGTTGCAATATTCCTATTCTCTGGATGGTAATAACTGGGAGAATATCGACGAGCAGATGCTTTCACCTTATCAGTTGAAGACCTTCCAGGGTGTACGTGTGGCAC
>ERZ1108170.982-NODE-982-length-20225-cov-6.089390_pt1 | contig 20225 bp, 15 predicted proteins | sample MGYA00403705_ERZ1108170 | MGnify/ENA primary metagenome ERZ1108170 (study PRJEB35170, sample SAMEA104062422) | human gut metagenome | biome: human gut; feature: human-associated habitat; material: faeces | place: Denmark | collected 2012-06-15 ...
GACCATGTCCATTTCCTTTTTACAATCCTTGTATTTGAAATCCATCTCCACGCCGCCTACCAGCGCCGGCAGCTCTGCCAGATCATCGGGCACCGTCCAGTCTAGCGTGATATTGGAAAAAGGAGCCTGTGTGCCCCAGCGGCTGGGGGTGTTGACACCGTAAATAAATGCTTCGATGCATTTTTTCACTTCGGGATAGCTTAAATTATCTACCTTTACAAATGGGGCAAGATAGGTATCAAAGGAAGAAAATGCCTGTGCTCCCGCCCATTCGTTCTGCATGATCCCCAGGAAATTTACCATCTGGTTGCATAGCACGGATAAGTGTCTCGCCGGAGCAGAAGTAATCTTGCCGGTGATGCCGCCCAGTCCTTCCTTGATCAGCTGCTTTAAGGACCATCCGGCACAGTAGCCGGTCAGCATGGACAGATCATGGATATGGATATCCGCATTCCGATGTGCCTCTGCAATCTCTTCATCATAGATTTCAGACAGCCAGTAGTTCGCCGTCACCGCACCCGAGTTGCTTAAGATCAGACCACCTACGGAATAGGTCACCGTGGAGTTCTCTTTCACACGCCAGTCTTCCACCTTGACATAACTGTTGACCACATCCTTGTAGTCCAGAATGGTAGACTTCATGGCACGCATTTTCTCCCGCTGCTTGCGGTACAGAATATACGCTTTCGCCACCTCTTCATAGCCGGCCTGTCCCAGTACACGCTCCACACTGTCCTGAATGTCTTCCACGTGGATCTCGTCATTCTCCACCTTTTTCTGGAAATCCGCAGTTACCCGTAACGCAAGAAGATCAATAATGTCATTATTGTAGCTCATCTGCGTCGCAGTAAAAGCCTTCATAATGGCATCATTGATCTTCGTCAGTGTAAAGTCCGCTTTGGAACCATCTCGTTTGATTACCTGAAACATCTTATGTACCCCCTTACCTTCGTGTCCCCATGGGCTTTCGCCCGTAAAACCTATCACGGTCTATTCTACAATACTTTGTAGGGGAAGTCAATTAAAGGATACAAGATATTGTGTATACATCAGTTCACCCGTCGATTGCGAGAGTGCTGCTTTACGCTCGCGTAAGGAGCCGGCTCTGTGCAAATCGACGAGGGGAGCGCCATCTCATGAGCAAAAGGCAGCTGCGTAGCAGCGGAAAGCCTCGAAGAGGCGATTTTGCGAATGGCGCGGGGTGAACGACCACGGGTGCGAATGGCGCGGGGTGAACGGCCGCGAATGTGAACGGTACTCGCCTCTTACGCTCTCTTCCACACCCTGTGGTACAACACATACGCCACCACCGCAGTCACGCTCTCCGTGCAGACAAATGCCCACCACACACCGGTGACGCCGATCAGGCGGCTCAGCACAAATGCCGCAGGGATGATCACCGCCACATACCGCATCACGGAGATCACCAGGGAAGCCATGCCCTGTCCCAGCGCCTCCAGTGCGCCGGAGCTGGTCACCGACACAGCGGACAGAATAAAGCCCAGACTGATGATATGCAGTGCCATGATACCGATGGTGATGGTCTCCGGATTCTCAGTAAACAGTCCGATCAGTCCTCCGGGGATCAGCCAGCACAATGCCGTGCCGATAGCCATGATCCCGGCAGTCAGTTCCAGCGTCAACCGGTAGATCTGCTCCACACGCTTCCGCTCTCCGGCACCGTAATTGTAACCAATCAGCGGCCGGATGCCCTGAATGATGCCATTGGAGGGCAGATAGATAAAGGTCTGCAGCTTGTAATAAACGCCCAGTACCAGCACATACGCACCCGAATAAGCCGCCAGAATACCGTTCAGTGCGGAAATCAACAGAGACGGCAGTGCCATATTCAACGTAGCCGGAATGCCGATACCGTAGGTCTTGCCACAGATTTCTCCTTCCGGTCGCAGATAATTTCTGCGCAATTTTACCGGCAACGGATCCAACACATAATAGATGATATATACTAATAACGTGATCACCTGACCGATTCCGGTAGCCAAAGCCGCTCCGGCGATCTCCATCCGGGGAAACGGTCCGATACCGAAGATCAACAACGGATCCAACACAATATTCGTCACAAATCCGGCGATCATACTGACCATGGTGGCACGCATCCGGCCCACCGCCTGAAAAATCTTTTCAAACGACATGGCGGCCATGATGACGACGGCGAACATAAAGGCAACGCGGGAGTAGGTCACGCCCATGGCAATGACGGTCTCGTCGCTGGTGAAGGAGCGCAGGAACCGCGGCATGATGGCGGTGCAGACGATGGAAATCACGACGCCGTGGATCAGCGAAAGCACCATGCCGTGGGTGGCGGCCATGTCAGCCTTTTCTTTGTTGCCTGCACCGAGATGCAGCGAGATCAGCGCGGCAATGCCGATGCTGAAGCCGATGGCAATCGCGTTGATGAGGTTCTGCACCGGGTAGACGAGGGACAGCGCAGTCATGGCTTCCTCACTGATGCGGGCGACAAAGAGGCTGTCCACGATGTTGTACAGTGCATTGACCAGCATCGAGACGACCATAGGCAGGGCCATTGAGGTCAGCAGCGGAAAAATCGGCTTTTCTTTCATGAAGGTATCGTTCATGGGCTCCTCCTTTTGACACAACAAAAACCACACAACGCTTTCCCGGAAAGAAAGCGCTGTGTGGCGAAAAGTAGTATCAGAACTGTAAAAATCCACACCTTGTTTTAGGTGTTCCTATTATACAAACCGGCGCGGAATTTGTCAAGCCGCTTGCAACAGCTGCGCAAAAACGGTACAATAAAGACAAAATCGTATTGCGAGGGAAAAAACATGAAAAAGCTATTGGTCTCCGGCGCGGGCGGCTTTGTGGGGGCACGCATCATGACCCAGCTGGCGGGGCGGTACGAGCTGTGCGCCTTCCCCAAAGGAATGCCGGCCGCAGCGGATGAGCAGACCGTGGCCGACTGGGTGCGGCGCGAGCAGCCGGACGTGATCGTACACACGGCGGCGCTCTCTGACACGGGCTACAGCGAAAAGCACCCGGACGAGTCCTACCGCGCCAACGTTCTGCTGCCGTGCTGGATGGCGGCTGCAGCGCAAAAAAGCGGCGCAAAGCTGGTTGCGTTCAGCTCTGACCAAGTCTACACGGGCCTTACTGAGCACGGGCCGTTTGACGAGGATACACCGCTCTCCCCCGCCAACGTCTATGGCCGCCACAAGCAGGAGATGGAGCAGCGCGTGCTGGATATTTTGCCCGATGCCGTGCTGCTGCGGGCGGCCTGGATGTACGACCTGCCCGGGTACGGCCTGCCGATCCGCGGTAACTTCCTGCTGAACCTGCTGACCGCCGCTATGCGGCAGGAGACGCTGCGGTTTTCGGCGCGGGACTACCGCGGCATCACCTATGTGCGGGAGGCCGTGGAGCGGCTGACCCAGGCCATGGAACTGCCGGGCGGCGTGTACAACTTTGGCAGCGAGAACGACTGCGACATGGTCACGACGGCCCGGCGCGCCTGTGCGCTGCTGGACATCCACCCTGTCATAGAAACGGCAGACTGGCCGCGCAGCCTGCTGATGGACGGCGGCAGGTTCCGTGCGGCAGCGGGTGTCGGCTTTGACGATACCCTGACGGGTGTACAGCGCTGTCTGCGGGATTACGGTCTGCTGAAATAAAGCTACAATAAAAAACCTGTACCGGCAAAAGCGGTACAGGAATTTTTTTACATCTCGCCGCGTCCGGCCATAGCACGGTACAGCGTCGTCTCATCGGCGTATTCCAGACTCGAGCCGACGGGCAGGCCATAGGCCAGGCGGGTCGTTTTGATGCCCAGAGGTTTGATGAGTTTGGCGATATACATCGCCGTGGCCTCGCCCTCCACCGTCGGGCTGGTGGCCATGATGACCTCCTTGACGGTGTCATTCAGACGGGCCAGCAGCTCCTTGATGCAGAGCTGATCTGCACCGATGCCATCCATCGGCGAAATCAGGCCGTGCAGCACATGGTACAGGCCGTTGTACTCGTGGGTGCGCTCAATCGATTTGATGTCGCGCGGGCCCTCGACCACGCAGATGATGCTGCGGTCCCGCTTCTGGGAGGCGCAGATCTTGCAGACATCGCCGGTGGTGTAGTCCTGGCAGATGCGGCAGCGGTGCAGGTCACTTTTGGCGTGCTCAATCGCCTTGGCCAGCTCCATGGCCTGCTTGGGCGGCATCGACATGACCTGATAGGCCATACGCACCGCACTTTTGCGGCCAATTCCGGGAAACTGGGCAAACTGGTCGATCAGATTTTCCAGCGGCTCAACATTGTTGTTGAACATAGGCAGCCTCTTAGCCCAGACCGGGGATGTTCAGACCGCCGGTCATCTTGGACATCTCCTCCTCGGAATCCTTGTCAACGGCAGCGGAGGCGCTGTTGACGGCGGCGGCAATCAGATCCTCAAGCATTTCAATATCATCGGGGTCGACGGCCTCGGGCTTGATCTTGACGGCGGTGATCTCATGCTTGCCGTTCATCGTGACAGTGACCATCTCACCGCTGGCGGTGCCGGTGTACTCCTTGGCTTCGAGCTCCTCTTGCTTGGCGCGGATGTCGTCCTGCATCTTCTGGACTTGACGCATCATGGCGTTGGGATCGGGTCGGCCATAGCCCTTGGGCAGTCTTGCTTTCATGGTTGTATCCTCCAAAAATAATTATTTATCAACGATTTTCAAATCGACACCAAGCGCCTGCATCGTGTGCAGGGTCTCATCCAGGCTGACGGCAGCGGCGGTGTCGTCGGTCTTTGGCTCCTCATAGGGGCCGATACTGTACTTGGTGCGCGATACACGGTAGATAGTTTCCTTAAGACGCTTGCTGACCTCCCGGTTATTGCGGATATAATCGCGGAAGGCGTCGCTGCACTCAAACAGCACGCGCTTGCCGTCGCAATAGGCCCGGGTGCCGCGCAAAAAGGAGATGAGCATTGCATCATTCTCCTCCAAATCGGCCAGTACGGCGGGCCAGAAGGCGAACGGCTCCAACGGGCCTGCCTGCCGCAGCGGCTCGGCCTTACGCGGGGCCGGGGCAGCGGGTGCTGGCGGTACCGGCGCGGGAGTTTGCTGCGGGGCGGGCTTCAGCTCCGGCTGCAGGAACGGCGGGTCATCGTCAATAGGCGGCGGTACATCATCCGGTGCAGCGGCGGGAACGCTCTGCGGCTGTACCACGGGCGGCACTACAGAGGGCGCAGCCTGTACCGGCGGCGCTGCTGTGTAGGCGCGCGGCGCACTGGCGAACGCCTGAGGCGCGGCGGGTGCTGCCGGGGCGGGCTGCTGGATGATAACAGGTGCAGCGGCAGTCTCGGGCTGAGTCAGCGAGAAAATCGCCAGCTCCAGCTCAATGCGCTGGTCAGTGCCGCGGCTCATTTTCTCAAGTGCCGAGCCGAACGCATTGACCGCACGGATGGCCTCCCGCTGCGGGAAGTCCCTGCGCTGGGTGTAGGCGGCCTCCTCCTCCGGCGAGATGCCGGTCAGAAGTGACGTGCCGCCCGGCAGCGCGCAGAGCATCAAATTGCGGTAATGCCCGGCGAGCTCCATGCAGAGGCGGCGCATATCGACGCTCTGCTGGCGCAGCTCGGCGATTTTTTCCAGTGCGGTGACGGAGTCCCCTGCCGCGATGGCGTCGCTGATCTCAAACAGGTAGCCCCTATCCGTGACACCGGCCATACGGCGGACGAGCGCCTCGTCCACGTGGTTGTCGACACCGGCGCAGGTGTCCAGAATGGACAGCGCGTCACGCATGGCACCGTCTGCCAGACGGCCAATCAACTGTGCGGCGTTCTCGTCCAGCTCGATCTTCTCCTGCCCGGCTACGTAGAGCAGCCGCCCGGCAATGTCATCCGCCGTGATGCGGGTGAAGTCATACCGCTGGCAGCGGCTCAAAATCGTGACGGGAACCTTCTGCACCTCGGTGGTGGCTAAGATAAAGATGACGTGCTCGGGCGGCTCCTCCATCGTTTTGAGCAGCGCGTTGAACGCCGCGGTGGAGAGCATGTGCACCTCGTCGATAATGTAGACCTTGTACTTGCAGACCGACGGCAGATAGGCTACCTCGTCGCGCAGGTCGCGGATGTCGTCAACGCCGTTGTTCGACGCGGCATCCATCTCGATGATGTCCATGACGGAGCCGGAGTCAATGCCCTTACAAATTTCACACTCGCCGCAGGGGTCGGGGCTGGAGGTGTCCAGACAGTTGACCGCCTTGGCAAAGATCTTGGCGCAGGTCGTCTTGCCGGTGCCGCGGGTGCCGGTGAACAGATACGCATGGCCGATGCGCCCGGCAGAAATCTGGTTCTGCAGGGCCGTGACGATGGCCGTCTGGCCAACCACGTCCGCAAAGCGCTGGGGACGCCATTTTCGATACAGGGCACGGTACATCGGCTCACCTCCTGCAAAGCTACAAAAAACAGCGGGCAGAGCACGCGGCTGCGCTGCTTTGCGTACAGATGCAGGCTTGACCGCGGCACTAGGCAAGCGCCGCTTAATGCTGCTCGGTTCCCCGCCTGACATGGTTCACAGGCTGCCCACGCGCGGGACCTGCATCTGTACGCGAAACAGCGCAATTCAGCCCTGTCCGCTTTTAGTATTATACAATAAGTTTGGAATAAATGCAAGCGTTATCTTATATTTCGGGCATTTCGGGCATCTCGGACATCAATCTTCCTGCAGGCGCTGGACCATCTTGTAAAGGGCCTCGGCGCTGTTGAAGTTCTGCGGCATGATTTCGGATGCGGGGATCGAAATGTCGTATTCCTCATTCAGGGCCGAGATGATCTGCAGAATGTCGAAAGAGTCCAGGATGCCGTCATCGATCAGCGTTGTACAGGTGGAAAAGTCCACGTTCTCTTTGATTTCGCTTAAAATTTCCAGTAAACGTTCCATTGGTATTTCTCCTTTTCAAATTATGCTTACACAGCGGGTGTATTGATGGGATAGGTCGGCGTTTCGCTGCGTACCGGATGCGGCGTGCCGTTCTGCCACAGAATGACCTGCGGCAGGTCGCGGCTCAAAAACAGACCAAGTCCTTCCGTAACAGAGTAGGCACCGGTGTTTTCAAAAACAAGCAGGTCGCCGGGGCATAGTCCGGCCAGCGGCATACTGCGCACAAGAACATCGTTCGTAGTACAAAGGCTGCCGCAAAGTGTCCAGTCCTGTACGGAAGCTGCCCGGGCAGCAAAATGGCGCAGATGCGGGCGTTTCATACCCATGATCTGGCCAAGATAATTCAGGTGGTTCATTCCACCGTCCACAATGCAGTAGTGCTGCCCGCCGTGGTCCTTGCAGTCCATGGCGGTGGTCAGGTAATAACCGCATTCGGCGGTGTAAAAGCGGCCCATCTCAACGGTCAGATGGACCCAGTTGCTGACTTCGCGCAGTGCTGGCGCAAGGTCTTTGGCCGGGGACAGTGTGTCGGTAAAATCGTCGCCGTCAAAATACGGCACCGCCAGCCCTGGGCCGTATTCCAGTTCCGGTAGACGCAGGCCGAAGGTCTGCTCAATTTCAGCGTACAGTTCCCGCAGCATGGCCAGCTCTTTTTGCTGATTGACCAGCTTTTTGCGCTGGGTCCCGACAAAGTAGTGAATGCCGATAAACTCCAGATCAGGTGTTTCCCTGCGATGCGCCAATGCGGTGAAAAGGTCTTCCTTTGACATGCCGAACTGACTGCCCGCGTTCAGCCGCAGCAGCACAGGCAGCCGTTTGGCGGCCTTGCGTGCAGCATCCTGCAGATAACGGACCTGCAGCAGAGATTCCGCTGTGCAGGTGCCGACGCCGTCGGCCACGGCGCGGGCAATATCCACGGGCGTCTTATTAACACCCGAATAGATAACACGTGCATCCGCAGCATGCAGGCTCTCGCAGAGCGAAAGCTCTCCGGGACTGCATACTTCCAGCCGCGCAGTGACCTGCATCATGGCAGGCAGCAGAAATGGGTTGGCTTTGATAGAATAGCAAAGGTCGATTTCCCTGCCCCAGATTGCCTGAATAGCGCGCACGCGGGCCTGCAAAGCGTCAGTGTCAAAGACAAACGTCGGTGTGCCGTAGGTGGCAGCAATTTTTTGTAAAGAAGCGTCGGTCATTTATGGGCTCCTTTTTTCGTCAGGGCAGCCAGTGCCGTGCGGTCAATTTTGCCGTTTTTATTCAGCGGCATCTCGTCCAGCTGCACAGCAGTATTAGGCTGCATAAAAGGCGGCAGACTTTCTTTCAGCGCAGCCAGCAGGGCGGCTTTCTCACAGCTGCCCGTGTAAAACAGGTGGAGCCGCTGGCGTTCGGCATCAAACGTGCAGCAGGCACGGGTCACGGCGTCGCAGCGCATAGCGGCAGCTTCAATTTCGCCAAGCTCTACGCGGTGACCCATGTGCTTGATCTGGAAATCCCGGCGGCCAATATAATACAGGCTGCCGCTTTCGTCGTAGCGGGCCAGGTCGCCAGTGCGGTAAATACGCTCATACCAGTTGGTGTTCAGCGGATTCTGGGTAAAGGCCTGCGCTGTGCGCATAGGGTCAGCATAGTAGCCGAGGGCAAGCGCCGTACCGGAAACGCAGATCTCCCCTGCCTGCCCGGGCACGGTGACAAGGGCGTCATTCTCGTCCAGCAGAAAGACCTTCTCGTTGGGAAACGCGCATCCGATGGGCAGCGCCTCATCCGGGGCAAAATCGCGGTCCGGCAAAATGGCGTAGGTGCAGTTGCAGGTAATCTCTGTCGGGCCGTAGAGGTTCACAAACCGGGCGTGCGGCAGAGCGGACTTCCACTTCATCAGGTGTTTGATGGGCATGACTTCGCCACTGAACAATACCTGCCGCACGCGGGAAGGTATACGGTAGCTGAAGCCGTTCATGATGGAGACAAAGCACATGGCACTGACGGCCCAGACAAGTATGGTGACCTCATGGTCTGCCAGATAGTCCATGAGTTTTGTGGGCTGACTGAAATAAGCGCGCGGGATGATCTGCACCTTAGCCCCCGTGTACAGTGCCGTGTACAGGTCTTTGACCGAAACGTCAAAGTCAAAGGGAGCCTGATTGCCCAGAATATCGTTTTGTGTGATACCGAAAATTTCGGCAAACTGCGGGATAAAATCCAGCACCGAGTGGTGGCTGACGGTGACGCCTTTTGGCACACCGGTGCTTCCGCTTGTGAAGTTGATATACAGAGGGTCAACGTCCACAGCCTGACGGCGGCGGGCTGCCAGCAGGGCAGCGTCCGCGGGTGCGGCCAGCAGATCGTCAAGCCGGATGATTTGCCCGCTGTACCCCAGCGCGGCGGCTGCGGCAGCGTGGGCCTCGTCCGTAACAAGAAGTGAAGGGATCAAAGTATCCAATACCTGCAAAGTGCGGGCAGCGGGCTGGCGGGTGTCAAGCACCGAGTAGCAGCAGCCCGCGTAGACTGTGCCAAGCATGGCAGCAAAGGCGGAAACGGATTTTTCCAGGTAAAATGCCACCGGGCGGCGCGGCATCGTGCGGGACGCCAGAAAGCTGCCGGCGCGGCGGGCCGTGTCGGCAAGCTGTGCCCAGGTACAGTCTGTCTGGTCATCCCCCACAGCGGGGGCATCCGGGCAGCGGGCGGACGTGGCTTCAAGCCAGTCCAGAATGTTTGTTTGCATAGAAAGCTCTTTTCTTAAAAGTTGGCATAGAGGAAACCAACGGTTTCATTGACGCAGATAAAGCTGAGGAGTACCATGAAAATAACAAGATAGTATAAACCCCAGCGCAGCGCAAGCGGCAGCCGCTGTACCTCTGCGTAAGGGTCGCGGCCTTGTTCTTTCAGCACACTATGGGCAAAGACCAGAAGGGTGCTGATGATGACAAGCCCCCAGGCCGGGCCGGAGACTGCCGCGAAAGCGCCGGGGGCGTTCGCGGCCAATGCGGAAAAATTGAAATCCGTAAAGGTGTTGCGCAGGTAGATGCACCCCTGCACAAACTCATTGCGGTCAAAGTACCAGCCGATGTTGACGATGATAAAGGTCCGCACGATGCGAAAAACGTGCCAGCCGCGGCTTTCGGTAGGAATGTGCAGCGCTGCGTTGAGCTTTTTGAAAGCGGGCTCCAGCAGGTCAGCCAGCGCAATGACAAGACCGTTATACAGACCCCAGGCAAGGTAGTGCGCCTGCGGGCCGTGCCAGATGCCGACCACAGCAAACACAAGCAGGTTGGCGACTGCAGCGGGCAGCACACGGCCAAAATGCTTGCCCCAATGCGATGTGGCCCACTTGCCGAAGCGCTGCATCGGCTTGGTCAGTGCAAAGGGATAGAACAGGTAATCACGCATCCACGCACCCAGCGAAATATGCCAGCGCCGCCAGAAATCCCCCAGCGAGGTAGAAAAATACGGCTGCCGGAAGTTGGGCATCATCTCAATGCCGTACAGCTGCGCAACACCCAATACCATATCAATGCCGCCGGAAAAATCTGCATACTGCTGCAGCGAGTACAGCAAAATGGCCAGCAGTGCCATAGAACCGGCCAGCTTGGGGTCATTACCGTCGAGGATGGCGGCAATCGTCGGGGCGGTCAGGTTTGCGATGGCATATTTCTTCATTGCACCGAACAGAAACAGGAACAGTGCACGTTTGGTACGCTCCCAGTTCCAGATGTGACGGGCGGTGAGCTGCGGGGCCATCTCTCCGTAGCGGTTGATGGGGCCCTGGATCAGCTGCGGGAAAAAGCTGATGAAAAGCAGAAAGCGGACGTAGTTTTTCTCTGCCGGGTGCCGACCACGGTAGCAGTCAATCAGATAACCGACGGCCTGAAACGTGTAAAAGCTGATGCCAAGCGGCATGACCAGCCCCAGTGAGGACGGCGCTGTGGCCGAAAATGCACCGGAGAGCAACTCCGCAAAATAGGACCAGTATTTGAAGTAGCCAAGCACAAGAAAGTTGGCAGTCAGCACAGCAGCAACAAGACATTTTTTGCGGCGCACCGCCTGTGCTTTGATGGCCTTTTTTTCGTCCTTGGTTATGCCCGGAGCCTTTCGCCGCGCGGCGGAATCGGCATCCAGCTTTGCCAGCTGCAAGCCGCCGAGCCAGATCGTTAACGCAGTGAAAAGCAGAAAAACAAGGCCCTTCCAGCCGCTGGCGGTAAAAAACAGCAGGCTCAACCCCAGCAGGCAGATCCATTGGCAGCGGCTGAAAACAGTATAATATAAAATGAGTCCAACGCTGACCAGCAGGAAGAAACTCAGGGAATAGATTTCCACACTACACCATCCACAAAATTAAAAATCGACAGAACATTCATAATATCGCTCAAAATCGGCAGAAGAACCAACAATACGGGCATTCACGCGGAACTGGTAGGTGCCGTGCTCCGCCGCTGCGTACTCGGTCCAGGAGCGGGTAGAATACGCGGAAAACCGGCTGTATTCGCTCTCCCCCGGCGCTTTGACCCAGAACTCGTATTCAGCCTGTACGGACGGACCGTGGTAGGAACCGGCCAGCAGCAAAATCTTGTCCGGGTGAACCTCCGGCGTCATGTAGACGTTGGTGATATAGTTTACGGCGGCCAGATATTCTGACGGCGTCTCGAACAACGATTCCACATCCTGCCCGGCGTCCAGCATAGCAAGAAACCTTGCCATGCTCAGGCTGAACGCATGCCCGCCGGCAGCATTCATGTGGGTAAAATCCTTGTGATAGTCAGGCTCTTTGTTCTCAAACAGCTCCGGCTTTGCAAGGTTAAAGTCATAATAGGAAGCCCCATACTGTGCTGCCAGCTGCTTGAAGTAGGCGTAGTCGTCAAAATACGTCTCGTAGCTCACGACATCCAGCGTGGTCTTGGGCGCACTGATGAGCAAAAGGCGCGTGCCGTTCTCCTGACAGAGCTGCAGCATGGAGGTCAGCTCCTCAATGTGCTGCGCGCTAAAGTCGTGGGCGTTCTGGCTCCAGGTGTTCACCGCGCCGACAGTGTCAAAGTTGATGACCGCGTTGTCCTCCGGCTGGGCATGGGCCGCGCCGCGCCGGTGCGGCAGACGATTCAGTACGGCATTCCATTTCTGTTGGATCGTAGCAGGCCAGTCGGTGGGCCAGCTGCCGCTCTGCCAGGGAAAAAGCGCATTCAGGGAATCAGCACCTGTAAAGTTATCACGGCTGGTCATGTAGCGCAGCAGGTCAGCGGGCTTATCCTTCCAGGAATCCGTCTGCAGCTCTGCATATAAAAAAGCCTTTTGGGCTTTGGCATAGGGTTTGCCTGTCATGTTGGTCAGATCCATGACAAGGATCACATACCGGGGAGAATGCTCCCGAAGCAGGGTCTCCAGCGCAATCTGCGACATATCCAAGCTTTGGGAGTTTGTTGCCATCAGTGCAACGGTCTCCCCTGTTGCGGCGGCGAGTTCTTCTTCGGGCAGGGCGCAGGAAGCCAGCGAAGAGCCAATGACGGCAATGTCAATGGACTGCTTTTGGTGGTAGCTGCGCCACATGCCAAGGCTGGAACCGTTATCGGGCGGCATAAAGCCGCAGAGAATCAGATTTATAATCAGAAAAATCGCGGTGAACGCTGCGATTTTGGCTATGTACTTCAAAAGATACGCTCCTAAAACAGACAAATAAAGGAAAATGTCCAAAAACAGTGAACACAGCTATTATACATCAATTGGAACTTCCCTGCAATGGTGATTTGCTGACAAAGGTAAGATTTTACAATTGTGCAAAAAACCGCGTTTCTTCGTGAAACGCGGCTCTATACAATCAGCCTAAAAGCTGCTTGGCCAAATCAGCGCTGGCCTTGGCATCCTTGCAGTAGTAGTCGGCACCGATGTCCCGGGCATAGTCGGGCGTCAGCACCGCGCCGCCGACCATGACCTTGCAGTCAAGGTGCGCGGCATGCAGGGCCTCGATCGTGGCCTGCATATTAGGGACGGTGGTCGTCATCAGGGCCGACAGGCCGACGAGCTTTGCGCCGGTCTGGCGCACGGCCTCTACGACACGCTCGGGGTCAACGTCGCGCCCGAGGTCGAGCACGTCATAGCCGTAATTTTCGAGGATGACACGGACAATGTTCTTGCCGATGTCATGCACGTCGCCCTTGACTGTGGCAATGACGATCTTGCCCTTGCTGCCCTGCGCCTGGCCGGAGGCGGCAATTTTGGCCTTGATGGCCTCGAACGCAGCCTGCGCGGCGGTGGCGGCCTGCAAAAGCTGCGGCAGGAATACCGTGCCTTTCTCGAAGCCGTCGCCCACAGCGTCCAGTGCGGGGATCAGCGAGACATTCACTACGTCCAGCGGTTCGCGCATTGTCAGCGCAGCGTCCGCGGCGGCGCGGGCCTCGGCCTTCAGGCCGCGGCGCACAGCCTCAAACAGGGCGTCCCCGCCCGGTGCGGCGGCGCCGACCTCGGCCACGGTGGCGGCGGACTTGCTCGTCTGCGTCGTCTGAATCTGCACATCGGCATAGGCGGCAACGTAGTCGGTACTCTGTAAATCCTGCGAGGTCAGCACGCGGTAGGCGCGCACGGCAGCCATCATTTCCGGCGTGTTGGGATTCATGATGGCAAGGTCGAGCCCGGCAGACATGGCCATCGTCAAAAACGTTGTGTTCAGGTAGCCGCGGCACGGCAGGCCGAAGCTAATGTTCGACACGCCCAGCACAGTGCGCACGCCCAGCTCACGCTTGCAGCGGGACAGAGCCTCCAGCGTCTGGACGGCACCCTCCTGCTGGGCGCTGGCGGTCAGCGTCAGGCAGTCAATGTAGATGTCCTCATTCGGGATACCGGCGGCGTTGGCAGCGGCGACAATGCGTTGAGCAATCGCAAAGCGGCCCTCGGCTGTCGGCGGGATACCGCCCTTGTCCAGCGCCAGGCCGACGACGGCGGCACCGTACTTTTTGCAGAGCGGCAGAATCTTTTCCAACGTCTCCGGCTCGCCGTTGACCGAGTTGACGATGGGCTTACCGTTGTAGATGCGCAGCGCACGGGACAGGGCCTCTGGATTCGAGGAGTCGAGCTGCAGCGGCAGGTCGGTGACGGCCTGCAAATCCTTGACAAGCTGCTCCAGCGTGGCGGCCTCGTCGATGCCGGGCAGGCCCGCATTGACGTCGAGCACCTGCGCACCGGCCTCGGCCTGGGCCACAGCCTGAGTGCAGGGGTAGGCGCTGTCGCCGTCCCGCAGGGCCTGCTGCAGCCGCTTTTTGCCGGTGGGATTGATGCGCTCCCCCACCACAGTGATGCCGTCGACCTCCACAAAGCGGACCGGCGTGCACAGGCAGCTGCGGCGGATGGGGATCTTGTCAGCCGGGGTCAGCGGGCTGAAGGTCTCATGCAGCCTGGCGATAAACGCGGGCGTCGTGCCGCAGCAGCCGCCGACCATCGAAACGCCGATGGCGGCGTACTCCTTCATCTCGGCGGCAAATTCATCCGGGTCGAGATTGTAGCTGCCGTCGGGGTTTGGCAGACCGGCGTTCGGCTTGACAAAGACCGGAACACCTGCGGGCACGCTGCGGCAGAGGCGCTGCGCGAAGGGCAGAATCTCCTTGGGGCCGAGCGAGCAGTTGATGCCCACGGCGTCCACGCCGAGACCCGCTGCCGTGACGGCGTAACTTTCGACGGTGCAGCCCGTGAAGGTGCGCCCGCGGCTCTCAAAGCTCATTGAGGTGAAAACAGGCAGATCGCAGTTTTCCCTGGCGGCGAGGATGGCGGCCTTCAGCTCATACAGGTCGGTCATCGTCTCCAAAAAGACGAGGTCAGCCCCTGCCGCCGCACCGGCACGGATGACCTGTGCAAACTCATTGTAGGCATCCTCAAACGCCAGCGTGCCCGCGGGGACGAGCAGCTCACCCAGAGGGCCGATGTCCAGCGCGACACACGCGCCGGTGGTCTCGGCGGCCTTGCGCGCACAGGCGATGGAAGCGGAAACGACCTCCTCCACCGTGTGGCCGCAGCCGGTCAGCTTCTTGGCGTTGGCACCAAAGGTATTTGCCAGCAGAATATCCGCGCCCGCGTTGACGTAGTCAGTGTGGATGGCCGTTAAAACCTCCGGCATTTCCAGCGCGGCAAGCTCGGGCTTCTGCCCGGGCTGCAGACCGCGTGCCTGCAGCTGGGTGCCCATGCCGCCATCCAGAAAAACAAACCGTTTGCGGTCAAAAACTTCACGAATCTGCATACGCTTCTCCCCTATCAGTCTTGTGTGAAACAGGTCGTGCCGCGCTTACGGAACGAGCAGGTCTCCTTTAAATGGCAGGTCGCACAGCCTGCGCGGGTGCCGGTCACGGGATGGTCGGCAATGCCTAAAATGGCGGTGGTACTCTTGCGGGGGGTCAAAAGGTGCTGGGGCGTCACGGCCAGGCCGCAGCCGCGCACCGTGTCCGCCGCAAGGCAGAGCGCGTCGTTCAGCTCCAGCGGGCAGTCACCGTAGCCCGGCGCATAACGCCCGGTCATAAAGACGCCCTGCGCCTCGATTTGAGCGCGCATTTCGTTCTCCAGCTCGTCACAGACCTGTTCCAAAAGCACCGAGGCCAGCGCGTCTGCCGCGGTGGCCAGGGCAATGTCAGTCAGTTCCATGCGGCGCAAAAGTTTGTCCACCTCGGCCCCGAGGGTCGTTGCCAGCAGAAGGACCTCGTCGCAGCCCTGCAGATGGCGCGTCAGGTCGCTGCCGCAGTTTTCCAGCGGCAGGGCGGTACGCGGCAGACGGCGGTACACCGCACGCGGTGCAGCAGCGGTCAGCACGGTCTGCTCGGCCTTGTCCAGCAGGGCCGCGGTGGCGGCATCAGGCGTCCAGCCGGACGCACCCATGTAGCGCAGCGCCGTGGCGCGGTCAATGGCGGCGGGCTTGCGGCACTCCATTACAGCAGATCCCTGATGCCGTCGTAGACCTTCGCGGCCACGGCGGCGTCATTCATTGCGTACAGGTGGATGCCGTCTGCGCCGCCCTCAATGAGGTCGCGCAGCTGCCTGACGGCGTAGTCGATACCGGCGTCGTACAGGCTGGCCGGGTCGTCCTGATAGCGGGAGATCATACGGGTGAACTCAGACGGCAGGCTGGCCGAAGAAAGCGAAACGGTGCGTTCGATCTGGCTGCGCTTGACGATGGGCATGACACCGGCAGAGACCGGCAGCGTGATGCCTGCGCGGCGTGCCAGATTCAGAAAGCGGTAAAAGTGCATGTTGTCAAAGAAAAGCTGGGTCAGCAGGTGCTCGGCACCGGCGGCCTGCTTGATGCGCAGGTTCTCAACGTCATGCAGCAGGCTGTCGGCCTCGGGGTGGCCCTCCGGGTAGCAGGCACCGTGAACGGAAAATTCCGGCTTCTTCCATTTGATAAAGGACGTCAGGTCACTGGCGTGTTTGAAGTCGGGGTTCTCCGGGCGGGACGGGCTGCGGTCCCCGCGCAGGGCCAGCACATCCCGGACGCCGACAGATTCCAGCTGATCCAAAATCTCCGCTGCACGGGTCTCGTCGTTGCCCATGCAGATCAGGTGCGCCAGCGTGGGGACATGCAGCTCGTTCTGAATGTAGTCGGCCACCTCCGCGGTGGAGACGCCGCCCGCAGAGCCGCCCGCACCGAAGGTGACGCTGATGAAGCCGGGGTCCATGGCCTGCATCTGGCGCAGGGTGTCCTTGAGCTTATCCATCTGGGTTGTCTGTTTCGGCGGGAAGCATTCGATAGAGAAAACGCAGCGTTTGGCTTTGAACTGTTCCGTAATCGTCATTTTCTACTCCTTATTTTTACGCCGCAAAATCGGCGGAGTCCGCGGAAGTTTCCACGTTGAGGGTGTTGTTCTGCCAGATGAAGGTGAGGCTGCCCTCCAGGTCAGTGCGCCATACCTCGGCACCGACCTCTGCGTAATTTTGCAGGGCAGCGCGGTGCGGATGGCCGTAATCGTTGTGCAGCCCGCAGCTGACGGCCACGGCCTCGGGCCGGACTGCCTGCATAAAGGTCAGGCTGTTGGAGGTGTAGGACCCGTGATGCCCCGCCTTGAAAAGAGTGGCATGCAGGGTCGGGCCGTAGGTATCGACCAGGCGCTGCTCGGCGTCTGCCTCTGCGTCGCCGGTATCGAGAAAGCGGAAATCGCCCGCCGTGAACAGCGTGCAGAGCGAGGCATCGTTGACGCTGTCGGCATCCTCGCTGCCGCCCTGCAAAATTTGCAGCGTGCCGCTGCCAAGCGGGAATTCCTCCCCGGCTTCTGCTGTGAGAATTTCTGCTCCGCTGTCGGCGGCCAGCTCTGCGAGATGGCGCGGCCAGTCGGCGGTCACATCTGCCGTGGGCTGCCACAGCGGCAGCAGCAGGGTCTTGACCGAGAGGGTGCGCAGCACCGCGCGGGCGTTTCCGGTGTGGTCTGCGTGGGGATGGGTCAGCACAAGATAGTCAAGCGACGGCACACCCAGCACGTCCAGGTCATAGAGCAGCGCGTCCTCAGCCTCGACGGGACCGGTGTCGATCAGGCAGTACGCGCCGTCCTGACAAAGCAGCACGGCATCGCCCTGCCCGACATCCAGCACATACACGACGGTACTGCCGTCCGCAGTCTGCGGAGCGCTTTCCTCGGTTTGGAGCGGCACGCCGAGCGCGGCGCGCAGCTGCTGCCAATCGGGAACGCTGCCCCTGCCGCCCAAGAGCTGGACGACAAACGCGACAAGCACCAACAAGCAGACGGCAACCGCCGCGGCCAGGCGGGCAAAGCGCTTACCCGTCATACTGGCCGTTCAGCTTGCGCTCCTCCCACTCGGCCTTGGTCACAAGCACGGCGCGGGGCTTGGCACCCTCATAGGGGCCGATGATCTTTTCCTGCTCCATCTGGTCCATGATGCGGGCGGCGCGGGCGTAGCCCAGCTTGCAGCGGCGCTGCAAAAGGCTGGTGCTGGCCTGTCCGGATTCAATAACGCACTCAACGGCCTGCTCAAACATGGCGTCCAGTGCACCGCCGCCGTCTCCGTCATCGTCGCCGCCCTTCTTGCTGCCCTTTTCGGCAACGGCGCGGCGCTCCATTTCGGCAATCATTTCTTCATCGTACTGGGCGGTGGAGGTGGACTTGATAAAGCTCAGCACCGCGCCGATCTCTTCATCGGTCACAAAGGTGCCCTGCACACGCACGGGCTTGGACGCGCCGACGGGCAGGAAGAGCATATCACCGTTGCCCAGCAGCTTCTCGGCACCGCCGCTGTCCAGAATGGTGCGGCTGTCGATCTGGCTGGAAACGGCAAAGGCGATACGGCTGGGGATGTTGGCCTTGATAAGGCCGGTGATGACGTCCACGCTGGGGCGCTGGGTCGCAACGATCAGGTGGATACCGGCAGCGCGGGCCTTCTGCGCGATGCGGCAGATATAGTCCTCGACCTCCTTGCCCGCGACCATCATCAGGTCGGCCAGCTCGTCAATGACGATGGCGATATAGGGCAGGTGCTCCATGCCGGTCTGGGCGGCCAGCTTGTTGTAGGCTTTGATCTCGCGGACGTTGTTCTCGGCAAAGAGCTTGTAGCGGCGCTCCATCTCGGCCACGCTGGCCCCCAGCGCACCGGCAGCCTTGCGCGGCTCGGTGACGACGGGCATCAGCAGGTGCGGAATGCCGTTGTAATTGCCCAGCTCGACCATTTTCGGGTCCACCATGATAAAGCGCACCTCGTCCGGCGTAGACTTATACAGCAGACTGATGATGAGGGAGTTGGTGCACACGGATTTACCGGAGCCGGTGGTACCGGCGATCAGCACATGGGGCAGCTTGGCAATATCCCCCACGATGGCGTTGCCGCCGATGTCCTTGCCCACGGCAAAGGCCACCCGGGACCGGTGCTCGGCAAAGGCCCGGGAGTCGATGACGTCCCGGATGCGCACCGCCGTCACCACCCGGTTGGGCACCTCGATGCCCACCACGGAGCTTTTGTTGGGGATGGGCGCAATGCGCACGCCGCCGCTGCCCAGGGCCAGGGCGATGTCATCGGCCAGGTTCGTCAGCTTGGACAGCTTCACACCCTGGTCCAGGGTGAACTCATACCGGGTGACGCTGGGTCCGTGGACCACGTCGCCGGGCTTGGCATCCACGCCGAAGCTGGTGATGGTCTGGGCCAGGCGGCGGGAGTTGTTCCGCAGCTCCGCCCCCACCTCGGTATAATTGTCGTCGGTATTCTGGTCCAGCAGCGTCACCGGGGGATACTGATACGCCTCCTCCGGCTCCGCCAGCTCCTCCTCGATGGCCTGTCCCACCTCCTGGGCATGCTGCTCCACCTCCTGGGCGGCAGCCTGCCCCCGGCGGGACTTCTTCTCCGGCACAGGCTCCTGGGCCGGTGCCTGGGCCGGTGTCTGCACCGGCTCTGCCGCAGGCTCCTGCACCGTGGGCGCTTCCGTCTGCGGCGCAGGGGTCTGAGGCCGCAGCACCTGGTCCGGAGTCATCACGTCGTCGCCCTTGCGGGCAAAGAAGCCCTTTCCCTTCTTCCGGGGCAGCGGCTCCTCCGGCGGCTCCGACCGCCGGTCTGCCGTCTTTTCCCGGGGGGCAGGAGCGTCATCCAGAGGCACGTCCACCGACGGACGCTGCCGCCGGGGACGCTCCGGCCGCGCCGGGCGCTCCGGCTCCGGCTGGGGCTCGTAGGGGACCCGGTCCCTGGCCCGCTGCACCAGCTCCCGGGGCGATATCCGCAGAGCCGCCAACAACGCCGCCGCCAAAAGCAGCAGCAGCACAATGACGGACACCATCGTGCCCACCAGCCGCTTCATGCCTGCGGCCAGCCCTCCGGCCACCGCTCCGCCGCTTTTCAGCAGCAGCCCGTCGGCCCACAGGCTCTTCATCATGGGGCCCAGGCCCGTAACGGCCTCCCCCTGATACAAAAACAAATGCAGGATCGCCCCCAGCAGCACCGGCGTCACCAGGGTGCAGACGGTCCGCAGCGCCACAGGCCGTCCCCGGTGGGCCAGCAGGTTCACCCCCGCCAGGGCCAGAGCCGGGGCCGCCAGCCAATAGCCATACCCCGTCAGCCCCTTCAGCAGATCCCCCAGCAGGTTCAGAACGATGGCGTCCGCCTGGAAATAGCTGACCACCACGCACAGGGCCAGCAGCAGGCACACGCCGCCGCCCACCTCCCGCCGGATAGGCGGGCGGGGGTTTTTCTGCGGGCTGCGGCCGGTCTGGCGGCTCTGACCGCCGCCCTGCCGGGCCTTTCCAGTTGTTTTTTTCTTCTGTCCAGACGCCATAACGAATCCTTTCTCTTACTTGATCAGCTGCAGCACGATGGTCAGCAGACCCATGGCCCAGCAGTAATACGCAAACGCGCCGAATTTTCCCTTGTTGGCGATCCGCCGCA
>ERZ1108170.983-NODE-983-length-20223-cov-40.702747_pt1 | contig 20223 bp, 17 predicted proteins | sample MGYA00403705_ERZ1108170 | MGnify/ENA primary metagenome ERZ1108170 (study PRJEB35170, sample SAMEA104062422) | human gut metagenome | biome: human gut; feature: human-associated habitat; material: faeces | place: Denmark | collected 2012-06-15 ...
CCTATCCGCCCCTTCGGGGCACCTTTCCCTCGAGGGGAAGGCTGACGATACGAGAATACCGTCATCTAAAATACGGCGAAGCCGCCACCTGAACCCTGAACCCTGAACCGTTCCCCGGGTTTCCCTCCCTTGCGCCGCGAGCCCTGTTCCTTTAGAATAAAAGCCAAATGACGAGGAGGGGACATGATTCCTATGACGACTGAAAAGAAAAAACTCTGCCTCTCGCTTCTAGGCATCTTTTTCGTGATCTTTATACTGAACAGCCTCATGGCGCGCAGTGCGGGGGATGACTATGTGTATTCCTTTATGTGGGAAGGACACTCGATGTATGAGCCGCTGTCAGCAGACGCGCGGCGCATCGCGGGATTCTCGGATATTGCCGTGTCAGCGTGGTCGTATTTCCTGACGTGGGGCGGACGCATCGTCGCGCAGTCGATGGCGATGTTCTTTCTTTGGATGCCGCGAGGTGTCTTCAATGTGGCCATCGCGCTCACAGTGGTGCTCCTCGTCCTCCTCATGCAATGGACGGCACGGGGCGGAAAGGTCACGATGGAGCTTTCCGCAAAGAGCGTCCTTGTCACCGGCTTCTTTCTCTGGGCATTTCAGGCAAACTTTTGCGGCATCTTCCTCTGGCTGGATGGCTCGTGCAATTATCTCTGGCCGATGGTTTTTCTTCTGGCGTGGCTGCTGCCTTACATCCGGCATTACATGACAGATGGGGAGGTGCGCTATGGAGGCTGGCTCTCGCCGCTCCTCTTCCTTCTGGGGCTTCTTGCCGGGAACGGAAATGAAAATACGCTCTGCTGGATCGGGCTTTTCGGACTGTTTTATCTCTATCACATATATAAGAAGGGGGAGATGCAGCTCTGGATGCTGGCGGGCTTTGCAGGACTCTCCATCGGCTACGGCTTCCTCATGCTGGCGCCGGGAAATCTGGTGCGCATGGAAGAGAGCGGAGAGAGCTTCCGGCTCTTCCAGTTCTCTGTCAAAGCCTTCGTGGCGATCTGGTTTCATACGTTGCTGCTCTCGCCCTTCTATTTCTACCTGATGAAAGCCTTTCGGAAGAGGAGAGCGCTCTGCGCTTTTTCCGGCGGCAGGAAATATGTCCATCTCTCGCTCTGGTTTCTATCGGCGAGCCTGCTCTTTGAGATCATCATGTGCGTCTCGCCGGAGTTTCCCTTCCGCAGCCTTTTCCCGAGCACCATCTTCTGCCTGACGGCGGCGCTCCTCATGCAGCACGCCGCTGATCGCGCCGGCGCATCGCCGGTTCGCTTGCCGGGGGCAGGGGTGATGAAGCGGCTGGTCACCCTCTACTTTGCATTCACCTTTGCCATGACCTTCTGGATATTTGTGGAAAATGCCAGATGGTTTGACCGCTGGCTCGGAGAGGCTGAGGCCATGCGCGGGACACCGGCTATCCTCTCTATCACCGAGCGACCGCCGTATGAGGAGGAGCTGTGGACGTACCTTACAGGCTTTCACCATTACGCCGTGGGATTGAAATCTGATCCGGCACATTGGGGCAATGCCGCGATGGCGCGTTTCTATGACATCGGCGGCGTGACGATGGCGGAGAAGAAGTGACGGCTTCCTTCTTAAAGGATCTATACACGATGCATTTGGGACAAGCATGAATAGAAAATTCTTAATATATAGAATTTCTAAAACTGATGTGATAAAATTAAGCAAATGTGTATGAAAGACTTTACAAGAACGGAAAAACAAAAGCTCCTTCGCACCGGCGGGGAGTGAAATAGATGGGTATCCCGAAAGAGGGGGTCACATGAAATTAGCAGACAAACTGGCCAAGACCGCAGGGAAGATGTCGCCTAGGAAGCTCATCCTTCTCTGCGCTTTCTTTGCGCTCACGATCTTCATCATCCTGTACAGCACACTGTCTTCCTTCGAAGACAAGAAAGAAGAAAAGACACCGGAGGTAGCGGGCGTTGCCGTCATCGAAGCGGCGACGGATATCTCGCCGCGGACGGTCATCACAGATGATATGCTGAAAGCCTCTGTCGTACCGGAAAGTCTGCTCCCGCCGGGGGCTTTGACAGACAAGAAGCTCATCGTCGGACATAAGGCAGGCGTCACCATCCTTGCGGGCGATGTCATCACCAGGCGAAAACTCGATGTGTCGGCAGCTGCCGGTTTTCAGGGGCTCATCCCGGAGGGGATGCGCGCGCTGTCTTTTGGCATCAATGACATTTCTGGCGTCTCCGGCTTTGCGAAGCCCGGCGACCATGTGGATATCCTCCTGATCTCCAGTCAGGACGGGAAGAACCGCGTCACTTCGAAGATGCTGCTCCGTGATGTCCTGCTGCTGGCCATCAATAAGTCCAGCATGGGTCAGGGCTACGTCGCACCGAAGAAGGATGACAAAGACGGAAAAGATGAATCGAATGGAAATAAAATGCCGACCGCGCCGCGCCGCACAGACACATCCTCGATGGGGACGCCGGCTGTCGCTACGGTCGCGCTCTCGCCTTATGATGCGGCGAAACTCACCGCTTCCCTGCAGGTCGGACAGGTACAGCTGATGCTGCGTCCGGCAGACGGGGCGGCTGAGACGGAATCGGTCGCCTACTACGTGATCCCGCTGCCGAAGCCGGATCCGCAGCCGCCGGCCGCTCAGCCCTATGCGCCATACCCTCCGCAGGGCGCGCCGCAGCCGCAGGTGGAGATCAGCGGGGGACAGACCGGCACCGCCGGCAGTGGTATCGAAGTCATTCGTGGTACAAGCGTAACGAGGGGGCAGTAAGATGAACGGAATGAAAAAAAGGATCGGACTCCTCCTCGCCGCTGCGATGCTCTCCTTCGGAAGCGCCTGCGCCGCTGAACCTGTCGAGGTGTCCCTGAATGAATCGAAATACATGGCCGCTTCCGGCATCACACGTCTTGCCGTCGGAAATCCTGCCATCGCCGACGTACAGCTTCTCTCTTCAGGAGATTTCCTCCTCGTCGGGAAGAAAGCAGGGACGACATCCCTCATCGTCTGGTCAGATGGCGGACGGCGCACCGAGTATACCGTGTACGTCGCGGGCAATGACCGCGGCATGGCGAGCGCCATTCAGGATGCCATCGGCTATCCAAAGGTCCACGTGCAGATGATCGAGGATCGCGTGATGCTCCGCGGCAAGGTCGAGAACCAGTATGAGCACGACACCGCACTGAAGATCGCCGGCCTCTACACCGGCGGCGATGGCTCCGGCGTGATCGATCTCCTCGAGATGGAGCATCCGAGCCAGATCCGCCTTGAGGCACAGATTATTGAAATCAGCTCTAAGTATGCCAAAGATTTGGGCGTGCAGTATTGGTCACAGAAACCAGGCTCTAATAGTGGTGGTTCTAGTGATAACTCGAAGAATCCCAATAGTAGTATTAACGTAGGAACGGCTGGCATTTTCTATGGCGGGGAAGATTATTCTTCTAGTAGAAGTCGTGGCGGCTGGCTTGGCTCTCATATATCGGGCGTGAATGCAACGCTCCAGGCGCTCATCAACCAGGGCAAGGGGCGGATTCTCTCCCGTCCCTCCATCACGACGCTTTCGGGGAAAACCGCGAATATCCTGATTGGCGGCCGTATCCCGGTTCCGATTTCCGATGGCAATGGCAATGTATCGGTGGATTGGCGTGAATATGGTATCCGCCTGAATATCGAGCCGAAAGTCGACTCGGAGGATAAGATTACCTCTAAAATCCATGCCGAAGTATCGACCTTGGATAGTGCTTCTGCTGTAAAGATTGATTCGTACAGCATACCGGGTATTCTTTCCCGAGAAGCCGATGCAGAGGTCAATGTCCATTCCGGCATGACCATGGTGATTGGCGGTCTCATCAATTCCGAAGACTCTAAGAGCATCTCGAAGATTCCGCTCCTGGGCGATCTTCCCATCATCGGGCGTTTCTTCCAGCATACGTCAAAAAGCCGGGATAAACGGGAACTCATTATCCTCATCACGCCGACCCTTGTATCAGACGATACGCCAGCCCCGATGAGCCGGCGCATGAAGGAAAACTATGAGGAAATCGAGCGCGTCGCCAGAAACCGTGAGCTTGTAGAGACGGGGAAGCCCGTTCCGCAGGGGACAGATGCGGAGGAGCGTGACCTCTGGGGTGAAAAGCCCGGGGACGATGACACCATCATCCTCGAAGAAAAAGCCCCGGCCAAGACGCGGTCCTACCTCTTGAAGACCACGGACATTCACGGCGAGCCGATCCTCGTCCCTATGACTGAGGACGACTACGAGGCGCAGAAAGACCGCCTCGCCGTCGTCGACAGAGAAAAAGCAAAGCCGGAGAAAAAGGCAAAGCAGGAGACTGCCCGGCCGGTCGTAAAGATACAGCAGCCCACCCGCACCGCCGCCGAAGCCGAAGCCCAGAGGGCAAGGATCAAGGCAGCAATGGACAGGTACTCCGGAAAGAGCACTACCCTGAAAAACAGGTAAAAGTGGCGGGTTCAAGGCTCAGGTGCGGCGCAAAAAAATATGTGACTTGTGACTTGTGACTTGTGACTTGTGACTAGTGACTGGTAGCTAGGGATTAGGTTTGCGATACGAGAAAACCGCTAGTTTCAAGCCTCCGCGGCGCTTCTATATTTTTATGCGCCGCACCACCATTTCGCATTTCTCATTTCTAATTTCTAATTCAAACGAGGCTTTCAAACGTAATCAAAGGGCGGCACGCCCCACTGGCTAACCCTGACCCTGATCCCCTTCTCACATCATATCCGGCGGCGGTTCCTGATTGGTGAGTTCATAGAAGAGCGTGAACTGGCCGGCGAAGAGGAGCTTCACCGTATCGACGGGGCCGTTACGGTTCTTGGCGAGGATGATCTCCGTCTCATTCTTCTGCGGATTGTCATCCTCCATATCGCGGTCGTAGTATGCGGGACGGAAGAGGAAGGACACCATGTCCGCATCCTGCTCCAGAGAGCCGGATTCTCGCAGGTCAGAAAGGAGCGGGCGGTGGTCCTGACGGGCCTCGACGCTTCGAGACAGCTGCGAAAGAGCGATGACCGGGACATTCAGCTCACGCGCCAGACTCTTCAGCGATCGGGAGATCTCGGAGATCTCCTGCTGGCGGTTATCTCCGTTTCGGAGCGTATTCTTCGCCTGCATGAGCTGAAGATAGTCGATCATGATGATGTCGAGCCCCTGCTCCGCCTTGAGGCGGCGGCACTTGGAGCGGATCTCCGATACGGAGACGCCCGGCGTATCATCGATGAAGAGCGGCGCATCCATGAGGACGCTGGCCGCAGAGGCGAGCTGGTCCCACTCCTTCTGCGTGGAGATCCGCCCGGTGCGGAGCTTCGCGCTGTCGACGAGCGCGGTCGAGCAGAGCAGTCTTTGCACGAGCTGCTCGCGTGACATTTCCAGCGAGAAGAAGGCGACGTGCTTGTGCGCCGAGGAAATACTCATGTTCTTCGCGATATTCAGCACAAAAGCCGTCTTGCCCATGGATGGACGTGCCGCCACGATGATAAAGTCGCCCTTCTGGAAGCCGCTCGTCAGCGCATCAAGGGAAGGAAATCCGCTCGGAAGCCCTGTGATGGACTCCTTGTTCTTGAATTTCCGCGTGATCTCCTGCAGCTCATTCTGCACCGCCTCGCCGATCGAGGTGAAATCCGAACGGCGGTCATCCCGCGTCACGGCAAGGATCGTTTTCTCCGCATTGTCCGTGATATCCTCGACATCATCACGCTCCGAGTACGCCTCATCCGTGATGACGCCGGCTGCATCGATCAGCCGCCGGAGCTTCGCCTTGTTTGCGACGATGTCAGCGTGGCGGTCTACCATCTTCGTGGTGGCCACATTCGCCGGCAGATCATTGACATAGAGGACGCCCCCCACATCATCCAGACGCCCCATGCGCTTCAGCTCTTCCGTCACAGTCAGGATATCCGCCGGCTCGCCCTTGTGCGCCAGATTCAGGATCGCCTGAAATACGATCGCATTCGCTTCGCGGTAGAAATCCGCGGCCGTCAGCTTGTCCTCGGCCGTCATGATCGCGTCCTTGTCGAGCAGCATCGCCCCCAGGACGGACTTTTCCGCGTCAATATTCTGCGGCGGAATGCGCGTCACGATCATCGTATCCGTGTCCGGCTTCTTCCCCCAGCCCTCTTTCTTCCAATTTCCCTTCGGCTTGCTCTCGTTCTCTGCCATGGTGTTCTCCTTTGCATCAATATTTGCTTTATTATACGGTTTCCCCAAGGAAGGGACAAGCGAACAGTTGTGAGGGGTGACTGGTGACTAGGAGGCATTAGGCTCTCTCGTATCGTCATTTCGAGCGAAGCGAGAAATCTTTGTCATTCACGGTCAAAAGGACAATGCCAGGAAACCGCAAATGGAAAGCCTGCTATCCACTGACCATCGGGCATCGCCCAGCTTGATTTGCGGCGAAGCCGCCACCTAACCCCATTGAACCCGTTGAACCCATTGAACCTTTATAGTAGGAATGAGTGACTGGTGACTAAATAGCACCTTCAGGCATCGCCCCCTAGCTCCTCCTGTGAGGAAAACGCTTTTCGCATTTCCCATCCGCCTTTCATCCCGCCAGTACCCTATCCGCCTCGCTGCGCTCGCCACCTTCCCTCGAGTGGTAATACTATTAAGTTAAGGAAATTGTTAGCGCCGTAATGACTTGCTTCCCCCTCCGGGGGAAGTGCCGAAGGCAATAGGGGCATGCTAGCGGTATAGCGTGCTATGTTGAATAGTCCGATGCTATCGATATTCCAACACTTTCATGCAATACCGCTACGTAGCCCCCTCACCCCTTCGGGGAGCTCCCCCGATGGGGAGCCAAGAACGTTCTGCCGCTTAACTTAATAGCATTACCTAGAGGGGACGGCTTACGATAGAAGGGCATCATTCTCGCCCATTCTTCGGGCATCGCCCCTTTTCCTCATTTGATCCTCGTCACCCTGACACGCCCCGTGTACATAGCGACTGTGATCTGTTGCCTGTGCTTTCCATCTTTGGTCATGAGCTGCATGGAATACCGCGATTTGCCCATCGACCCAGCAAAACCATCTTTCCTGAACAACACATGTATCCGCCCCGAACAATAAACATTAGCCGGCAATGTGCCGCTAGGTTGTATATACCGATTTCCCTGCGATGACCAATAAGCAACACGGCCGGTTTCATTGACCGCGCAAAAGAACTCCACCGACGCTGACAAGGGCGTCCCCTTTGCGTCCTCACTCTCATTTCTCGCAATCATCTCTGCCTCGCGGATCGCCGAAGCCACCTCCTCCGCCGCCAGATCGAGCTCCCTCTCCTCCTGCCAGTCCCAGAGCATCGGCACCGCTGCCGCAGAGGCGAGCGCAAAGAGGAAAAGGACGAGCAGCAGCTCAAAGAAAAGAAAACCCGAGCGATGCGAGAAGGGAGGCCATTCCCACCGTTTCCTGCACCCCATACGCCAAAGCACCTCCGATCGCCAGGAAGGGCACGAAGCGAATCTCCGTCCTTCGCCCCAGCCGTCCCCGCAGAAGCAAAAACGCACACCATAAAAGGGCCGCCAGCGATGTCAGCCATAGAGAAAGAAGACCATACATCGGCAGCAGCCAAAGCGAAGAGGCCGCGGCCAGAAACACATCCGCAAGCCCCAGAGATCGCCTAGAGATCAGATACAGCAGTCCATAGAGCACCCCCATTCCTACGCCCGTCAAAAGACAGAGGAGAAACGCCCCCCGGGAGAGCATCAGTAAAGCGCCGCACACCGAAAGAACGAGCGGCCAGCCATCCGACACATACCCCGTCCGTGCATCCTCCAACGCCGGAAAGAGCAGAAAAAGCAGATAGACCCATCTCGCCCACGAGCCTCCCAGCGCAAGTATCACGCCAAAGGCAAGTCCCAGCGCAGCCACGACGCCCCATCCCCGCCGCCCCGCAAAGATCGCACCACTCGTCAGAAGGTCGAACATTCGCATAAGAAGCTCCTTTCGATGTTTAGTGATTTGTGACTAGTAGCTAGGGGTTAGGAGACTAGAAGACCAAAAGACTAGGAGACATCGGACTCTCTCGTGTCGTCATTTCGAGCGCAAGCGAGAAATCTTTGTCATTCGCGGCCCTGCGGTCGATGTTTGTAAAGCTCGAAACGGGAAACCTGCTCTCCGCATACCTTCGGGCATCGCCCCGTTTCGTCATCCTGAGCGGCGAGAAGCGTCGCACTTGAGATAACGAATGCCAGAACAGCTGCGGCCTCGTCATTGATCTCGGCGAAGCCGCACCACCATTTCGCATTTCTCATTTCTAATTTCTCATTCAAGCGAAACTTTCAAATGGAATCAAAGGGCGAGCCGCTCCACGGGATAACCCTGAGCCCTCATTTCACTCATACCCTCTCTTCTTCCGATAATTCAGCGCCATATCTGCCACGCCGAGATACACCGTGAAGAGCTGCAGGAGAGGGATCCAGATCGAAATGATGACAATGAGCAGACGCAGCCGCTTCACAACCGGATAGATATGCGGCAGCCACCAGAGCGTCGCGATCCCCTGGATCCACAGCACGAAGTAGCACACCGCGCCCACATTGTACGCCAGATCCTTCACCTGCTCGGTGAGCGGCATGTACTGCGTCCCTACAGACAGAAGAAGGAGCAGCAGTACCCAGCGCGGGAAATGCCAACGCTCCAGCGGAGGAAACTGCGGAAAATCCGTCAGCCCCAGACGGCGGAAAACCACCTTCTCGATCTGCATCACCGCCCAAGCGAGCACCATCGGTGCCATCACCATCGCAGCCGGGATCATCTTTCGGATCGTTTTGATCATTTCCTCCGTCTGCTGATTCACCTGATCCAGCTGATCCCCGGACGCCATGAGCCCCGACATCTCCTTTGCCATCCCCTGCATCTGATCCAGCGTACTTCCATACACCTGATCCCAGGGCATCCCCATCATGACCACCGTACCCAGAAGATTCAAAAGCATCGCGAAAAACATCACGACCACGATCGTCCCAAAGGTGCGGAGCGCCGATGCGCGCTTCTGATAGCAGTACGCCATCGCGATCCCTGCAAAGCCGAACATCACCACCAGAAAGAACGCCGTCGTGATCCCGAAGAACGCCGAGTCCAGGATCATGATCCCCGACGTCGCGATCACCGCCCACTTCACACCCTCGCGGATCCCCATGTACGCGATCGGCAGCGGCAGCGAAAGCAGCGCCAGAAGAGAAATCCCCGGCACATAGAAGCCCACCATAGAAAGCACCACAGCGAGTGCCGTACACATCCCTGCCAGAACGACCGCATTCGTGTCGCCCGCTTTGAACTGATTCATAACTACTCCTTTGTGAAATCCTTTTCATAAGACTGGTATATCATCATTCTATCATATTTTGGGGGAAATAAGGAAAAGGGTTAAAGGTTCAGGGTTAGCTCACAGGGCGTACTGCCTATAGATTGAGCAAAAAAGGTTCAGCGGGGTGGTGCGGCGCATTTCGTCATCCTGAGCGAATGCTATCCTCGCATCGTCAGCCTTCCCCTAGAGGGGAAGGTGCCCCGAAGGGGCGGATAGGGCACAGGCGGTATGAAAGACAGATGAGGAAAGTGGAGCGGAGGCGGCACATATGGGAAAACCGTGAGTCCCTCACCGCGAATGACAAAGATTTCTCGCTTCGCTCAAAATGACGATACGGGAGTCTCCTAGTCTCTTAGTCTCCTAGCCCCTAGCCACACATTTTGCACCCGTAAAACCTGTTCCCCCTCACCCCGAGCCCGCTCCCCTTCGTATTTTCTCCCACCACATTTCCCAATTTCCTTCCCCCATGTGATATAATAGAAAAAGCGACTATGAACGGCTTTTATTTTTGACATACAATGCAAAAATATTTTTTTTAAGAGCCGGCGCCTGCCGGCTCCGACAACTGAATAGGAGGTTCTATCCATTTTGGCAAAAGCAAGATTACAGATCATTCCATTAGGAGGCCTTGGAGAAATCGGGAAGAACATGACTGTATTCCGTTACGGCGACGAAATTATCGTAATCGATGCAGGCATGGCATTCCCAGAAGAAGACATGCTCGGGATCGACATCGTCATCCCTGACTTTTCCTACCTCATCGAACACAAAGACGAGATCAAAGCCATCCTCATCACCCACGGACACGAAGATCACATCGGGTCCCTTTCCTACCTGCTTCGCGAAGTGAACGCCCCGGTCTACGCCACACGCCTCACCTGCGGCCTCATCGAAGGCAAACTCAAAGAAGCACACATCACAAATTACGACCTGCACACCGTCAAACCCGGTGACGAATTCAAAACAGGCCTTTTCAAATTCGGATTCTTCCACGTCTGCCACTCCATACCGGACTCCTGCGGCATCTACCTGCGCACCCCGGTCGGCACCATCGTCCATACCGGCGACTTCAAATTCGACCACTCTCCGGTCGACGGCGAACTCACCGACATGTACAAGCTCGCCGAGCTCGGCCACAGAGGCGTCCTCTGCCTTCTCGCCGACTCCACGAACGCACAGAATCCCGGCTACACCCCTTCCGAAGCCATCGTATCCAAGTCCCTCATGAGCGCTTACGCCGATGCCAAAGGCCGCATCATCCTTGCCACCTTTGCATCGAACGTCTCCCGCATCCAGATGGCCGTCGACGCAGCAGTCGCTAACAAAAGAAAAGTCTGCGTCTTCGGCCGCTCCATGGTGAACGTCGTCGGCATCGCCCAAGAGCTCGGCTACCTCAAAGCCCCGGAAGGCACCTTCATCGAGCCGGAAGAGCTTGGCCACTACAGAGACGACCGCCTCTGCATCCTGACCACCGGCAGCCAAGGCGAACCGATGGCCGGCCTCTCCCGCATGGCCGACGGCTCCCACCGCCAGGTCCAGATCCACGCAGGCGACACCGTCATCATCTCCGCCTCCCCGATCCCGGGCAATGAGACCAGCGTCGGCCGCACCATCGACAGCCTGATGCGCCTTGGCGCCCACGTCGTCACCAGCACCACCACCCGCGTCCACGTATCCGGCCACGGCTCCCAGGAAGACCTGAAGACCATGCTCTCCCTCGTCAAGCCGAAATACTTCATCCCCGTCCACGGCGAACACCGCATGCTCGTCAGCCACGCAGAACTCGCAGAAAGCCTCGGCGTCGAAAAGAAAAACATCCTGATCGGCGAAAACGGCACCCTCTTCGAATTCACCAGCCGCGGCGGCAAGATCAATCCGCAGCGCGTCCAGGCCGGCCCCGTCTTTGTCGACGGCCTCGGTGTAGGCGACGTAGGAAACATCGTCATCCGCGACCGCCAGCAGCTCGCCCAGGACGGCGTCGTCATCGTCGTCATCGCCCTCGAAAAAGGCAGCAACCAAGTCTTAGCCGGCCCCGACATCGTCTCCCGCGGCTTCGTCTACGTGAGAGACAGCGAAGCCCTCCTGACCGAAGCCAGAGAACGCATCGAGTCCGTCCTTGACCGTTGCGAAGCCGGCAACGTCTCCGAATGGAACGCCATCAAGACCCAGGTGAGAGACGCCCTCGGCAAATACTTCTTCGACCGCACCAAGCGCCGCCCGATGATCTTGACCATCATCCAGGAAGTGAAATAACAATAAAATCCCCCCTCGGTTTCACACCGAGGGGGGATTTTTTATTGACCTATCATCAAGAGAACAAGAAATAGAGCCCTCACTATTTTCCCTCTCCCTTCACAGCACAATTCCCATTCATTCTGTATAGTCCATACCCGTTACCCGAGACGATCAAACCCGTTTGCTCTAACTTGCGAAGAAATTTTCCCACTGAAGGCACCGCCAATTCAAACTGCCCCACCAAATCCTTTCGCCTGAAATCTGCCTCAAACCCATATGTTTCCAAAATCTGAAAAACGCGATCTCTTTCTCGGACGGAATAACCATGAACCATCATACATTCCTCAAGCGCTACTTTTCCATCCCCATGCGCTACTTTTTATCGGAAATCAACGAATCTCCATCCCCTTCATCATCCAGCGCATCGATCACACCGCTCGCTTTATCCAGTCCATTCCGCCGAATACAGAATAACCTTGACCAGCGAACAGGGCAGTCATCCGCAAATAGCGCGCCTGCATTGGTCAATCGATCACCATTCACCAGATCAAACGATAAAAATCCAAGCCCGCAAAATCTTCACCGACCTTGGACTTATATACAGACTTCAGTCTGGTAAAAGAGAAATCTGCATATCGCCAACGAGACACTTCACTGTCAAAAGAAAGATGCACACCCCTCATATGTTATGTCATTTCCCCCATGAAAAAATCTCCTGACCCCGCTCTAAACGCATCAGGAGATTTTTTATTCAAAGAACGTCAAGACTTAACGCAGGGATTACTTTTTCACTAACATTCACACAAAAAGCAACGCCTCACCGATCCTGCTGTACCATCCAGCGTGCCACCGTCCGCGCCGCCTCGATCTCCTTCTTGAATTCCGCATTCGACAGCGCCTTCTCCTCCCCGATTTCTCCATTTTCGATGAAGAGCCGATGATTGAAAGCCCGCTTCGACTGCATCAAAGGAGGCAGGAGCGACGTATACGTCGTGCCCTGCGGCGCGATGAGTTCTGCCAGCGTCGGTGCGATCTGGAGATGACTGCCCGCCGCCCCCTGCAAAAGATCCTTCGGCACACCCTCCCCATAGAAATAGCAAGGCACACCGCTTTGCGCCCATAGCGACACATCCGCAGCGAAATTGAAACGCTCCGCATGATCCCCCGTCACTACAAAGAGTGTCGACGGGTCATCCTTCTTTACCTCACGGATGAATTTCCCCATCACCTGATCCGCATACCAGATATGCCCCAGCTGATCGATTGTCGCCTTATCCCTCGGGATAGACGGCGGCAGCTTCTCCGTCACCTCCACCCGCGGGAACCCCTTCGCATCCACATCATACGCAAAAGGCGGATGATTGCTCGTCGTCAGGATGAAATAGAACGTATCCTCCGACTCCTTCTGCATCCGCTCCCGAATCACATCGAAAAGCGCCCCGTCCGGCGCGCCCCACGACGAACTCTCCCCCTGCTCAGGGAGCTCATCCGCGCAGTGGAACTCGTCGAACCCTTCACGCAGCGTGAAATGCTCTAGATCCTGCCAGCTCCGAAGACCACCATACCAGAAAACCGTCCGGTACCCCAGCCGCTTCATCGTCTCACCGATTGCAAAAGGCGACGCCTTCCCCTTGAGCCCCATCGTATAATTCACATACAACCCCACATCCGGCAGTCCCGTCAGGAAACCATTCAGCGACGTCATTGTCCCATTCCCATTAGACAGGAAATGATACGTATACGCCCCCTCCTTCTCCAGCCACTCTCCCGTCCGTGCCAGTCCCAACGACCGATACTCCGGCAAAAGCGGCCACAGCGCATAGTTCTCCCCCAAGATCACCACCACATGCCTCGGACGCTTTGCCAAAGCCTCCGCCTGACTCTGCCGCGAAAACGCTGCATCCAGCGAATCCGTCTTCGGATCCCCGCCGAGACAAACCACCGCCTGCTTCAGCTCCTCATCAGAAATCGGACGATTCGCCCGGCTCTTCGCCCGCTTATGCGTGATATACGCCCGATACAGCGCCTGTCCATCATCCAGTACCGCCTCATTCAAGACTACATACCGCGTGCGAGCCGCACTCTCCCACGGCACCCCGTCATCCGAGTGAAACGCCCCGCCGAAGCGACAAAAGATTGCAAAAATCGGAAGGCAGACCACCGCTCCGAGTACCCAAAGCCGAACGTGCCGCTTTGGACTCCAAACATTCGTCCTCTGAGCTACGTGCAACCACAGCCACACAAAGACCACCATCAAAACACACGCACCCAAAAGCCGCGGCCACAGCGCATACTGTTGCACCGCCGTATCAAAGATCGCCCACTTGTCATCCTTCATGCCATTGAACAGCATGATATTGAACCCCTGATGAAAAATCTCATAATACGGAATGCGCGCCATAAAGAGGAACGTCATCAAAGAAATTTCGACACTCCCCAGCACCTTTCGGATACCTGCCACCGGCCACTTCGAGTAAAACGCATACGGGATCGTAGCGAAAAGAAACGGGAACGCCACCAGGAACGCTGTCGTCTTGAGACTGATCCGCGCCCCCAACCAGAACGCGGTCACTCCGGCGCTCCCCATCTGCCCCGCGTAAATCACAAGAAATGCGATGCGGAAAAGCATGAGTAGGAGATAGATATAAAGAAACAGCTTCGCATCCTGCTGCAGAGACTTTAAGAAACGCATCAGATTACCTCGCAAATCATATATGGAATTAGATAATATCTCCGTTTAGTCGAAGCACCTCTATTGTATAATAATATTTCTTTTCCATGCATAATCTCATTACGATATAGGGAAATACTGATTGAATCGTTATTAGATTATACTCCTGTATTTTCATACAGCACAAAGAATAATACGACGAGAATAGCAAGGCTATTTAAGGGGGATTATGTATGACGCAGTGTTGCATGAAAATACTTGTGAAACCGAATTCTGCAATTTAATCAGCATTTCCCTAGCCAATTGCCTCCTATTTCAACCCAACGCACTGAGGATACGCTTCTGCTATATAAAATAAACTGGTACTCACGACATAGCCTGCGCCGCTATTCATATATACGTCGTACTCTCTTTCTAAAAGTTTCTGCATCTCCTTCTCACCCACTACAGAGTCCTCTCCACTCTGCACATGCTTTTCATACTCTTTTTCTAAGCACTGTATTTCCTGCCCATTCATCAGTTCTCCCCCATCTTTATTAGAAGCAATAAAGAAAGCCTTTTTCAAATGCCAACGGATCAGCCTAACCAATACCGCTCGGTCATAAGCCGTAACCTCATTTTCTCCCTCCTGTGCGCTTCGCCTTTTATAAGTTTTCTGCCTCACCTCTTCTTTGGTAAATCTCCGTTCCAGAAAAGTTTCCCAATCAGCATTCTCCAACTCATGTTTTGAAACATGAAGTAACGCCTCAACCATAGGATAGCTCAAATACAACTTTCCGTGCTCCGTAGATTCAGAAAAGAACTCAAGCAATTTATTGAAGCGCCGAAAGGCCTCCTCTGGGTGATTTCTGAAATACGAATCCTGCGGATCAAAGTCAAAAATCAGCAAAATATCCGTATATTGATCCTGTAAAATTCGCTTTTCATCCTCTGTCTGAGCCCTTTCAACAAGCATCAGCTGTAAATCCAGCGAATTCCATCCATCTTCATACCCTTGGCTTTCTCTTTCCAGACATCGATACAACTTGTAAATATTCGTTCCATACGAAACGACTTCTACATCCTGTGGCAAAAAGCCAAGCGCTTTTACTCGAGCAAAAATTTTTGGTTCCTTATCAACGCCCTCACAAATAATCAAAACCTTCTTAGCCATCAAACTCACCACTCACATATAAACGCTCCAGATTATTTCCCTCTCGGAGCTCCCTTCTCGTAGAATCGGAAAGTGACTTGATTTTGCCATTGTTTACGATAAAACTACAATCTGGTCGAATGATTTTATTTGTCAAAAGATTGATATTGTGCGTCGTCAACAGAGCCTGACCATCAAAATTTTTAATCAAGTAACGTAAAATGTTTTCCGACAAAGCATAATGATAAAAAGCATCAAATTCATCAATAAAAACAAACTTAATTCCTCGCTTATGTTTCAGCCAGTAATAAAACAGACTCAAAGTACGCGTCCCACTAGAAGCCACCACATTCAGCGGCAATGGATTTTTGTAATTCAAATAAAGCAAAGATCGACCATCTGGCCCCTGAATCGCTTTCAATTTTCCGTCTATTCCACTAAACGTCTGCAAGAAGTGTTCAAAATCAGATACCAAATTCTGTTTGACAATATAGTCGTAAATATCTTCTCGACTATTCGATAAGCCAATATATCTATTATTGATGTCATTTCGCTGGAACCACAACATGCCATTCACGAAATCTCTAAACTCCGCCATCACTGAATGTGGCGACGAAATCATATTGTTAAAAATATACTTCACCGCGGATAACTCAGACGGTGCTGATGCCCAATTCACTTTCCCAAACTTATAAGTTCCCGAGAAATCCAGATCGATAAAAATAGGTTCCTTCCATGACCAGCGCAAAACCTCCTGCCCATCAATTTTTAATTCTTCACCATACAATAAATGATGTGAACCCTTTTGATAGTTATAGGAAATGCAATGCCCATTCCCCAGCAAAAATTCGTATGAAAAAGCAGCCATCTCATCTGGCGAATCCGCTTTCAAATAATATGTATAAAACTCTTCTCCTGAATTCATATCTGTCAAATGGGCAATAATGTCAAAAATGGCAAGTCCCAAATTCGTTTTTCCAGAAGCATTTCGTCCATATATAATAGCATCTTTCACTAATCCATTCTTTGTGCATTCCGTATTAAACGCATAATCACGAACATTGGCAAAATCCAATGTTAAATGTTGAAACTGCTTGAAGCCATGCACTTCAAATCTTTTGAGCATATTCCATCACCCCTCTCCTCAGAGTATACCAAAAAAAGCGGATTCCGTAAAGTTTTTACGGCATCCGCTTGCTCATCTGTTTTCTTTATGAAATCCAACAATTTCTACTAAATCATTGCTAAGAAAACAAAGCATACCATTTTCATCATTCTTTTTTGCATCCTGCTGGATAGATTTTAGAAATCGCATAGCTTATAAGTCCTTTGCAGTCTTATTTGATAATATAATTTCCAATGTTTTCAGCAGATTGTGACAATCTAAATGGCTGGTTGCGTATGCTCGTCCCGATTCTCCACATATTGCTCTTTGCTTTGGATCTCGCAACAAACGTATAATCTCTTTGGCAAATGTTTGGTAATCAAATTTATCAACCAACACTCCTGATTTACTTGGAAGAACTAAGTCTTCATTGCCTCCAATTTTAGAAGCAACGCACGGAAGCCCTGAAGAAATTGCTTCCATCAATGTAGTGGATAAGCCTTCAAATTCAGAAGGGAAAAAATACAAATCCGACATTTTATAATAATCGTCCGTCTTGTCCACTTCTCCAGTAACAATTATACTATTGTCCTCTTGTTTACCTGCTATCTTTATCTCACTTACTAGTTCTTTCAAGCCGCCACCAACGACTAATAATTTAGCTTCAGGGACTTGCTTATGCACGATTTTCCAAGCTTGTAGCATCACCTTAATCCCCTTATTGGGAACAATGCGCGCACAAAATAAAATAATCGGGCAGCCTTCTGGCAATTTATATGTTTCTCTTAGTTTTCTTTTCTTATCAGAATTAACAGGATAAAAACGATTTACCGTATCTACACCTTGCGGCAAGACATGTATTTTTCCTTTTTCTATTCCTACTTTTTCCTGTAGGCCTTGCGCTATTTCCTGACTAATTGCTATGTATTGATCACACTGCCCAAAGATTTTATTTCTCCATCCCTTGGAGCTATCAAAAATTTCGACTTTACTAGTTAATACTAATGTTGTCGGTATATGTTGAATATATTTTGCAATTAAAATTGCCCAAACGGAAAACCTTGGAGTCCCTAAAATGTAAATACAATCCGTATTACTATGCGAAGAAAATAATCTAATAGCACATTCTAACCACCTAAACGGATCATGAAGTCGCACAACATCAATATTATCTATACGCTCACGACCTTTGGTTTCCAATCGATTTTTTTTCGTCATTACATAAACGGAATTCCCATCTTCTATCAATAACTTAGCATGATTTTCAGCATGAAATTCTGCTCCGCTTTTATTCGGTACGCCTGATTTATCAAACCGCGTTCCCACCGCATAGTTTTTTATAAAGATTCCAATTTTCATCTATGTTTTCTCCGCAAATCATACAAAACACATAAAGCTTGCTAGCATACAAACAAGTCAGACGGTATTGAGATCACTTGCTGTTTTCTCGCAAGCAAGCACTCGAATGGCGCATTATCCATACGGTTAACGAAGTTACATTCGAGGCTTTCTCTTGCCAGCCAGTATCTTCTGGCTTAAACTTTCCTGTTCCTTCCATATCCGATTCCTTAATTTTTTCAACCAACCCCGAAGCCACTTCTCCTAATTCTTCAATGGTCAACCATTGCTTAGGTGTTACAAGCCCTTCTGGCTGCCCTTCTGTCAGAGACGGATACAGAGAATAATACTCAAATCCTTTTGGCGCAATCATTTCCAACACGGTTGGCATAATATTCAAATGAGTCCCTATTGTAGTTCCACCAAAGAGTCCTTGTGTAATTTCCCTATGATGCATCATGAGAGGCGTACAATACAGTTCCCGATACATATAGTCTCGTGGAACCAGTGAAGAATTGGCAAAATTCCCATACAAAGCTGAATGATCCCCTGTATAAACAAACAACGCATCCGGATAAACCTCCTGCATATCAGCTATAAACTTTTGCACAGCATGATCTGCATAAGAAGCCGTACTCAACGCTTTCCTTCGTTCCTGATCTTCGCGAATATCCACTTCTGTATCTTTCAACATATCATCCGTATCAACGCCCAATACTTTGTCTGGAATTTTATATGGTCCATGATTAGAAGTTGTATAAACGAAATGAAACGTCGGCTCTTTAATTTTCTTCATCAATTCAGCCGCTTTCTCCAAGAAAACATGATCATATACACCAACCCAAGTTCTTGGCGCATTTTCCCCGCAAAACTCCGTAGCACTACGAACCTCATCGAATCCCTGCGCCTTAGCAAAATGGTTGAAATTTCCATTGGAAGCATTGCCACCATACCAGTAAATCGTCCGATAGCCAAGTTTCTTAATCTGCCCTGCGAATGAAGTTAGCAATTCTCCTTTCCAAAAAGATTCCATTTCATTGAGTTCAAGTTGCGCATCATAGATACCACTCATCAGCGACACAATAGAAGGTCTTGAAATATTCCCTGCCGGCAAAAAATTCTTTAAATAAGCGGTATGTGGATCTTGTATCCATTTCTTTGTCGCATCTAAAACATGGAGCCTACTATACAACGGGTCTAGTGCCCACTGTGGCACACTTTCACCAACAATAAAGAAAATTTGAGACGGTTTATTTATCACCGCTCCCTGTGCTACATGTTTAAAATATTTTAATGGATTTTCGTCTACTTTCCAACATGACTCCGCAGGGAGGAGCCGTCTTACTGCCATTTGAAGTTCTTCATCATTTTGCTGCAATTCCTCGGCCAACGGTTTACGCCGCACCCATTTCAGTGCAATCAAATCATCTATACAAGCACGCGCTAAAAAGGCATCCTCTTTTACGATAGAAGGAATGGTATCCCATTCAGGCTTATTACGATGTTTCAGCGTGCCACCAAAACGAACCCACTGAAACCCTACAATTGAAATAAGAACAATCAATACATCAAAGCCATATTGTACTGTAGCGGAAGAAAAAAGTGGATAAGAAAATGATGGTAATTGTTGAAATAGCCATTCCCACCCAATCATAAAAGCCAAGTATGGGATGTATCCCAAAAGAATCCATACTCCATGATGCTGATGAAAGAATACATCAAGAAGATTATGCTTTTCCGCATGCTTTCCCATATGCAGAAGATAATTAAAAGTATCATGAAAATGGTAGTAGAAAATCATCTTGCCAGCAAAAGCCGCATAAAGAATTACCCCATAAGCACAACCAATAAAAAGCCTTAATTCTAGTCCATACTGGCGAAAAAAATCAAAAAATATCGATGGAATAGACACCAGAAGCATCGATGCCAAAAACATATATGCATTAAAGTCCATTCCCCACCAAAAGCCATATTCGAAGCACTTACAAATAGCTTTCCAATGCCCTTCAAGCGAAGGATAAGGCTGATATACTTTTACAAAGATCAGCCGAAAAATGGCGCAAAGAATCGGAAAAACGTAAAAGAGCTTTATGTCCGACTGTATACCATAGAAAAAATAATCCATCATTGCCTCCCCCCTAAATATATCTTTCGCGAAGTAAATGCAAAACTGATAACTAGCAAAACACCAACAGCATACCGCAAAATACCTGGCATAAAAATTAACATTTCAATGCCATCAACTACTTTAAGGAAACACTGATTAAATCGCAGAGTTCAATTTAATCAGTGTTTCTTTAACTATCCAGCATGGTAGATTTATCATGCAACTGAATCATTATCGCCAAGATAAACCACAATGTGCGAATAACAGATGACAATCGATAGGTTGGTTGAAAAGCGCCAAAAAGGACAATCGTCGCCAGAAAAGCGA
>ERZ1108170.985-NODE-985-length-20214-cov-6.003770_pt1 | contig 20214 bp, 21 predicted proteins | sample MGYA00403705_ERZ1108170 | MGnify/ENA primary metagenome ERZ1108170 (study PRJEB35170, sample SAMEA104062422) | human gut metagenome | biome: human gut; feature: human-associated habitat; material: faeces | place: Denmark | collected 2012-06-15 ...
GCATCCTTTCGGGTGTTACCACACTCTTTCCGTCATACAATATTGCGTTAATTGCATCCGCAAATATGTCCGGAGTAAAGTAATTCTTTAATAAAATGTCTTTCTGTCCTATTACAATCTCTTCCTTTCTTTTCTTAAATAATAAAACAGAAGCATTATAAAATTTTAACCTATATTATCCTTAAACATTATAACATTGTATCTATTGAAAAAAAACCCCTCGAGGAATTTATTTATTCTCTCAAGGGGTTTTAATATTACCAGTCTGCACCCGGACACATTGTAAAAAATACATAGTTATCTTTAACCTTGATTACAGGTTCGTTAGCTTCTGTACAGATGTTCCAGCGTGGGTTCGCCGACTTTTTCAGCTGTGCTGCAAGGGCTTCTGCATCATCCGTTTCAAAAATATATGAAACGTATGGAATTGAACCAATAACAGGTGCAATTTCATATCCATTTTTAAAACCTTTGATGTCCTCATCAAATCCCATCAATAAACCTTCTTTGACTTTATTTACTTCACAATCATATCCACCAACCGGAGCGATCAATTTTGCTATTTCTTCAATGTCTGTTCCTTTATCAATCCCATCTTCAAAAATAGATACAATCTTTTTTTCAATTTCTGCCGAATCCATATCGTCAGAACCTGAATTATCGCCCTCTGATCCGGTTGTAGGATTATCTGTAGTATCTGTTACTGATTCCTTTGTGTTATCAATTGTTGTCTCGCCGTTGCTGTCAGACTTTGAACATCCAAACAGTCCCACTGCCATTGTTAAAATAATAATACCTGCAAATAATTTTTTCATAATTTTCTCTCCTTAACTTTTTTAATTAATTTTCCTGTAAGTTTTTTTATAAGATATAAAATATATGCTGCCACTACGAGGCATATCGCAGTAATCAGAAACGTAATAAGTTTTTGTCCGGTTGCTTTATAAATCCCGGTTTCAAGTTTAAACCCGAAAATCATCTGCAGACCGTATAGTTCCAATGTAAGCCTGCCTATAAACTGCATCGGAAGATTTCTGATTGATACGTGTGATGAAATATAATCCCAAAGTAATACCAGCGATATTACAAAAGGAATTGCAATAATATAATACATTTCAAAGAAAGGTTTATTCAGTCTTTCAATGCTGCCATATCTGTAAAGCAGATAAGAACCTGCAATTAATCCTGCAATTATTACAGGAAGTCCGGATTTTTTTAACAAAAAGTTTCTGATTTCTTCATAATACATACCGATAAAAATTATGGGCAGTCTGTTTACCAGTACAAAAACAGCTCTGTTTCCAAGGACATCCTTACATAACACACCAAGTAACAGCCAGCCAAGTATCATCCCAAAAAACGCCTTTAATCCAAACCGTTTTTTTAATTTTATCAAAAAAGGTGCTATGAGATATATAAGCATTATGGCAACAAAGAACCATAAAAAGGAGCCTCCTCCTCTTTTGAAAAATTCAATGCCTGAAATTACCTTGAAAAATCTCGGGTATTTCCATTTATCGTAAAAGGCTGCCACAACAGCAAACAATACAAATGGAATATATACTGACAGCAGCCTGTTGCCCACAAACTTCCAATATTCAATTCTATCTCTCTGTGCCAATGAATACGCTGACACAAAAAAGAAAATATCCACGCCTATATATGCTGCCCGGTAGATTACTAACTCTGCTTTTAATCCTGAAAAAGGGATATAAAAGTGGAAAATCATAATCAGAAGAGCCGCCAGCCCCATAATTGATTTTTTACATTTCACTTTTTGCTTAATCCTTTCTTATAAAAAACTGATAATGTCCATCCGGAAAGGCCACACTACATATCTCATCATCCATATTATACTCATTATAGTAATAAACCTTACATATTATATTTTTTTTACCTGCCTTTACAGTTATTGACCCCATTTCATCACCAAGGTCGCTTTCATCCGGTTGTTTCATCTGAACCGATATCACTGTACTCGCATCATCAACAAGATTATATTCTGAACACTGTTGTACCACGGGAGCGCAATATATTTTATCGTCCAATGAAAATTCTATAAGCGAATATGATACTTGTGGCTGCTGTTGTTTTCTTACTTTATTTCCAATCATAAAGCTTGTGCCTGTTATTAATATCAGACTTGCTGCTGTCACAATCCACTTAATGACATTAGATGGTTTACGGACTGTTTTTCCCGCCGCTTCAATCATATCAACGTCAATATCATTCATAGCTTTTAAAAAATCATATGAATTCATATATAATAGCCCTCCTTCTTAAGATATTGTTTTAATCCGTTTCTGACACGGAAAAGAATTGTTTTAACTTTGCCTTCACTGATGCCATATCTGTCTGCAATCTCAGCCACAGAATCCATATACCAGTACCGCCTTATAAATACATTTCTTTTTTCTTTGTGAAGTGTTCTAAGAAAAGAATTTATATAATTTTTAAGTTCTTCGCTTTCTGCATTTGCCGTTGTATCATCGTTTCCTGCAATTATCTCTGAAAGTTCGCCTGTCAGTTCCACAATTGTAGCACTTCTTTTCAGCCTGTTTGATTCTTTATACCGGTCCAGTGCAAGATTTCTGGTTATTTTTGCCAGAAAAGTAAAAAAATAGCCTCGTGGTTCGTGAGGAGGTATCGAATTCCATGCGCGCAAATAAGTATCATTCTCACATTCCTCAGCAATATCCAGGTCATCGCAAATACGATTGGCAATAGCAACAAGCTGCTTTCCATACTTATCTGCCGTATAAGAAATTGCTTTTTCATCTCTTACAATATAACGGTCTATAATTATTTCATCTTCTATGGGAAGCATCTCCTTTCTTATCCCTTCACTTATTAATACGACATATATTATAAGCAGGTTTCAATTATTTTAAAAAAAGACATATGCCCGGATAGCATATGCCTTTCCATATATTTTAGTATCTTGGTGTCAGCTCTACATACATATCTTTGTACTGTCTTGCACTCTTTTCCCATGACACATCTTTTTTCATATCACGGATGACCATATCATCCCAATATTTTCTGTTTTCAAAATAAAGTGTCTTTGCTCTGTTAATTGTATCGTAAAGAAGTCCTCTTTCATATCTGTCAAATGTAAAACCATTACCTGTATTATCAAACATATTATAAGGCTGGACCGTATCCTTAAGCCCGCCTGTCTCTCTGACAATTGGAATTGCTCCGTATCTCATGGCTATAAGCTGTGTCAGGCCGCATGGTTCAAATCTTGACGGAACTAAAAGAGCATCGCATCCGGAATAGATATTGTGTGCAACATTTTCATCATACGCAATATATGCACAGAAATTACCTTTGTACTTATCTTCATAATAACGGAATGTATTCTCATACCATGAATCACCTGTTCCAAGAACAACGACCTGTGTATGCTCATCCATAATACTTGGAATTATATCATTTACAAGGTCAAGCCCTTTCTGATTGGTAAGACGTGAAATAAGTCCTATTACAATCTTATGGTCATCCACATCAAGTCCCAATGACTCCTGAAGTGTCTTTTTATTAATTTTTTTATTGGCTATGGCTGTTTCTGCATCATAATTTGCCGCCAGGAGTTTATCTGTGGCAGGATTCCAGTTATCGGTATCTATACCATTAACAATTCCTCTGATTTTGTCACTGTGATATCTAAGATGTTCCGCAAGACCCTCTCCATATTCTTCCGTCTGAATCTCCCATGCGTATGTATTACTTACAGTTGTAACTTTGTTGGCATAAGCAATTCCGCCTTTTAACATATTAGCATCAAGCCAGTTCTGAATCATACAGTCTTTATTAAATACATAATCCGGAAGTCCTGACCAGTACTGAATCATCTTTCTGTCATATATTCCCTGGAATTTCAGATTATGTATTGTAAGTACCGCACTTGCTCGTCCAACATTGGTATCCTTAAAACAAGTTCTTAAATAAAGTGGCACTAAAGCTGCCTGCCAGTCATGACAATGTACTACATCCGGAGTCCAGTCCAGATAATTAAGTGCTGCAAGGGATGCTTTTGCAAAAAAGCAGAACTTAGGAATATCATCAATAAGGTTAGTATATGGATTGCCCCATGAAAAGAAATCATCATTGTCAATAAAATCATATACAACTCCGTCTTCCTGATATTCCATAATACCTACGTAATACTGTCTTCCGTCAGCACAAAGGTTCATATAAAAAGAACCTCTGTATTCCATTTTCTCCTGATATTTCCAAGGAATACATTTATATCTTGGAAGTATTACCTTAACATCCAGATTAAGTTTGGCTAAGCTCTTAGGAAGTGCGGACATTACATCTCCAAGTCCTCCGGTCTTGGCAAATGGGTAACATTCAGAACCTATAAAAGCAACACTTCTTCGTGGTCCCAAATCAACCGGTGCAACCGGAATATTTTCCGTAACAACAGGCTCTTGTGTAACAGGAATATTCTCTGCTGCAACAGGCTCCGCAGCAATCTCAGCTTTTTTTGCTGTTGTTTTCTTTGTGGTTGCTGTTGTCTTAGCTGTTGTTTTTTTCGCTGTACCGGTTGTCTTAGCGGTTGTTTTCTTTGCTGCCGTTGTTGTCTTAGCTGTTGTTTTTTTCGCTGTACTGGTTGTCTTAGCTGTTGTTTTCTTTGCTGTCTCGGTTGCTTTTTTAGGTGCTAAAACTTCTTCGTTCGTCACCTTTACTTCTGTTAAGTTATCTTTAACTCCCGAATTAGCTGCACTTTTTTTATTATCCATACCTATCTCCAATCTGTGAAATAATATTATTCCTATATACTATTCTAACAATAAAGCAACTTTAGTTCAACAAAAACCTTTTTCCCACAGAAATACTGTCTGTTAATATCATAATTTCCTGATTCCATACTATCATCCCCCATTTTTATAAATTAACCTTGAAGACCGTTTGTCTGTCTAATCATATCTTCCACAACAATGTCATAGATTTCACCAACTGAATTACAGTATTCAAGTATTTTCCAAGGCTCATTAGTATGAAAATGTATTTTAACCAATTCTTCGTCTCCTGCGGCTATCAGACTGTTTCCTTCAAAATGTTCCGTTATATAGTCGGCAATTTCATCTTCATCCAAATCCTTGTCTCGCCTGTCAATTAATAACTGTGTGTCATACCTGTATGCAAACTGGTCATCCTCTGCATCTATTGAATTAATTCCCATTTTTAAAACCTCCATAGTTTTTGAATTATATTTTATCTGTTTTTTTCCAATTTCAGTAATTGTATTTTTTTATCAAGACCTCCTGCATAGCCCGTTAAACTGCCATTTGTACCCACAACTCTGTGACATGGAATAATTATCGAAATCGAATTATGTCCAACCGCACCGCCTACAGCCTGTGCTGACATTTTCGCAATGCCTTTTTCCTTAGCTATTACATTGGCAATCTCACCGTAAGTCATTGTTTTACCGTAAGGAATAGTAAGCATAATCTCTGCTACCGATTTTCTAAACGGTGTACCTGTAATTAAAATCTTTGGTGTAAAATCAGGTTCTTTTCCTCTAAAATAAATATCAAGCCACCTTGATGTATCATCAAATATATCAAAGTCTTTTTCTGTACATTCTTCCTTGATGGAATCAGCAAAATATTTTTGTCCTTCAAACCACAAGCCAATCAGTGCCGTTCCTTCACTTGCCATTGTTATCCTGCCGATAGGTGAATTGTAATAATTTGTGTAAATCATAAGTTTATGTTTCTTTCTTATCCAAAATTATATATAACATCAACCCAAAAGTAAAAAAAAATTTTTATCTCATAATATATGTGTAAAATAAATTATTTTTGATTTCATTTTACATACTATTTTTAAATTTAAAGCAAAGGAGACAAAAACTCATGAATTTAATCAAAATACTCACAGATTCACAAACATTAATTAACGAAAGGAGGAGAGAATATACTGAGGATTTATCAAACAATAAATCAAAATACTTCCGATGTGGTTATAACAATGTAATTAATTTTGTTAGGGATTTGGCTTCATCACCAGGAAACCCAATTTCCAACAAAACGCCACTGCAATTAAGAAAAGCACTAAAAGATTACATCAACAATGAAAAATTTAACTTGTTAGGTTCAAAAAATTATGATTATAATGAGTATTACATTGATGGCCTTAATGCTGCTTTTGCAATACTTGTAGAATTATTAAAATGTAAATAATTCCTACATACATAAGACCTGCCGGAATTAAATCTATTCTTCCGGCAGGTCTTTTATCTTGATTCATCCTTTAGGAATCTGTCCGTCAACATACAGAATGTGATTTACTAACCATTCCGTCAGATATTCCAGAATATCCATTATCTGTTTGTCCTGATCTTCTGTCTCACTTTTATGCAAATCAATAAATTCATCTAATTTAGATATAAATTCATGATGCTGGATTTTCTGTGTGAAAAGTTTTTTATAGTTTATGGATTCCATGTAGTTTTCTTCATCCGTAAAATGCTTTTCCGTGTAATCACGTAGCTTTATGAGAATTGCCTCGATTTTATCATATTTATCCGGTGTAAATTCATCATTAAGCAGTTCATAAGCTTCATCCGCATATTTAAAAAGCTGCTTATGCTCCTCATCAATCATTTCAATTCCTATGTAATACTCCGGTTTCATTTCGTACATATCAAAAACCTCCTTGCGACATTACCTTAATTCGTGTATTCCAAGGTAATCATCCACTTTATCTGTCACTCTAAGAATAGCACAATCCTTGTTAAAAATCCACTTATACTTTAGATATCTTTACTAACAATAATATAGTTCATTTTCTTTCCTTTTTTTGAACTATATCATTCTTTAGTTCAAAAATTCATTTATTTTTGTACCAATTATATTATATAGTTTAAAAAATTACAATTTATTGAACTAAAAAATTTGTTCATTGACAACTCAATTTCCATAAAAACGTTTATATAAAAATTTTGATTCCGTATATCCTAAGATACCTCCATTACCAAACTCTTTTCGTTTGATACTGAAAGAATACTTTTGTATTTATCTTCAATCCCATAGCTGTTGCTAATATAACGTTATTTTTATCAAAGTCTTTTATCTCCTCAACACTCACGCCTGCAATAGCTGCGCCTGCACTGCAACCGATATATATTTTGTTTCCCGTCTTAATTCCTTCTTTGATTATGCTATCCAACCCTCTTTCTCTTAATATGGATAGCTTCTCAAACGTGTTGCCTTCTCCGCAATAATAGATATCACATTCCAAAACTTCCAAGTTACTCATTTGATGTCCTGATAAAATTATATTTTCCTCTTTAAATCCCAAATTAATGCATGCCATCACAAGTATTGATTCCGTGTAATAATGTGGTTTATGAAATAAAAATATCTTTTTATCCTCTAATTCATAAGACCTAAGCTCTTTACCAATTAGCTTTTGTCCATCTTTGGTTGTAAGCCCATACGAAGTAAATATCAATTTATTTTTCATACACAATCATCCTCCTTTGCTGACGTATTTCATATATTGGCAAGATATAAATTATCTTTATATTCTTTTGCCCGATACTACCTCAAAATGATATTTCACAATTCCCAAATCAAGCTTTGTGTATAATCCCTTCCCGCAAGTTATTTTTATACTATTATCAGGCAATAGTTCAAAATAAAATTTCTGCCGGTTCATTGCTGTCGGTGCAAGAAGTGCTGCTTCCATCCCGGACAAAAACCATTCCGGCATATCTTTTTTATAGTTACAAACTTCACTTAACTTTTTACTTTTATGGGCTGCTCCAGCGGTTTTACCATAACCAAGAGAAATCATCAGAAGGCTGGCAGCCTTGATGTTATCGGCACGGTCATCGATGAAGATACACTCGTCGGCTTTCAGCTGGTATTTGTCCAGCAGCGCCTGATAGATGCGGGGGTCGGGTTTGTTGATCTTCACCTCACAGGAGGCTACGCCGCCGTCGAAGAGACCCTTGAAGTCCCGCTCCATCAGCAGGGCAAGCACATCCTCGGGAATGTTGCTCAGGTAATAGACGCAGTAGCCATGCTGCTTGAGCTGCTCGACAAGGGTCTGCATCCGGCGGCGGGGGCGGAGGATATGCATCCAGTCGTCCAGAACGCCCTGTACCTCAAAGGCACGGCCTGCCTTTTTGGCCCGGTCGAGCATCCGGAGGTTCGCTTCGCCGCGGGTGATCCTGCCGGCATCCAGCAGCTGCCATTCCTCACTGCCGAAGGTCAGGGCAAAGACTTCGTCCTCCACCTCGTGGTTCCCGAACAGATCGACCAGATACTCGTAAGGGTCGAAATCCACCATGACGCCGCCGAAATCGAATACGATATTTTTATACATCCGTTATCCCTCTTAAAAAGTTGAAATTCACTGTGCCCAGTATAGCACATCCGGAACAAAAAGGCGAGAGGGAGCGCAAAGGCTTGTCAACCGCCGCCTGAGATGCTACAATGGGGTTGACCAAACATCCGGACAAGCCGAAAGGGGAGTGTGTTATGGAATTTCGGGACAAGCCCATGCAGAACCTCATTCGCATCAAGGAGAAGGAGATCTGCAAGAATGTGCAGGCGCTTTTGCTGGACGGCGAGACCATCGTGGGCGCGTACAAGACCGTGCGCGACCAGGCAATCTTTACCTCGCACCGCATCTTTCTGGTGGATATGCAGGGGGTTACCGGCACCCGGCAGGAGATCTTCGTCCTGCCGTACCGCAAAGTGCTGCACTTCGGCGTCCAGACCGCAGGCTTCGGCGACCCGCTCCAGACCTCTGAGCTGACGGTCTGCTTCGCGGATGAGCACGAGGCAAAGTTCGGGTTCATCGGGCAGGACGAGCTGCTGAATGTGGCTCGCGCCATCAGCCGCTGCATCCTGTAACACCGCACAAAAACGCAGAGCGCCCACTCCGGCTTCTGACCCCGGAGCGGGCGCTCTGCGTTTGCTGTAATATGCGAATAATGGAGAATGGCGAACGATCAGCCGGCCACACGGTCCATCCGGCCTGCCTCCAGCATGTAGCGCAGGAAGCCGGTCACGTCGGCGGGGTCGGTCACGGTGATGTCAAAGCCCTTTCTGGGGGCGTCCATCATCCGGAGGATGGAGGATGCGGTGGCATCCTCTTTCAGGTCACAGGTCTTGCCGTTGTCCAGATGCAGCAGCACACTGCCGCGGCTGGCGGAAACCTGACGCATGAAACGGTCTTTATCAAAATATTCGATACGAAGCATAAAAATACCTCCTGTCAGAAAATTGTTTATTTGCACACCGTCTTCCGGGTGAGCTGCTCGTGCATGACAATCATCAGGATCAGCAGCGCCAGCAGATACACGGGGAAGAGGGCTGGGGCAACGTTGTTTGCCAGCAGGCCGAACAGCGGCGGCATGACCAGATTGCCGACATAGGCGCTTGCCATCTGGATGCCGATCACAGCCTGCGACCGGTCCGCGCCGAAGTGGTCCGGCGTGGAGTGGATGATGCTGGGGTAGATGGGCGCACAGCCCAGACCCACGAGGACGAGGCCAGCCAGCGAGAGCGCCTGCGGCCCCGGCAGAAGCAGGGCGGCCACACCCACGGCCAGAACGGTCTGCCCCAGACGGATCATCTGGGTGTCGTTGAACCGAAGGGTGACGAAGCCGCAGAAGCCGCGCCCCACCGTGATGCCCAGATAGAACAGGCCCGCAAAGGCAGCTGCCGTGTCGGCCGGGACGCCCTTGCTCAGCGTGAGGTAGCTGCTGGCCCAGAGGCCCGCCGTCGTTTCGAGGCCGCAGTAGCAGAAGAAGCAGAGCATCACTTCCCGTGCACCGGGGATGGCCAGGATCTGGGGCAGCGTCAGCGGCCTGGCCGGGGTGCCGTCCGCAGTCTCGGCGGCCGGGCGGCCTTTCCAGAGCGGCAGGCTCAGCACCAGAACGGCTGTGATGCCGACCTGGATGAGGGCTACGATGCGGTAGCCGCCGTTCCAGCCCTGCCCGCCGGTCAGGGCCAGGCTCATCAGCACCGGGCTGATGATGGTGCCCACGCCCCACATGCAGTGCAGCCAGCTCATGTGGCGGCTCTCGTAGTGGAGGGCGACGTAGTTGTTCAGGGCAGCGTCCACGCTTCCGGCACCCAGCCCGTAGGGGATGGCCCAGAGGCAGAGCATCCAGAACGCGCTCGCCGCCGAGAAGCCGAACAGCGCCGCCGCCGTCATCGCCACACTGAGGGCCGTGACCTTGCCGGTGCCCAGCGCACGGGTCAGCCGGTCGCTGCACAGGCTGGAAACGATGGTCCCACAGGAGATGATCATCGAGACGATGCCTGCGTAGGACACCGGCACCCCGAAAGCGGGGTAGAGGTTCGGCCAGGCGGAGCCGAGAAGCGAATCCGGCAGGCCGAGGCTGATGAATGCCAGGTAGATGACCGGCAGAAGAAGCTGTGCCATGGGTTGTGTTCCTCCCGTTTCGGTGTTATACTGGACTTGCGGCCTCTGATGAAATAATACCACGAAACCAGCGGCTGCGGTAGGAGAAAATCTGAAGTTTTGTACAACAAAACCGGCATTGATAAAAAATCTTCAAAGATTTGCGGAAAGGAACTGGTCAATATGGCATATCGAACGAGCTGCGCAACAATCGTCCATGAGGGCGGCATCCACTGCGAGACGGACATCGTGGCCGACGCCGAAGGGCGCGAGCTGGTGCAGCACGGCAGTGCGCTGTTTCCCATCGCCTGCTACGCCGAAGACCTGGCCAGCTACTCGGTGGCGTGGCACTGGCACGAGGAATTTGAGTACATCCTCACCATACAGGGCCCCCTCCATGTGGATGTGAACAAGACCCGCCTGACGCTGCAGACCGGGCAGGGCATCTTCCTCAATTCAGGGGCGCTGCACTCGGTGGAGCAGGCGGAGGGCACCGCCCTGCTCCACTCCGGCGTCTTCCAGCCCCGTCTGGTGGGCGGCATGGACACCATCTTCTGGCAAAAGCTCATCCGGCCCCTGCTGCAGCCCGGTGCCCCGGCGTTTTTTCTGCTGGACGAGGCGGTGCCATGGCAGAAACAGGTACTCGTCTTCCTGCGGGACGCCTGGAAAGAGGTGGCGGACGAGCCGTTCGACTACGAGAACCGGGTGCGGTATCATCTCTCGGCGGCGTTGCGGCTGCTGAGCACCCAGTGCGTGGGCGGCAAGACCAAGATCTCGGAGCAGGAGCAGATCGCCTCGGAGCGGATGAAGCGGATGCTCCGCTACGTGGAGGAGCACTACGCTGAGGAACTGACGGTGGAGAAGATCGCGGCCTGCGTGGCCCTGAGCGAGAGCGCCTGCCTGCGCAGCTTCCGACAGCTGCTGGGCATCACGCCCATCCAGTACGTCAAGCAGTTCCGGGTGGAAAAGGCCGCCGAGCTGCTGCGCTCCACCCGGCTGAAGACCGGCGAGATCGGTCTGGAATGCGGGTTCTCGGACGGCAGCTACTTTATTAAAACGTTCCGGGAGATCAAGCACTGCACCCCCCGCGAATACCGCACAAAATTCTGTTGAGATCTGGAAAAGGAAAAAAATCGGAAGACAAAGCGCGCATAATCAAACAGCCGGGAGGCGTTCCGAAACGGAAGCCTCCCGGCTGTTATGGTTCAGAGGGTCTTATTGCAAAAGGCTGCTGGAATCGGTGCCGCCGACCGTCAGGCGGGCCTGGAGCCCGTTGTGCGTCCAGAGGATGTCGGCTTCATCGACCCCAAGATTCAGAAGTGCGTCGATGGAGACCGAGGTCGGACGGTACAGCAGTGTGCAGAAACGGATGGTTTCTACCCCCTGCGCTTTGAGCGTCCGGAGCATATCCATGGTGAGATGTGCGGTGGCCACAATGCTGTTGACGCGAATGGTAAGGACCTTGCCCTGGACATTCTGTGTGCAGCTGTGCGTGATCTGCTTTCCCAGCGCATTGGTGACGGAAAGCCCCTCTACGGTAACGAGATACTCTGCATCCGAGGCGGTCAGCTCTTCGGCCGGAGCGGAAGTCGAGACCGCACCCGACGGCTCAGAGGGCTGCTCCGGTTCGGAAGGCTGCTCCGGCTGAGAGGGCTGATCCGGGTTAGGATTGTCCGGGTTAGAAGGCTGATCCGGGTTAGAGGGCTGCTCCGGCTTAGAGGAATCGTCCGGATTAGGCTGCTCTGGCTTAGAGGAATCGTCCGGATTGGGCTGCTCCGGCTTAGAGGAATCGTCCGGATTGGGATTGTCCGGATTGGGATTGTCCGGGTTGGGATTGTCCGGGTTAGGATTGTCCGGGTTAGGATTGTCCGGGTTAGGATTGTCCGGATTGGGATTGGGCTGTTCCGGCTCCGTGGGCTTTTCCGGTTCAGGCTTGTCACCCTCTTGGGTAAGATCCACACCGGCCAAATCTTTTCGTGTGATAACAGCACCTACTGGCAAACCGGCGAACTTCTGTTCTTTGAGCGGTGTATCGCCAATGGCAATTGCATCGCCCTTGGCAACGCTTCCGCCTGCGGTGGCAGTAATGGTCACTTTGCCTTCAATGGTGATAGCGGCTTTGGCCTTTTTTTGTCCACTCGTAACGCTGCCGCTGCCGATGGCTGCGCCGCCGGAAAGTTGTCCATCATCCGAAGCTGTGCCGCCCTTTGCGGTGATGTTGGGGGAACCGGCCTCGGTGCCCTGGATGGAAATCTGATTTCCAGTTTCATTTCCGGTTCCGTCATCGTCCGGTTGGGATTCGGCGCCGCCGCCGATGCCGGCTGCACCCATACCGCCCTGTGCATTCTGGATGGTGACATTGCCCTCGATGGTCGCGTTACCAGTGCCAAAAACACCGCCGCCGATACCGGCACCTTCTTCGCCGCCGATGGCGTTGCCGATTTGAGCGTTGCCTCTAATGATTACATTGCCGATGCCAATAGCGCCGCCGCCAATGCCGGAACCACCATAACCACTTTTTGCATTTTCGATTTTGGCGTTGCCTTCAATGGTCACATTTCCGACAGATTTATCAATTATCGTCTCCTCGGTATCATCGTCATAATACAAAAGGCCTTGGCCGCCGCCGATGCCTGCGCCGCCATTGCCGCCCTGTGCATCTTTGATCGTTGCGTTATCTTGGATGGTTACAGTGCCGGTACTCTTCCCACCACCGCCGCCAATACCGGCAGACTTTTTGCCGCCAGTAGCCTTTTCAATCGTTGCATTGCCGGAAATTGTCACATCGCTTTTACTGGAGTAACCGCCGCCGATGCCGGCACATCCGCCGCCGCCGGTCGCATTTTCAATAACAGCGCCGCCAGTAATGGTTACGGTTGCGTTACCGCCAGAACCACCGCCGCCGATGCCTGCTCCGCCAATAGCACCCGGCCGCCCCCACGGGTCTGTTACGCCAATGGCATTGATCGTTCCGCCGGAAATGGTAATGTCGGCATCACCGCCAGCACCGCCACCGCCGATACCAGCGCCATCTTGGCTGCCCGTCGCGGTAATGCTGCCACCGGTGATCTCGATTTTACCGGCGTCTTTGAGATTCCCGCCGCCAATGCCCGCGCCGCCACGAGTGCCGGTAGCACACAGGGAACCATCGCCGTCGGTATCGGTGATCGTCAGTTTTCCGCTGGTTTCATTGGCATCAGTCTTTTTGTTGTGTTCCAGACCGGCATGGGCAACACCACCCGTTAAGGTGTTGTTGCCGTTCAGCTCAATGTTGGTATCGCCGCTGCCGGTCACTTCCACAGCGGCCTGGCCTGTTGAGCTGGCGTTGATCTCCACATTTTCCAAGGTGACATTGGCCGTCTGGCCCTTCTCTGCATTGATGGTGACCGTGTTCCGCGTGCTTGTGCCAGAGCCAGAGTTAGAGTCATTGATGGTGATGTTGTTGTCTGTGTCCTCATACGTTCCGTCGAAACGTCCACGGCTGTCGCTGTAATATTCCGTACGATTCTCATCAAGCCACTGGGTGATGAAATTGCTGCCTTCTTTAGCGTGAATTTCAATGGAGCCGTTGGCGATATCATACGTACCGGCAAAAGCAGGAAGGGCCATGCCGGTCATCATGGCACAGGCGAGAGCGAGGGCCGCGATCCGTTGTGCCGCAACGCGGGGAGGGGGAGATGCCTTTTTCTTGCCGAAAAGCACCGGAACATGCCCCAGGACGCGCATGGCGAGTCTGCGATAAGAGACCATTGAGAATACCTCCTGTTATACACATAAAATCGTATATTGGAACCGGACAGGGCGGTGCGCCACCGTCCCTTCCAACTCGTACCACAACATGGATTGGGGAACCAGAAAACAGAGGTTGCTTGTTAAGCTCAATATAGCATGGGGGGGGGGTAAAACGCAAGACTTTTCTGCGTGAATGGGGGTGTTTCCTGCGTGAAACACTGGAAATTTCCAGAAATTTCCTCTTTTGCGATAGCTCACGCAAGCAACGTCGAGCCGGATGTTTTTTGGGCAGAAAGGGCGAGGCGGCAGAAAACGGGCCGGAACAAAACAGCAGCAGCCGGGAGGCTTGAAAAAGAACTGCAAAAACGGAAAAACCCGGCCGCAGAATCTTGACGAATGAAGACAAACATGATAGAATAAAAAAGTAGTCCGGGAGCCGCACGAACGGCGGCTGGACTGCAATGCAAGATCTACGGAATTGAATATTCTCGGCAAAGCAGTCGAAAGGCTGTGACGCAAAGCTATAGGGCCTGTAAAATGGCAGCCAGTTGCTTCTCAAATCGGGCACGATGTGTACCCGTCTTTTGAGTGACCTTCATCTGAACAGCAGGTGTCGATTTGCCGAGTTTACCTTGGCAAATCGACACCTTTTTCATTATGACATCTCCGTGCTTCAAATAAATCCGGGGAAGGCCCGACACGAGCAATGCTTGTGCCGGGCTTTTTCTTTGCCCGGATTTATGGTATACTGTTTTGCAAGGAACACAACAAACAGGAGGAGTCAGCGTGGAGGATTACCGCACCATCCGGGGCACAGCCATCGGCGAATATGAGGAGAAGAAGAGCCGCTTCATTGCGCAGCTCGCATTTGCAGACAGCGAGGAAAAGGCCGTGGCCTTTCTGGAGCAGGTGCGCGCCGCCAACCGCACCGCGCGGCACAACGTTTACGCCTACCGCCTGCGGGAGGGCAACCGGGAGCGCTACTCCGACGACGGCGAGCCTGCCAAGACCGCCGGGACTCCTGCGCTGGAAGTGCTGCAGCACAGCGGCCTGACCGACCTCATCGTGGTCGTGACCCGGTACTTTGGCGGGGTGCTGCTGGGCACGGGCGGCCTCGTCCGCGCCTACACCACCGCGACCGCCCGCGCACTGGAAAACGCCGAGGTCGTCACGGTGCGCAGCGTGGTGGAGCTGGAAGTGACGGTGGACTACGCACTCTACGAGCGGGCCGCGCTGCTTATCCACGCCGCAGGGGCCAAACTCGCCGACCCGCAGTTCACCGACCGCGTGACCCTGCACTGGCAGATGCCGGAGGGCACCGAGCCGCTGCTGCTGGAACAGCTGCGGGAGCTGACGCGGGGCGGGGCCGAGGTGAGCGTCTCGCAGCCGTTCTATGCGCCGTTCTGATGCCCCTCTCCGTCTCGCATTCGCTCGTCCGCTCCCCCGAAGTGGGAGCCATTGGCAGTCGGATGCAGGGCTGCATGGCCGCTGCGCTCTGGGCGCAGCAGCACCGAGAGATTTTTATAGGATAATTTTGGACAGGACAGGAAGATTCCCCCTTCGACAGAGCAATTCTGCTACAATAGCTGCGGGCGCAGCTGCGCTGGGAAGGGGGCAGGAACCAGCATGAAAGTGAGGGATACCGGATGGATGTACGCCAGCGTACCGAAGAGATCGAGCGGCTGACCTTTGCCCCCTGGGCGACCTTCAGCGATGCAAGCCGGGGCCGGGCCCGGCCGGAGCCGCAGGACCCCATCCGCCCGGTGTTCCAGCGCGACCGGGACCGCGTGATCCACTGCAAGGCGTTCCGCCGCCTCAAGCAGAAAACGCAGGTCTTCCTCTCGCCGGAGGGCGACCTCTACCGCACCCGGCTGACCCACACGCTGGAGGTGGCGCAGATCGCCCGCACCATTGCCCGCGCCCTGCGCCTGAACGAAGACCTGACCGAGGCCATCAGTCTGGCGCATGACCTGGGCCACACGCCCTTTGGACACGCAGGGGAGAGCGCACTGGACAAGCTCTGTCCGGATGGCTTCAAGCATTACCGCCAGAGCCTGCGGGTGGTGGACAGGCTGGAACAGAACGGCCGGGGCCTCAACCTGACCTGGGAAGTGCGGAACGGCATCATCACCCACACCAAAGGCACCTGGGCGGCGACCCCGGAGGGCCGCATCGTCCGGATGGCGGACCAGATCGCGTTCGTCAACCACGACATCGAAGATGCCGTCCGTGCCGGGGTGCTGGACCCGGCGATCCTGCCCAGAGAATGCACCGCCGTGCTGGGCGAAACGAAATCCCAGCGCATCACGACCATGATCCAGAGCATCCTCGCCCACAGCGACGGCGATGTGGCCATGGGCGCGGAGGAAGAGGAAGCCTTCCTTGCGCTGAAGGATTTCATGTATGCCAATGTCTACAATGACCGCACCGCCAAGCGCGAAGAGCAGAAAGTGGAAAAGGTCCTCACGGAACTGTACGAATACTACCTGACCCACATCGACCAGATGTCCAACTTCTATTTGCAGCTGGCCTATCAGGAGGGCCGTGACCGCGCCGTGACCGATTACATCAGCGGCATGAGCGACGAGTTCGCCATCCGGACCTTTGAGGATGTGTTCGTGCCCCGCAAGTGGCACGTGTTATAAAAGGAAGCAGGAAAAAAGAGCCATGATCCCACACGAGTACATTGAAGAGCTGAACCGCCGCACCGACATCGTCGATCTGGTGGGCAGCTATGTGCAGCTGAAACGGAAGGGCCGCCTCTATGGCGGCCTGTGTCCGTTCCACAGCGAGAAGACCCCCTCGTTCTACGTCTACCCGGACACCCAGAGCTTTTACTGCTTTGGCTGCGGGGCGGGCGGCGATGCTATCAGCTTCGCCAAAAAGATCAACAGCATCGACTACGGCGAGGCTGTCAAGATGCTGGCAGCCCGCGCCGGGATGCCGGAGCCGCAGGAGGACGACAAGACCGGGCGGATGCGCAGCCGCATCCTCTCGATGAACCGCGAAGCGGCCCGCTTCTTCCACGCCTGCCTGAATTCGACGGTCGAGGAGGCCCGGCAGGCCCGCGCCTACTGGCGCCGCCGCGGGCTGGACGACAAGACCATCGTGCGGTTCGGCCTCGGCTATGCCCCCAACGATGGGCAGGCCCTCTATCAGTTCCTGCGGGATAAGGGCTACAACCAGCAGGAGCTGGACGCCAGCGGCCTGTTCAAGCGCAGCGCTTCCGGGCGCATCTACTGTTTGTTCTGGAAGCGGGTCATGACCCCTATCTTCGACCTGCGCGGCAACATCATCGCGTTTGGCGGGCGTGTGCTGGATGACTCCAAGCCCAAATATGTCAACAGCCCCGAAACGCTGGTTTACCACAAATCCGAGACGGTGTTCGCGCTGCAGATCGCCAAAAAGAGCGCCTCCCGCCGGTTCGTCCTCTGCGAGGGCTATATGGATGTCATCAGTATGCAGCAGGCGGGCATCGACACCGCCGTCTGCGCCTGCGGCACGGCCCTGACGCCGGAGCAGGTGCGGCTCATCAGCGAGTACGCCGATGAGGTCATCCTGAGTTACGACTCCGACGAGGCGGGCCAGAAAGCCACCCTCCGCTCACTGGAACTGTTCCGGAACAGCACGGTGCGGGTGGGGGTGCTTCAGATCCCCGGCGCAAAGGACCCGGACGAGTACATCAAGCGCTATGGTGCCGACCGCTTCCGCGCCCTGCTGGACGGCGTGGGCAACGCGCTGGATTTCCGGCTCAAGCGCCTGCGGGATCAATACGACCTGACCCAGGACGCCCAGCGGCTCGAATACATCCGCGATGCCGTGGATCTGCTGGCCGAGCGCTCCAACCCCACCGAACAGGAGGTCTACGCCGGGCGGCTGGCCGAGGAGACGAACATCTCCAAGACCGCCATCCTGACCCAGCTGGGCACCGCCGTCAAAAAAGCGGGCAGCAAGCGACGGCGGGAGGAGAACCGCTCTCGCCTGCACTCCGGTGAGATGGATCAGATCAATGTTCCTTACAGCGCAGGCGGCTCGCAGGCGCTGGGCGTGGCCTCGGCCGAGCAGCGGCTGCTGGCGGCACTGCTGCGGGAGCCCAGCTACATCCCCAGGGTGCGGGCCGCACTGCCGGCGGAAAAGTTCCTCCTGCCCCAGCAGAAGGAGCTGTATCAGGCCATGCTGGACTGCCAGGCGCAGGGCATCGAGGTCAGCCTTTCCACCCTGCGCGGCTTTGTGCAGAGCGAAGAGGCCCTGAATGAACTGAGCCGCCTTGCGGCACAATACAGCGATGTCAACTGTACCACCGAGGATATCAACTTTTATCTGGAACGCATCGCCCGCGGCACCCCGATCGCGAAGAAGGCGGCCCAGATGTCCAATGAAGACTTAGAGCAGTATCTCCAGTCGATGCGAGAAAAGAAACAGGGAACTCTCCCTGCAGAAGACTGAGCGCTCCCTTTCCTCCCGGCTGGAGCTGGAAGGAGAAGGAATCATGCGGAAATTGTCGCAGACGGAAGAACTTGCAAAGATTTTGGCGAGCCGTGCCCGGCACCACCTTCTGACGCCGGAGCAGGTCAGCCGCGCCATGGAAGAGCAGGAGTACGATGTCGCCGGGCTGGACGCGCTGTATGAGGCGCTGGAGGCCCACGGCATCCGGGTGGAGGAAGAGGACGCCGACCTCCCGCTGCTGGACGATGCCCAGATCGGCCGACTGGAACATGAGCTTTCTGCCGAGGGCGTGGCGCTGGACGACCCGGTGAAAGCCTATCTGAAGGAGATCGGGCAGGTGCCGCTCCTCTCGGCAGAAGAGGAACAGACGCTGGCCCGTGCTGCCAGAGCAGGGGATGCGGACGCCCGCCGACGCCTCAGCGAGGCGAATCTGCGGCTGGTGGTCTCGGTGGCCAAGCGCTACGCGGGCAGGGGGCTGCCCTTTCTCGACCTCATCCAGGAGGGCAACCTCGGCCTGATGAAGGCGGCGGAGAAGTTTGAGCCGGACAGGGGCTTCAAGTTCTCCACTTACGCGACATGGTGGATCCGGCAGTCCATCACCCGTGCCATTGCCGACCAGGGGCGGACCATCCGCATCCCGGTGCATCTGGTGGAGCACATCAACCGGGTCCGGAAGACGGCAGGGGAGCTGCTGCGGAAGAATGGCCGCGAGCCCACGGCGGAGGAGATCGCCGTCCGGCTGGAAATGGAGCCGGACCGGGTGCGGGAACTGCTGCAGCTGGCGCAGGAGCCGGTCAGCCTGGAAACGCCGGTGGGCGAGGAAGAAGACGCCCACCTCGAAGATTTCATTCAGGATGAAGAAGCCGGGATCCCGGTGGATGAAGCGGGCCGCCAGCTGCTCCGCCGGGAGCTGATGAGCGTGCTCAAGAGTCTGACGCCCCGCGAAGAGCGGGTGATCACGCTCCGCTTCGGCCTCGACGACGGCCGGCCCCGCACTCTGGAAGAGCTGGGGAAGGAGTTCAACGTCACGCGGGAGCGCATCCGCCAGATCGAGGCAAAAGCCCTTCGCAAGCTCCGCCATCCCAGCCGGGCCAAACGGCTGCGGGATTATCTGGAATAAAGCTCCCGAAGGGGCACCCATCACGCCGGGTGCCCCTTTCTGCTGCCCGGAAGCACAAGAGCAAACCTGTACAAAATGCACAAGGGTGTTTTTGGTGAGAACGTGCAAAACTCAAAAAGCAATACCCAAAACGCACAAAGTGAACACGGAACCGGGTGTGCCACAAAAGCGGGGGCTTGACAAAAAAATCGGCCCGAAATGGGAAAAATGGCTTGACAACAGGGCTTTCCCGGTGTATACTGCATTAGTATCACATAATGGCCTAGTGCGCCAAAAAGGGAGCTTCGGTTCGGTCGGCCCAAGGGGCAGGCACGAAAAGTTTGTGAAAAACGCCGAACTTCCTCGGAGGATACGGGTCGATTTATGTGCGTCTGCTCAAATTTGACCCGTAGAACGCAACATCCGTAGAGTATAAAAGTAAGGAGTGGTTGATTTTATGATGAAAGTCAAGCCCGTCAAGCTCGGCAAAACCGAGCGCATGAGCTTCTCCCACATCGACGAAGTCATCAGTA
>ERZ1108170.987-NODE-987-length-20188-cov-7.342175_pt1 | contig 20188 bp, 18 predicted proteins | sample MGYA00403705_ERZ1108170 | MGnify/ENA primary metagenome ERZ1108170 (study PRJEB35170, sample SAMEA104062422) | human gut metagenome | biome: human gut; feature: human-associated habitat; material: faeces | place: Denmark | collected 2012-06-15 ...
CATTTCCATTTACTTCAAAATCAAGACACCCCAAAGCCGGACAGATCCGCTTCCACCGCCTTTTCCCGGCGGGAGGGCTTATCCAGCAGCGTCACGATAGAGATGCTCTTGGCACCCTTTGCCATCAGATAGCTTTTCAGGAAGGCCAGAGTATTGCCGGAGTCCAGAATATCCTCCACAATGACGATCTCCCGGCCGGTAATATCCTGCTGGAGATCATGGGTGATCTGCACCCGGCCGCTGAACACCGTGCCGTTCTGATAGGAGCTGACGGCGATGAACTCCACATCGCACATCAGCTGAGAGGCCCGCACCAGATCTGCCATGAAAATGAAAGAGCCTTTCAGCACGCCCAGAAACAGGGGGCGGCGGCCCTCATACTTCTGATACAGCGCCGCGCCCAGCTCGGCGATCCGGGCTTTCAGCTCCTCCTCCGTCACCAGAACCTTCAGAATATCCTGTTCCATTTCACTGTTCATACGTTCTCTCCTCTGTCTTTGTAAAATATCCCCTGCGCCGCGGTTTCATGCCGGTCCGGCGCAAAATTTTCATCCAGTCCCAAGCCCGGCGCAGCCGCGGCCTGTCCATTGACCCGCAGCACCGGCAGCCGATCCCGTTCCTCCGGGGACAGTCCCCTGTCCACGCACAGCCGCTTCACCGTGCGGCCGTTCAGCCGGTCACGGGGATGCCAGACGGTCACGCTCAGCGCCGCCCCCTGTGGGAAGGAGAATGCCAGCCCCGCCTGTTCCGGCTCCGTTGTCAATGTGATGCGCCAATCGCCGAAATCTGCCGTTTCTCCCGGCAGGGGGCTCCGCTCCTCCGGCAGCGCCGGGTCTCTGCGAAACCGAAGATCGTCCCGCTCCCGGTATTCTTTCAGTTTTGTGACCAGTGCCATGCTCAGAGTCCTTTCTCGTCCATCAGCCAGAATGCAACCGTGCGCACGACTTCAATCAGGATCAGCGTCCCCATCAGGCAGTAGCCGATGACCTCGGTGGTAAGCACGAGCCGACCGATGGCACAGGCAAAGCCAATCCCAATCAGGGCGGCCGTGCAGACCTTCAGACAGATGCTGTCGCATCGGTGGAGATTGGCCTCGGCCATTTCGTCGGCAGCTTCCTGCTTATATTTCCGCACCCGGATAGCGCGGAATACAAAATACCAGAACGTGAAGCCACCCACAACGGTCTGGATCGTGGGATAAAAATCCTTCCAGTCGTTCCGTGCCCACATCCAGTAGTAGAGCGCGACCAGAACGGCAAAGATGATCTTGTCGGCGACCAGCTCTTTCAACGTGACTTTTTTCATAGGAAAGTTCCTTTCTTGTGAATGAAGATATACCATACAATGAAATGAAGTGAGAAATTTCGCACGCCTTGTGTGATAAATATATCACATGGAACAGAGCATGTCAATAGAAAATGTGCGAAAAATATAACTTTTCCAGAACGCATGATGAACAGTCCAGCCTTCATGTGGACGAAGAACCCGGCGACCGTGCCTCCGACTGTGGCGGCATCATGGAGCCGGTGGCCGTCTGGGTGCGCAAGGGCGGCGAGTGGGCCATCATCCACCGCTGCAAACGCTGCGGAAAACTCAGCTCCAACCGGGTGGCGGCAGACGACAACCCCATGAAGCTCATGAGCATTGCCATGAAGCCGTTGTGCGCTCCGCCGTTCCCTCTGGACTATCTTGAAGAAATGACCGCCCTGATGGGCGGCGATGGACGGATGCGATAAGCCGCAGCCAAAAACAAAAAGGTCGCTGTGCCGGAGATGTGCTCTGCGGTACAGCGGCCTTTTGCAATTTACTCGCACCCGTATAGACGAAAATATTGCTTGCTGGGTCACTTTTCGTCCGGGGCGGAGTCGGGGGTGCTGCCGCTGCCGGAGTTCAGGATCGCCACGAACTGCTGCAGCTGCTTGAGGGAGCTGACACCCAGTTTGTCGTAGATGTTCTTGTTGTGAAAACGCAGGGTGCTGTCCTTGATGTCCAGCTGCTCCACGATCTCCCTGGAGCGCAGCCCAGCGGCATAGCCGTCAAAAATGCGGCGTTCGGTCTTGGTCAGGCTGGGAATGCCCGCCACGAAAGTCTGGAAGGCATTGGGCACCGACTCGTTGCGGCACACGTCCGCCAGCCGGGAAAGCTCGGTCTGCATCTGTTGGCGCTCCATCTGCAGCTCGTCCATCCGCCGCCGGGACTCCCGCCGGTCTTCCTCAAGCTGCCGGAACGCAGGCGAAAGGATGTGCCGGTGGAAGTAGATGCAGCAGAATACCACAAAAAAGGTGATGAACAGGCCGATCAGCAGCATTTGCAGATCGCCGGACAAGACCAGACGCTGGTAGTCTGCCATGGGGATGCAGACAGCCAGCCGGTAGGACTGTTTCTCGTTCAGGCGGCAGATCTCTGTGATGCCCGCATAGGCGCCGTCGGCACCGATCAACTGGGTCAGCCCACCACCCATGCTGCGCAGCACCAGTGTATCCCGGAGGGCATGGTAGTAGCCATCGGTGGTGCCGCTGCTGAGAGCGGCTCCGGCGCTCAGCTCGCTGCCCGCCGGGGCAAGAAGGCAGCTCAGACGATCAAAGCCTGTGGGCTGGGCAAAGTTCTGCTTGAAGTAGCTCTCACTGATCTCAAAGCCGCACAGCCCGTACATTGTGCCGTCCTGTCCCCGCAGGGGCAACACGAACAGCTGCACCTCCTCTGAGGTGCCGGGAATGCTGAACCGCTCGGTCAGCGTATAAGACTGGTACAGCGGGGTGTCGCTGGGGGTCATCCAGCGGTCGTAGTCCGGGAACTGGTCGGTCTGGAACTCCATGCGCCATTTGCGGTGGGGCATCACGCTGTGGGTCTTGCCCACCTCCGCACTGCCCCGGTAGAGTAGCAGGGGCACAGTGGGGGTGTCGGCCCCGCTTTTCTGCACATACAGCCCGGCGCGGGAATGCCTGGCACCCTCCATGCGGGTGTTGACGGTGGAATCCAGCAGCACAAAGGCTCCGGAACAGCTGCTCTGGCGCAGCGTGCGGCAGAGCGGCTCGATCATTTCCTCTTCCAGCGCGTTCAGCACTTCGGGGGAATCGTTCAGCTGGTCAAAGGTCATCTCCCGGCTGGCAAGCTGCCTGTCTACAAGGCTGCCCATATCTTCGGAAAGGTTCACGCCCATGATCGCCAGCTGGTCAAAATAGCGTTCCATATCGTTCTGGAACACCGAAAACTGGATCTCCATGCTGCGGGTGATGTCCTTTTTGGTGTTGTGCAGACTGGCAAACAGGAACAGCGCCGCACCAAAGGTCAGCACCAGCAGCACCACCAGAAGCAGGCAGGGCCACAGCAGCCGGGAGCTCATGGAACTCTGGCGGATCTTCTCACGTTGCCGGGCAAAAAAGTGCATCAAAGTCCCTCCTTTCCGGCTGAGCGGCAGACTCAGGCATTGTCACACAGCAGCTGCCATGTCTCCTCGGTCAGAGCCTCCAGCGTTTCGCCATTGGCCAGACGCCGGGGGTAGTCCTTCTGGCGCTGGCGCAGACTGTCGTAGAAGGTTTTCGTCTTGGCATGGTATCCCACGATACCCGGCTCGGACACCGGGGTATTCTGGATGCGCATCTCGTTGTAAACATCGTACAGCCGCTGATAGCTCGGCTGCTCGAACGGATAGTCGGCAATGGCATCAAAGGCATCACGAGACACCGGCATATACCCGGTATCGGCGGCAAATTCCAGATTGCGCTGCTGTTCAGTGAGCCAGCGCAGGAACACCGCAGCGGCTTCGGCCTTCTGGTCGGTAGTCTTAAAGGCGCACAGGCCCACACCGGCCTGCGGCATCAGGGGCGTGGCGGTGCCTGCGGCGTGGGGCAGGGGAGCCAGCATCAGGTCGGTGGGCTCGGTGGTGTTGTCCGGGTAGGTGACGACATCGTTGTAATAGAGGATGGCCGCAGAGCTGCCAAGGCCCGCCAGCGTCTCGCCGGTCATCACCTGCGTGTTGGAGTACAGGTCCGACACCAGAATATCGCCCTGCACCAGGGCCTTGGCAAACTCCATCCACGAAGCACGAAAGGCCTTGTTGGTCAGGTCGTACCAACTGCCCTTATACAGCTCTCCGCCGCCCTGTTCCAGCGCGTTCAGCTCCACCAGACGTAGCGGATAGTCCAGCGCGCAGAAAGGCTTGCCCTGCGACCACTGCCGGTAGGAATCCGCCATGGTAAAAAAGCCGTCCCATGTGGCAAGGGTGGAAAGCTGCGCCCCGGTGTCCGCCGCAAACCGGGCGTACTGAGAGCCGTTCAAAAAGATGAGCTGGGTGGATTTGGACACCGGGAACACCACCTGCCGCCCGTTGATGATACCGTCCTGCACAAAGCCGGGCACATAGGCCGCCATGTCCTCGGCGGTAAACCAGTCGTTCCAGTCCACAAGGTTCTCAATGCCCAGCGCGCTGGCATCTGAAGCGTGGGCCGAGAACAGATCCGGCAGGTCCAGCGCACCGGGCTTGTCGGCCTTGGCATCCTGCAGCTGACTGCCAATGGCGGCGCTGTTGGTCATGTTGGTCACATTGAGCAGGATGCCCTTCTCCTTTCCCACCGTATCGTTGAACTCGGTGAGCAGACGGTTCATGGGCGAATCTGCCTGCTCGCCATACACATGCCAGATGCTGAGCATGGTGGGGTCCTTGGGCGAGAGCAGGGTCTTGCTGCCGCCGCAGCCCGCAAGGTAAAGACCGGGGAGGACTGCCGCAAGCTTCAAAAATGTCCTTCGTTCCATTTTTCATGATTCCTTTCCGCACATTGCAGCCAGAGGGGGAAAACTGGCACAGGCAGGGCCGCAGTTTTCTGTTTTGGCGGAAAACCGCCTCCCAATCCCCCCAATTTTTGGCTTTTTGGGGGGATTCCTTACGGGGAAGGCCCAAAATCCCCAAAATTTATTTTTGAAATGCCCCCCAAAAACGGCTATTCTAGGGGGGCAATTTTTTCTTGAGTATGATACAGTACAGACAGAAGATTTCCCATGCCGGGTGCTGGGTGCCCGTTGTTATGCACAAGGCATCTCAACAAGTACCAACAGATTCTATCTATAAGGATAGCACAAGATGAGACAGACCGCAAGTGCAGAGAACGCCCCAGAACCCGAAGCCCCACCCTCAAAAACAGAGGGAGCAAAGAAAGGAGCACCCTATGAAGGAGACAAAACACCGCAGTACCCGGTGGGCCCTTGGAATATGGGCGCTTGTGCTGGCTGCGGCCCTGCTGCTGGCAGGGTGCGGCGGTTCAGCGGCCCCCGCTGCGCCCGCAGACCCCAGCGCCGCTGCCGACCAAAGCTCCGACAGCAGCCGAAGCACCCCCGGCGTGGCGGCGCTGGCCGCCCAGACAGACCGCATCACCGACCAGTTCGCGCTGGAAAAGAACGTTTCGGGCGTGTGGGGGCAAGACGCGGTGCAGTACATTTCCGTCCATGTGCCGCAGCTGGAATGCGACAGCCCGGATGCTGTAAGCCTGAACAAGGAGCTTGCCGCCATTTATGCGGCGGATTTCCGGGAATATGAGGCCTACGAGGAGGCCGGGCAGCCGGGCGGCGAGTACCCGCAGATCGGTGTAGGCTGGGATGCCTACTGGTACGGCGATTGCGTCAGTCTGGTGGTGCGCAACCGCTATGACGGCACCGCCCCGTGGCGTTACAGCGGCTGGTGCTTCGATTTTGCCAGCGGTCGGCAGCTCACCTTGGCCGAGATGCTGCAGCGGATGGGTCTGGACCCGGACACCGTGCAGCAGCAGGTGCAGCGGCAGGCCATGCAGACCTTTGACCGGGAGATGGCGCAGGGCGCATATTACGAGAGCCTGCGTCTCGGCGGAGAGCTTTCGCAAATGCGGATGGATACGCTGGAATACAATGAACTGGAAAACCTTTGCCTGCTTTTGCCGGAGCAAAATCAGCTGGTGCTCCGGGGCAGATACAGCTCCGCGTCCGAAGAGAGATGGCAGCAGCTGGATATGGAGATCCCGCTGCAGACCGCTGCCCAGCCGGTGCTGACTGACACCTTCGACGGCGTGCAGGTGCAGCTGAAGGGAACGCAGGGCACCATCACCCTGAGCCCTGCACCCAAGACCGCCACCTGGGACACCGAGCTCAACCTCCGGCTGGAGCAGGCGCGCACCTACCCGATCCTTGGCTCTTACAATGAATATGTGGACGTGTGCATCGGTCAGCAAACCGACTCGGTCTTCCACCCGGTGATCTATCTGCTGACCAAAGACGGCGTGGTGGAGTATGTGGACGTGCTGCGCTGCCTTCTGTTCGGAAACGCCATGATCTGTCAGGACCCCATCTACATTGCCAACAACGGCGTGTCGCTGGAGCGCAGCGGCAATAGCAAGGTGAACCTGCGCCGGAAGGATGGCTCTGTGTTGGAGCTGGCTGACCTGTCGTCAGAGTGGAGCATGCAGGATATCCCTTCTTCCATCACCGGCTCCTTCAACTGCACCAACGGAAACTGGCTGGAGCTTAGCAGCGACGGCATCGTCCGGTTGGGCGTTCAGAACAACCGCCGCATCGATCAGGGCGATGCCGCGTATCTGGGCGTTGTGCCGGAGGGCGTGGTGCTGGCCATCTTTACCGACACGGGGCTCGACTTTGTGGCGGCGTTCAAGATGGACCAGTACAACGAGACTTTGAGCCTTACCATGATCGACGGGCAAAACCCCTTTGCCGAGGGCGAGACCCAGCTGCAAATGACCCGCAGCTACAACTGAGAATACAGGAGAACGACCATGAAACACAAACGCCTTACCGCGCTGGTGCTGGCTGCCGCGCTGGTGCTGGCCGGGTGCGGCGGCACAAAAAGCAGCTCCGGCTCCGCTGCCGCCAGCCAGAGCACCGGCAGCAGCCAGAATACCCCGGCGCTTGCAACCCAAAAGGAACGTATCACGGAGCAGTTCACGCTGGAAAAAACCGTCCGGGACGAGTGGGGCAGCGCACAGAAGCTGACCATCCATGTGCCGCAGCTTGTGTGCGACAGCCCGGATGCCGAATCTATCAATGATGAACTTGCCGCCAGGTATGCGGCGGAATATCGGGATTATGAAAGCTACCCGCAGGCTGAGGTGTCGCAGGACGAATGGTGCCCGCAGATCTACATCGACTGGGACGCCTATTGGTACGGCGACTGCGTAAGCCTTGTGGTGAGCAGCTACTACGGCGGTACCGACCCCATCTATTCTCAGGGCTGGTGTTTCGATTTTGCCGCCGGGCACAAGCTTTCGGTCACCGAGCTGCTCATGCGCATGGGACTGGACCCGGACGAGACGCAGCTTGCGGTGTACCGCGCTGCCATACAGACTTTTGACCGCAACATGGTGCAACAGGAATATTACGATTCCCTGCGGGAAAACGGCATGCTCTCCGGGATGCGCGCCGACACCCTGCGGGACAACGGGCTGGAAAACCTGACCGTTCTGCTGAAAAACGAAAATACCGTCACCCTTGTTGCCGGATACCACACTACCGCCGGCAGCGGCTGGCGGCCGCTGGAGGTGGAGCTTCCGCTGACCCCCGCCGCCCCTGCCAAAACGCCGGTGCTTACCGATACCTACGGAAGCGTTTCGGTGCTGCTGGACGGCGACATCCGCACCATTACCATCAAACGCACCCCTGAGACTATCGCATGGGCAGAGGATTATGATATCCGTCTGGACGGCGATGTCACCCTGCCCATCCGCAACGCCTATCATAATTATGTAGATGTGTGCATCGGCGAGCTGGGCGCGTCCTTCCATCCCGTGGTCTACCTGCTTACCGAGGACGGTTTTGTGGAGTACGTGGATGTGCTGCGCTGCCTGCTGTATGGCCAGAGCCTGCTCTGTGCCGACCCCATCTATATTGCCAACAACGGCACCGCGCTGGCGCTGCGGGACGCCGAGGTCAGCCTGCTGCGTGCAGACGGTACAGAAACAGAGCTTGCCCCCCTGACCGCTGAGTGGAACAGCCCGCAGCAGGTAGATTCCACCGGCAGCTTCAGCCTTGGGGAAGGGGAAAACTGGTGCTGGCTGGACCTGAATTCAGGCGGCGGCTGCCAGCTGGCTACCCACAATAACCGCTATTTCTATCAGGGTGCTGTCACCTATCTGGGCGCTACCCCGGACGGCACCGCGCTGGGCTTCTCTCTTATCCGCGACACCGAAAACGGCCCGGAATGGGTTGCGTTCAGCGCTGCATTGAAGCTTGATTATCGCATTGATTGCCTGATCCTTACTCCCCTGAGCGGACAGAACCCCTTGACGAACGAAACGGTCCCGCTGGTGCTGACCCACAGCTACGGCTGATAAACGAGCAGGAGGTGCAAGATGAAACACCTGGCACTGTGCGGCGCGCTGGCGGCTTTGCTGGCGGCGCTGCTGGCAGGCTGCGGGTCAAAGACCGCAGCCTCTGCCCGCCCGGCTGGCAGCCGGGAACTGAAATCGACCCCGCCGGATTCCATGCACGCCACCGCGGCGATCACCGAGCAGTACACCCTTGAAAAGGTGGTGCAGGCGGAAAATGGCGGCAAGGTCCGACTGAACATCCACCTGCCCCGGCTGGAAAGCGACAGCGCCGACGCTGCCCGCATCAATGCCGAGCTTGCCCGCTCCTACGAAAACGATGTGCTGGACTATGCGGACAGCCCGGCGGCGGCCGACCCGGCCGTGTGGGATTTCAGCATTGAAATGAACTGGGAAGCAAGCTGGTATAACGATTGTGTCAGCCTTGTGGTCAGCAGCAGCTACGGCGGTACCGATGCCCCCTTCTACGACGGCTGGTGCTTCGATTTTGCCAGCGGAAACCAGCTGACCGTCACCCAGATGCTGCAGCGCATGGGGGCAGACCCCGTTGCGCTGGAAGAGGCGCTTTACCGCGACGTGAAGCGCCGGGATGAGCTGGACCGTCAAGCCGCCATCGAGAGAGGACTGCTGCCCACCGGCAGCCTGAAAGAGGGAAACACCGCATGGTGGACTTCGCTGGACGAGCTGCCTTTTTCGCTGGACGGCAAGGGGAACATTTCCTTTGTAGTCAGCCGGTTCAGCGCCGCCCAGGAGGAATATGTAGACGACAAAGTGACTCTTCCTCTGGACGCGCAGCCGCTGCCACCGGACTGGGAGTGGCAGGTGCTGGCCGAGTGGATGGCAGTCACGGCGGTGACGCAGGGTGAAAGCTATGCCCCCGCCGACCGCAACGAAAGCTGCACCCTGCGGCTGGAACAGACCGAGATCACCGGCACGGTGACCGTCTCCTTCATCCGGGAAACATACGTCAGCCCGCAGATCCAGTCCGCTGCCGAGACCCGCACCGGAGAGCTGAATGCCGGCGCTGTGACCGGCTGGGACGGGGAAAAAAGTCAGGGCTGGAACCTGACATGCCTCAGCGAGGACGGCAGAAGCCGCTGGACCATCTCCAGGATGGAGGACGGCTCGCTGCGAATGCAGTCCATCGGCCTGAAAAAGGGCAGTGAGGTCTGGTACGTTTTTCAACGCACCGAGGCATGGGACGACATCGGCTTCACCGCCATCCCCCGCAGGCTGTGGGGCACTTGCCGCGCCGGAGACGAGTCCGCAAAGGGCATCCGCTGGATGACCTTTCTGCCGGACGGCAGCTGCTGTATGAGCGTGGAATGGGACGGGTGGAGCGGCATTCTGACCGGCACCGCAGAGGGAACACAGGGCCGCACCGAGGACGGCACCGAGCTGCATTTTACATTGACCGATCAGAACGGCAAGCCGTGCGAGTTCTGGGCCATTCTGCTGAACGATGACGGCAGCCCCAGCGGCTGCAGCCTGAAATACCGCGCCGGAGAAGTGCTGTTTGACCGGGATACGCGTCCCATTTACTGGAAAAACGACTCCCCGAATCTAATCCTTGTACCGTGATCGAAACCGAACGCAATGCGATGACAAAGCGTTGTCGCTTACACCAAACAAATAACAGGAGGAAATTACTATGGGTCTTATCAAAGCAGGTATGGGCGCACTGGGCGGAACCCTTGCAGACCAGTGGAAGGAATTTTTCTACTGCGATTCTCTGGACAAGGATGTGCTGATGGTCAAGGGCCAGAAGCGCACCTCCCGCCGCAGCTCCAACAACGGCGAGGACAACATCATCACCAACGGCAGCGGCATCGCCGTGGCAGACGGACAGTGCATGCTCATCGTGGAGCAGGGCCGCGTGGTGGAGGTGTGCGCTGAGCCGGGCGAGTTCACCTTCGATGCTTCTACCGAGCCAAGCGTTTTTACCGGCAACTTCGGCGACAGTCTGGCGGAAACATTCCTGACCGTGGCCAAGCGCTTTACTTACGGCGGCGACACCGGCAAGGATCAGCGCGTGTACTACATCAACACCAAGGAGCTGGGCGAGATCCTGTACGGCACCGCCACCCCCATCCCCTTCCGGGTGGTGGTCAGCGAGGAGCGGGGCTACAAGCTCTCGGTGAACCTGCGGTGCAACGGCAGCTTCACCTGCCGCATCTGCGACCCGCTGCTGTTCTACACCAACGTGTGCAGCAACGTCTCCACCCAGTATGACGCATCCGAGATCGCACCCCGGCTGAAGAGCGAGCTGATGAACGCCCTGCAGCCTGCCCTTGCCACCCTTTCGGCAAACAAGGTGCAGTATTACGAGATCCCCGCCCACACGCTGGAGATCTCCGAGGCGCTCAACGAGCAGCTGTCCAATGTCTGGCGCAAAAAGCGCGGCATTGAAGTGTTTTCCTTCAACATCAACTCCCTGTCCATCCCGGAGGAGCAGCAGAAGAAGATCACCGAGTGGGAAGAGAACGCCATGACCACCGATCCCACCACCGCTGCCGCCCGTCTGGTGGGTGGTCAGATCGACGCCATGAAGACCGCCGCCGGCAACACCGCCGGTGCCATGACCGGCTTTATGGGCATGGGCATGGCAGCCGGTGCAGGCGGTATGGGCGGCATGAGCGCCCAGAACCTGTTCGCTATGGGCCAGCAGGCCCGTCCGGACAGCGTGGACGCGCCCCAGCAGGTCAGCCGTCCCGCACCCGCCCCGGCGGACAGCTGGCAGTGCAGCTGCGGCGCTACCGTTACCGGCAAATTCTGCCCGGAGTGCGGCAGTAAAAAGCCGGAGCCGAAGCCCGCTGCAGACAGCTGGACCTGCAGCTGCGGTGCTACTGTCACCGGCAAGTTCTGCCCGGAGTGCGGCAAGCCCCGCCCGGCGGCAGCAGAAGGCTGGAAGTGCAGCTGCGGCGCAGTGAACAAGGGCCGCTTCTGCTCCGAGTGCGGTAAACCCAAGCCCGCCGGTACGCCCAAGTATAAGTGCGACAAGTGCGGCTGGGAGCCGGCCGACCCTGCTCACCCGCCCAAGTTCTGCCCGGAGTGCGGCGACCCCTTTGACGACAGCGACCGGACCTGATAAACAGCAAACATGGAAAGGAGCATACCATGATGGGATTCTTCTCCAATTTATTTGCAAAACAGAACTGTGCCGTCTGCGGCAAGGAGTGCGGCACCCTGCACCGCTCCAAGCTCCGGGATGGACAGTTCCTCTGTGATGACTGTGGCAACAAGTGCTCCAAATATATCCGGCTCAGTGAGCTGACGCTGGACGAAGCAAAGGAGCACATGGAGTATATGGCCCGGATGAAGCGGGTATTCGACGAGGTGTTCAACAAGACCGAGTTCCGGGTCAACGCATACCCCTCCACCCCGACGCAAATGGGGCTGGTGTTCTGCGATGAGCTTGGAATGCTGTACATCGACGACCGCACCGGCGGCCGGGGCAAGATGCCGGAGCTGATCCGCTACGACCAGATCGCCAGCTATGAGGAGTATCTGGACGAGACCCCCGCTAAGGAGCCGGGCCAGAAACCCACCCTCAACGGCGGCGGCCTGAAGCTGAAGCTGGTGCAGCCCCGCAGCATCACCGAGGCCCAGACCCAGCGGGGCATGCATCCACACCCCTACATCAAGCAGGAGCTGGTCATCTGCTTCAGCAAGCGGGACCGGCGGGAGATCGGCTATGCCCACATCGCACGGCAGCATCTGGACCACATCTTCGGGGTCCACGATAATGAGACCAGCATGTTCGGCCGCCGGATGTCCAAGGCCGAGGAACGGGAGCTGAAAGGCCAGATGGGCATGATCGGTGCCATGGGTGCCGTGGCATCTGCCGCCATGAAGGGCGGGCAGCTCTCTGAGCAGGAAAAGGCCCGCTTTGTGGAGAACATCAATCTGGCAAACGACGCCCAGACCGGCGGCATGGCAGTGTACAGCCGCCGTGCCGACGAAGCTTTTGCAAAGGTGCAGTGACCCCAAAAGGAGGAACGGATATGAGAAAGATCCAGCGCAGAGATTTCCTCAAGGCCATGGGCCTTGCCACCGCCGCCATCGGGCTGACCGCCTGCGGCGGCTCCGGTGCCGCCAGCGCATCCAGCGTTTCCAGCGCACCGGCTTCCAGCAGCAGTGCCCCGTCCGCTTCGGCACAGCCGGAATCAGCAGAGGACAAAGCCGCCCCTGCAGGGCCCCCTGTGACCCAGTTCCAGACCGGGGAACTGACCATCGGCGAATACACCTTCAAGGCACAGTACATTCCCTTTGACATCCGCCGCGAGGTATGCGGTGCCTATCATTTGATCCAAGCGGACAGCTACCGGGGCAATTACTTCTTCAGTTTCTACAACGAGGACGATGAAGAGCAGTCTGCCAAGATCTTCGAGTATGCCATCAAGGACGACCGGCTGACCCCGGTGGAAGAGTACAACATTGACGGCAGCGACGCCCTCAGCATCGACCGCAATGGCATCCTGTATGCCCTGGAAACCTTTGATGTCTACTGCTACGATCTGAACAGCAGCGACCCGGAGGAGCCCGGCGACGCACTGGACTACTGGGGCCGCTGCTATTCCTCCAAGGACCGGGATCTGACCGTGCTCTACCGGACCAACTCCGCGCCGGTGCTGGTGCAGGACGGCGAGTACACCGAGCTGACGCTGGAGGGTGATAACGAGATCGGCCCCTTCTACAGCATGTCCTCCCTGAACCTCAGCGGGGACGAGCTGCTGACGGTGGGCGAGCTGGAATCCAGCGGCGATGATTACTTTGCCGCCTTTGATCTGGACGGCAATGAGCTGGCCCGCAGCTCGCAGCCGGCGGGCAGCTTTGACGCCGTGATGATGAAGCGCCCCAACGGCTATCTGCTGGATACGGGCTATATGTGGGAGCTGTACGCGCCGGACGGCACCTTCCTGGAAAAATCCCTGCCTGTGGGTGAGCGCGAGACCCTGTGCCAGCTGTGCGGCGACTTCTGCACCTTTGATGTTTTCCTGCCGCTGGAAGAAAACGCTTTCCTGGCAGTGGGCCACCACGGCAAAGCCACCGAGCCGGACGAACCGGTGGTGTTCCGCATCACTACGGATTTCTGAGCCGACCGCTTCAGCGGGAAGACCAACGCAAAAACAGCGGGGCCGGGGAAGAGCCCTCGGCCCCCTTTGGAACAACAGGAGGAAACGCTATGGCAGGAATGCTGGAATACAAGTGCCCCTGCTGCGATGGCGCCATCCAGTTTGACAGCGCCACCCAGAAGATGAAATGCCCCTACTGCGACACCGAGTTCGAGGTGGATGCCCTCAAGGGCTATGACGAGGAGCTGAAGGACGAAAAGCCCAGCGAGATGGAGTGGGTGACCCCCGGCGGCAGCTGGGCAGAAGGGGAGACCGCTGGTCTGCATACTTACAGCTGCAAGAGCTGCGGCGGCGAGATCGTGGGCGACGACACCATGGCCGCGTCCGCCTGCCCGTTCTGCGGCAACCCCATCGTCCTCACCGGACAGTTTGCCGGAACGCTGCGGCCCGACCTTATCATCCCCTTCAAACTGGACAAAAAGGCCGCCAAGGCCAAATTGCAGGAACACCTCAAGGGCAAGACCCTGCTGCCCAGGGTGTTCCGCAGCCAGAACCACATCGACGAGATCAAGGGCGTGTATGTGCCTTTCTGGCTCTTTGACAGCGACGCCGACGCTCAGCTGCGGTTCACCGCCACCCGGACCCGCTGCTGGTCGGACAACAAGTACGACTATACCGAGACCAACTACTACTCCGTCCGGCGGGACGGCACCCTCGGCTTTGATGCGGTGCCGGTGGACGGCTCGTCCAAGATCGAGGACGACCTGATGGAATCCATCGAGCCCTTTGCCATGCAGGATGCCATCCCCTTCCAGACCGCCTATCTGGCCGGCTATGTGGCAGACAAATACGATGTGAGCGCCGAAGACAGCATCGAGCGGGCCAACAAGCGCATCCGCCGCTCCACTGAGGAGACGTTCCAGCAGACCGTTACCGGCTACGATTCTGTCAAGGTGGAAAACAGCAGCATCCAGCTGCACGGCGGCAAGGCAAAGTACGCGCTGTTCCCGGTCTGGCTGCTGAGTACCAGCTGGCGGGGCGAGAACTACCTGTTTGCCATGAACGGGCAGACCGGCAAATTTGTGGGCGACCTGCCTGTAGACAAAGGCGCGGCCCGCAAGTGGATGCTGGGTCTTACAGCTGCTCTTTCCGCCACGTCCTACGGTGTGATGTGGCTGCTATGGCTGGCACGGATCCTGTAAAGGAGGGACGAACGATGAAAAAGACTTCCAACCGACTGCACTCCCTCTTTGCGGCGCTGGCAGCACTGATTCTTGCGGCGGCGCTGGCTGTTCCGGCCTTTGCGGTAGAGGGCGGCTTTGCCGACCTGTACTACCGTATGTTCGACGACGCTGAGGTGCTGACCGAGGACGAGGACAACGAGCTGGAGGACGCGCTGGAAGAGCTGAGCCTGCGCCAGAGCTTCGATGTGACCATTGCCACTATCGAGTCGCTGGAAAGCGTTGGTGCCGACAGCATGGAGCAGTTTGCCGATGATCTGTATGACTACTGCCAGTACGGCTACGGCCCCGATATGGACGGCGTGCTGCTGCTGGTGAGCGTGGGCGACCGCAAATGGCACATCTCCACCTGCGGCTACGGCATCACCGCCTTTACGGATGCCGGCATCCAGTATCTTGGTGAGCAGATGACTCCCGACATGGCAGACGGCGATTACGCCGCCGCATTCCGCACCTTTGTCCAGTGGTCGGACGCCTACATCGACGCTGCCCGGTCGGGCCGCCCCTATGACGTGAAGAACCTGCCCCGGGAGCCGCTGTCTCTCATGTACCTGATCCTTGCGGTGGGCATCGGCCTTGTACTGGCATGGGTCGTCGTTGGCGTGATGAAAAGTCGGCTGCGCAGCGTGGCGTTCCAGGAGAATGCCGCCAGCTATGTACGGGAGGGCAGCATGAACCTGACCAACAGCCGGGAGCTGTTCCTGTACCGTGACGTGCACCGCACCGAGCGACCGAAGGAGTCCAGCTCCAGCGATTCCGGCGGCAGCTCCACCCACACCTCTCCCAGCGGCACCACCCACGGCGGTGGAGGCGGCTCGTTCTGAAAGGAGTATGTTTATGAACCCTTATCTTTCGGAAAAAGCCCGCGGCGAGATCCCCCGTGTCCTCAAATGGCTGCGGAACGCGGGGCTTGCCTTCTGCGTGTTCTGCTCCGTTGGCGGTCTGTATACCCTGTGCCTGAGCCTGCAGGAAAAGGACTATTCCCACATCGGAGGCTATGCGTTCTGGATCGTGGTGGGCGCTGTGCCCCTCGCGCTGTTTGCCCGCGGGGAGGCCCGCCGCTACCATGCAAGGACCATCGCCCGGCGGGTGGAGAGCTACTCCGGGCCGGAGGTGCCCCTGCGGTGGCTGTGCAACAGCGTTGGCATGGACCCCAAAGACCTTGCATGGTATTTTGAAAACGGTTATTTTGTAAACCTCAGTCTGGATCTGAACCAGAAGATCGTCCGCAGGCGAACCGTGCCCCGCCATGACCCGAACCGGGGCTGAACCATCACAGCTGAAACAGAAAGGAGTATTTTCATGGGACTTTTTGATAAGATGAAGCAGGCCGTCTCCACCGCCGGTGGAAACCAGACCGTCACCTTTACCTTTCAGGCTCTGCCGGAAAGCCTTGCCCAGATGCAGGCGCTGCCGGAGGCCAGTCTGGACACCCCCTTTAAGACCGCAGCCCTCACCGTCTGTGCGCTGTGCGCCTACGGTGCCGACAAGAACATCGGAAAGGAGATGCTCAACTGGCTGCGGGGCCCCCGCCCGCTGAACGGGCAGGAGATCTCCTTTTTGAACGACCGCTTCCGGGACGGCAAGAGCTACATTCCCTTCTCCTACTTTGTGGGAGCATCGCCGGAAAACGGCTATACCCCCCGCCAGCCCTTCACGCTTCTGGTGGGCAGTGACCACACCTCCAACACCGAGGAGGGCTACTGCAAACTGTTTATTCCCTGCGGCGGTGCCGACGACCCCCGCCCCATCAAGCTGCGCCGCAAGGGCAGCGGACAGTGGTTTTTGTGGGAGCAGTACCTGATGACCGGCATCCGCGTCCCGCTGTCCGCTGACCCGTGGGCATAAAACAAAGGAGCTGACATGAAAGCCATGAAAACTTTTGCAGCACTGCTTGCACTGGCTTTCAGTCTGGCAGGGTGCGGTGCGGTGGACGGCAACCCCGTCCGCTCCGCTCCCGGCAGCGCCGGGCAGGGCAGCAGCACAGCGGCTTTCGGTGCCGATTCCGCTGAGCCGGAGCAGCTTGCCGCAATGCGGCAGCTGGCCGGGGAAAACGGAGACCTTGCTGGGGTGCTCTATCTGGGCAGCGTTCCGGAGCGCACCACCGATGTGCATGCCGTGCTGGACAGCTTACCGGAACAGCCGTGGCAGTTCGTTGCAGACATCCCGGCAGACCGCTGGGTCACAGCGCCGGGCGGCGGGCGCGAGCTGTACTGCATCTTTGCCGTGCGCAGGGAGGATACGCTTTTTGTCTATGAAAAACAGGACCCCGCGTATCCCGCGCAGCTGGGGAAAGAACTTTACGGCAGGCAGGGTGGCCAGCCCATTCTGCTGCTGTGCAACGGCAGCAGGGAGGACACCATGGTAACGATCTATTGCAGCACTGGACGCCCGCTGGACTGGAACCCGCAGCTTTCCGGCAGTACCGGCTGCCCGGTACTGCCGGAGGGTGTGGCGGACTTTTCTGCCGGTGTGGAACCCGCCGCTGACCATTGACTACGATAACAGCGCTCCCGACCCCATGGGTGCGAGAAAGGAGAACTTATGAAACGACTGAAACTTCTGGCAGCGCTGCTAGCGCTGACCATTGGCCTTGCAGGCTGCGGCGGGTCGTCCAAGGGCGGCAGCACCCCCAGCTCCAAGCCCGAAAAAATGCTGGACGGAGACAACATGATCGCATCGCCCTCCGCCAAACAGGAATACACCGAGCCGGAGGACGTGACCTACATGCGCCTTCTGGCAGGGGAGGACGAATACCGCGCCTGCGTACTGTATCTGGGCGGCTCCTACGAGGTGACCACCGATGTGCAGCAGGTGCTGGACAGCCAGACCGACCTGCGGGAGCTGTGGGGCTTTGTCTACGACATCCCGGAGGACCACTACGTTGTATCCCCGGATGGCGGGTGCGATTTGTACTGCATCTTCCCGCAGGACCCGCAGGCCACCCTTTTCGTCTATGAGGTAAGCCTGACAGACGATGCCGAAAACCCGCTCCAGCGCGGCAAACAGCTTTATTACAGCGAGGACGGACAGCCCATCCTGCTGCTGTGCAACATCAGCGATATCGCCCCCAACACCGAGGTGGAGCTGTACCCCAGCACCGGCGAAGAGCTGGTGTTCAGCCCCTCCCTTTCCGGCGAGAACGGCCATGTGGTGCAGGCAGACGGCGTGTGCGATTTCACCATCTATCCGGATGGGGACGACTGGGAGACCGACACCAGCCCGTGGTCGCTGGAGGGCAACTGGCTGGAGACCGGCCGCGACACCGACGAGGGCTATTTTGACACCGCCCCGGAGGATGCCGACCGGATGTGCTTTTTGCCTACCGACGCCGACACCGAAGGCAGCCAGCTGCCCTTCACCGCCAGCTACATCACCCCCTACCCGGAGCTGAACGTGGAAGAAGCCGACCTGTTCTATCAGGAGGGCACCCCGGAGGTACCCTTCCAGTCCAATCAGGAGTGGTACGCTACCTTTACCGGGGAGGATGGCTCCCGCTACGCCGTCACGCTGGAGGACGAGGACACCCTTGCCCTGAAGTTCTATCTGGACGGCGAAGAGAGCTACATGAGCCTTGTCAATACTGTCTACTTTGCGCGGCAGGAGGCCATGGGCTGACCGCCGCCGACCCACACCGGGAGGAATGCACCATGAAACACACCAAAAAGATCACCATCCTCCACTCCAACGACCTGCACGGGGATTTTCTGGCAGAGCAGGTGGACGAAAAACTGGTGGGCGGCGTTTCCATGCTGTCCGGCTACATCGAAAAGGTGAGGGCAGAGGAGCCCAACACCATCTACGCCATTGCAGGTGATATGTTCCGGGGCTCGGTCATTGATTCCGAATACAAGGGGCTTTCCACCATCGAGATCATGAATGCCCTTGCCCCGGACATCGTCACCATCGGCAACCACGAGGTGGATTACGGCATCGCACACCTGCTGTTCATCGAAAAATGCGCCCGGTTCCCCATCATCAACGCAAACCTTTATATCAAAAACACCCCCACACGGCTGTTCACCCCCTACAAGATCCTGCGGATGGACGGGATGAACATCCTGTTCATCGGCATCATCACACAGGATGTGATCAACCAGACCAAATCCGAATCTCTGGTGGGCTCCTTTGTGGACACCGCCGCCGCTGCCGCCGAGGTAGGCAAGATCTGCAACGCCCACAACAGCATCGACATTGATTTTACCGTGCTGCTGACCCACATCGGCTTTGAGGAGGACCGCCATCTGGCCCATCAGCTGGACCCGGCCTGGGGAGTGGACCTGATCATCGGTGGACACAGCCACACTCTGATGGAGCACGCCATTGAGGAAAACGGCGTCATCATTGCGCAGGCAGGCACCGGTACGGATCAGATCGGCCGTTTTGATATCATCGTGGACACGGACAACAACTGCATTGATTCCTACACATGGCACACCGTGCCCATCTGCGCCGAGACCTGCCCCCGCAACCCCGCCATGGAAGAGGTGCTGCATCATTTCATCAGCCGCGTGGACGAGAAATACAGCCATATCGTAGGGCGTTTCCGCCGGGAACTCACCCATCCGGAGCGCACACAGGAGACAGAACTTGGCAACCTGTTTGCCGATATCTTTACCCGCAGCCTTGGCATTGACGTCATGCTCATCGGCTCTGGCAGCATCCGGGCGCAAAAGCTTGGCCCCATCGTCACCTACGGCGACCTCATCGAGGGTTTCCCCTACGATGACGGCGTGTTCATGTTCAAGGTGACAGGCCAGCAGCTGCGCCAGATGCTCCACTACATGCTGCGGGAGGAGGCCTACACCGGCCACACCGAGTTCTACCAGCTGCCCTCCACATTGCGCCTGCGCTACGACCGACGCAAGGGCGATTTTGATTACTTTACCTACTGCGGCAAGGAGGTGGGCAAGGAGATCAGCGACGATGCGCTGTTTACCGTGGGCTTGCAGAACTACCACTTCAAAAACATCGAAAGCTTTTTCAACATCTCCTACGACACCCTTTGCAAGCTCCAGAAGCCCCGCAGCGTGGCAACCTCCTGTCAGGATATCCTGATGGAGTATTTCCGGGAGCACGAGATGCTGGATGCGGCAGTGGACGGCAGAATGACCATTCTGCCCTCTACCGCGCAGACCGGCTGAAACCCTTTACAGCACAGTAAAAACAACGCAAAAAGCGAGGAGCGACCTGCGAGGCAACGATTCTCAAAACGAACGCGCCTTGTCAGTGCCCTTTTGACGCTGGCTACCTGATGCCGGATGAAACTGCCCTGCGGGAACTGTCGGAGGGGGTTATCGAAAAGCTGAAATTGCTGACCGATGCAGAGTTTGCCGAACTGGAATTTCCACTGGACTGATCTTTGCCGCCTGCGGGCGGCGTATATAAAGTATTTTGTTCTTCCAAAAGATATGCTATAATCAAATCAGACAAAATTCCTCTCTTCAAGCGATTTCTCCGCAATTTTCCTGTGGCTCTGCTCGTATCAAAAATAAGGGACCGATTTTTAATTGTCAGAACGGAGGAACCATTATGGCAATCTTTGAAAAGACCATCCGAAACAAGAATTTTG
>ERZ1108170.997-NODE-997-length-20025-cov-6.329194_pt1 | contig 20025 bp, 18 predicted proteins | sample MGYA00403705_ERZ1108170 | MGnify/ENA primary metagenome ERZ1108170 (study PRJEB35170, sample SAMEA104062422) | human gut metagenome | biome: human gut; feature: human-associated habitat; material: faeces | place: Denmark | collected 2012-06-15 ...
AGTTTTTTAACATTTGACTTAGTTTATGAGTCAACCTATTTCAGTACAAGACACATTGCCTTCTTGTGTTTATTTCTCAAAGAATAAAAAGGGGGAACGTGCCTTGCGTATTGGCATGAAAGCAAAGGATTCTGTGTATTCTGATGCTATTACAGCTTTGAGCAAGAATGAGCCTCCAAAGGAGTGTGGCTATTTGGAATTCAAGCGTGAAATGGGCTCAGATAAGAAATATTCCAATGAGAATATGCCCAAGGAAAGCTATTCCCCAGAAGAACTTTCTGCAGAGGTCTTGAAAGAATTGAAAAGCCTTATCAATGATGAAACGGTCAATTCGGTGGTTATTACAGTGCCAGCCATGTTTACCGCAATACAAAAAGATGCCACAATGAAGGCTGCACGTATTGCAGGCTTCAAGCAGTGTGAATTGTTACAGGAGCCTATAGCTGCTTGTATGGCATATGGTTTGTCAAGTGAGAAGAAAGATGGCAAATGGTTGGTTTTTGACTTTGGAGGTGGAACTTTTGATGCGGCTTTGGTTAAGGTCGAAGATGGCATTTTGACGGTGTTTGATACAGAAGGCGACAACTACCTTGGTGGCAAGAATCTTGATGAAGCTGTTGTCGATAAAATTCTTATGCCAAGTTTGAAGGAAGATTATGCTCTTTCTTCATACGAAACTACAGAATGGAAGAAAAAAGCCTTAATGGATGCACTAAAGGGTCCTGCCGAGGAAATGAGAATTGCATTATCATTTGCGGATAGTGCAGACTATTCCACTTATGACCGCAATCTTAATTTGGGTCAAGATGATAATGGTGAGGAGATTGATCTCGAAATAACCATTACCAAAGATCAACTTATAGATGCTGTTGGCGAGCAATATAAGAAAGCTGTTGGTATCTGTAAGAAACTGTTGGAACGTAATGGTCTTGCAGGAAAAGATCTATCTTCTCTAATTCTTGTCGGTGGCCCAACCTATTCACCAATCATTCGTGATATGTTGAAAGAAGAGATTACACCAGATGTAGATACTAGTATCAATCCTATGACCGCAGTAGCACGTGGGGCTGCTCTTTATGCTTCTACAATAGATGCAAATATTAATGAGGCTGAAATTAAAAAGGAAGCAAAGGCGGAGATTGTATTTCTGCAAGTTGGCTATGAATCAACATCGGTCGAATCATCAGAATGGGTAAGCATCAGCGTCGACAAGGAAAAGACAGGAAACAATAGTCCTAACGAGTTATCTATCGAATTGCAACGTGCAGATGGAGCATGGAGAAGTGACCGAATTTCTGTAGATACAAATGGCAATGTTATTGAGGCATTCTTGCTTGAAGGTAAGCCAAACACATTTAAAGTAAAGGCTTACAATCAGCAAGGCAATGCTGTTGAGATTTTCCCTTCTGAATTTACCATTATCCAAGGTGTCAAAGTAGGTGCTGCACCTCTTCCTTATAATATAGGCATAGCCGTTTATAATGACATCAAGAAGCGTGGTGTATTCTTACCAGCCACAGGGTTGGAAAAGAACAAGCCTCTGCCAGCCGTAGGTGTTGTGCATGATAGAAAAACAACACAGGCATTGCGCCCTGGAGTTTCTACTGACGTGTTGTCTATTCCTGTTTATCAAGTACCAGGTTTAGAAGCCGAAGGAAAAACAGCTGCATTAAATACGCAAATATCTAATGTGGTTGTTACTGGTGATGAAGTGGAACAACTTATACCCGAAAATTCCAATGTAGAAATCACACTGCATGTTAATTCCTCAGAAATGATGACTATGGAGGTGTATTTTCCTTCCGTTGACTTTACCATCAAGAAAGAGCTTAGCTTAAGTAGACGTGAGTCTCATGAAGGTGCAATCCCATGGGTAAATAAAGAGGTGGAATCTGCTCAACGAAGTATAGAGGCATTACTATCCTCTGGTATCTCTGTCGAAGAGTTAAATAAAGAACTTGATGCCGTAAAAGAATTAGCTTCAAGTGGTAACGACCCTATGCGTACTCAATCTAATTTAAAGGAAGTTCTACGAAAAATAGAGGAACTTGAAGATAGTACAGAATGGCAGCGTGTAGAAAGAGAACTACGAGAAGAATTTGACAGACTGGAGAAAGCGCAAAACGACTTAGGTAATGATAAATCTGCTCAATTGGTCAACCAAATCCGTGGTCAAGTAGATAATGTCATTCGAGTGAAGGATGCAAAACTTGGACGAGAAATCCTTGATCAAATCAGCGGTTTGTTTGTCCATTTGACTTTGGTATATCAGTGCATGGCACTTATTCGTGATTGCCATAATCGCTTTGGTACAATACGTTGGAAAGACTCATCACGAGCTCGCCAACTTATCAACAGAGGTTTGGAAGAGATAAACAATCAGCCATCGGTTGATAAGCTCCATCCGATAGCATGCGGTCTTATTGACCTTATGCCGAATGAAGAAGCAGCAAATGCTGGAGGACTATTAAAATGACAAACGAAGATATATTATCACAATTTCCCGATGGTGATTTGAAAAATATCATGCAAGAGTTAATTGTTGCCAATGATTCATTGGCAAACAAAGAACCTGTGTATGGTTTTCACCATAAGTTTTATGTACCGGGTTGGATTGGATTTATACAAGAATGTATCGTAGAGTCTAAAATGCAAAAGTTTGACAAACAAGTTTTCTATGCAGGTAAAGGGTATATCGACTTTATAAACTGGATAGGAGATAAAGCTGATGCTGTAGCCAAATGTTATTCAGAAATTGAAAATATGGACGAAGCGAAAAGCACTGTTTGCAAAAAACTGATTGTAGCTATTTTTGATTCGACTATAGATAATTGGGCTAAGTGCTGTCCTGAAATTGCAACATATTGCAACTTTGATTTTAATGAAAACACGAAGATTAGTCCTATAGGATGGATCCATTATAAGCTGGCTTCAATTCTACAAAAATTTGAATATCCTCAATTCGACAGTTCTTCATCAAAGGGCAGTGTTGTTTCAGTGATGAAAGCACAAGGCTATTATATAATAGGATACATTTTAAACGTAATTATTCTTGCCTGTGTTTTGGGAATAATAGGAGCGATTTTTAAATAACTATATCCATGATAAGAATTATTATTACAGTTTTAGTGTATTGTCTTGTCGGTTGGCTTCTGTGCGATATTAATCCCGACAAGTATTACACATGGTACTCCGGCATTTGGCATGGATTGTTCTTCATACCAAACTTGTTGCGTAGTTGGTTCGGTGATGCTTTATATAAAGCGAACGATTACAGCACAGCATACAATGTGTGGTGGTGGATAGCGACCGTTTGGAGTTGTATAGGATTCGTCTTTGGTGGAAGTAATCAACGAGGTTAAATAATATTTATGTACTTCAAGAAAAACGATAAAATAGATTCATACACAGTAGTGTTTCCGCATAAGCAAGGGTCTTATGCGGAAACCTATCGTGTGAAAGATGCAAGTGGCAAGACCCGCTTCTTGAAACTTATCAATTACTCCAAACTCAATCGTAATCAGATTGATGATAATGGTCGAGTTATAGAAGTGGAGATTTCCAAGTTGTTGCATCATCACAATCTTTGCCAGTTTATTGATTCCGGCAATATGATGATGAACGGAAGTCAATATGCTTGGTTCGTAACCGAGTTTATAAGTGGAGAAACCTTGTCGCAGAGAATTATCCGTGATGATGAAATCAGCGTTTATGAGATAAAAACAATAGCAAAGGCGGTATTGTCAGCATTGTCGTTTCTGCATTCACAGCCAATTCCTGTTATCCATAACGAGGTGACAATACAAAACGTTTTTCTTAATCTCGTTGGAGAAATACAGGACTTGAAACTTATAGATTTTGGGTATGCAAGATGCTTGAACCAGTCGCCAGCTAAGCCTAACATGGAAGAATTGAATCCATTCTATCTAGCACCAGAACGATTTTCCGGAGTATGCTCTGTCCAGACAGACCTCTATTCCGTTGGGGTCATGATGTATCACTTGCTTTATGGTGAATTGCCTTGGTTTGTAGATGTTTCGAGAAAACGTGGACAGGATGTTATTGACTCCATCTTAGCAGAACGAGACAAAGAACTTGAATTAGCAAAAGAGGACAAGTATGAACTTGACGACCAACTGCTGAATGTGATAGCAAAATCTTTAAGCTATGATGCAGAGGATAGATTTCAAAGTGCAGATGAGTTTATAAGGGCTATTGACGGAGAAGTAAAGATAGAACGTCAATCGACTAAACGTAAAATTCTCTCACAACAACAATCAAAGGACGTACCTAAGTCCTCAGAAATTAAAAAGAAAGGTGAAGGCTTTGCCGCAGTTGCAGGAATGGAAGAGTTGAAACAACAAATGCGTGAAGAAGTTATCGAACCTCTCCACAATCCCGAAGAATACCATCGTTATGGTGTAACTATTCCAAATGGGATGTTGCTGTATGGTCCTCCTGGTTGTGGAAAGACATTTTTTGCAAAACACTTTGCAGAAGAGGTCGGATTCAACTTTATGTGCATCACGCCAGCTACTCTAAAGAGCCGTTATGTTAATGCTACACAAGAGAATATTGCCAAGATGTTTAAAGAGGCTGAGGAGAACGCACCAACCGTGATTTTCATTGACGAGATGAATGAACTTGTCCCTAATCGAGATGATGGGAACGTGCATGAAATGTCAAGAAGTGCAGTGAATGAGATGTTGGCTCAAATGGATAGAACTGGAGAAAAAGGCATATTCATTATTGGGGCAACCAACTATCCAAACATGATTGACCCTGCGATTTTGCGTGCGGGACGTTTGGATAAAAAGTATTACATTGGTGTGCCTGACATAGAAGCTCGAATGGCATTGTTCAGGTTGTACTTGAACAAACGCCCTTACGATTTTGGGTTAGACTATCATCAATTAGCTGATATGACCCAAGGTTATGTATCAGCTGATATACAACTGATTGTTAATGATGCGTCACGAAATGCACTTCGCCAACATTGCAAAATAACAATGGAGCTATTGAAAGTTGCAATTACAAACACTGCTCCTTCACTTAGCAACAATGAATTACGCAAATACGAGCGCATTCGAGCTATGATGAATGGCGAAGAAGTTAAGAAATCAGATGATAGACCTCGTATAGGTTTTAACATTTAAATTATTACTTTTATGACAAAAGAAGAGCTATACTTGAAAACCATTTTCTGTTGCATAGCTTGTGATGGAAATATTGCTACAGAGGAAGTAGATATGGTTAGAGATTTGTGTGCAAAAGACAGAATTTTCCACAATCTGGATTCTGAAGAGTACCTCAACTCATGGATTACAGAAATCAATGAGCAAGGTGGTGCGTTTTTACAAACATATCTTAAAGAGATAAATTCAGTAGAATTGAACGAACAAGAACAGTTACTACTGGTATCATTAGCAATCAAAGCAATAGAAGCAGACAACAGCATAGAATATGCAGAAGTGAAATTCTTCAAAAAGATACGTTCAAAACTTACTATAAGCGATGAGGCTATATTGGCAGAACATCCCGATAAAGAAGATTTTCTCTTGCCAGATATCAACATAACTGAAATTCCTCAGTGGGACGACAGCACACATTTTTCGCAAATATCTATTCAAACCAACTAAACGTTAACGACTATGTGGAATCCTTTTAAAAAGAAAGACCCATTAGAGGGACAAAGGGCTAACTATGCTTTAGCATTTGACATCGTTCCAAAAGTTCTGAATGCATTCAACACTGGAAATATGCCATTGACAGAATTGGAAAACGTCTCAACTTTCATGAACTTTGCCGATGACAGCAAGAATATCATAAAATGGAAAAAGATGACGATTTCTGGCACCGATTTCAAAAGCTATCAAGATAAGCATATGATAATAATTCGGTTTCCAGAGCCGTTTACATTATCAAGTGCAAAGGCTGGAATAATTGTTGTTGATAAAAAATATCATCAAACAAGATACTTTACACTGGAAACTTCTTTTGGTGAGTGTATGATAGTTGAAATCTCAGGACAGAAGCGCAACAATACAGGTATTACTATTGCAGATAAAGAAGACCTTACAGAATTTGCATCTATCGTTTTCAGTTTAGCCATAAAGCAAGACAATAATAATTTTGCATCAACAGAACCTGTCACAAATAAGCAAGAACAAGCTGGTGCTGGTGAAAGAGTCATAGCATTATCGCTTAATACTCTAATAGAACAAATGTCAGCAAGATATTCTGAATGGAAAGGTCTGTTTACAGTAACTCCTATGGCTGACCATGTTTTGGTTAAATGCCATAAAGGGTTTGATGATACAAATACTCGCAAAGCTATACCATGTTTATGGAGAAGAAAATCCTTTGTTGATAATTGCAAAATGTTTGATGTCAAAAGAATTGTTTTTTTAGACATGGTAAATAATACATTTGATGAACTAAGCCCAATGGAAATAGATGCGTCACGATTTCCTTGATTAACGAGTGTAAGGGTTCTCTTTGTTTGGAATAAACAAAATATTTTATTTCCACGGAGCTATATAAAGAAACTAGCATTTACTTAAACCATACAATATGAAAGCATTAATATCTTTTCTGATATTCATGATCAGCTCGCTTTGCTGCTATAGCCAGTCTTCCGTGACGGGTGCGCAGCAGACTGTCGCGGTGCAGCGTGCGTCTTTCAATGATATCATTAGCATTGGTGAGCTGATAAAGAGTGTGAAAGAAGGCAACGTTGGTATTAAGAAGATTGCGGAAAGGAGCGGCTATGCGTTTCGAGGTCGCTATCACGACCCTGAGTTGAACGACTTCTATTATGAGGATGTCTACTATAAGAATTGTATGGTGGCGACAGACGGCAGTCCGATTAAATATGGTAAGGGTAATTCTTCTGTGTTGATAGCAGGAAGCGTTGGTTTCGGACCTTTCGTCTCGATTCGTGTCTACAACAAACGTGCCTATAACCACATAAAATCAGAACTAAGAAACAAGTTTCATTTCAAAACTGCGGAGGTTGATGGCAAGTGGACAACTTTGAAGAAAGGGAATGTGGTTGTTGACGTTTCCGTGGATGGCAATGCCTATTGTTTTACCTTTTACATCAAATAGACGTTGATTAAAAGCTGGCGTGAACTGAGTTGGGACTGAGTTGGGACTAGGCTTGTGCTGGCAGATAGGCTGGCAGATATCGCTTTCAGGAGCGTATCTTCCAGCCTATATTATACTTATAATGTGCGAGTTACGGCAATGCTGTAAGATATGGGGGATTTTTTCACGTACTGGGGTGTTATAGGACGAGATGATGATTAAGAACCATGCCTTAGCTTTATAGTCTCACCCCATATTTCCAGACGCCTTCATTCATCATCTGTGATGGCATAAACTCTTTCATACAGTCGACAATGGTATTGAGCATCCGCTCTTTAATACAGTCTTCTCTGATGTATAGGGATATGCGTCTTTGTGAAAGATGGTCTCCGTCTATCTTTCTTACATTCTTGCGCTGCGCCTCGCTCAAGAAAGCGAGATGCATCTCTGGTATGATGGTGAAGCCTCCGTTATTGTCGACAATGCGAATCAGAGTATCAATGCTGCCAGCTTCATAGATATGCTGCCCTTTGCTTTTCGCTTTACAGAAGGAGAATGCACTGTCTCGAAGACATTGCGCTTCTTTCATGATCCACATATTCTCATGCTCCAAATTCTCCGGTTTGAACACGGGCAGCTTGCGCCAACAGTCTGCCGACAAATACACGTAGAAGCGTTCGGTGTAAAGTGGTATCTCCAACAATCCTTTACGAAGTTGGTCTGAGACAGCGATGCCAGCATCTATTTCTCCATTTTTCAAAATAGTAAACATTTCCTCAGATTTCATCTCTTGTATTGAGAGACTTACCTCTGGATAGTCTTTTCTGTAATGCTTGATAAATTCGGGAAGAATGTAAGGAGCTATGGATGGGCCTACGGACAGGGACAAAGATTTGGCTATCTGGTTCTTTTCTTCAGCCACGAGTTCTGCGATTTTCTCAAGCTCTATCAGAGTCTTTTTAGCCTGAAGGATGATTTTCTCTCCGACACTTGTCTGTGTCACCTGTTTGTTGGTGCGGTCGAAGATACGCACGTCCAGTTCGTTTTCCAACTTCTGTAGCATGGCGCTGAGTGTGGGTTGGGAGATTTTGCACGAGTCGGCCGCCTTTGCAAAATTGCGAAAGCGACCGATGGCTACGATGTATTTGAGTTGCTGCAAATTCATCTTGCTTTGAGTTTACAGATTAATTGGGTCATGTTGCCCATTGGACAGAACACACACCAGGTTCTGGGGCGATAGATGACGGTCAGCAGAACGCCAACAATCAGCGAAGTGAGCATGATGCCATAGAGTCCAAAGGCAAACTGTGCCTTCCACGGCTCAGTCTCCACGGGGTAAGCCCAATGCCATGGCACGTTAAAGGTCCATAGCAGATGAATGGTCTGGCGGAGATTTTCAGCGCCTTTAGCTACCATTGCAGTAAGGATAATCATCTGGATGAAGAAGAACATGAAGAACAGGAGAAAGCCATGGCGGAACCATCTGGACGACAGCCATCTTGGCGCCACTTTCTTACGCGACAATCCCAGGGTATTACCTATTTGTAGGAAGAGTTGTCCTCTTCCACAATAGTTGTTGCAATATCCTTTTCCGCCACCGAATATCGCCATAATCAGTGGAATCAGAAAGCAGATGACTCCGAGCCATGCGAACACGATGTTGAAAAAACCGAGAGTGAAATAAGTGGCAGATACAAGCCACATGTAGTCGCTCCATTTTTTATTTTTCTGTTTTGCCATACAAGTCAAATTTAAGATACTAAACGGATTGTCTTAATACTTTGTGCATCACTCCCGCCGGACAGTTTTTCTCGCAGATGCCGCAGCCAATACACTTCTCTTCATCTATTTTGGCGTAGCATCCCTTGTATATACTGATGGCATCCTTAGGACACACTTTCACGCAAACACCACATGCCACGCAGCGGTCCTGCTCGTTAATTGCTTTATACTTAGCCATGTCGTTGTTGGGTATAATGGTTTGATATATAAGAATGTCGTATAGATTCTACAACTTACTTCCGGCAGCCTTCCTTTTCCAGTATTTCTTCCAGAAATTCAGATGCGTCAGCCACGCAAAGTGGACATTCGCGAAGCACCTTTCCTGTGCCCACACCTTTTAGCAGCTTGCATTGTGTGGCACCATTGCGTTGCTTAAATTTATCCATAATTTGTCTCATGCCCTTGATAGACTTTGCCTTGTCCTTAGTGGCAAGTCCGAGTACGATGCCAGCTCCAACGAGGGCGCCACAAGTTCCATCCATATTACCCATACCAGCCGCAAAGGCATTGCCCGCATTCTTAATGGTTTCTTCTTCCATTCCGGTGAAGTCGTGGTAGGTGCAAAGCACAGCCTGTGTGCAATTATGCGAACCGCAAAGTTTCTTTTCTGCCGCTATTTCTTTTCTCGTTTCCATATTGTCTTACTTGTTCTTTAAATTGATGTTTCGATTTCGCGTACAAAGATAATGCTTTTATTATAGATACATCAAAGACACTAACTATACTTTTATAGATAAATTCTATCGTTGTGATATTCTTCATTACTGAAAGATATGTTTTTCACGTACCGGGGTGTTATAGGATGAGATGATGATATAAGGATTAGAATTTTTCTAATTCACTTTAAATAGCCAATCATTCGCTACACTGTAAAATTAACTTTTAATAAATAATAACGGATAAACATTTTCATTTTTTATTATTACTTTTGCCAACAAATAAAAACAATAAAAAAGAAGAACACTTTTTACACGCTAATAGGGTTTTAAAGACATTATGAAGATAGGATTGTTTATTCCATGTTACGTCGATGCATTGTATCCGGAAGTGGGAGTGGCAACGTACAAGCTCCTGACAAGCCTCGGACTCGACGTCACCTACCCTCTCAAGCAGACTTGCTGCGGACAACCTATGGCAAACGCCGGCTTTGAGAAGATGGCTACGGACATCTCACGACACTTCGACGACCTCTTCAAGGAGTTCGACTACGTGGTTGCACCATCGGCATCGTGCGCGGCTTTTGTCAAGTTTTATCATCCACGACTTGCCAAGGGCAATCACGAATGTCTCACGTCAAAGAAGACAATGGACGTGGTAGAGTTTCTACACGACGTCGTAAAACCAACAAGCCTCAAGGCTCACTTCCCGCACATAGTCAGCGTACATAACTCGTGTCACGGCGTACGCGAACTTGGACTGTCGTCGCCCTCAGAAAGACAAGTGCCGCAGTTCAACAAGATTATCGACTTGCTTAAACTCGTGGACGGCATCACCATCCGTGAGCCGGAGAGAAAAGACGAGTGCTGCGGATTCGGAGGTATGTTCTCCGTAGAAGAGCCGGACGTGTCGAAACGCATGGGAGAGGACAAGATAGAACGTCACATGGCTACGGGAGCGGAATACATCACCGGTCCCGACTCGTCATGCCTTATGCACATGCAGGGCATTGCAAAGAAGGAGAACAAGCCTATAAAGTTCATACACGTGGTAGAAATATTAGCAGCAGGACTATGAGCACAATACATTCAGAAGCGGCACGACGCTTCAACGACAACAGAGCAAAGACCACATGGCACGACGCCACCTTCTGGTCGCTAAGAAAAAAACGCGACAACATGGCGTCAGGGTTGCCAGAATGGGAGGAGCTGCGCGAACATGCCAGCCAGATAAAGCAGCACACCGTAACGCACTTGGCTGACTATCTGGAGGAGTTCAGCACGCAACTGGAGAGCCGTGGCGTCATTGTGCATTGGGCTAAAGATGCCAACGACTTTAACAACATCGTGCTCGACATACTGCAAAGTCATGGCGTAAAGAAGATGGTGAAAAGCAAGTCGATGCTTACCGAGGAGTGTGCCATGAACCCATTCCTTGAGAATCACGGCATCGACGTCGTGGAGACCGATCTTGGCGAACGCATCCTGCAACTGCTACATCAGAAACCGAGCCACATCGTAATGCCTGCCATACACCTGAAGCGAGAAGAGGTGGGACAGATGTTCGAGGAGAAAGGCATCAGCACGGAGAAAGGCAATTACGACCCGACATACCTTACGCAATGCGCACGCAAGCATCTGCGCAACCAGTTTATGGAAGCAGGAGCAGGAATGACAGGATGCAATTTCGGTGTGGCAAAGACCGGCGATATCGTGGTTTGCACCAACGAGGGCAACGCCGACATGTCAACATCAATGCCCAAGCTACATCTCGTGGCAATGGGAATAGAGAAGATTGTACCCGACTACAAGTCGCTCGCCGTATTCCAGCGACTGCTCTGCCGCTCTGCTACCGGACAGCCCACAACGGCCTACACCTCACACTTCCGTCAGGCAAGACCGGGAGCGGAGATGCACGTCATCCTCGTGGACAACGGACGAAGCGACATCCTTGCCAACGACGAGCATTGGGAAACGCTGAAGTGCATTCGCTGCGGAGCCTGCATGAACACCTGCCCCGTATACCGCCGCTCTGGTGGCTACTCATACACCTACTTCATCCCCGGACCTATCGGCATCAACCTTGGTATGCTGCACGATGCGTCACGCTACAGCGACAACGTCAGCGCTTGCACGCTCTGCCTCTCATGCGACAACGTATGCCCGGCTAAGGTGAACCCCGGTTCGCAGGTCTATATGTGGAGACAGAAGCTCGACTCGCTGCACAAGGCGAACACGATGAAGAAGTGCATGTCAAAGGGAATGGAAGAACTCTTCAACCATCCCCTACTCTATTCTTCAGCCTTGCGTCTGGCCCCTCTTGCCAACCTCATACCTGACAGCCTTACGCACATACGCTCACTCAATCCGTGGGGCGTGGGACACGCAATGCCGAAATTTGCGAATGAGTCGTTCCAGACAATGTGGAAGAAAGGAAAACTGAACCAAAACGAACAGAAAGAACAATGACATACAAAGACGAACTATTGGAGAAGTTGCGACGCAACACACACGAACAGTATCCGATGCCCGACACACCGATAGACGGCATATCGTACGACGACACGGTAAAGCAGTTTGTGGATATGAGCATGTCGGTGGGCAGCAAAGTGGTGATGGCTAAGCCGAACGAAAAGCTCGACGACATCGTAAGAAACGCCTATCCGCAAGCAAAGACCATCGCCTCTAACATCGCAGAACTCACCATCGCCACCATCAATCCCGACACCGTGGCAGAGGCGCAAGACCTTAACGGCACCGACGTAGGAGTGGTGTACGGACAGATTGGAGTGGCGGAGAATGGTTGCGTCTGGATTCCGCAGGACATGAAGGAGAAAGCAGTATGCTTCATCAGCGAATATCTGGTCATCGTCCTCCCGAAGAGCGGCATCGTGAACAACATGCACGAGGCATACGACCGCATCTGCATGCCAGAAACCGGACTCGGCACATTCATCTCTGGACCATCAAAGACTGCCGACATAGAGCAGGCACTGGTAATGGGAGCGCAGGCTGCACGCGGCGTGACAGTGGTAATAAGAGAAGAATAATGAGGATGTAAGAAGACAAACAATATTTACATTCTGCAGTATATAACAGGATATTGCAGTCATGCATAACTTCTTATTGCTGTATGCTAAGATATTTTGAGCAAAATAATTAGGGCTGGATTCCATCACGAAGAATCCAGCCTTTTTAGTTACCATTGTTTATTGCAAATATCAATTCAAGCAACCATGAACAAAGGTACACAATCCAGCGGTCAGTAATATTTATAAAGGCACTCCGCCTATAGGTATAGGTTCGCATACCTATAAGATTCTTACTATTGGCGACTATGCCCAAAACCGTTTGATGTTTCGTATATGGTCTTGCAGATGAGTCGCTATCAGTCAGCCACCAACAGCCCTAATAAATTAAAGAACTTCACAACACAAATATTTTCCTTGTTTTCTTTTTCCATTCTTGTTTAGTTTTCCTATCTTTGTAGTCTAATTATGACAATTCCATCAAGAATAAGTCTATTGGTTTTAATCTAACCTCTGAACAACAACCAATATATCATCCATGCCCTTTATAATGGAACACTAATAAAAAAAAGAACAAACAATATGGAACTTACAACTCAACAAAATAAAGTATTTGAACAGATCAAAGCATTCCTTGATAGTGATGCATCTGTTTTTATCCTTCGTGGTTATGCCGGTACGGGTAAAACCACGATGGTTAAAGTGATAGCTGATTATATCAAGCAAAGTCGTCAGTTAGTAATGATGGCCCCTACTGGACGTGCGGCAAGAGTTCTCAACAAAAAAACAGGACATGACGCAGTTACAATCCACAAAGCTATTTATGGAAAAGCACATGTTCAACCTAAAAAAGTCAAGGATGTTGCGGAATCCGAGTTTAAGTTCGTATTCCCTATCAACCAGTCTGAAAATGGAGGCAATATTGTTGCTATAGTGGATGAGGCATCAATGGTTTGCTCTCGCAAGATAGACCATGAGTTGTTTATGTTTGGCACAGATAATCAGATGGATGATCTTCTTACGTTTGTACGACCTAACTTTGGCGGTAAAGTGATATTTGTAGGCGATCCTGCACAGTTGCCTCCCGTTGGTGAATCCGTATCGAATGCATTACGGGCTGAGTATTTCCAAGAGAAAGGTCTGAAGGTCATTGAGGCAGAGCTTACAGAAGTGCTTCGTCAAAAGAATGATAGCGTTATCATAAAGAATGCTATGATGATACGTGATCTCCTCCAAAAAGACAAACGAAACCAACTTGTGTTTGAAGAGCAAAAGGATGATGTAGAAATGGTTCCGTCAGAACAGTTTCTTGATAAATACCTTAAATACAGAAAAGAATCTGGCAGACATGACAGTGTTATAATATGCTTTTCGAATAAATCTGCAAACAGATATAATAGAGATATCCGCAAAGCTCTTTATGGAGGGGATGTGCCTCTTAGAGAAAATGACATTTTGCTCATTACACAGAATAACTATAGACTCGGTCTTATGAACGGAGAGTTTGTTCCAGTGCTTTCTGTCGGTGCGAGAACACAACAGTCTGCTCCCGTATATGCTCAAATCGGAGGAAAGAAGGAGCGTATTGTCATAACTCTAAACTTCATTCAAGTAACAGTTCCTGACGGCAATGGTAATCCGAAGCCTTGCATGTTGCTTGAGGATTTACTGACAAGTGACAAGGCTACAATTTCGATTGACGAAAACAGAGCCCTGTATATCAATTTCTGCATGAGGCATCCCGATTTGGAACAAGATACAGAAGCTTTTGCAGAAGCTCTGCTCAATGACGTGTATTACAATGCTATACGTGCAAAATATGGTTATGCCGTAACAGGACACAAATGTCAAGGTGGCGAATGGGGAAAAGTGTTCGTTGACTACACTGGCAGAACTGGACTTGATGACGACAGTCTGAGATGGGCATATACAGCTACAACACGAACACAGAAAACGCTTTACATAGCAAACCTGCCACATATCACACCATTCTCAAAATTCAGAATCGAACCCATACAAAAGTGCAAGAACATAGCTCCGGAATGCAGAATTCTTAACGAGGTTCCGCCTACACTGTTCCACAATGAAAATGTAGACAATGGCGTAAGAGCAAAGTACCATTGTATTGCAAAAAACATGGAGTATACTCCATACAGAATAATAAGCGTACAGAGTCGCCCTTATTTGGAGATATACAACATACAAACTCCAGACGGAGTTGACAGATATGATCTCTTCTACAAAGCTGGTGATATCTTCCAACCTGCAAAGGCTATATCTCCGAATCAGCATACACCGCTTATAGAAATCATGTTGAATGACGAACGAGGCATGTCTTGTAAATTTGATTACATTCCCTCCGATGAATCACACGGCAAGTTGCTTGATTTGATTAGGTCGGCATGTGATACTATAAGTGTTCAAATAACAAATGTTGTTGAGCACCAGGAAGATTTCAGTACAATATATTATATGCGCACCAGTGGAACTTTCTCCTATATAAAGGTGTATGTAAATTCTGATGGATTTATCACATACGCCAAACCAATGTCACTGAAAGGTAAAGATGATGGAGAACTTAGTGCAATAATAGAAATAATAAACTCACATTTTATATAATATGGCAAATGTTAGAGATATAACAACAATGTGCAAGGAAGGTCAAGTGCAAGAAGCATACAACCTTGCTAAAGCTGATTTAGCGGCTATACCAACTGATGTCTGGAAACAAAGAGCGGTTGGTTGGGCGCTATATTACATGATAAAAGCGGATTCAGAAGTTGGCGACTATGCCAAACTGTTAGAGCATATTGACGAGCTTAAATCATTAGATCAGCTGACTATAGCCAATGACAGTATGATTTTTGACAATGTGCAGTTCCAAATAGCAAACTTCATCAAGAATCATATATTCTTAACAGACATTGAAGCATCTTCAAAACTTTCAACGTTGTTTTCGAAGTTAAAGGATTATGAATTCAAATCATCCAAAGGTCATTCATTCCTTCTGCAAACCATTCTAAAATTTGAAAATTGGTCAGAAATGCCAAACTTCTTTGACTGGTGGAATTTAGACAATCTAACTACTGAAGATTATACACCATACATCAATCAGAAGGGACAAAAGATAATGACTTTGGCTGAACGTGCATTCATTGCCAATTCAAAAGCATTACTTAGACTGAACGATCTTGGACGTATAGAGGAATTCCTGCCCAAGATGGACAATCTTATGAATAACCATAAGGAAATGATGTACCCTGGTTATTTCTACGGCAAACTTCTCTTGGCTTTAGGAAGCAATAGCGATGAAGCCTTGAAAGTTATTATACCTTTTGCGAGAAAAAAAGCAACAGAGTTTTGGGTATGGCAGCTCCTAAGTGATGTACTAACGAATGATGAGGACAAACAACTTGCCTGTCTGCTCCGTGCTATTCATTGCCTTACACAAGAAACATTCCTTGGCAAGGTTCATATTAAATTAGCCAATTTGTATATAAAGCGTGGGCTGCTTAACTCTGCACGCTTTCATATTGATGCAGTAACACGATGCTATGCTTCACAAGGTTGGAGACTGCCAAACGAAATAGACTGCTGGATACATCAGCCTTGGCTTAATTCAACCACACCAGACGGAAAAGACCCGATTGATTATAAATCAATCACCGATGCTATCCTTTGTGATGGTGCAGAAGAATGTATAGCTGTTGTAACATACGTTGATCAAAATAGCCATAAAGCGTTTATTGTTTATGGTAAAGAGAAACGTGCTGTTCAAAAGTTCCGCTTTAAAGTGCACACTGGAAAGACATTGAAATTATATTATATTACCGATAACGAAGGTAGAATGAAAGTCCTCAATTCTACAACAATTCATTTGCCTTCAGACCTTGACTACGCAAAATTTGTAGAAGGCAATATTGATAAAAGAGAAGACAAAGAATTTGCATTCTTGAAGTCAGGTTCTATCAGTTGCTTTGTTTCGCCTAATATTGTAAGAAAATACGGCTTAAAGAATGGTGATAAGGTCAAGAGTTTTATTGTCTATGATTATGACAAGAAAAAGGAAGCATGGAATTGGGTTTGTGTAAATGTTAAGAAATAAAGACATATATGGAAGAGTTAACACATGATGCTAAAATAGCAGTATTAAGAATATTAAACGACATTATTAATGCTGATAATATAGTTAAGGATATTGAGGTTGAAAATATGAATGAAATTGCACGTTCTTTCGAACTTGCTGATAACTACATGGACGAAGTAAACAACCTTGTCACTTTGCAAGCTTTGTCAATAGTAAGAGCATTATCTATTGATTTGAAGGAGAAAATTGCTCAGATGATGGGAAAAATGATAGTTATTGATGAGGATATTAATTATAATGAGGTAAAGCTTTATAATGCAGTCTGTGAGTCTTGCAATATAGAAAGAGATTTCAATGTAGAAGACTACCCTGGTCTTACTTTTAGTGGTCCATTTGTTAATCCAGAAGATTTAATGAATATAATTTAACTATTCTTTGATGATTAAAAATTGAGCACCATTGTATGATGTCAAGCTAGGACATTTTTATGCTCGAACTCGAACTGAAACGAAATCTCCTCCGCAAGTACCCACAAGAGAATGCTCGCTGCAAATGTAAGGAATCCAAGAATCCAAAGAACTTATTTAAAATACAACAGACGTAAGTTATGGCACTCGCAATAAACATAAACGATCTGCTCAACAAGCAGAAGATTGAATCCAACCGCATTGAGTTTAAGAAAGGTTGGAATCCAGGGAGCATATATCACAGTATATGTGCCTTCGCTAATGATTTCGATGACCTTGGTGGTGGATATATCATCGTTGGTGTAGATACCGACGATAAGACTGGTATGGCAATTCGTCCTGTAGAAGGTGTGCCAATTGAAAAGATTGATGGCATCTTGCAGGAGATGGTTGCTTACAACAATAAAATGGCTCCATACTATTTGCCTCGTACCTCCGTGGAAGAAGTGGACGGCAAACAGGTGATTGTAATTTGGTGTCCAGCAGGTAGTTATCGTCCTTATTCCGTACCGGTGAATGTTACGGCAAAAGGTTCAAAGGAGTATTTCTACATTCGTAGCGGAACAAGTAGCATAGAGGCAAGAGGAGAAGTGCTCGTTGAACTGCGAGAGTTGGCCAACCGTATGCCTTTTGACGAACGAGGAAATAGCGATATACAGTTGGAAGACATCTCATTGGTGCTTCTTCGTGATTATCTTGTCAAGGTAGGCAGCAAGTTGGCTGATGAGGTGATAACAACACCGCTTGCTACGATTCTTGACCAAATGGAACTATACACTGGTCCGAAAGAGAATCGTTTGCTTCGTAACGTGGCAGCCATGATGTTCTGCGAGAACCAAAACAAGTTTTTCCCATACACTCAGATTGATGTGGTGACATTCCCTAACGGAAAGATGAAAGACCCCAACAATTTTACCGAAGTAACATTCAAGGGCAGTGTTCCGCAGATGATAAAGCAGACAATGGATTACATAAAGAGCAATGTTCTCAAAGAGCATGTGCGTAAGGTGTCTGGCAGACAGGAAGCAGAACGTTTTTGGAATTATCCATACGATGCTATTGAGGAAGCTGTTGTAAACTCCGTATATCATAGAGATTTCTTGCAACATGAACCTATTGAGATAACCATTGAACCGAGCGGAATATCTATACTTAATTGTCCTGGTCCAGATAGAAGTATCTCCAAAGAAGATATTGCAAAAGGCGATATGCTGAAAAGCCGTCGCTACCGAAATCGAAGGTTAGGCGACTTCTTGAAAGAACTCGACCTTACAGAAGGTCGCTCAACCGGTGTTCCAACAATTCAAGCGAAACTGGCAGAGAACGGGTCGCCACGCGCCATCTTTGAAACGACAGATGATCGCTTGACTTTCTTGGTTACTATTCCGATACATGAAGAATGTTCAGATAGTTCGGAAACAAAGTCGGAAAGTTCGGGAACTAAGCCAGAAAGTTCGGGAACTCAACTTAAAAGTTCGGGAACACGTCAGAAAACATCTGACAAAATTATAGAAATGATAAAGAAAGATCCCCAAATAACCACTCCACAAATTGCAATGGAGTTGGGTATCTCTACACGAGGAGTTGAAAAGAACCTACGTCAACTAAGAGAAACTGGTACTCTAAAAAGAGTTGGTTCACCCACTTTTGGTGGCTATTGGGAAATCATAAATTTGGACAACGAATAAAACAGTAAAATATTGGCGTTTTATTTTGCAGTTTCGTGCATTTGTACTAACTTTGCAAAGTTAAGTATAACATCTCGGGGTTGACTGGATTTGACAGCGGGATGAAATGGTACGTAAGCATGCGGAGTCTCGATGGCTACCTCCTTAATCAGAGTGATCAAAAATTTAATTGGCGAAAACAACTACGCTCTCGCTGCTTAATCGAAGTATAGTAGATTAGCTTTATTCCGCCACAAGGTTTGGCGGAACGAGACATCGCTCCAAGGATGTTGTTCCGAATCTGAGGGTCAAGCGGTGCAGGTAAATCGGAAATAGCCAGTGTGTGCCTCGCCGCACGGGTGAAGTTTTAGAGGATAAGGACGCGATTGGTGGTCTGGGTCTTGTCGCGTCACGAAAACCGAAGGCCAGAATAAGCATGTAGAAAGCGTATGGTTTCCCTGTTTGGACGTGGGTTCGAATCCCACCAGCTCCACAAAGAGGTAATTGTTTGATGTATCAAACAGTTACCTCTTTTGTTTTAAAGCCCTATTTTTATCATCCGCGTCGGTCGGTGCGGATGTCTGCGTCGGTCGGTGCGAATAACAGAAATGGATGTATCAAGGCAGCGTGGGTATATAAAAAGGTGCAGCAGAGACTGCTGAAACTAAGGCTGCGTGGGTATGGCAGGGATGCCATACCCTCCTAATAAAAGAGGTGCAGTTGAGACAACTGCACCCCCTGGTGATTCCGGTGGGATTCAAACCCACGACCTTCAGAACTTTTTCTCGACCAAGTCTTTCTGCTCTAAAATAAAAAGGTGCAGCAGACTGCTGAGACTAAGGCTGCGTGGGTATGGCAGGGATGCCATACCCTCCTAATATAAAAATGTGCAACCTCGAAAGGCTGCACTCCTGGTGATTCCGGTGGGATTCAAACCCACAACCTTCAGAACCGGAATCTGACGCTCTATTCAGCTAAGCTACGGAACCATTGTGATTTTGCAGTTGCAAATTTACGCAAATTGTTTCAAACCGACGAACGATTACAGCACAAAAAACGTGCAGAACAAACGTTTTCATAAAAAATTTTAATGATTTTTTTTGTGCATAAATAAATTTTCGTACATTTGCAGCCGTAAAAAACCAATCGCCTACTAAAAACAAATCACTCCAGTAAAAAACGCACAAGGTGAAATGTCTTTTCCTGAATAAGGTTGACTCTATTTTACCTCTTTAATTTAACATTTCA